>VFQM010002181.1_pt1 | contig 15142 bp, 9 predicted proteins | sample 3512391 | NCBI WGS metagenome assembly VFQM01 (sample SAMN10412369, study PRJNA504923) | tailings metagenome | isolation source: Replicate 1 from Balatoc abandoned mine | place: Philippines
CAAGATTTCCGAAAATCGGGTCGACGCCGCAATAGTCGGCAACGTCGTAGCCAAAATCCTTCATCGGCGAGGTGAAGAATGGCGACAGCCAAATGGCATCCACCCCCAGGTTGGCGACATGATCCAGCCGCGCCGTAATTCCGGCGAGATCGCCAATGCCATCGCCATTGCTGTCCGCAAAGCTGCGCGGATAGATTTGGTATATGGCCGCACCGCGCCACCATGGGCGGGCGTCATTCTGCGTTTCGCCGACGGGTCGGTATTCGTTCATGGGAAGGGCACTCGTCGTCATTTGGTCGCGCGGCAGGCCAGATAACCAAGCGGCGGAAGGTTGACCGTCAATTGTCCCGGGGCAGTGACGGTAGCGGGACAATCGCCGACCACAGACGTAAAACCTGTCGCGCGATAATCCACCGTCACCCGCGCGGTCAGCGGCGCGGTGCTGCTGTTGAAGATCACGACAACATCGCTGCCATCGGCCGGGTTGATCCGCGAGATGGAGAGTAAGCCGGGCTTGTCGTCATAGCTGCGCACCACTTGGCTGCCATAGCGGAGCGCCGGATGCGCTTTGCGCGCCGCTGCCAGCTCCCTGATCGCCTGATACAGCGGGTGACCGGGGGTGAAGTTGCTCGCCGCCGTCGTCGCGTCGGTGCCGATCAGGTCATTGTCGTTATAAATGGCAACCTGCGAGGGAAACATTGTTTCGCGGGCGTCCTGGTCATTGCCGTCGCCGGTGAAACCCTGTTCGTCGCCATAATAGACGGTCGGTACCCCGCGCAGCAGGAACATCATCGCATGCGCCAGCTTGGCGCGCGCCAGCCGTTCTTCCTGCGATGCTTTCGGATGGGCGCGGTCAGCGAAATGCCCGAAGCGCCCGAAATCATGATTACCGATAAAGGTCGGCAACCGCTGCGCGGTGGGCTCGCCGCCCGCATAGAGAATATCGGCAGCAAACAGCCGCACCAAATGGTCGGGCGCCCGATTTCCCGCCAGCACATCGCGGACGGCGGCGAAAAAGGCCATGTCGAGGTTGGTCGGCAAGCCAGCACGTACCGTCCATTCAGCCAGCAGCGCGGGGTCCATGTCACCCGTCGCCACTTCGCCGAAGATATGGAAATTGGGTATCCCCTTTTCCTTGGCTTTGGCGAGGATCGCGGGGACGAATTGCTGCCAGAATTCGGGGTTCACATGCTTGGCGGTGTCGATGCGATAGCCATCGATGCCAAAGCGCTCGATCCAGCTTTGGTAAATTTCGATCATCCCCGCGACCACGCGGGGATGTTCGGTCATCAGATCGTCAAGCCCAACGAAATCGCCATAGGTCGAATTTTCACCGCTGAACGTCGTGTTGCCGCGATTGTTGTAAAAAGCGACGTCGTTCAGCCACGCCGGGCGCTTCACATCCTTTTCCGCGTCGGGAACGAAGGGCGTATAGGCATATTCGGGCGAGGTCAGCTTCACCCAATTTTCCGGCGTTGCCACCTTCCCGCCCTCGAATCCGGGATTGATTGCCGCCCCGTCGCGCGCGCGGCGCGAATAGGGATAATCGCCGATGCTGCGATAGGGACAGGCCGGCTGACCGACGCATTCGCGATAGAAAATCACGTCGGCCGTATGGTTGGTGATGATGTCCATATAGACCTTCATCCCGCGCGCATGCGCTGCCTCGACGAAGGCCTTGAACTCGGCCTCGGTACCGAAATGCGGGTCGACGGTGGTGAAATCGGTCACCCAATAGCCGTGGTAGCCCGCACTCTCCTGCCCCGGTGGGCCCTGTACCGGCTTGTTCTTGAAGATGGGCGCGAGCCAGATGGCGGTGACGCCCATGCCTTGCAGATAATCAAGCCGCTGCGTCAGCCCCTTGAGGTCGCCGCCAAGGTAGAATCCTTTGCGCGTGGGATCATAGCCGGTAGCGAGCCGGTCGCCTTTGAGCCCGCCACGGTCATTGGCCGTGTCGCCATTTTCAAAGCGATCGGGCAGCAGGAAATAGATAACCTCATCCTCGGGCAGGCGGTCGCGGACGGCCTGCAACTGTTCGGGGCTAGGCGTGGCCGCGACCGGCATCGCCAGACAGCTGGCCGCCAGCGCCATCGCCGTCACTACGCGTTTGATCATCACCTGCTCCATCCCTTTAAGCCGCCTTTGCCAGCCATTGGCCATGTTCGGGCAACGCCGCAGCGCCGCGCGCATAACTGCTTTCGACCAACTGCATGAAATCGGACAAATCCTTCTCGCTGATGGCCTCGGCCAGCGGATGCCAATGCTCCGGCATCACATGCTGCCCGATCATCACCTGCACCCAGCCCGGTTCGGTGAACAGCTCGTCTGCCTCGCGCAGCACCAGCCCCTGCGAACGGAACAGCGCCAGCTTCTCGGTCAGCGTATCGGGCAGCGCCATGGTGCGGCACTGGTCCCAAAAGGCTTCACCAACGCGCCCGTTGGCATGATAATGCAGGATCAGGAAATCGCGGATGCGTTCAAATTCGATCGCCGACAAGCGGTTGAAGGTATCGCGGTCGACATCCGCCCCTTGTCCCTGCGGCAAAAACTGCAGCAGCCTTGCAATGCCCGCCTGCACCAGATGGATGCTGGTCGATTCCAGCGGCTCCATGAAACCGCTCGCCAATCCCAACGCGACACAGTTGTGCGCCCAGAATTGCTTGCGCTTGCCCGTGGTGAATTTCAGCAGGCGGGGATCGGCTTCGGCCACCCCATCAAGGTTCGCCATCAGCACCGCCGCCGCCGCATCCTCCGAGATGGCCGACGAACAAAAAACATGGCCGTTACCGGTGCGATGCTGGAGCGGGATGCGCCACTGCCACCCGGCCTGCCGCGCTGTCGCACGGGTATAGGGAATGACCGGATCAACGCGCGCACACGGCACTGCCCAGGCGCGGTCACAAGGCAACCAGCGCGACCAGTCGTCGAACCCGACGCCCAGTTCCTGCGCGATCAACCGCCCACCAAAGCCGGTGCAGTCGATGAAGAAATCGCCCTCCACGCGCCGCTCGCCATTCAACATCAGCGCCGCAATATCGCCGCTTTGACCATCGCGCTCGACATGTTCGATGATCCCTTCGACCCGCACCACCCCGCGCGCCTCGGCATATTGGCGCAAATAGGCGGCATAAAGACCAGCATCGAAATGATAAGCGGTGACGAGTTCGGGTACGGGTCCGTCGCTCCGCCCGCTGCGGCCGAAACGCCCGGCCCGCGCCGCGACATCATTGAAGACATAATGGCCCAGCGGTCCAGCCTTGCCAGCGCTGCGCGCACGCAGCCAATATTGGTGAAAAGGTAGCAACCCCAATGGCCGTCCGACCAGCCCAAAGGCGTGCAAATAGGACTCGCCCGGCGCGCCCCAGCCGGCGAATTCAATGCCCAGCTTATAGCTGCCCTGTGTCGCTTTCAGAAAATCGGCCTCGTTGATGCCGAGGCCCGCATTAAACAATGCGATTTGCGGGATGGTCGCCTCGCCCACCCCCACGGTGCCGATCGCATCGGATTCGACCAGCGTTATGTGCCAGCCCTGCGGCAGAAAGCGCGCCAGCGCCGCCGCCGCCATCCACCCGGCGGATCCGCCGCCTGCGATGACCATCCGTCGCATCAACGCGCTCCCTTAGGGCCGGATTGGACGGGTGCCCCGGTCAGGCCCGAAGCACCCTCCCCCCAACCGATCCCGCTGCGGCGCGCTTTGCGACCCGGATAGGAAGCGCGCCGCGGCGGAATATCACGTCAGAACCGGAAGGTGAAACCGGCCTGGAAACGGCGCCCATAGATCTGGTAATCCAGAACTTCGTTGGGCGACGCCGTGTTGGTAACCGATGCAAACCGCTCGTCGGTGAGGTTCTGGCCCTGAATATAGAGCGACAGACCTTCCAGCGCGCTGCCCGGCTGGAAATCATAGCCGATCTGCGCATCGATGATCGTTTCCTCCAGCGCCTGACGCCGTGTCGGCGAGCCGCCAAAGCCGGTGAAGTCACCGAGGAAGGTCGAACGATACCGCAAGCTGCCGCGCGCGTTGAAGCCCCACTTTTCAAAATAAGCGGTGCCGTTTGCCACCCAGCGTGAATAGCCTGGGATCGAGCCCGGCTGCAGCTGGCCGCTGCCGCTGTCGTTGATGCGGGTCTTGGTATAGCCCACGCCGCCGGTCACACCAAAGCCGTCGAGCGCCGAGGTCAGGTTAACCAGCGGGAAGGTGACGGCGACTTCGCCGCCATAGAATTTCCCGCCTTTGGTATTGACCTGCGTGTTCAGCAGACCCTGTGTCGTCGGCACCGGCACCCCGGTCGGCGTCGGGAAGGCCGCATAGTCAAAGATGAACCGGCCACCCGAAATGAAGGTGTCGATATCCTTGTAGAAGGTCTGGACCGCGATCACGCCGCCTGTACCGAAATATTGCTCGATATTGAGGTCGAACCCGTTGGCGCGATAGGGCCGCAAGAGCGGATTACCGCCGCCGCCCGAAATGAACGGCTCGGGCCGCCCGAACGGGTTGTTGGCGACATTGGTGTCAACGCCATAACCGATGGCGATGCGCAGATCGTCAAGACGCGGGCGCTGGATCTGGCGCGACGCGCCGAAACGGATCACCGTGTCGCTGTCGAGGCGCACGGTGACGTTCAGGCTGGGCAGCACGTCCCAATAGTTGGCGCCCAGTGTGAGCGGCTGCGCCACACCATTGTTGAACACCAGCCCGCTCGACGACTGGTCGGTGTTGATGGCCTGCACACCGATATTGCCGGTCAGCGTGCCCCCGCCAAATTCCTGCTGGACATTCAACTGGAGATACGCCGTCAGCAAGTCTTCCTTAATCTGGAAGGCCTTGGCCGGAATATCGAGCGAGGTGTTGCGATCGAGCACCAGCACTCCGTCGGCAATCAACTTCCGCGGGTCATAGCTGACCACCGGACCCAGCCCCAGATAATTGAGGTTGGTGGCGCGCAGCAACGCATCCGATGGGATGGGCGCTTCCGTTGCGCCGCCCGGCAGTCCGACGAAAAACTCGTCCGGCGTCAGCTGCTTGTCGCGGTCGGTGTAGTTCATGCCGAACTGCACGCTTTCAAAGAAGCTGTTTTCGAATTCGCGCTGCACTTCGACGCGATATTGCTTCAGCTCATCCTCGACGATGCGGTTGTTGTAATAGCCGGCCTGCACGCGGCTGCCGCCCCAGCCGAGCGGGTCGGTCAGGCGGATGAGCGCGGGGTTCGAATAATCCAGCGTGGGATCAAACACAGTGCCGCTCGGTCCCGACACAAAGCTAATGGTGTCGTTCGCCCCAACCAGCCGGTTGTAGCCCGTGCCCGAATAGCTTTCGATCGACAGCTCGTTGCGGTCCGTCTTCGAAAAGCCAAAGTCGAAGAAGGCGCGCCAGCCATCGTCACCATCATAGGTCGTGTTGAAGCCGAACGAATAGAGGTCAGCCTTGCGCTGGAACACGTCGTTGCGCACCACGCCTTCGACACCGGTAAACGTGCCTGCGGTCGCAAAGCCATTTTCCACCGTCGCCGTGGCCGGGTTAAAGCTGGTGCCAAAGAAGCCGCCAAATGCCAGCGGCAATTCGATACCGCGCTTGGTCTGGTCATCATCGAAGTTTGAATAGAAACCGTCGATGGTCACCATCACTTCGGGGGCGGGCGCCCACTGCACCGTGCCCTGGAAACCAAGGCGCTTCAGCTGCGTCGAGGTCACGAATGACTTTGACCCGCCAATGACGCGCGGGTCGGCAGCGGTACCGCCGCCAGCATAGCCCCAAGCGTTGAATTCCTGCAGCTGATAGGGCTCGTCAATGTACGAACCAGCGAGCGCGATGCCGAACGTATCGTCGAAGAATTGATCGACATAATTGGCGTTAACGCGGTAGCCGATGTCCTTTGAACCAGCGTTCAGCGCGCCGAGGTCAGCGTGGTTGATGCGCGCGCCAAAGGCGATGACCTGCTTGCCGACTTCCAGCGGACGGGTGGTGCGGATGTCGATGGTGCCGACCAGCCCCTGACCGACCAAGCTGGCGGTGGGGGTTTTGAACACGTCGACGCGGCTCACGACTTCGCTGGGATATTGGTCGAACTCGACGGCGCGGTTGTCGCCGGTCGAGGTCTGCTCGCGGCCGTTCAGCAGCGTCTGCGAGAAATCAGGGCCAAGGCCGCGGATCGAAATGCCGCTCGATCGGCCAGCGACGCGCTGCGACGTGATGCCGGGCAGGCGCGCAATCGATTCACCAATCGACGCGTCGGGCAGGCGGCCGATATCCTCGGCAGAAACCGATTCGACCACCTGGTCAGCCGACCGCTTGACGTTGACCGCATTTTCAAGGCTGGCGCTAAAGCCGGTGACGACAATTTCGTCATCGTTTGTTTCTTCCGCAGGGGCATCCTGCGCAAAGGCGGGCTGGGCTGCGACGAGCAGCGCGAGGCCAAGCGCAGCAGCGCTGGTCGAACGGACCAGGCGGGCGTGGCTAGAAATCTTAATGCTGTTCACTTTGGTATCTCCCCGTTCCGCGGCTTTTTCATGCCGCTGCTGGAGAGAGGCGCTTTCACTGGGGCGGCCAGTTACACTGGTCCTGAAATTACCTCTCCACATCTCGGGTGCTAGGCTTGGCCTCTGCATGACAACAGTATTGGGCATACGTATTCAAAAATGCACTGCGGCGTTGTTGCAGAAATGCTGCACCACTCTTATCGTCATCCTTGTGGAGAGGAACGGCGGCCGTTGGCGGTGAAACCGACATCTTTTGATATTGCCCAGCTGGCAGGGGTTTCGCAGCCAACAGTGTCGCGCGCTCTGCGCGGTAGCACCGCTGTGTCCGAAAGCACACGCAAGCGCATCGAAGCGATTGCGCAGCAATTAAACTATAAGGTCGATAAGAACGCATCGAGCCTGCGGCTGCGCGAAACCAACACGTTGGCGTTGCTTTTCTACGAAGACCCCCTGCCCGACAGCTCGATGATCAACCCCTTCTTCCTCGCCATGCTGGGGTCGATTGTGCGCGCCTCGGCGCAGCGTGGCTATGATCTGCTCATCTCGATGCAGCAATTCTCATCGGACTGGCACGCCGAGTTTGAGGAAAGCCGCAAGGCCGACGGCATCATCTTGCTCGGCCACGGCGATTTTGAACCCTATCGCGACAAGCTCGATAGCCTGATTGCGAGCGACACCCATTTCGTCCGCTGGGGCCACAACAGCGACGACCAGCTGGGACCGGTGGTGGGCAGTGACAACCATATGGGCGGGCTGACCGCCACACGCCACCTGCTCTCGCTCGGACGGCAGCGCATAGCATTTGTGGGCGATTGCAGCGACCATTATCCCGAACTCCATGACCGGTATCGCGGCTATGCCGATGCGCTGGTTGATGCGGGCATCACTCCTGATACCGCGCTGCAGGTCGATGCCAACCTGACCGAGCAATCGGGCCGCGACGGCTTGGCGAAGCTCGTCGCGCGCGGGGCGGAATTTGATGCCATCTTCGCTGCCAGCGACCTTATCGCCATCGGCGCGATGCGCGAGCTGGAACGCATCGGCCGCTCGGTGCCGGGCGATGTCGCGGTCGTCGGCTTTGACGATATCTCGGCCGCCAGCCTGACGCGCCCGCCGCTCACCACCATCCAGCAGGATTTCGCCCGCGCTGGGGAGGCGCTGGTCACCGCGCTGATCAGCACCATTCGCGGCGAACCCGTGCGCTCGGTGGCCTTGCCGACGCGGCTCATTGTCCGCCAAAGTTGTGGCGCGAACTCCGCCTGACCGCTCACTTATTCGTATGCATCGCGCCCACGCGGCATTGTGATGCCCGCACCCATCTGTCACTTTGCCGTCATGACCGGTGACAAACCGGCGCGGGGAGGATGAAAATGGAACAGGCCAGCGGCAAGCCGCACAAAAGCTGGGGGCAATTGATCCTCATCAGCTTCGGCTTCTTCGGAATCCAAATCGGGTTCGAGCTGCAGAACAACAATATGAGCCGGATTTTCCAGACGCTGGGCGCGCCGATGGACGATTTGCCCTGGCTGTGGGCCGCAGCGCCGCTGACCGGCCTGCTAGTTCAGCCGATTATCGGCCATATGAGCGACCGCACCTGGCTGGGCCGGTTCGGGCGGCGGCGGCCTTATTTCGTCGCGGGCGCGCTGCTGGCGACGCTATCGCTGTTCCTGATGCCACTCGCGCCGGTGCTACTGATGGCGGCCGCACTGCTGTGGCTGCTCGATGCCTCGCTCAACATTTCGATGGAACCCTTCCGCGCCTTTGTCGGCGATATGCTGAACAAATCACAGCATGGACCGGGTTATGCGATGCAGGCGCTGTTTATCGGGCTGGGCGCTGTAATTGCTGGCATTTTTCCGTGGCTGCTTGACGCGCTGAACGTCGCCAACGTCGCCCCGCGCGGCGAAATTCCCGATACGGTGCGCTACAGCTTTTGGTTCGGCGGGATCGCCCTGCTCGCGGCCGTGCTCGTCACCGTCGTCGGCACCCAGGAATATAGCCCGGACGATCTGCGCCGCTTTGGCGAAGCGCATGATGATGCGGATGGCGGCAACACCATCCGCCTGCTCGCCGCGCGCAATTTTGGCAGCTGCTTTGCCTGGCTCGCTGCAGGGATCACCGTCATTGCGGCGGTGGCACCGCTTGGCCTGCAAAAGGAAGTCTATCTGCTCGGCGGCCTGCTTGCGGCCTACGGCCTCGCCAGCATGGCCGCGATCAGCCTGGCGCGGCGGGGCGGGAAGAGCAACATGCTCGCCAGCATCGTCGGCGATTTTTCGGGCATGCCCGCAACCATGAAAAAGCTAGCGCTCGTGCAGTTTTTCAGCTGGTCGGCACTGTTCATCATGTGGATCTACACCACGCCGGTAGTCGCCCAATATCTGTTCGGATCGGCCGACCCCGCATCCGCCGCTTATCAAGAGGGCGGCAACTGGGTCGGCATCATGTCGCTGGTGCGCAACGGTGTGGCGGCGGCGGCGGCGATCCTGCTGCTCCCCTGGCTCGCGCGCAAATGGGGCAGCGCGCGCACGCATTTCGTCTGCCTGTTGCTGGGTTCCGCGGGGTTCTTGTCTTTCCTGTTCATCCGCGATCCGCAACTGATCCTGTTCGGCCAGATCGGCATCGGCATTGCTTGGGCCTCCATCCTGTCGATGCCCTACGCCATTTTGGCGAGCAGCCTGCCGCAACAAAAACTCGGTATTTACATGGGCTTGTTCAACGTCTTTATTGTCGTACCTCAGCTATTGGTAGCTACGGTGATGGGCAGTATCCTCAAGGCCTGGTTTCCCACCGAGCCGATTTGGACCATGGCCATCGCAGCGGCCGTCTGGGCCATTGCCGCGCTGGCGATGCTGCGCCTGATTGGTGAGGATAAAGCGGCGGCAGCCTAAGTCCCGCAAAAGGTGACATGCGGCGGGGCGTCGGCTGCGGGCGGCTGGGTCATTGGATCATCAGCAGGGCGCGGCGCAAACGGGTTGCTTACCGCGGCCAAAAGCGCGTCAAACGGCGCAAAATCGTCGCTGTCCACCGCTGCCGCCAGCGCGGCTTCGACCAGATGATTGCGCGGAATGACTACCGGATTGGCGGCACGCGTCAGATTCAGCCGCGCGTCGGGCGAGCCGCCATCCGCCGCCAGCCGCGCGCGCCATTGTTCGGTCCAACTGGACATAGAGTGCGGCAAATCTGGCTTCGCATCGCCAGCAACCTCGTCCGTCAATGCACAGAAAAATCGGGTAAAATCGATGCCTTGTCCCTCCAGCGATGCAAACAGCGCCTCGACCAACGCCTGATCACCATCGTGCGCTGCCGTCAGCCCCAGCTTGGCGCGCATGTGCGCCAGCATCGCCGGATAGTAACGATCTGGCACGGCTTCGATCAGCGCCACCGCTGCCGCATGATCTTCGGCGCGCACCGCCGTGATCGCGGGCAGCAACGCCTCGGCCAATCGCGCCAGGTTCCAGTGCAGGATATGCGGTTGTCGGCCAAAGGCATAGCGCCCGCCATGGTCAATCGAACTGAACACCGCGCCTGCGCTATAAGCATCGACGAACGCGCAAGGCCCATAATCAATGGTCTCGCCCGACAGCGTCATATTGTCGGTGTTCATCACCCCGTGGACGAACCCCAGCGCCATCCAGCGCGCCACCAAATCGCACTGGACGCCAATCACATGGTCAAGCAGCGCCAGATAGGGGTTCGCTGCCTCCGCCGCCGCCGGACAATGCCGCGCAATCGCATGGTCGGCGATCTGGCGCACCGCCTCGGCCCCGCCATGCGCGGCGAAAAACTGGATGGTGCCAATCCGCATATGGCTCGCCGCGACCCGCGTCAGCACTGCCCCGGGCAATACGCGCTCGCGCAGCACATCGTCCCCGGTCGCCACCACCGCCAGGGCGCGCGTGGTCGGCACCCCCAGCGCCGCCATCGCCCCCGACATCAGATATTCGCGCAAGACTGGTCCCAAAGCCGCTTTGCCATCGCCGCCGCGCGAAAAGGGGGTCGGCCCTGACCCTTTCAACTGGATGTCATTGCGGCTGCCATCGGGCGCGATATGCTCGCCCAGCAGCAACGCCCGCCCATCCCCCAATTGCGGGTTGAAGGTGCCAAATTGATGCCCGGCATAGGCCAGCGCGATCGGTTCGGCTCCCTTGGGCAATGCTGCGCCTGACAACTGGGCGGCGACGGCCGCACCATCCAACCCGGCCTGATCAAGACCGAGCTGCGCCGCCAGCCCTTCGTTAAAATAGAGCAAGCGCGGCGCACGCGGCGTTGCCGCCGTTGCTGGCAGATAGAAGCCTTCCATGGTGCGGGCAAAACTGTTGTCGAACTGGAACATCGCTCGCCCCTAACACGCCCGCCCCCCTTGCGCGACCCGCGCACTTCGCATACGCCTGCCCCCGTGACGCAAGGTTCCCTGGAGACGGGGATGAAAAGGGAAGTCCGGTGTAAAACCGGCGCTGCCCCCGCAACTGTGACCGGCGAGGCGTCTGCCACTATGCCACTGGAGCAATCCGGGAAGGCGGCAGACACTGATGACCCGGCGAGCCAGGAGACCTGCCAGGCGTTGCCGTTATCCGGGGCGGGCGGGGTGCACCGACACGGACGAGGAACTCCTCGTGCAACGGCTGTTTTGGTCGTTGGATGAAGGAGTTACCATGCGTATTTCAACTTTGCTTGTCACCACAGTTGCGTCCATTGCCGCCCTCCCCGCGCCTGCATGGGCGGAAGGCGACGATGCCGACATCATCGTCACCGCCAGCGGCATCACCCAGCCGCGCGATGAAGCGGGTCAGGCCATCAGCGTCATCGACACGGCCCGGCTCGACACGCTGCAAAGCGCCACTATCGCCGACGCGCTGCGCACTTTGCCCGGCGTCGCCGTGGCGCAGCGCGGGCCTGTCGGCAGCCAGACCAGCATCTTCCTGCGCGGCGGCAACAGCGCCCAGACGTTGGTGCTGGTCGACGGGGTGCGCATCAACGACCCGTCGAGCCCCAATGGCGCGTTCGATTTTGGCGCGCTCCAGACCGGGAATTTCGGCCGCATCGAGCTGCTGCGCGGCGCCAATTCGGTCATCTGGGGCAGCCAGGCGATTGGCGGAGTCATCAGCCTGACCTCGCTGGCGCCCACCGATGCGCTGGCGGTACGCGCGGTCGCTGAAGGGGGCAGCTGGAGCACGTTGCGCACCAGCGCCAACCTCGGCGGTACCAGCGGCGCGCTGCGCGGCAGCATCGGCGGGGGCTATTACCGGACCAGCGGCATTTCCGCACTCACCGGCGGCAGCGAGCGCGACGGCTTTGCCAGCTACAGCGCCAATGGCCGCCTCGATATCGCACTCGGCGACAATGCCGGGATCGATCTGCGCGGCTTCTACAATCGCGGCCGCGTCGAATATGACAGCCCCTTCGGCCTAGGCGGTGATGCCCTGCCCGAAAGCCGCAATCGCCAGTTTGTCGGCTATGTCGGGGCGCATGCGACGATGTTTGGCGGCTTGCTCATCAACCGTATCGCTTTCACCCGGACCGATATCGATCGGCTGGGCACCGACCCGGTCGCCTTCAGCTTCAACAATTTCGACGTCAGCGGCAGTATCGACCGCTACACCTATCAGGGCGATCTGCGCGCCAGCGACGCCGTGACCCTGGTGTTTGGGGCGGAACATGAAGAGACCCGCACCAGTACGTCGTTCGAAGGTGCTGCGCCCGATCTGGCCCACAACCGCGTCACTGGCGGCTATGCGCAGCTGATTGTCCGCCCCCTGCGCGGGCTGACGCTGACCGGCGGGGTGCGTCACGACGATTATAGCGACTATGGCGGCCAGACCAGTTTTGCTGCCAACGCCGCCTTTACGCCCAATGGCGGCGCGACCCTGCTGCGCGCCAGCTACGCCGAAGGCTTCCGCGCGCCGACGCTGAGCGAGGGCCAGCCGCCTTTCGGCAATCCCGCGCTACGCCCTGAAACGGCAGTAAATGTCGATATCGGCATCGAACAAAAGTTGCTGGACGACCGTGCGGTCATCGGCGTCACCTGGTTCCGCCGTACCAGCGACGACCTGATTGCCTTCTCCTTCGCCACCTTTCAGTCGGAAAATATCGACCGTGCCCGCGCCAGCGGGGTGGAGGTCGAGCTCGCGTTGCGCCCGACCGACCGGATCGACGTGCGCGCCAGCTGGTCGCGCATCGATGCGATCAACCGCTCGCGCGGGGCGGCCTTCGGCAACCGGCTGGCGCTGCGGCCGCAGGACAATGTGACGCTCACCGCGGACTGGGCGACGCCTTGGGGTGTCAAACTGGGCACCAGCATCAATTTGGTCGGCGACAGCTTTGACGATGCCGCTAACAGCGTCCGGCTCGATGGCTATGCCTTGGTCGCGCTGCGGGCCGCGCTGCCGCTGGGCAGCGGATTAGAGGCCTTTGCCCGCGTCGAAAACCTGTTCGACGAATATTACACTGCCGTCGCCAGCTACGCCACCTATGGACGCGGGGCCTTTGCCGGGGTGCGCTGGTCGCTGTGATCCGGCGCTGCGCCTCTATGCTTGCGGCACTGGCACTGGCGGGGTGCGGCAGCACTCCGCCACCCTCCCCGCCTGCACCGCTGCGCGGCGTGGTGTCGCTGGACTATTGCGCCGACCAGATGGTGTTGGGCCTTGTGCCCCGCAGTGATATACGCGCCGTCTCGCCCGAGGCCGACAGCGATGCCAGCTTTTCCGCCCGCCGCGCGCAGGGTATTGCCCGTGTCCGGCCGTCACTGGAGGAAATTGCGGCGCTTCGCCCGCGCTATGCCGTGCGCATGTACGGCGGCACGCCGGGCATTGACCGCCAGCTTGCCGCGCTCGGCATCACCGTTGTCCAGCTTAACTTTGCGACAAAACTGGCCGACATTGCGCCCGAGTTGCAGCGTATCGGCGTGGCGCTCGATGCCGCACCGCACGCCGCGCGACTGCGCCAGGACTTTCGTGCCAAAGTCGCGGCAGCGCAAAAGACCGTGCCAAACCGGCCGCCGTCACTGCTCTATATCACGCCCGGCGACGTGACGACGGGTCCGGACAGCTTTGTCGGCGAGGTCATCCGCGCCGCAGGTTTCCGCCCCATCCGCAAAGAGGCCGGCTGGGGAAGTATCCCGGTCGAAGCCATGGTCCGCCGTCCCCCAGATGCCGTGCTGCGCGCTTTCTTTGACAGTCCGCGCTACCGGCAAGACCGCTGGTCTTCGTCGGCGCACCCACGTTTGCAAAGGCTGCTTGCGGGCGTGCCTACCGCGACCGTCCCCGGCAGCGCGCTCGGCTGCGGCAACTGGCTCGCGGGCGATGCCATTGCCGCGCTGACCGAGCTGCGCCAAAGCATCGACGCGCCGTCATGACGTCATCAATCCGCCTGCCTGCCATCCTGTTGGCTTTAATCGCCGCGCTGGCCCTCGCCAGCCTGAGCACGGGGCCGACCGGCTTTGATCCTGCCATTTGGCATGCCGCAGCGGGTGGTGCGGATCCAGCTGCCCGCATCATCCTCACTGAACTGCGCTTGCCCCGCACGCTGGCCGCCTTGCTGGTCGGCTTTGCCCTCGGCCTGTCAGGCGCAGCGCTGCAAGGCCTGACGCGCAATCCGCTGGCCGAACCGGGCGTGCTCGGCGTATCGGCGTGCGCCACCCTCGGTGCGACCTTGATGCTCTATTTCGGAATTGCCGCCGCATCGCCGCTGGGTGTTGCCGGGGGAGCCATTGCGGGCGCGCTGCTGGCGACGGCCGTGCTTGCCGCTTTTGCCCATCGCTTGACGGGTGTGGCGACGCTCATCCTCGTCGGCGTTGGCCTGTCGAGCTTTGCCGGGGCGCTGATGGCGCTGCTCCTCAATTTCGCGCCCAACCCCTTTTCGTTGTCGGACCTCGTCAATTGGTCGCTGGGTAGCGTCGCCAATCGCTCGCTGCACGATCTGGCTTATGCGGTGCCACCGGTGCTGTTCGGCACATTGATTATCATGCGGGCGCGCGGCGCTCTTACCCTGCTCTCGATCGGCGACCTTGCGGCGCTGGCTCATGGCCTCGACTATCGCCGTACGCGGCTGCTGATCATTGTCGGCACCGGCCTTGCTGTCGGCGCGGCGGTGGCGTTGGCGGGCGCAGTGGGATTTGTCGGTATTGTCGCCCCGCATCTGGTGCGGCCGTGGGTGCACCACGATCCGGGACGCACTTTGATCCCGGCGGGCATGCTCGGGGCAGCGATGCTGCTGGCCGCCGACCTCATGATCCGGCTGCTGCCAACCGGCACCGAATTGCGCCTGGGCGTCGTTGCAGCGCTGGTCGGCGCACCTTTATTCATGCTCATCGCTTGGCGGCGCGGAGTAAGCGCGCATGACTGACCTCGTCCTCGACGGCCTGTCCGTGACCCGCGGCGCGCGAACGCTGCTGCATCCGCTCAGCACCCGCATCGCCGCAGGAGAAATCGTCGCGGTGGTTGGACCCAATGGCGCGGGCAAATCGACGCTGCTGCGCGCAATTGCCCAGCTAGTCCCGGCGGGTGGCCGCGCGCATTTTGGCGCAGCAGCACTGCACGCCTTGTCCCCGCTAAACCGTGCGCAGTTGGTCGGCTATTTGCCCCAGTCGCACCATGTCGCATGGCCAATGCCGGTGCGCGAAATGGTCAAGCTAGGTCTCTACGCCCATGGCACCGCCGGATCTGGCGCG
>VFQM010002182.1_pt1 | contig 15141 bp, 12 predicted proteins | sample 3512391 | NCBI WGS metagenome assembly VFQM01 (sample SAMN10412369, study PRJNA504923) | tailings metagenome | isolation source: Replicate 1 from Balatoc abandoned mine | place: Philippines
CCTCTACCTGCTGGGCGTGGCCGCGCTGTCGGCCGCGGCCGCCTGGCGCATGCTGCTGCGGCTGGCGCGTCGCTACGAGGAGCGCCGCTTCGGCGACCAGCAGCTCGCGCTGCACGCCTACTGGGCCCTGGTGACCGGTTTCTGCGGTGCGCTGGTGCTGGCCATCTCCTTCGACGAGCGCACCGGGCAGGCCATGGAATGGATGGCGCTGGCGGTGCTGCTGGCCTGGGGGGCCTGGCGGCTGATGGAGCGGCTGGCGCTGCGCTGGGCGCGCCGCGGTGCCGCCGCGCCCTGCGGCGCGCTGCTGATGCTGCGCGTGTTCAAGCCCAGCGCGCGCAGCGAGGCCTTCACCGACCGCTTCCTCGCCCGCTGGCGCTTTGCCGGCCCCACGTGGATGATCGCCGGCCCCGACCTCGCCGGCGGCCACCTGGAGCCCGACGAGTTCTTCGCCTTCCTGCGCCGGCGGCTGCGCGAGCACTTCATCGTCGATGCCGCCGAGATCCCGGCGCGCGTGCAGGCGCTGGACGACGGCCGCGACCCCGACGGCCGCTGCCGCGTGCACGAGCTGTTCTGCACCAACGCCACGTGGCGCGCCACCGTGCTGGCGCTGATGGAGCGCGCCGGCGTGGTGCTGCTCGACCTGCGTGAATACCACCCCGGGCGCCTGGGCACGCGCTTCGAGCTCGAGGCGGTGCTGCAGCGCGTGCCGCTGGCGCGGCTGATCGTGCTGGTGGGCGCGGGCGACGACCCGGCCCCGGTGGAGGCCGAGATCCGCGACGCCTGGCGCATGGTGGACCCGCGCGGCCGGCGCGACGTGCAGCCGCGCCTGACCGTGCTGGCCGTTGGCAGCGGCAGCGCGGCGGAGATGCACGGGCTGCTGGCCGCCGCCTGCACGGCCGCGGCGGTGGGCGGCGCGGTGGCGCCGCTGGCCCCGGACCGGGCCGACCCCGGGATCCTGCCGGGGCCGGGCGGCGGCCGGCGGGCGTAGATTGCGGGCTCACCACGACACCGGAGACCCCGCATGCACCGTCAGCACTTCCTGCGCGCCCTGCTCGCCGCCGCCGGCCTGGCCCTGGCCGGCCCGGCCCCGGCCCAGACCGGCACGGTGAAGATCCTCGTGGGCTACCCCGCCGGCGCCACCAGCGACGCGCTGGCGCGCATCGTGGCCGAGCACATGGCCGGCACGCTGAAGCAGACCGTGATCGTCGAGAACAAGCCCGGCGCCGGCGGCCGCATCGCCAACGAGCTGGTCAAGGCCGCCGCACCCGACGGGCTCACGCTGCTGATGACGCCCATCGCCACCATGGGCATCTTCCCGCACAGCTACGCCGGCGAGCTGCGCTACGACCCCTTCAAGGACTTCGCCCCGGTGGCGCACCTGAGCAGCTTCCAGGTGGGCCTGGGCGTGGCCACCACGGTGCCGGCACGCACGCTGGCCGAGTACGTGGCCTGGGTCAAGAGCGACCCGCAGAAGAACGGCTTCTACGGCTCCGCCGCGCCGGGCAGCATCCCGCACTTCTTCGGCGTGATGTTCGGCCGCGCCGCCGGGCTGCAGATGACGCACGTGCCCTACAAGGGCACGGCCGCGGCCATGCAGGCGCTGGCCAGCGGCGAGATCTCGGCGCTGTCCACCGTGGCGGCCGACATCCAGGCCCTGGTGCAGGGCCAGCGCGCGCGGCTGCTGGCGGTGGCCGGCGACCGCCGCGACCCGGCCTTCGCCGACGTGCCCACCTTCAAGGAGCTGGGCTACGACCTCGTGGCCAAGCCCTGGTACGCGCTGTTCGCGCCGGCAGGCACGCCCAAGGCGGCGCTGGACCGGCTCTCCGCCGCCGCCATGGCCGCGGTGGCCGACCCGGCGCTGAACAAGCGGCTCGTGGAGATGGGCCTGGAGCCCACCGGACTCGGCCCCGAGCAGCTGGCGGCGGTGCTCAAGGCCGACCACGCCCGCTGGGGCGAGGTGATCCGCGCCTCGGGCTTCAAGCCGGGGCAGTGACCCCCGGCCCCGGCTCAGGCTGGGGCCGCGACGGCAGCCGGTTCGCCCGCGCCCACGATCCAGCCCTCCACCGGGTCCACCTGCGGCGGCTGCGCCAGGGTCGGCCGGCCGCTGGCCCACGCCGCCTGCACCAGGCAGAGCACGGCGTCCAGGCGGTCGCCGCTGGCGTCGGCGGTGAGCGACTCGCGCTGCGCATGGCCCAGCTTCAGGCGCGGCGCGCCGGCGTAGGGCGCCGGCACGCGGCCCTGCTCCAGCGCGTCCACGAGCTCGATGCGGGCGATCAGGCGCTCGGCGTCGGCGCCGTTCTTGTAGGACCGGCGGCCGATCAGCGCATGCGCCAGCGCGCCGGGGTAGCCCTCCAGCGCCTGGCGCTGCGCGTCGGCGGCGTGCAGCCCCGGCAGCGACACGCCCGCGGCCAGCAGGCGCGACAGGCCCTCGAACCACATGAAGCCCACCGGCACGTAGCGCGTCTGCAGCGGGCTGGTGGACCGCAGACCCCCGCCGAGCGCGAGGTCGGTGCCGCGGTGCGGCAGGCCGCCGCCCCAGCCGTCGACCAGCGCGCGGAAGTCCATGCGCGCCGCGCAGCGCGCATGCACCGCCGCGCTCACGGCGGCCACGTCGGCGCCCAGGCCGAGCGCGTCCACGAAGGCGCGCGGCAGGCCGAACGGGAAGTCGAAGGCGCCCAGCCACGGGCCGGGCCCGGCCAGCAGGGCCTCGAAGTCGGCCAGCGTGGACAGCGCGTCCACGCGCTCCAGACGCAGCACGCCGCCGGCCAGCAGCCCGTGCGCCACCGTCACCGGCTTGCGGCGCGACGGCGCGCTGGTGAAGTCCACGCCGATCAGCCGCATGCCGCCCCCGAGGGTGGCGCGGCGCCGGGATGCCGCAGCCGCAGGACCCGGTTCATCGGCATGCCGGGACAGCGGCCGCGGGGCGGGCTAAGCTCGGGTTCATCATGGAAGACATCCTGCAACGCTACACCGAACAACTCCCGGCCCTGCTGATCGCCTGGGGCGGCAACATCGTCGGCGCGGTCATCACGCTGGCCATCGGCTTCACGGTGGCCGGCTGGGCCGGCCGCCTGGTGCGGCGCGGCATGGCGCGCTCGGGCAAGATCGACCCGGTCTTCCACCCGCTGGCCGGCAAGGTGGTGCGGCTGGCGATCATGGCCTTCACCGTGATCGCCGTGCTCGGCCGCTTCGGCGTGGAGACCGCCAGCCTGATCGCGGCCATCGGTGCCGCCGGCCTGGCCATCGGCCTGGCGCTGCAGGGCACGCTGAGCAACGTGGCCGCCGGCGTCATGCTGCTGGTGCTGCGCCCGTTCAAGATCGGCGACGCGGTGAACATCGGCGGCGCGGTGTACATCATCGACAGCATCGGCTTCTTCGCCTGCCGCGCGCACCTGCCCGACGGGCCCAAGGCCTTCATCCCCAACGCCGAGATCTGGGGCAAGACGCTGGTCAACCTGTCGGACACCGACCAGGACCTGCGCCGCATCGACCAGACCTACGGCATCGCGTACGACGACGACATCGACACCGCCATTGCCATCCTGCAGCGCGTGGTGGCGGCCGAGGCCCGCGTGCGCAGCGAGCCGGCGCCGACGATCAAGGTGCAGGCGCTGGGCGACAGCGCGGTGAACATCCTGCTGCGCGTGTGGACAGCGCGCGAGGACTGGTGGGACACCCAGCTCGACCTGCTCAAGGCCGGCAAGGAGGCCCTGGAGGCCGGCGGCATCACGATCCCGTTCCCGCAGCGGGAACTGCGCATGATCCAGGTGCCGGCGGCCCGGAGCTGAGGCGCGAGGCCGCGCCTCGGCGTATGGGGCTGCGCGCGGCGCAGCCCCGCACCCGGCTCAGCGCCGGCGACGCGCCAGGCCGATGCCAGCGAGCGCCAGACCGGCCAGGGCCAGGGTGCCCGGCTCCGGCACGGCCAGCGGGTCGACGCTGCGGAAGACCACGAACCGACCGTCGCTGGCGCTGCGGGCTGCCAGGGTGTCGTGCCAGATGAACTTGGCCTGGGCATCGACGCCGGCGATCGTGCCCCAGGGGTTGGTGCCGTTGTTGGCCTGCGCCACCGGGCTGGCCCAGGTGGCGGAGTCGATCAGCGCGTCCAGCGCCGCCAGGCTCAGCGGCGGGCTGCCGTTGGGTGACCAGGCGGTGTTGACCGGGGCGACGAAGAACTCCCACGATGCGATGTTGCTGACGATGGTCTTGCTGCCGGCCGTGAAGTTGCCGATCCACATCTGCGGATCACCGTCGTCCCAGGCCAGCACATAGGCATGGTCGCCCCCCTTGGCGTTGAAGCTCCAGGTCTCGGTGCACTTCCAGTTGTAGTTCGGGCTGCAGGGGGTGGATGACGTGGCGCCGATCTCGTTGCGGCCGACAAAGCTCAGGCCGCTGCCATCGGCCTGGCCGACGTACAGGCCGTAGTGGTTGTCGGCCGTCAGGGTGGCGGTGACCGGCAGGGCGTGGGCGGTGGCACCGGCCAGCAGGCCCAGGCCGACCGTGGCCGCGGTGAGGAAGGAACGCATGGACAACAACTCCCGAACTTCTGTTGAACAGCCTGCAGATGACGCAGGTCACATGCAGATGTTGCAATGGCCATGCCAGGCGCGTTGACCTCGCACAAGTCCTTGTCAGGCCAGGGATTCCGCGGAAGAGCTTCGGCGGCCGCGACCCGCGTGACGTGCAGGTGTCAGACGGTTCGACAGCGCTTTCAAGCCGCGCTGCGTGACGCCGTTCACGCCGCCGCCAGCAGCGCCACCCCGCCGGCGATGCAGGCGGCGCCGGCCAGGCGCGGCCAGCGGTCGCCCTCGCCGAGCAGGCGGCCGCCGATGAGCGCGGCGAACAGCAGCGACACCTCGCGCGCCGGCGACACCAGCGACATGGGCGCCATCGTCAGCGCGTACAGCACCATCACGTAGGCCACCGGCGCCAGCACCGCGCCCACCAGCGCATAGCGCCACTGCGCCCGCCACGTGGCGCGCAGCGCCGCCGGGTCGAGCCGCCAGCGGCGCCACTCGCCGGGCAGCAGGAAGGGCACGCGCAGCAGGTTGGTCAGCCAGTCCAGCAGGATGGGCGAGATCAGCATCACCTTGACGGCGTAGCCGTCGAGCACCGAGTAGCCGGCGATGAACAGCCCCGTCAGCGCGCCCCAGCGCAGGCCGGCGCGCAGCCGTGCGTCGGCACGGGCCTGCAGCAGCCGCGGGCCGCCGGCGAGCACGAAGACGCCGCCGCACACCGCCGCCACGCCGGCGGCGCCCAGCCAGCCCGGCCGCTCGCCCAGCAGCAGCACGGCCGCGATCACCGTGATCAACGGGCCGGTGCCGCGCGCCACCGGGTAGACCACCGTCAGGTCGGCCTCGCGGTAGCCGGTGAGCAGGCTGCGGTAGTAGCCCAGGTGCACCAGCGTGGTGGCCAGCACGAAGCCCCACTGCGCCGGCGTCAGCGCCCACAGCTCGTGCCAGCACAGCGCCAGTGCCAGCGGTGCCCACAGCACACCCACCATCAGCGCGCCCATCAGCATGAAGCTGTCGCCGCCGGCGGCCTTCTTGGCCGCGATGTTCCAGGTGGCGTGCAGCAGCGCGGCGCACAGCACCAGGGCCAGGGCGGTGGAGGACATCGCGCGATTCTGGGCGCGTCCGCGGGCCGCTACAGTCGCCCGCATGACAAGCAATCCCATCCTCGTGGAAGCGTTGCGCGGCGGCAGCGTGGAGTCGCGCCACCGCGGCGCGCTGGCCGTGGTGGACGCCGCCGGCCGCGTGCACACCGCGCTGGGCGACATCGAGCGCCCCGTGTTCCCGCGCTCGGCCGTCAAGCTGCTGCAGGCGCTGCCACTGGTGGCCAGCGGCGCGGCCGACGCGCTGGGCCTCACCGATGCCGAGCTGGCACTGGCCTGCGCCTCGCACGGCGGCGAGCCGACCCATGCCCGCACAGCCGCCGGCATGCTGGCCAAGGCCGGCCTGGACGTGCAGGCGCTGGAGTGCGGCACGCACTGGCCCTACAACGAGACGGCGCAGCGCGCGCTGGCGCGCGAGGGCAGCGCACCCAGCGCGCTGCACAACAACTGCTCGGGCAAGCACGCCGGCTTCGCCTGCCTGGGCTGCGCGATGGACGGCGGCCGCGACGCGCGCGCCTTCCTGCGCGGCTACGTGCAGCCGGAGCACCCGGTGATGCGCGAAGTGACCGCGGCGCTGCAGGCCGCCACGGGCTTCGACCTCGCGCAGACCGCGCGCGGCACCGACGGCTGCTCCATCCCCACCTACGCCATCCCGTTGCGCCACCTGGCGCATGCCTTCGCCAAGGTGGCCGGCGGCCAGGGCCTGTCGGCCGAGCACGCGCGCGCCGCGCTGCGGCTGCGCAAGGCCATTGCGGCCGAGCCCTTCATGGTGGCCGGCAGCGGCCGGCTGGACACGCGGCTGATGGCGCACTTCGGCGAGCGCCTGTGCTGCAAGGTGGGCGCCGAGGGCGTGTACTGCGCGGCCCTGCCCGAGCTGGGCCTGGGGCTGGCCATCAAGATGGACGACGGCAACACGGCACGCGCCGTCGAGGTGGTGCTGGCGGCCTTGCTGCACACGCTGCTGCGGGCCGAGGGCGAGGACGCCGCGCTGCTGCGCAGCGTGTGGGACGCGCCGCTGCGCAACTGGAACGGCATCGAGGTAGGGCGCCTGCGCATCGCGGCCGCGCCGGGGCGCGAGGATTGACAGGCCGGAGGGCCGTTGTCGGGCCGGTGATCCGCCGCGGCCCTGGAAGGCGGACGGTCGACCGGGACCGCGGCCCCGCAGACTGGCTTAGCATCGCCTCCGGCTGGCGTGATGCCAGACCGTCTCACACCGCTGCGACCATGGTGGCCGGCAGCGGCTGCCAATTCCCGAACAGGGGTGTTTGCATGTCGACTCGTCTCGGATGGATGGCGCTTGCCGTCGGTGTCGCGCTGGGTGCGCCGGCGGCCGCGGGCGCACAGAACCTCGGCTTCACCTACCTCGAGGGCGGGCTCGTCGCCGGCTTCGTCAACGACGTGGAGAAGTCGGGGACGATCACGGACAACGGCCGTCCCCTGACGCTCGAGACCGACGCCGGCGGCGGCGTCTTCGTGGTGGGGGCATGGCAGTTCTGGAAGAGCATGCACCTGTTCGGCGAGTACGCGTCGACCAGCCAGGACCTCGAGGTCAGCGACGGCACCGGCACCGTCGAGGGCGACTTCGACGTGGTGCGCTGGCGCATCGGTCTCGGCCATGCCTTCCCGGTCTCGAGCACGCTGGGCGTCTATGGCCGGCTCACCCTCGACCACACCTCGTTCAAGAACGCACGCGTCGCGGGCTTCGATCTCGACGTGGACGTGGCCGGCGACGGCATCGGCGGCGAGGTCGGCATGATCTGGTCGGTCTCCCCGGCGGTCCAGCTGCAGGGCCACGTGCGCTACACCCCGGTCGGCGAGGTGGCCACGCGGGGCTCCGACGACTTCGACGACGACATCCTGGTCGGCCTGACGGGCCGCTGGACCTTCCGGCCCGGCATGGCGCTGGTCACGGGCTACGAGTTCGGCAAGATCACCACCTGGAACGTGGGCGTGCGGTTCTCGTTCTGAGGGCCTCCGCGGCGCCAGGCTGGTGCGCCGGGGCGCTGCCTTCCGTTGCGCATCGGCCCTTCAGGGCATGCCGTTGTCGACGAACTCGGCAAACCCGGGCTGCGCCTCCAGGCGACGCAGGTAGGCCGAGACCGCCGGCAGGTCGAGGTGCTCGATCGGCGTGGCCCGCCAGCGTTGGGACGAGAGCCCGAGGACCACGTCGGCCAGCGTGAAGTGTTCGCCCGCCACGTGGCCGCCCGTGCGCGCGAGCTGCTCGTCCAGGATGCGCATCTTCTGGTTCCAGCGGCTTGCGCTGTCCCGAACCACGTCGGCCGGGGTGGGCACGCCGCGATGGAGCGCCAGGAACGCGGGGCGCCACGCGTCATTGAGCTCGGTGGCCTGCCAGTCCATCCACTGCTCCACCAGCGCACGGTCTCGCGGCGCGGAGGGCAGCAGCCGGGTGTCGGCCTGACGCGCGGCCAGGTAGCGGCAGATGGTGTTGCTCTCCCAGAGCACGGTCGGGCCATCGACCAGGACCGGCACCAGTGCATTCGGATTCAGCTGCAGGAACTCGGGCTCCCGCGTCGAGCGATGGCCTGCGCCCCAGTCCTCCCGCTGGACGGGCAGTCCCAGGACGGCAGCGGTCCACATCACCTTGCGGACATTGATGGAACCGAGGCGGCCCAGAACGCGAAGACGGGTCATGGTCGGGAAGGTCGGGGGGCTGGCGATGGCTGCAGTGTCGCCGTTCCGGGCTGAGCTGTCGCCGGCGCCATGCCCGATGGAGGCGGCATTGCGCACTCGCACGGCGACGCTGCGAGGGCCGCTCCCGACCCTGGGCAGTCATTAGTTGTTCGCGCGTGCGAGCAGCGCAGCGAGCTCGCGCGGGCACCGGAGGGGGCGCCGCTCATGTCCCCCGCCGTCGGCCGCTGGCCGCCGGCTCCTCCTTTACTTCCCGTCGCCCCCTCCGGTACCCACGCGAGCTGGCACCGGCGGTGGTGTTCCTCAGCACGCCGCCTTGCGGTCACAGCGAGGTCTGCGGGGGCGGACCACTGCAGGCGCCGGCTCGCGTGGGCAGGGCAGGGGGTGACGGGAAGTAAAGGGGGAGCCGTCGGCCGCAGGCCGGCGGCGGAGGACATGAGCGGCACCCCCTGCCCTGCCCGCGCGAGCTCGCCACGCTGCTCGCATGCGACAACAGCGAGCGTCCGCAACGGGTCGACAACGGCCGGGGCGTCGCGCCCGGCGCATTCTTTGGCGCCGCCTTTGCGAACGCCTTGACCACGGCCATCACGCTCGATGTGTACATCGCGGCTGCGGCCTTTTCGATCGGCTTGGCACAGGACTCCACCGCCGGACCGCGGCGCTGGTGGGCGGCGTCGCTGCTGGCGGAGGCCCGTGCGTTCGGGGTCGCAGGCTGCCGGGAGATGCACGACAACGACCCGACCCCGGCGCCAAGGCAAGGGCCGCGGAACCCCATCGACCGTCAAGCACGAATTGGCGGTGGTTCGCCATCCGTTCCGATCGAACTCGACGGCCGTCCTCGGGGCACGATGGTCCGGCCGCGACAAACGGTCACCGACCGCATCCGTCACGCCGTCACGGCCGGTGCAGGGCTCGACCCCGGGGACGGAGACAACGCTTGATCGACACAGCCAAGACCGACGCCTCGCCCGACCACACCGGCCTGACCGGGTGGAACCTGAACACCCGGCTGGCCAGGATTCAGCGCGAGTTCGTGGAGAAGCTCTGGACCGCGATGCTCGTGATGGCCGCCGTGGGCATACCGGTCTCGATGGCACGGGCATGGCACACGGGCTGGCAGGGGGTCTACACCGTGCATCTGGGTCTGGGTGCGGTGGTCGTGCTGATCTACGCCAACAGACGGCGCATCAGCCAACGCTGGCTCTCGGCGCTGTTGATCGGCCTGTTCTGGTGCGTGGGCTTTCCCGGCGTGATGTCGTTCGGCGTCGCGGCGACCGGCTTCTACTGGCTGGCCTTGAGCTGTCTGGTGACCAACGTCCTGTTCTCGGCCCGGGCCGCGCTGGCGGTGACCGCGGGCGTCGGCCTGTCCTTGACCGCGATCGGCTGGGGCTTCGTCAGTGGGCACATCCCGTCCACGCTGAACCTGGACACCTATCAGCGGCTGCCGTCCGCCTGGGCCATGGTGATCATCGTGACCGGCATCTTCCTGTTCGTGGTCCACAGCGCGTTCAAGTCGAAGGACGACGCCGTGCTGCGCTTGCTGGAAGAGATCGAAGCCCAGCGCAAGGTCATCGAGCACAGCGCCACGCATGACACCTTGACCCAGCTGCCCACGCTGCGCCTGGCGGAAGACCGAACCTCCCTGGCCATCCTGCAGGCCAGGCGCCGGGGCACCAGGATGGGCGTGCTGTTCGTGGACCTGGACGGCTTCAAGGCGGTCAACGACACCCACGGCCACGACGCCGGCGACGCGGTCTTGCGCCAGGCGGCCAGCCGCATGACCACCCGCCTGCGCGCCTCCGACACCGTGGCCCGCATCGGCGGCGACGAGTTCCTGATCCTCCTGCCGGACCTGCAGGCCTCGGCCCATGCCGGCGTCGTCGCGGCCTCCCTGATCGAGTCGCTGTCCGCGCCCTGCATCGCCGGTGGCCATCAGGTTTCCATCGGCGCGAGCATCGGCATCGCCATCTATCCGGACCACGGCTTGACGTCCGCGGAACTGCGGCGGAACGCCGACAGCGCGATGTACGAGGCCAAGCGCCAAGGCAAAGGCAGTTACCGTTACGCCCAGGCCGAGGCGGCGCAGGGGCACCCTGCCAGCGACGCGCCACGCCCCCCGACAAGCCGCCTGGCCTGACCGCCCGCACCCCGCGGGGCGCCCGCGCCGTGGGTCCCGCCCCCTACCGCCCCCACACCATCACATGCCCCGCGGCCGGGTCGTCGCGCCCGGCCAGGACCTGCGCATGCAGCGCCGCCAGCCCGGCCGGCGCCGCATGTTCGACCACCCGGATCCACGGCGCCGGGCCGGACGTCACGCGCGCCAGGTGCGCTCGCCAGGCGTCGGCCAGGCGCTGCTCGAACACCGCCGGCCCCCACTCGCCCAGGCGCTTCTTCACCTGCGCGGGGGCGAAGAAGAGCACCGGCCTCGGCCCGGGCAGGTCGCGCGCGCCCGAGAGCTGGTCCACGTGCGTGCCGCCCACCGAGACGCTGCAGGCCAGCGCCGGCAGGTGCACGTGCACGCGCCGGCGCAGCGCGCCGTTGCCGGCGAAGTCCACGTACACCGCGGCCGCGGCCGGCGCCAGCGTCTCCAGGTCGTCGTAGGCCAGCACGCGGTGGTAGACGCCCAGGCGCTCGCAGTACGGGCGGTTGGCGGCCGAGGTCAGCCCGATGACCTCCACGCCGCCGCGCGCGTGCAGCAGCGCCGCCGTGGCGCTGGCCGTCTTGCTGCTGGCCGAGGACAGCAGCACGCGGCCGGCGCCGAAGCAGGCCTCCTCGGCCAGGAAGTCGTCGATCAGCCAGCTGGTGGTGAACAGCGGGCGCAGCAGGGCCTGCAGGTCCTCGCTGTCGCGGGTGTACAGCGGGTCGACGTTGCAGCGCAGCAGCTGGTTGTAGACGGCGGGCAGCTCGGCGCGGTGCGCGCTGCCGTCGGCAAAGCCGGCGGTGCGCAACCGGGTGGGCGTCAGCACCGCGTGGCTGGCGCTGGGCCAGTAGCCGTACAGGCGCTCGCCCACGGCCACGCCCGGGTGCAGGCTCTGCACCACGTCGCCAAAGCCCCAGACCGGGATGCAGCCCCAGGCCTCGTCGCCCGTGGGGTAGAAGTCCCAGTAGTGCATGGCGTCGCCGAAGGCGGCGTAGGTGATGTTGTTGGCGGTGTAGGCGCAGCGGTCCACGCGCACGCGCACCTGGCCGTCGGCCAGCGCGGCGGCCTCGCGCTGCACGCAGCGCGTCTCGGCCAGGGCCTGCCTGCGCACCTGGAATTGCATCTCGGGCATGGGGGTCCTCCGGGAGCCGATGCTCGCGCATCGTGGGCGGCCCGGCCACCGGCTTTGCACCGTTGACGGCGGGCCGCCGCCGCCCCAGCATGCCGGCGCGGCCACCCGCCGCGCCGGCTGGAGCGCACCCCGTGCAGACCCTGGAGACGGACTACCTGATCATCGGGGCCGGCGCCGTCGGCCTGGCCTTCGCCGACACCCTGCTGGCCGAAAGCGACGCGACGATGCTCATCGTCGACCGCCACGGCCAGCCCGGCGGCCACTGGAACGACGCCTACGACTTCGTCACCCTGCACCAGCCCTCGGCCTTCTACGGCGTGGCCTCGCTGCCGCTGGGCAGCGGCCGCGTGGACACCCACGGGCCCAACGCCGGCCTGATGGAGCTGGCCACCGGCGCCGAGGTGCTGGCGCACTTCCAGCAGGCCATGCAGCAGCGCCTGCTGCCCAGCGGGCGGGTGACGTACCGGCCGATGAGCGAGGTGCAGGCCGGCGGCGACCACCACCGCGTGGTCTCGCTGCTGTCGGGCGACGCGGCGACGGTGCGCGTCCGGCGGCGGGTGGTGGACGCCACCTACTTCGGCTCCCGCGTGCCGTCCACGCACGTGCCAGCCTTCGACATCGCGCCCGGCGCGCGGGTGGTGCCGCCCAATGCGCTGCCCCACCTGGGCCGCCAGCCGCAGGCGTTGCCGGCGCACTTCGTGGTGCTGGGGGCCGGCAAGACGGCGATGGACGCGGTGACCTGGCTGCTCGGCGCCGGCGCGGCGCCGGCGCGCATCGGCTGGGTGAGGCCGCGCGAGTCGTGGCTGATCGACCGCCGCAGCACGCAGCCGTCGATGGCGCACTTCGAGGCCAGCTTCGGCGCCCAGGTGGCGCTGATGGAGGCGCTGGCCGACGCCACCGACGTGGACGAGCTGTTCCTGCGCCAGGAGGCGGCCGGCGGCATGCTGCGCATCGACCCGGGCAGCCTGCCGACGATGTTCCACTACGCCACCGTCTCGGCCGGTGAACTGGCGCAGCTGCGGCGCATCACCCAGGTGTGGCGCGGGGCGCGGGTGCGCGCGGTCGAGCCCGAGGCCCTGGTGTTCGGCGACGGCCGGCGCCAGGCCGTGCCGCCCGGCACGCTGTTCGTGGACTGCACGGCCACGGCCGTCGAGCGGCGCCCCCCGGTGCCGGTGTTCCAGCCCGGGCGCATCGTGCTGCAGATGGTGCGCGTGCCGCAGCCCACGTTCAGCGCGGCGCTGATCGCGAAGCTGGAGGCGGCGGTGGCGGGCGACGATGGCGATGCCAGGCGCAACGCGATGGCGCGCCCGATCCCGCTGCCCGACGGGCTGGACGGCTACCCCCGGGCCACGCTGGTGGGCCTGCAGAACCAGATGCACTGGGGCCAGGACCCGGCGCTGCGGGCCTGGATCCGCGACTGCAGGCTGGACGGCTTTGGGCGGCTGGCCGCGGCCGTGAACCGCGACGACCCGGCCGATGCGCCCAAGGCCGCGCTGCTGGCCCGCCTGAAGGCCGCGGCACCGGGCGTGATGGCGGCCGCGCCGCGCTGGCTGGCGCGGGCGGCGGCCGGCGGCTGAGGCGGCCGGCCGGTCAGTCGCCGAGTGCAGCGCCCTCGCGCCGCGGGTCGGCGCCGCCCTGCCAGCCGCCGGGCACGCGCAGGATGGTGGCCACGCCGCTGGTCAGCGGTGCGCGCACCACACGGTGGCCGCGCGCCTGCAGCCCGGCCTCCAGCGCCTGCAGCGCCGCGGTGTCGGGGTGGTCGCGCTCCAGCACGGTCACCGGCGTGTTGAAGGCGGCCACGTGCGGCAGCGTGGTGGCGGCCTGGGCGTCGAGCGTGCCGCCGTGCAGCGCCAGCAGCGTCTGGCTGACGAAGGCGATGATGGCCGCGCCACCCGGCGAGCCGGTCACGGCGACCAGCGGGCCGTGCGTGCCGTCGGGCGCACGCTCGAACACCAGCGTCGGCGCCATCGAGCTGCGCGGGCGCTTGCCGCCCTGCAGCCGGTTGGCCACCGGGCCGTCGGCGTCGGCCGGCGCCGGGGAGAAGTCGGTGAGCTGGTTGTTCAGCACCATGCCGCGCACCACGCGCCAGGCGCCGAGGCTGGCCTCCACCGAACTCGTCATCGACACCGCCTGCCCCCAGCGGTCGACGATGGACAGGTGCGTGGTGCCCTGCCCGCCGCCACCATGGACCCCGCGCGCCAGCGCATCGAAGCGCCCGGCCGGCGCCACGCCCAGGCTGCGGTCGCCCTGGATCAGCGCGGCACGGTCGCGCAGGTAGGCCGGGTCCAGCAGCGCGGCCGCGCCGCGGCCGGGGAGCGGCACGAAGTCGGTGTCGGCCACGTAACGGTTGCGGTCGGCAAAGGCCAGCCGCAGCGCCTCGGCGAGGCGGTGCGCGGCCTCGACACCGGCGGGCTGCAGGGGCGGCGAGGCCTCCAGCAGGCCCAGCACCTGGCCCACGGCGATGCCGCCCGACGAGGGCGGGCCCATGCCGCAGACCACCCAGCGCCGGTGGTCGCTGCACACCGGCGCGCGTTCGACGGCGCGGTAGCCGGCGAGGTCGGCGGCCGTCAGGCGCCCCGGCGTCAAGGGCCCGGGCGCGGCGGGGCCGGCCTGCGTGCGCTGCACCTCGGCCACGATGTCGTCGGCGATGGGGCCACGGTAGAAGGCGCCGGCACCTTCGGCGGCCAGCGTGCGCAGCGTGGCGGCGTAGGCGGGGTTCCTCAGCAGGCTGCCGGCCGCGCGCGGGCGGCCGTCGGCGTGCAGGAACAGCGCGGCGGCGTCGGGGTCGCGCAGCAGCTCGGCGCGGTGGGTGGCGATGGCGTCGGCCAGCCGCTGCGGCACCGGGAAGCCGCGCTCGGCCAGCGCGATGGCCGGCTCGAAGGCGCGCGCCCAGGGCAGGCGGCCATGCTGCGCGTGCAGCGCCTCCAGCGCACGCAGCACGCCGGGCACGCCGATGCTGCGCCCGCTGGCGCGTGCATCGGGCCATGGCGGGCGGCGGTCGCCGTCGCTGATCCAGCGCAGGTCGTCGGGCTGCGCCGCGGCGGGCGCGGTCTCGCGGCCGTCCCAGGTCTGCACGCGGCCGGCGGCGTCGGCGTGCAGGATGAAGGCGCCGCCGCCCAGGCCCGAGCTCTGCGGCTCCACCAGGCCGAGCACCAGCTGCATGGCCAGCGCGGCATCGGCCGCGCTGCCGCCCGCGCGCAGCAGGGCCAGGCCAGCCTCGCTGGCCAGCGGGTGCGCCGCGACCACCATGTGCTGCGCCGCCTGCAGGGGCTGCAGGCCGTGGCGCCAGCCGGAGCCGCGCTCGGGTGCGGCCGGCACGGCGGGCGGGGCCGCCGGCGCGGGCACTGCGGCTGGCGGCAGGGGGGCCGACGGCGGCAGCCCGGTGCAGGCGGCCAGCAGCACCAGCGCGGCCAGCGCGGCGAGCGCCGCGAGGGCGCCCGCCCGCCGCCGGGGCCGCATGCGGCTCAGCCTTCGCCCGCCGGCTTGTCCAGCAGCGGGATGGAGCCGCCGGCACCGCGCAGCAGGCCGGTGCTGCTGTAGATGCCCAGCTTGTGGCGCGTGTCCTGGATGTCCAGGTTGCGCATGGTCAGCTGGCCGATGCGGTCGGCC
>VFQM010002184.1_pt1 | contig 15132 bp, 14 predicted proteins | sample 3512391 | NCBI WGS metagenome assembly VFQM01 (sample SAMN10412369, study PRJNA504923) | tailings metagenome | isolation source: Replicate 1 from Balatoc abandoned mine | place: Philippines
GTTCATTTGGCTGCGACGAAGGCGGCGGGGCGGGCGAGACAGAATGGCATTCCTGCAGGAGCTTGCGGCGCATGGCGAGAAGCCGGCGCTGATCTTTCCGGGTAGGCCGGCCATTTCCTATGCCGAGCTGGCGCGGCGCGCGGCCGAGACGGCTGCCGGCTTCGGCCGGGGGCGAAAGCTGGTGGCGGTGGCGCTGCTGGCCTTGCACGGGTGGCGGTTGCCCGCTGATTTTCGGGCAGGGGGCCGCCGAAACATTCGGCCACGGGCACGATCTGTCGTTCAAGACGCCCCTCGGGGTTGAGGGGCGTCGAACTTAGGCAGCGGTCAGGCCGCTTCGGTCGGGTTTTCCAGCGAGAAATCGCCGATCTTCACCGCGCCGTCGAGGCGGTACTTGGCAACGATCACGCCGGCCGGCGTCGCCTGCGATGAAACCAGCTTCATGCCGACGGGCTGGGCGCCGTCGCCGAACAGGCGCTTGCCTTTGCCGAGCACGACGGGGACGATGACAAGCGTGAACTCGTCGACCAGGCCGTTGGCAAGCAGTGTCTGGAGAAGGTCGCTCGAGCCCTGGACCAGGATGTCCGTGCCTTCGGACCGCTTCACCTCTTGCAACGTCGCGACGATGTCGGCGCCGAGCGTCTGGCTGTTCTGCCAGCTGAGCATCCGGTGTGGGGTGCGGGTCGCGACGTATTTGGTGATGCGGTCAAAGACAGGGCCGAGCGGATCGTCCTTGCCGACAAACGGCCAGTAGGCGGCGAAGATGTCATAGGTCTTGCGGCCGAGCAAAAGGTCGAACGGCCTGGAGAAGACGTCGCCCAGTGCTGTGCCCAGCGCCTCGTCGAAATGGGGCGCCTGCCAGCCGCCCAGTTGGAAGCCACCAGATGAATCCTCGGTCGGGCCACCTGGCGCCTGCATGACGCCATCGATGCTGACGAAGGTGGTGGCAATGATCTTTCTCATTTCAGGTTCCTGAATGCGTGTTGCGACAATCCCATGACGAGCTGGAGTAAGCCGGTTCGACAGGGGTTCGAAGATTTTTCGGGGCAGATCGTCAAAGCATGCCGCTCCAGAGGCGAACAATGACCTCGGGGGTAATCGTGGAGCGAAAGGAAAGCGGTGGGAGCCGGACGGGCCATCTGCAGACGGGACGTGTATTAGCGCCATCAAAAATAGTTGATGCAAACAATCAGGAATTCGGCTATCGGCTCGCCGGTTCATTTGGCTGCGACGAAGGCGGCGGGGCGGGCGAGACAGAATGGCATTCCTGCAGGAGCTTGCGGCGCATGGCGAGAAGCCGGCGCTGATCTTTCCGGGTAGGCCGGCCATTTCCTATGCCGAGCTGGCGCGGCGCGCGGCCGAGACGGCTGCCGGCTTCGGCCGGGGGCGAAAGCTGGTGGCGGTGGAGGCCGCCAATTCCGAACACGCCATCATCGCCTATCTGGCCGCCCGGGCCGGCGGCCATGCGGTTGCTCTGCTTGCACCCGACGACACCGAAGCCTTTGCGGGTTTCGAGGAGGATTTCCGCCCGGATGTCAGCTTTCGCTCGGTCGACGGGCGCTGGCGCCGGATCGAGCATGTGGCCGCGAGCGAGGAACTGCATCCGGAGCTTTCGCTGTTGCTGGCGACATCCGGAAGCACCGGCAAGAAACGCTTCGTCAGGCTGTCGCGGACCAATGTCGAAAGTAATGCCGCGGCTATCGCATCCTATCTCGAACTGACGACGGACGACCGCGCCGCACTGATCCTGCCCATCCACTATTCCTACGGGCTGTCGGTGCTGAACTCGCATCTGGCGGTGGGGGCAAGCGTGTTCGTCTCCGCCAAGGGCGTTGCCGATCGCGGCTTCGCCGAGGACCTGGCTGCGGCCGGGGTCACCAACATCAGCGGCGTGCCCTATTCCTTCGAGTTGATGCAGAAGACCGGTTTGCCGGTCGAGGACCTGCCTTTGCTGCGCTTCATGACCGTTGCCGGCGGGCGGATTTCGGCCGAACTCGCCGAGACGTTCCGGGAGCGGCTGGAGAGGTTGGGGCGAGAACTGTTCCTGATGTACGGCCAGACGGAGGCGACGGCGCGCATCGCCTATGTGCCGCCGCAGGCGCTGGCAGACAATCCCGACAGCATCGGCGTCGCCATACCGGGCGGCGAACTCGCGCTGGTCGGCGAGGACGGACGCCGCATCGAGGGCTGCGGTGAGCAAGGCGAACTCGTCTATCGCGGCCCGAACGTGATGATGGGCTACGCCGAAACCCGCGCGGACCTGGCGCGGGGCGCCGAGGTCGACGAACTGCGTACCGGCGATCTGGCCGAGCGCTGCGCGAACGGCTTCTTCCGCATCGTCGGGCGTCTCAAACGCATGTCGAAGATCGCCGGGCTGAGGATCAGCCACGAAGCGGTCGAGCATGCGCTGAGGTTGCGCGGCATCGAGGCCGCCGTTTGTGGCGACGACCGCCGGCTGGTGGCCGCGTTCTCCTCAGGCGAGGCGCCCGAGGATGTCCGCAGGCTGATGATCGAGGCGAGCGGACTGACGGCGCTGCATGTCGATGCGATCGCGGTCGACGCGTTGCCGCGGCTGCAATCTGGCAAGGTGGACTATCCCGCGATCGCGCGGCTTGCCGGGCATGCGCAGAAGGCCGATGCCGGGGTGATCGAGGCTTTCGCGCGTGCCTTCTATCCGCGTCGGGTGACGCCGGTCGACAGTTTCGCGGCGCTCGGCGGGGATTCGCTGCTCTATGTGCAGTTGTCGCTGACGCTGGAGCGCAAGCTCGGGCGCATCCCGGAAGGCTGGGAGAAGATGCCGGTGGGCGCGCTCGCGCGGCTCGGGCGCCAGACGACAAGCCGGTATCAGACGCTGGACGCCGAGCTTTTGATGCGGGCGGCAGCGATCCTGCTGATCGTCGTGCATCACGCGACGCTGTGGCCGATCCCGGGCGGAGCGGCCGCGCTGGTGATGCTGGTGGGCTACGGCCTTGCGCGCTTCCACGGTGCTGCGCTGATGCGCGGCGAGGTTTCGCGCCTGCTGAAGGCCCTGGCCGGCAATCTCGCCGTCTACGCGCCCATCGTCGCCGGTTTCTCGATCGTACGCGGCGAGGTGCCGTGGGCGTCGGTGTTCCTCGTCGGCAATCTCGGCATCTTCGATCCCAAACACATGCTGCCCTACCTCTACTGGTTCGTGGAGGCCTATGCGCAGATCATGCTGATCGTCGCCGGCCTGTTCTCGGTGCCGCTCGTGCGGCGCCAGGCGACGAAAAACCCCTTTGTTGCAGGGTTTTGCGCGCTGGTGCTGATGGTGGCGCTGAAGTTCGCAGCACCGGTCGTCTGGCCGGTCGGCGGGGTGCAGATATTCACTGTCCCGGACGTCCTCTACCTCGCGGCCTTCGGATGGTGCGCCTTCTTCGCGCGGACGGCGCGGCAAAGGCTCGCCGTGCTCGCGGCCGCCACCGCGGCCTTCCCGGTGATGGCCTGGTGGGGCGGCAACTGGACCGGCTCCTGGGTCAAGTTCATGCTGCAACTCTTCTGCGTGACCGTGCTGCTCTACCTGCCGCGCGTCAGCGTGCCGAAGCTCGTGGCCGACCTCGCGCTGCCGGTGGCTGCCGCCGGCTACCACATCTACCTGTTCCATCGCCTGCTGCCGGAGATGCTCCTGCCGAAGCCCAATCCGCTGGCTTTCGATCCGCTCGTGACCTTGGTTGCGATTGCGATCGGGCTGGCCTCGGGCTTTGCCGCATACCAGGGGCAAAAGGCGGTCGCAGCCTGGCTGGCGAGCCGCAAGGGCAAAACCGTGGAGCGCCCGGCCAATCCCGTCGCCGCGCCGGCTGAGTAGGCGGCATCGGTACCGTCAGATGGCAAGGTGCTTCACGCACCTGGTCGCGCTGGTGCTAAGACGCGATTGCCTCAGATTCGGAACAAGCGCCTGCCGGACGCGTTAGCCCGATGCCGGAAATGGTCCGGCGGCGAGGAGAAGAACGATGGCAGTTGCACAGGCACCGACAGCCAAGGGCAAGGCGGCGGCAGCGGGTCTCCGGAAGGCTGCGGCCAAGGAAGAGCGCAAGGTCGAGGCCAAGACCGGCCGGGATTTTCCGAAAGGCGATAAGCGCTTCGAGGAACGCTCCAGAAGCTCCGATGGCAAGAGCGCGGGGACCAAGCAGAAAAGCTGATCTGCAGGGGGCGTGGGGCTGGTGGCACAACCAAAAACCTTGTGACTTGCCCCGGGCCTTGGGCTAATTGTTTAACGGAGCGGAACGGCGCTGCCGGCCGCAGGTGAGGATACCGAGGATACGCCGATGCTCTGGAAAGGCCGCCGTCAGAGTGACAACGTCCAGGACGCACGCGGCGAGGGCGGCGGCGGCATGGGGCTGCCCGGCGGCTTCGGTCGCGGCGGCCGGCTGCCGATGGGCCCGCGCGTCTCGACGCGGGGCGGCGGGCTTTCGGGGATCATCCTCCTGGTCATCCTGTTCTTTGCGCTGCGCGCCTGCGGCATCGACCCGATGCAGATACTTTCCGGCGGCGACGGCTCCGCCCCTAGCGGCGGCCAGGTCACGCAGGGCGGCGCCCCCGCAAACGACGAGATGACGCAATTCGTGAGAACGGTGCTCGCCGAGACGGAAGACACCTGGAACGGCATCTTCCAGGCAGAGGGTTTGAAGTACGAGGAGCCGAAACTGGTGCTGTTCTCCGGCCAGGTCTCGTCGGCCTGCGGCTACGCCTCGGCGGCCTCCGGGCCCTTCTATTGCCCGAACGACCGCCGGGTCTATCTCGACACCAGCTTCTTCGACCAACTCGACCGGCAGTTCGGCGCGGCCGGCGACTTTGCCCAGGCCTATGTGATCGCCCACGAGGTTGGCCACCACGTCCAGAACCTCACCGGCATCCTGCCCAAGTTCAACCAGATGCGGCAGCAGATGAGCGAGGTCGACGCCAACGAGATGTCGATGCGGGTGGAGTTGCAGGCGGACTGCTTTGCGGGTGTCTGGGGCTATTACACGGACCAGAAGGGCATCCTCGAAAAAGGCGACGTGGAGGAAGCCCTCAACGCGGCGCAGCAGATAGGCGACGATACGCTGCAGAAGCGGATGCAGGGCTATGTGGTGCCCGAGAGTTTCAACCACGGCACCTCCGAGCAGCGCCAGCGCTGGTTCGCCCGCGGTCTGCAGAGCGGCAAGCTGTCCGAGTGCGACACGTTCAACAATCCGATCTGAGCGGCTGAGGCCCGGACTGGCGTGAGTTTCTGACGCCCCGGCCAGCCGGGGCGTCGTTCAATTGGAGGGGAGGCAGAATGGCTTACGCGCGGCAGATCGAACTCGTGGCGGGAGGGCCGGTGGTTTCGCGGCTGGTGTTCGGTGCCTGGCGCCTGCTCGACGACGGGCGGCCAACGCCCGAGGATGTGGCGAGGCTGATCGGCACGGCCGTCGATCTCAGCCTCACCAGCATCGACCACGCCGACATCTACGGCAACTATGAGGTGGAGGAGGCCTTCGGCGCAGGCCTTGCCCGCTGGGGCGGACGGCGCGAGGACATCCAGCTCGTCAGCAAATGCGACATCATGCTGAAGTCGGCCAACCGACCGGCGAACCGGCTGAAGTTCTACGACACCAGTGCCGCCCACATCACGGCTTCCGCCGAGCGGTCGCTGAAGAACCTCGGCACCGACTATCTCGATCTTTTATTGATCCATCGCCCCGACCCGCTGATGGATGCCGACGAGACGGCCGCGGCGCTCGAGAAACTGGTGACGGCGGGCAAGGTGCGCGCCATAGGCGTCTCCAACTTCACGCCCTCGCAATTCGACCTGCTGGCGTCGCGGCTGACCATTCCGCTCGTCACCAACCAGATCGAGCACTCGGTGCTGGAGACCTCGGCGCTTACCGACGGCCGCCTCGACCATGCGCAGCGGCTGCGCTATGCGCCGATGATCTGGTCCCCGCTCGGCGGCGGCTCGCTGTTTGCCGGCGACGGCAAGCGCGAGCACAAGGTGCGGGCTGCACTGACGCAGGTGGCGGCCGAGACCGGCGCAAACGAAATTTCGACTGTGGCCATCGCCTGGCTGCTGCGCCACCCGGCGCGGCTGGTGCCGGTGCTCGGCACGATGAAGCCGACGCGGCTGGCGACGCTGGCGCGCGCCCTCGACGTCGAACTCGACCGCCAGCAGTGGTTTTCGATTCTCGAGGCGAGCGAGGGCAGGGCGGTCCCGTAACGTTCCGCCTCGGCGGGCCTGCGCCATCAAATCTTTTGATGCGTTCTCGTATTGTTCTTTCGATCCGCTTCGCCTATAAGCGTCGTCCTGCCTTGCCCCCGGGCGGATTTCGGCTGCAAGCGAGTTCGCGATGGTTGACGAAAAGACCGCAAAACGGGGATTGGCGCTCGTCTTCACGACGCTTTTGCTCGACGTCATCGGCTTCGGCATCATCATGCCGGTGCTGCCGGCCTATCTGCAGGAACTGACCGGCGTCGGCATCTCGGACGCGGCAATCGAGGGTGGCTGGCTGTTCTTCGTCTATGCCGCCATGCAGTTCCTGTTCGCGCCGCTGATCGGCAATCTCAGCGACCGCTTCGGCCGCCGCCCGGTGCTGCTCGCCTCGGTGCTGACATTCGCCATCGACAACCTGATCTGCGCCATCGCCTGGTCCTATTCGATGCTGTTCATCGGCCGCGTTCTGGCGGGTATCAGCGGCGCCAGCTACTCGACCGCCTCGGCCTTCATCGCCGATGTTTCCACCGACGAGAACCGCGCCAGGAATTTTGGCCTGCTCGGCATCGCCTTCGGTGTCGGTTTCGTCATCGGGCCGGTGCTCGGGGGGATCCTGGGTACGTTCGGGCCGCGGGTGCCATTCTTCTTCGCCGCCGGCCTCGCATTCCTCAACTTCGTCGTCGCCTATTTAATGCTGCCCGAGACGCTGACGCAGGAACACCGGCGCAAGTTCGAGCTCAAGCGCGCCAACCCGCTCGGTGCGCTCAAGCAGATGCGCAACTATCGGGGCATCGGCTGGATCGGCCTCGTGTTCTTCCTGATGACGCTCGGCCACATGATGTATCCGGCCGTGTGGTCGTTCGTCGGCAGCTACCGCTACGGCTGGAGCGAGCAGCAGATCGGCTTCTCGCTCGGTGTGTTCGGCATCGGCGGGGCGCTGGTCATGGCGCTTGTGCTGCCGCGCATGATCCCGTGGATCGGCGAATGGCGCACGGCCGTCGTCGGCCTCAGCTTCACCACCATCGCTGCCTTCGGATATGCCGCCGCCTGGGAGGGATGGATGGTCTATGCGGTGATCGTGGCGACCTGCCTCGAGGCGCTGGCCGACCCGCCGCTGCGCAGCCTCGCCGCCGCCAAGGTGCCGCCGTCGGCCCAGGGCGAATTGCAGGGCGCGATGACCAGCCTGTTCTCGATCACCAGCATCATCACACCGCTGCTCTACACCTTCATATTCGCCTGGTTCACCGGACCGAACGCGCCGGTGCATTTCGCCGGCGCGCCCTATCTGCTGGGCGGCATCTTCATCGCGATGGCGCTGGCAGTGTTCGTGCTGAGGGTCGAGCGGCCACCGGTGAGGGTCGAAAGCGTGGCGACTAACCCCGCGGAATAGAGACCGAACTCCAGAAACGCTATTGTTCCAGGAAGCGCACACCCACCGATGTCGGCGAATACCAGCACACCCGTGCCGTCCGCTTCGCCGCCTCGCCGGCAATTGCAAGGTTGAACTCCGATGGCACACCCGTCGTGTCGCCAAAATCCAGCCTTGCGCCATTTTGGGACTGGTTGCGGACAATGCCCTCGAAGGAGCAATAGCCGCCGTAAAATGACAGTTTGGCGCCCTTGAGCGTGCGGCGGCGGCTTTCCTTGCGCAGTTCGACCTGTTCGCGCGTGTTCATTTCGATCACCTGTGCCATGACTACTATGATGCCTCCAGTTGTATGGCAGTAGCCATGCATCAATCGTGCCAATGCGAAATATGAGTACAGTCGTGCCAAAGCTGTGCGCCAAGCACTGAAGGCGGAGGCCGGGGAGCAGCTCCGGTATTTCTTGCTTCTATTTGACTTGCGTGAGGATTGACGTCAGCCCTTCCAGGGGCAACTGGGTACGAGCTTGATCGGCCCAGCACTCACGAGTGCGTCGCAATTGCCATACTATCAACGTGACGGGCTGTGTGTCCGGCAACGAAAAAAGGCCGCACATGGCGGCCTTTCGTACAATCTTATGCCCGCTCAGCGCTCGGCGATTGCCGGTTCGCCCTGCCGTTCGCGGATCAGGTGCGAAGCGCGGCTTCTGTCAGCCGTCAATCCAGACAAGCGGAACGTCCAAGGCGGCTGCAAGTTTAGTTGCCGTTTCGGCAGAGGCCGTACGGCGACGACTTTCAAGGTCGGACAGGAAACCTTGTGTGACTTGCGCCCGTTCGGCAAGCTCGCTTTGCGTCAGGCCTCGCCATTTGCGCAAGGCCTTTAGGCGGCTTTCTTCTCTAAGTATGGCCATGCTGAGTTCCGCGGGAAGGGACGCTTCTCCGGCAAGTCCAGCCTTGCGGGCATCGTAGATGGCAGCGTCCGCAGCGTCTTCCGCGGCCTCTTCCGCCGCGCGCACGAGCTGGTCGTATTCGGCCCTCGGCAGTACGACCAGTTCCTCGCCGCTGGGGGTCTTGATGATCTGGGGAGCGTTCATCTCATGTCTCCTGTCAGTTGCGGCCGTAGGTCGTGGTTTCGCGCTTGCCGATGTAGATCGCCAGGATGGTGGTCCGATCTTCATCGAAGAGGACGCGATAGCGACCAATGCGCAGTCTGTAGCCGTCCCTCCCGGCGAGCTTCTTGACGTCGCCTCGGCCATTGACGGCGTAGTCGATCAGGCCATCGGACACCTGCTGGCGGGCATCGGCGGGTAGATTGTCCAGATCTCGGGCAGCAGAAGCGGTCAGGACAATCGTCTTCATATATCGCCGCTTTATCGCTGGGTTTGGCGATAATATAGCAGAAACGAAAAAAGCCGCCAGATGGCGGCTTCTCGATTCAATGAGACAACTGCGCTCAGCGCTCGGCGAGCGCCGGTTCGCCCTGGCGTTCGCGGATCAGGTTGGCGAAGCGGCGGAAGAGGTAGTGCGAGTCCTGCGGGCCGGGCGAGGCCTCGGGGTGGTGCTGGACCGAGAACACCGGGCGGCCGGTCAGCGCGATGCCGCAGTTGGAGCCGTCGAACAGCGAGACGTGGGTCTCTTCCACGCCCTCCGGCAGCGAGTCGGAATCGACCGCGAAGCCGTGGTTCATCGACACGATCTCGACCTTGCCGGTGGTGTGGTCCTTGACCGGGTGGTTGGCGCCGTGGTGGCCCTGGTGCATCTTGGCCGTCTTGCCGCCGAGGGCGAGCGCCAGCATCTGGTGGCCGAGGCAGATGCCGAAGACCGGCAGTTCGGTCTTGAGCAGGTCCTTGATGACCGGCACCGCATATTCGCCGGTCGCGGCCGGGTCGCCGGGGCCGTTGGAGAGGAAGATGCCGTCCGGCTTCATCGCCAGGATGTCTTCGGCCGAGGTCTTGGCCGGAACGACCGTCACCTTGGCGCCGAGACCGGCGAGCAGGCGCAGGATGTTGCGCTTGACGCCGAAGTCGACGGCGACGACGTGCATGGTCTCCTCTGTGCGCTCGCCGTAGCCCTCGTTCCACACCCAGGGCGTCTCGGTCCAGGACGACGACTGGCCCGAGGTGACCTCCTTGGCGAGGTCGAGGCCAACGAGGCCAGACCAGGCGCGAGCCTGGGCCTTGAGGTTTTCGATGTCGAACTTGCCGTCGGGGGCGTGCGCGATCACCGCGTTGGGCATGCCCTTTTCGCGGATCAGCGCGGTCAGCGCGCGGGTGTCGACGCCCGACATGGCGACGATGCCGCGGCGCTTCAGCCACTGGTCGAGATGGCCGGCGGCGCGATAGCTCGACGGGTTGGTGACGTCGGCCTTGAGGACCGCGCCGACCGCGCCGGCCTGGGCCGCCGGGTTCAGGTCCTCGATGTCCTCGTCATTGGTGCCGATGTTGCCGATGTGCGGGAAGGTGAAGGTGACGATCTGGCCGGCATAGGACGGGTCGGTGAGGACCTCCTGGTAGCCGGTAAGCGCGGTGTTGAAGCACACTTCGGCAACCGCGCTGCCGGTGGCGCCCAGGCCACGGCCGGTGATGACCGTGCCGTCGGCCAGAACCAGAACGGCGGTCGGCACTTCGGTTGCCCAAGGGGCGGTCTCTGAGGCCATGGCGATGCTCCTGCGTAACGGGCGCCGCGACTTGAAGAATGGCTCGCAAGGGGCCATATCGCGCAGCGAAAAGCACGGACGACCACCGTCAGGCGGGCCCCGTGCACAAACCAAACAAGTCCTTGCAAGGCGCGGACAATAGGCGAAGGCCGCATTTCGGTCAATGACTGCGGCGGCATTCGCGGCTAATTATTTTTCTAAATAGAATCAGAAGGTTGGCTGTTGTCATCGGGTTTGCCGCTGTGGCAGATCGGCGCTATTGTCGGTCACACGTTCAGGAGAAATGGCCATGCGCGCAACGCTCGCGGAGGCGCTAAAGACTGCATTGAAGGCCGGCGACAAGCGCCGCACGTCGACGCTGAGGCTGATCCAGGCGGCGATCCACGACCGCGACATCGCCCAGCGCGGCGCCGGCAAGGACCCCGTGACGGACGAGGAAATCCTCCAGATCCTGACCAAGATGGTCAAGCAGCGGCAGGAATCGGCCAAGGCCTTCGAAGACGGCAACCGGCTGGAACTGGCCGCGCAAGAACGCGAGGAAAGCGTCATCATCTCCGAGTACCTGCCCAAGCAGATGAGCGAGGACGAGGTGCGCGCGGCCGCTCGCAAGGCGATCGCCGACGTCGGCGCCGAGGGCCTGCGCGACATGGGCCGCGCCATGGCCGCGCTCAAGGAGCGCTATCCGGGCCAGATGGATTTCGGCAAGGCCAGCGGGATCATCAAGGAATTGCTGCAGTAGGCAGCTATGGCCTTGTGCCAAAAAAACCGGGCGCCCCGCCTGCACTGCAGCGCGGGGCGTTTCGTTTTGAGCTTTCAGGCGGCTCGGCGAAGCCTTACGGGCGTCTTGTCGCGCAGCGCCCAGATGTGGCCGAACGGGTCGAACACGGTTGCGCCGCGCCGGCCGTCAGTCGCTAGCCCAATCTCTCCCCGCAAGGTCGCCCCGGCATCGAGTGCCCGTTGCAGCGCAGCCTCCGCGTTGGCGACCTCGAGAATGAAGACGGTGCTGACGGCGCCATCGGCCTTGGGAAAGAAGGGGCCGCCGCGATGCGGTTGGAGTTCCCGGCGCGGATTGGCTCCTCCGACTTGCATTGCGGTATCGCCGATTTGAAGGTCTATCGAGATCGGCTCGCCTTCGAACATGTAGGCCCCGCCACGAACGGCGCCGAAGGCCCGGTGGTAGAATGCGGCCGCTTCCTCTTCGCGGCCATGCTCGACCACGATCGAGATGTGCAATTCCGCCTTGGCGTCGCAACTGGCTTTCAGCATGTTCCAGTCGTTGCAGCCGAACTGCCGAGCGACGATTTCGAGGCAGGCGCTGTGGGGGAGGTGGATGCCCTGTGCGGCCAGGCTGTTGCGCAGTTCCCTGGCCATGGACTTCACGCGATCAAGCGTTGGCATGGATCTTTTCCCAATGGGGGCGACTTCTGGCGTCAGTGCTCGCATTGCCGACGGTCACCCGTGAGGGGAAAACCTGGTTCGTGGTGCATTCACCAATCCGGAAGGAGCGAGCGGCAGGCTGCACGGCCTGGGCAGAGTTTTGCGAGCCCGGCCGATTCGCGCAAGCCGCGCCTCAGGCCACCGGCAGGCGATGGCGCACGATGGCCGCGTGGAAGCTCGCGCCATGGATGAGGGCTGCGTCGTTGAAGTCGAAGCGCGGGTTGTGCAGGGGCGCGGAGGCCTCGCCGTTGCCGATATAGGCAAAGCAGCCCGGCACATGGTCGAGGAAGCGGGCGAAATCCTCCGAAGCGGTCACGAGTTCGCCCTTGCCGTTGATGGCTTGCGGCTCGAACACGCCTGAGGCCGCGGCGAGGGCTGCCGTGGTGGCGTCGGCGTCGTTGACCAGTGGCACGAACTCCCTGCTGTAGGCGACCGAGGCCGTGCAGTTGTAGGCGAGCGCTGTTCCCTCGGCGATGATGCGCATCTGGCGTTCGATCTCGGCGCTGACCTCGGGGCGGAAGCTTCTCGCGTCGCCGAGGATGCGGGCATGGCCGGGCAGGGCGTTGCGGGTGCCGTCGGTGATGAGTTCGGTGACCGAGACGACGGCGACATCGGCCGGGTTAAGGCGGCGGGCGGCGATCGTCTGCAGGTTGGTGACCACGGCGCAAGCCGCCACCAGCACCTCGCGCCCGACATGCGGGCGGGCGGCGTGGCCGCCCAGGCCTTCGAGCACGATCTCGAAATTGTCCTCGGCCGACATCAGAGGGCCGGGCCGGGTCTCGAAGTGGCCGACCGCAAGGCCGGGCATGTTGTGCAGGCCGTAGATCTCGTCGAACGGAAAGCGGCTCATCAGGCCGTCGTCGAGCATGGCGAGCGCGCCCTTGCCCCACTCCTCGGCGGGCTGGAAGACGAAGCGCACGGTGCCGTCGAAACCGCCATCGGCGGCGAGCATCCTTGCGGCGCCCAGCAGCATCGTGGTGTGACCGTCATGGCCGCAGGCGTGCATGACGCCAGAGGTCTGCGAGATGTGGTCGTGGGAGCCCTGCTCGGTGATGCGCAGCGCATCCATGTCGGCGCGCAGGGCCACGGCCCGGTTGCCGCTGCCGCGCCTCAGCGTGCCGACCACACCGGTGCCGCCGACGCCCTCGACCACCTCGTCGAGGCCGAATTCGCGGAGCTTGCGGGCAACGAAGGCGCTGGTGCGCCTTTCCTCGAAGCCGAATTCGGGATGGCGGTGCAGGTCGCGGCGCCACGCCGTCATGTCGGCGATGAGGGCTTTTTCGTCGAGCGCCATGTGTTGTTCCCTGTTTGAGGCGCAGCCTCGCCCGGATTGGGGCGGACAGGCAAGGGCGGTTGCTGGGGCCAGTAGCGGACGAGAAGGAGCGCCGAAACCCCCTCTCCGTCACGGCTCCGCCGTGCCACCTCTCCCCCACTTTGTGGGGGCGAGGAACCCAAGTTCTGCGAGCTCGAGTTCTGCGAGCCTCAGTTCTGCGAACCCAAATTCTGCGAGATCATGCCCTGCGAGATTGGCGTTTCCTCGCCCCCACGCAGTGGGGGAGAGGTGGCACGGCGAAGCCGTGACGGAGAGGGGGCTGCGGCGAGGCGGCGCGCCGAGTAGCTGTGGTCCCAGACAACCTGCGCTTCGCTCCGGTTGCCGGGATGACCACCGATGCTGCCGCTCAGCTCGCCTTCAGGCGCGAGCCCTGCAGCAGGCCGTGCTCCTCGAGCACCGGATAGGCCATCGACGCGAGCAGGGAGTTGATCTGCTTGAGGTCGCGGATGGTGTCGAGGTGGATCGAGCTCGTCTCGACGCTCTTGATGGTGCCGTCGCGCAGGCGGAGGAAGTGGTTCTGGCTCATTGCCTTCTCGACGTCTCGCAGATGATCCTTCTCGAGCACCAGCTGGCGCGCCGTCTTGGGGTCGCGCGAGACCAGCACGTTGAAGGACAGCCGGGCATTGGCGAGCACCGCCTGGTGGAAGCTCAAAAGTTCGCGCCAGCCCTCGGGCGTGAATTCGAGGCCACGGTCGAGCTTCTTCTGCACATGGGCCAGCATGTTGCGGACGATGATGTCGCCGACCTGCTCGAGCTTGACGCAGGCGCCCAGCAGTTCCTGGCAGCGCAGCGCCTCGTCCTCGGTCATCTGGCGGATGGTCGCCTTGGCGAGGTAGAGCTTGATCGCCGCGTGCTTGCGGTCGACGCGGTCGTCGAGGGCGGCCAGCGCCTTGATCTTGTCGGCGTCGGCATCCTCATAGAGTTCGATGATGTGCTGGAGCATGATTTCGACGGTTTCGCAGACGCGGACGACCTCGCGGGTGGCGTTGGCGAGAGCCTGCGACGGCGTGTCGAGGGCGGCTTCGTTGAGAGCGCTCAGCTCCACCACCGCCATCTCCTTGGCGGCATCGGGCTTGGTGCCCAGCGCCACGATCTTCTCGGCGAGACCGTGGACGAAGCCGGCGAGCGGGATGCCGAGCAAGGCGAGCGTTAGGTTGAAGGCGATGTGGCCGTTGATCAGCTGCGCTGCGGGCGTGCTTCCAAGGAGATCAAGCGGCGGCGCAAGGAGCGTCAGCGCGACCAGGGCCAGGATGGCGCCCGTTCCGCGCATGATGAGGTTGCCGAGCGGCACGGTGCGAGCCTCGGGGGCGGCGGCGCGCGACAGCATCGCGGCGATGATGCCGCCGCCGAGATTGGCGCCCAGGATCAGCACGAGGCCGAGCGGCACCGGAACCAGCCCGCGGGCGGCGAGTGCGGTGATCAGCAGGATCGAGGCTACGCTCGAATGGAATAGCCACGTCATGATCGCTGCGAGCAGAAAGGCCGTGAACGGGTCGCCGGAGAGGTAGTTGATGATGACCGGCAGGAGCGCGCTTTGCCTAAGCGGTTCAGAGGCTTCGCCGATCAGGCGCAGGGAGAGAATCAACAGGCCGACGCCGATCAGTATGCGCCCGAGCTGCAGCAGGTTGCGGCGCTCGGTGGACATGAACAGAGCAGTGCCGACGACCAGGCAGAGCGGGACGAGCAGGCTGAGATTGAAGCTGAGCAGCTTCACCACCAGCGCCGAGCCGACATCGGCGCCAAGGACGGCAAGCAGGCCCGCGGTGCCGCCGACGATGCCGGACCCGGCGAAGGAGCCGACGATGAGGGCGACTGCGGTGGCGCTCTGCAGCGAGATGGCAAGGGCCGCGCCGGCAGCGATGGCGAGAAGGGGGTTGCGCAGGATCGAGCGCAGCCGGTGGCGGAGCACGTCGCCATAGGCGCGCTCGACGCCGGTGCGCACCATGCGCGTGGCAAACAGCAGCAAGGCGACCGCGCCGGCGAGGTTCAGCAGGACGACCGAGCCGCTCACCGCGGGTGCCTCGACAGGGCGGCCGTCCGCTTCTCTGGCGCTTTCGCGCTATGGCGAATCACGGGGTCGATCATGGTGATTAGATTAGCCGGATAATTTTCTACGTCCATATTGCACGCGTGTGCAATCCCGACAAGGGGAAGTGCAC
>VFQM010002187.1_pt1:0-12500 | contig 15114 bp, 13 predicted proteins | sample 3512391 | NCBI WGS metagenome assembly VFQM01 (sample SAMN10412369, study PRJNA504923) | tailings metagenome | isolation source: Replicate 1 from Balatoc abandoned mine | place: Philippines
TTCCTTACAATAATTACATTATTATCAGAACTGACACACTTCATTAAATACTCCCGATAAAATTTGAGATATTCTTCAAATTTTTGAGCAAATTCATTAGCACCGTTCACCGAAATTTTGATAATTTTGGGACCTTCTTCCTTGCTGATGCCATCACAGGCAAAAGTAATTTTTTCATAACTTATTGTTAAAGCTAGTATAAAAGTGAGTTTTTTAAGTGTACGGAAGAAATGCATGATGGCTCCTTTTCAGAGGAAGTTAAGCATAGAAGCTCTTTTTTTAGCAAATGTTAACAGATAGTCTAACTTAAAAAAAGATACATTCTTTTGTTATATCTGGTAACTTGAAATTCATATGTAAAGGAAATTTAAAAATGCACATTGTTAGAAAATCAGACGATCGTGGTTTTAGAGATCATGGATGGTTGCAAACCTATCATACTTTTTCTTTTGGCGATTATGATCATCCGCAGTGGCGCCAATTTGGCTCTTTGCGCGTTTTGAATGAAGATTTTGTGCTCTCAAACAAAGGTTTTGGAACACATCCACATCGGGATATGGAGATTCTTACGTATGTCATTAGTGGCACCTTAGAGCATCAAGACAGCATGGGGAATGGCACACAGATTAAGCCTCGTGAGATGCAATATATGAGTGCAGGGACAGGCGTTCTTCATAGTGAATTTAATCCTTCTTCTGACGCTTCTGTGCATTTGTTGCAAATTTGGATTCTGCCAAATCTTCGCGGCGTTGAGCCAAGGTATGGTCAAATTGCGCTTCAAGAAGAGAAAGGACTTCACCTCGTTGCGGCTCCAGATCAAGAGGCAAAAGATAATATTATTTGCTTAAGGGCCGATGCGTGGGTTTATGAAGGGCGCTTTTCTAAGAATGAAAATGTCGCTTTTAAACCTCAGGGATCAAAGCAATGGCTTCATGTAGTAGAAGGGCAACTAATGCTTAACGAACACCTTCTTGATCAAGGAGATAGCATTGGTATTGAAGAAGAAAAGGAGCTTCATATGAAACCTTTAGAAGAGTCAACTTTCCTGTTATTTGATATGGCGTAGATGAAAAGGTATTTATCTTAATTATCAATATTCTTTTTCTAATAACTTAAGATAAGGAGCAAAGCGATAAACTTTATTTCGTTTATGGATGATGTTCTCAGACACAATATTATGATGAACGAATATTTTTAAAATATTGTGAATTGTATTATAAGCTTTTCCAAGTTTTTTACTTATTTCAGCTGTACCCGTAACAGGGTTGCTAAATATAAATTCGAGTACTGTGTTTGCTGTCTGCCTCATTTTTGTAAAATCTGCATTTGTTTGAATGAGTTTTTTAAGGCTAATTTCTAAATTTTCTATAGTTTTAGCGCGTGTATGTGCATCTATAGCGCTTTCTTTAATCGCTTTAAGATAGTAAATGATCCATCCTTCATAGTCTCCATGTGTTCTAACGCGATCAAGTGTCTTATAATATTCAATATTATGTTTCTTGAAATAATAAGATGGATAAAGAATCGCTAATTTTAAGATATCTTCTTTTATTAACATTAAAACAATCAACAATCTGCTGAATTTCAATATTGTTAATTATACTGAAATTTATTTGAAAAATAGAGAGCACGTTTTCATTTAACTCATAATATTTTATATAACGGAAGGTTAAGAGGGTTGAAGTTTTGAAATGATTTATCTTTTCTTTTCTCTCTTGATAAAGAAAAGACAGCGGCGGATCTTTTCTTAGAGGAATTCTAAAAAAATCATTGGTCGGCAACGAGATAAAGTTTATGTGTATCGCAATATCTTGAGATCCTTGAAGAGGGAACTGAGTCTTTTAGGTAAGCATAATTAAAAGCACACCATAGCGCGTTCCGCACGATGGCGGATGGCGGAGAGAGAGGGATTCGAACCCTCGATACGGTTTCCCGTATACACGATTTCCAATCGTGCGCCTTCGACCGCTCGGCCACCTCTCCAGGCAATTATTCACTTACGCGAGCTCACTGCGACTGTCAATCACAATTGGAATAGTTTTCAAATATATCTTAAAAATCCTTTTAAAAAATCATAGGTTAATATCGATCTAAAAGAAAAAGGAATTTGTCATGGTCTTTAAAAGCCTAATCACGTAAAGTAAATTCCTTAAGAAAGAAATTTTAAATGAATTTATGCTAGATTACTTCAATGCGTATGGATGTTGCTGATCTTCACCGTTTTTATGAAAGCCCACTTGGAAAACATGTACAGAAATACATTGCCAAGCGCATTGCAGCGCTGTGGCCTGATGCGGTGGGTGATTGCGTCGTTGGGTATGGGTATACAACGCCTTACTTAAGCCAATTTTTATTGCGGGCTGAGCGAGTCATTTCTCTCATGCCTGCCTCACAAGGTGCCATTTTTTGGCCCGAAAATGAGAAAAACAAAGTAGCATTAACAGAAGATAATGTCATTCCTCTCCTTGATCAGTCGGTTAACCGTTTGCTTTTTGTTCACGGTCTTGAAGGTTCAGAAAACACGCGGTTGCTTTTACGGGAAGCTTGGCGTGTTCTCGTGGATGGAGGACGCTTTTTAATTGTTGCTCCGAACCGTCGAGGGTTATGGGCGCGGTTTCCTAAGTTTCCCTTTGGGATTGGACAACCTTATTCAGGTTATCAGCTTTATACTCTCATTGAAGAAAGCCTCTTTACCCCTTTTAAACCAAGTTATGGGCTTTATCTTCCTCCCCTTGAATCGTCACTGACTCTGAAATTTGCAGATACATGGGAAAGGCTCACGCCTTTATGGTGTAAAAAAATGGGCGGTGTTGTGATCATTGAAGCTAAAAAACTTATATTATCCCGTATTTTAGAGCGACCGCGCGGTTGGCGTTCACGCATTTTTGTGCCGACACCTATGCCTTTAGGGTCGGGAAAGTAGTCTATAGTTAACCGACGTGAACGGTTTTAAGAGCCATAAAATGAAAAAATTCATTCCATACGAGGGCCAGTTTCTCTAAGTGCTATTCTTGTTGCCTCTGAAATAAAGTTGCTTCAGAGGTCAACTTTATGAACGTTAGCATTTTTGAAGTTTATAGAAAAATCTTTAGCATCAGCATCTTCAATATAATTGTTTTAAAGATTAAGAAAACGAACACAGGTATTTGTTGCAAGGTCTTTAGGTCGGTTGAGATTCTCGGAACAAGCACAAAAATTGTGAGAAAAGGCTATGGAATATATTTAAGCTACAAAAGCTAAATTTTTCTCATAAAAAATTGACATTTTGACTTGTAAATTTAGATAGGCCGCTTTATATAGGCAAAAGTAAAAATATAATTAAATATAAAAATATAAGAATAATAATAAAAAAATGAATCAGTTCTTTGTCTTTTTCCTTCGCATGATGTTCGTTCTAATCCTTGTTTTCCCTGCTTATTCGTCAGATTCAGATATGGATATTTCTAATGAAGAAATCCAATGTTTCGGAGCGTCTTTATTTCCTTATGCATCTATGGATGTTGTTCATGAAGAGTTAAATAATTCTGAGAGTACTTCTCCATCATATTGTGTTGATATGGCAAGTTCTCCAGCAGAGATAGATCAACTTTATCTTCAAAAACTGCAAAATTGGGAAGAACAAAACTTTCCAAATTCACCTGAGATCATAGAGGAGCTTGAAGATATCACAAGCAATAAAGAGGCATCACCTTCAGAAAAGGCGCGAGCTTATTATCATCTGGGCTTAATAGATTTCGGTTATATACGAGAATGGAATGATTCCTTCTGTGTTTCTGCTTACGACGCTTTTGAGTCTGCAGTTTTAGAGAAAGGCGATCTTCAAACAACGATAAAGTGCTTATATTATCTTGGGAAAATGGATTTGAGTGGATGGGGAAATGAGAATGGTCCTGATCCTGATAAAGCACGAAACCGTTTTTTGAAAATAGATCAAATGAGTATGAAGAATAGAACGCTTCCTCAACCTCGTCCTATGAATATCAATTTATGGTGCCTTAGTTGGTATGAGATTTTAATATTAGATTATAAGAGCAAGCAATATGGACAAGTGCAAGATAATCTTACAATCTTGGAATGGGTTGTAGAGAAATATGGGGCTGCTGTTCTGCCAGATGTTCGAGCTCTTGCCCTTTATGCCCGTGGGTTAATAGAACTTAGATCTGAAGATTACGGGAATGCTAGGTTTACATTTACCTGTATCAAGGAGCTTAAGGGAATAGGTCCAGATATCTATGCTTATGCTTTATGTCAGTTAGCTCAAATGGATTTAGAAGGATATGGACTTGGTAAGGGAGAGGATCCTGTAGGAGCTTATGACAAACTACAAACTGTCACTAAATTGCCATGGATTAGTGCGAGTATGCGGGCATATGCTTTATTTAGTCTCGCAAAGATGAACTTTAAAGGCTTCAGGGTTAAGAAGCATGACTTTGAGAGAGCAAGGGCTAATTTGGATGAAATCCAAGATTTGAATAGAATTGAAAAAATTGATCAAACAATTTTTGGCATGGCTTTGTGTCTAACAGCATGGATAGATTGTGAAGGGAAGGGGCTTAATAAGGGCATTCCTGATTATGCCAGTGCTTCTAATCTTTTAGTTCAAGTCATTTCTCTTGAGACAGCGAGCTCAGACGTTAAGAGCTATGCTTGGAATTTACTGGAAATTTTAAATCATCGTCAGCCCGATTTTAGTGGAATGCAAGATTTTTTATTTAAAGTGAATCTTCTTGAAAATCTTGGCTTAGAGGTTCAAATAACTGGCTCAAATTTATCTAATCCTGATGAGTTATGGAGCGTAAGAAGCGCCAATTAAAACATGACTATTTGTTTTAAATATCGTTCATTTCTCTAAATATGAAAAGTTCTTTCAATTTCACCACGAAAATACAGTAAATTTTTTGATAATCGTGACGATTTTTTATTGATATTAGTAACGATTTGTGGTAGCCTGGTTATAGATGGTCAGAGATGATTCATTATCTTGTGAAGACCTTACAATTCTTCATAAACCTTTCACTCAATTTCTGAAGGCATCTAAAGAAAAAAGAATAAAATAGGGATAGCAACCTAAATTATTATGGAAAAGAAGCCTTTGAACACTCTTTTTGAGTGAATGCCCTCTCTTTGCCTGACGAAAAGAGGGGGAAGGAAGGTGGGAAAAGTAATGATCCCTGGGCGTGACAGGTACAAGATTAAAAGTTAGGTCTAGATTCCCGCTTTCGCGGGAATGACCCACGGGTGGATCATATGTTTGAGGCACAGTGTGCTGGCGTGAGAAGGAGTTTGAAACCTTCCTGTTGTCATCCTCGCGAAAGCGGGGATCCAGGAAATTTTCCAAGGCACCGAATGGCGATAGACAAGATCTTTTGGTTGTTTGAGTTTCTTGGGACAAGCCCAAGAATGACGAAAGTATAGAGACGAAAAAGCTCGCTGACGAGGGCTGGAAAGATGTTGGTCAGTACCAGCTAGGAACCAAACCACTATCACCGTCATCTTCGGTCCCTTTCTTTGTCATCCTCGATCTTGTATTGAGCCAGGCATCTAGGAGATGTAATTAGGTGCCAAAAAGTCCTTTTAAAGGTTCTTATTCTATCAATTCTTAAGGCCAAAGATTGATGGTATGAGCAAATAAAAGGTAGGGCGGCGGCAAAGGAAAATTGCTGAGATATGAAAGGTTCAACTTTTTTCTTTTGTCTTGTCTGTTTCTTTCTTCGACATCAGAGGCTTTAGAATAAGGCTGATAGATGTCATATAGACCGAATCGTGCGTGAGAGGTATGGAAAAGAGAGAAGAAATAATGGTGTAAAAGTCTGAGAAAATTCTATCTGGTCCGTTGATAGATCCTTGCCTCTGCGATGATGGCAAATAAATTGAAAGGGGGAAGCATGTGACGAAGCGCTTTAAGAAGAAAAAGTTTTGAAATTTAATAACTTATTAAAGGGAGTTAATATCATGATCAAACAAAAATGGGAAAAATGCAGGGCTCAAGAAAATTTTAACCTGAAGGCTTTTTGTTAATTTTTGCTTAAGGTTTGTCCACTATTCTGAAAATGTACATTTATAAACAGAGGAGATAAAAAATGTTGAAATATGCATTAATTGCAGGATTAATTATGGTACAAGCACCTTTTACTCAAAAGGCTGAAGCTGGTGTTTCGCTAAGTGATATTAAGAATTTAATAAAAAATGCAACATCACCAGAAAAACTATGTGCTAAAGGTTACACTAGTTTTTTTAATCCTTCAAAGAGCAAATTGACGGTTCGCTCACTTAATGGAGGATTTTGTTTAATTCCTTACGTTGCTGCTCAAGCTGAAAAAAGGTGTAAAGGAGTTGGAGATTATAACCAATCTCAGTGTCATGCTAACGCTCTTAGAGTCTTACAAAATAAAAACCCTGATCAAGTTATCAAAGAGGCGTCTGCAACCGATCCAGAGGCTAGACAATTAGAACAACAACTCGAAGAATAAAATTGCATATTCTTAAAAATCATGAAGAAGCACGCAAGCGTGCTTCTTTTTTATGTCTGATTTACTTAATCGTCTCATTCGGGTAAACGTCTTTCAGCGCTTTGTATTAAGAATAACAGAGTATCCTTCTTTCATCATTTTAAGCTTGTTCCGAGGAACCTAAGCAACTTGGAAGAATAATGATAATTGCCAAAAAGTCTTTGTATGTAAAAAAAGAAAATTCGTCTGTATTGAAGTGGAAGTATCGCATTAATATTTTGTCAATATTTATATTTTATAATATTAAAGCATGCATTAAGCAAAACATCATTATGAAAAATAATCAATTCTTTATAAATTATTTAATATCTGCGGCGCTTTTAACAGGTATTGTTGTTGTAAAAAATTCTTATGCAAGCCCTCAGCAAAAGGAATTAGAAGAAGTTTTGAAGGCAATTCACGGACATCCTAACACCACAACAATAACCGATGTCATCAATGCTATTAACCAAGAAAGACTTAATTGTAACACGCCGCTCAGATACAATGACACCAGTTTAGCTAACAGTACTCTCCATGAAGCGTTTTGGGCCCCTAATCCTGCGACTGTTACCGCTCTCGTCACAGCGTGCTTAAAGCATTGAGGCGATGTCCATTCTAGGGATGTTGCTGGAAGTACTATTCTTCATCATGCCGCAGGAAACGAAGACAATCATGAGTTACTAAGAATGCTTTTGAAAGATTATTCCATAGATCCAATGGTTAGAGATAATAATGGTGCCTCTGCTATAGATGTCGCTGTGGAATTTTTAGCTTTTAAGAATGTTGAAATTTTGAAAAAGGCCGGTGTAAATGAGAGAACTGTTCAATATGCATTAAAATTGGCAACTACTATCTTAACGGCGGAAACGGATCCGAATAGACAGAGAAGATTCCAAGAGATCATCAGGATTCTAAGTTCGGGGCCAATTAAAAAACTATAATGATCAAGCTTTGATTTAGAAAATTCGGAAAGAAGTACAATACTGTGCTTCTTTATTATAACTTATTTTATGGTTTCGTTAGGGTAAATACCCCATAGCGCTGATCGTACGACCCAACCTTTATAACCTTGAGTTTCAATTCGGCACCAATCGCCTTTTGTTTCAAGAATTTTACAAATGACGCCAGCTTCTGCAGCGGCAACAGCTTTACTATGAAGATCTGCGCTGCGATGAAGGTGCTGAAAAGGATGAGCAAAAATGGCAAAGCGTGCGCCTGAGAGCATGCTTTTATGAACCCAACCTTCGACCCCCTCATAATCACGAATTTTACGCCAAACTTCAAATTCATCAATGATTTCAACAGGCATATCTTTCCGTTTGAAAATCCAATCAATGGGATATTCGCTTCCAGGACCGACCCTTAAATTGATTTCGCTTGAACGGAGGGATGCAAAGCGCGGAAGTGGTAGGGGCGCAGCTGCCCATGTAAAAGGGCTTAAAAAATACGCTAAAAGAAGAAAAAGGAAACCAAATTTTTTCATAAATAGCCGTCTTCTATTTGCCATGCGTTCCTGTTGAACCAAATCCTTGGGCACCACGTTGTGTGGCGTTTTCTAAGCTTTCGCAAACATCCCATGCAATTGATGTATAGCGCGCAATAACCATTTGAGCAATACGCATGCCGCGGGTTATCACGAAAGAGGTGTTACCCAAGTTAATAAGCAGAACTTTAATCTCGCCTCGGTAATCTGCGTCAATTGTACCAGGGGTATTTAGAACAGTAACTCCGTTTTTAAATGCAAGTCCAGACCGAGGGCGGATTTGTGCTTCAAATCCTTGAGGAAGCGCCATCATAAAACCGCAAGGAATTAAAACGCGTTCCAAAGGAGCTAAAGTAATCTCACTATCAATGGCAGCAGAAAGATCAAGCCCGGCAGCATCTTCTGTAGCATAAGCAGGGAGCTTTAGTCCTTCGGCATGAGGGAGCGTTTGCAATGAGATGGCTGTTTTCATCATGATTCCTTAAGGTTAATTTTGATCTTTTTCTTCTTTATCGCGTGCAACCAATAATGAAAAGAAAAATAGTAAGAGAGCATAGTTAGAAGATATTATTGCCAAAAAGGCTTGCAATTGAGAAATTTTATCTTATATAGTTATATAACTAATTTTATAAAGGGTACTAACATTATGAATATTTGCAAGAGTTTTTTCGTAATTTTTGCTTTAAATGCGGTTTTTAGACTGCCTACTTTTGCAAGCGATTCTGATCAAATGAGAAGTTATAACAATTCTCATAATCATTCTGCGATGGAACGATCTCAAGTAAGCGAAGATTATATTTCTTGGATTTTTTCCGATGCGACTGATTTAGATAAGATTAGGAAGGAACATGCCAAGCATATAGCGTTTTTAGAACCATACATGCATAAATTGAAAGAGATAGATAATCCATATCTAGAAGTAATGAAAAAGTATCAGTATACAAACCTTTCTATACAATATAGGGCAGCAATCATGGATTTTGAACAAGGAAACATATATGAAGAGGATATGCAAGAATACTACGGTGGGGTCCGTAGGGCATTTAGTAATCTTTTAAATCCTGAATATATTGTTCTTTTACCCTCTTCTATAAAAACTACTATAGAATTATATCTTACAATTCTTGATCGGGTAGATCAAAATATAAAAAGCAAGATTCTAATAAAATAAGACAAACTTTTGAAATTGTTTCATTAAATAAGGGCGTAAGCCAAAAAACTAGAGATCAAGCGCTGTATAATTTAGCTGTCATAAATTATGAAAGGCAAAAACTCCAGGATGCATATGAAGGTTTGCAAAAAGTAAATAACAGTCCTGCTGCACCTACCTTTCTCAGGATGAATGCTTTAAATCAGTTAGCAATAATAGATGTTGAACGAGCTGTTGCGCCGAAAGATTATGAAGCGGCAGGTGCAAAATTAAAAGCTGTTAGAGAAAATAAATTTTCACATGAAGACACCAAATGTGAAGCTGGGCTTTATTTGGGGGTAATAGCTTATAAGCAAAAACGTTATGAAGAAGCTTACAGGGATTTTCAAGATATTTTAGATCATGATCAAGCAAGCCTATTTACTAAGGCCAAAGCTGAATATTGGTTAGCAGTAATGCACTATTTTGGTTTTAGTGTAAATATTAACCATCGAGAAGCACGATCGGCCTTAGAGAAGGTGGTTTATAAGTATGATTTACCTGAAAATTCTGGAATAAAATCTAAGGCTTTCTATCGTCTTGCAAGAATGGACTTTTATGGAGAAGGTTTGGAAACTGGTTCTAATTACGAAAATGCTAAGAAATTGTGGATCCTCTCTTTGCCAGGTCTTGAAGTACAAGATCAGCTTAATGTTAAATGTGCTTTAGCTATAATAGCTTTTAAAAAGGCTTCCTTTTCAGAAGCTTATAGCTTAATGACAGAGGTTTTTACCAATAAAAGCTCTTATTTTAAGACAGCTCTAAGTGCAACCCTCTATTTAGCACGTATGGAGGCCAAGGGGCTAGGTGTTAAGCGGAATGCTGAACAAGCACGTAACAGACTTGAGTATATTATCAATTACCCTTCAAAAAAGGTTGAGTCTAAGAAAGCAGAAGCTAGAGAGCTATTAGCAACTCTAAATCTACCTAGAAATTAAAATAAGGGAATAGCTGTTTTTATGATTACTTCTTGGGGTAATTTTTAGCCTTTTTCTTCTTTATCGCGTGCAACCAATAATGAAAAGAAAAATAGTAAGAGAGAACAATCAGAAAATAAAAATGCCAATAAGGCTTGTATTTCAAGAGGTGTATTCCTATATAGAGAATATACTTAACGTTTGAAAGATTAAATCTCATGAAATTAAGAAATAGTATTATTGTAAATCTTATCGCTGGCTTACTCTTAAGCTCGGTTGTTTATGATTGTGATCCTGATCGGACTGAAGCAGGTATAAAGGTTCGATTTACATCACTCCATAAAACTTATTATAGCAAGGATGAAACGCCGAAGGATTTCATAGGGATGCGTAAAGAGTTAGAATCTATGTTGCCAGACGCCCCTCCTGGATCCCAAATAAGAGGGAAAATTCTCTATATACTAGGCAACATGGATTTTAAGGGGATAGGGACATCTTTGTTAACTCTTGACACCATGGTAAGTGCTGAAGAGAAATTTAAAGAGGCTTTTGAGTGTAACCTTAGAAAAGTTAATAAACTTCGCATTATGTATTGTTTAACTCTTCTAAAATTCCAAAGAATATGTACTGAAGAAAGATTATTCGATCGAACTCAAGATAGAGGAAGTAAATTTTCAGATATACGTAAAGATCTCAATATAATTTTAAATGACGACAGTCCAGATGAAGAGAATAAGGCATTTGCACGTTCTTTGCTTGGTCAGATTGACTATCAAGAATCACCTATTTTTAAAGACAATCTCCCAATCTCTTTAGACCTTTTAAATGAGCGCTTCGAGGTTATTCGTTCTATGCACAATAATGCAGGAGACAATCCCCCCCTTCGGATTTTAATGAGGTATGATTTAGAGTCTTTGATTGCACAGGCTCCCCCTACCTTCAAGAACAGAGGAACAGCTCTCTTAATGTTAGGAGAAATGTATTATAAAAGGAACGCTATGGACCCTAGGGTTGCAGAAGATGCGCTAATACATAGAAGGGCTGAGGGTATTTTTAGGCAAGCTTCAGAATGTAATTTGGACGAGGAAGAAAAAGTAAGGCTTTTATGTCGTCTCACTGAATTTGATTTTTTAAAATTAGCTTTTACGAAATCACCCTCTATAAACTTAAGCAAAAAAACACATAATTTTGCAAAGATTTATGCAAATATTGAGGAAATTTTGAGCAGTCCTTTTTTAACTGAAGAACTTGAGAGTTATGCACGAAATTTACGTTCGCGGGTGGAGTTTCAAGATGAGGAAAAGCGAAACTCCGAATTTAGCCGCAAACGTATAGAACTTCAGAATATTATTAAGACGTCAAAAGATCTCAAGCAGAAGGTTCAAGCAGAACTCGATCTAGCCATTTTATTGTTTGAAAGGGTTGGAATTCAAAGTGAGCATCACAATGAGGATAAAAAAAGTTTTCTAAAGGTGGTAAAGGACAAAAACGCTTCTGAAGGACAAAAACTTGCTGCACAATGTTACATAGAGAATTTGAGAGCTAGAGGGGTAGGTTTTACCAAACTTTCAGTTGGAGAGAGTATAGCCAATTTAGAAAAAATTGCTAACAATCCCAAAGCCTTTCCCAGCACTATTGGGAATGCTAATTTTTTTCTGGGCCTCCTCATGTTAGAAAAAAGTGATCATGAAGAAGAAGCGAAAGTATTTTTTAAGCGTGCAGTTGATAACCTTTATATATCTGACCACATGAGAGCTTATGCTGTTACTGAATATGGGATGCTTTGTTTTGGTTATGATCTACATACCGCAGTCCATGAGCTCATGAACGGTTTGAAAATAACTAAATTAAAAACAGAAATAGGAGAAACGATTTACCATTTCATGATGGAGAAAGAAATTAAGCTTGTCATGGGGAAATAAAGGCTATCTCTTAAAAAAGAGCAAGTTGAGTCCTTCTCTTATTTATTGCCTACCGTTATGAATGAAAAGAAAAATAGTAAGAGAGGATAGTTAGAAGATGTTATTGCCAAAAAGGCTTGTAATTGAGAATTTTTCTCTTATATAATCTAGATATAATTTTATGAACGGTAATAATATTATGAAAATTTCCAAAAGCACCATTATAATTCTTTTGCTGTCTATCTCTAATGCCTTTGCATCTGACCCTGATTTGCAAGATGACCAGCTTGCAAAACGTTTTAGCTCAACGCTTGAGAGTTACTATGCTGCAAGAGCAAGTGATAAAGAAGCTCTTAAAGTTGTGCGTCAAAACTTTGAGACCTTACTTTCAGATTGCAAGCCTCGTTCTGAGGTAAGAGGAAAAACCCTCTATATGTTAGCGAGAATGAAGTATGATGATGCTAAAGAGAGTGACAACCCTTTTTTCTGGCATGCTTATTTACATTTTACCGAAGCTTC
>VFQM010002188.1_pt1 | contig 15113 bp, 11 predicted proteins | sample 3512391 | NCBI WGS metagenome assembly VFQM01 (sample SAMN10412369, study PRJNA504923) | tailings metagenome | isolation source: Replicate 1 from Balatoc abandoned mine | place: Philippines
TGGTGCTCGACGCGGTGAAGTGGCTCACCGCCAAGACCATGCGCGAGGTCGGCGTCATGATGACCGGCGGCTCCTCCAGCGTGAAGGATCTGTGGCTGCCGATGCGCCAGGCCGGCGCCGCCGCGCGCCAGATGCTGGTGGCTGCTGCAGCTGCGCAGTGGGGCATCGCCGCGGCCGAGTGCAGCACCGAGAACGGCGAGGTGATCGCGCCCGATGGCCGGCGCCTGGCCTACGGTGCGCTGGCCGCGGCCGCCGCTCAGCAAGCCATGCCTTCCTCGCCCACGCTCAAGTCGCCCGAGCGCTTCAAGCTCATCGGGCGGCCCACGCGGCGCATCGATACCCCGGGCAAGATCGACGGCAGCGCGCGCTTCGGCATCGACGCCCTGCCCGATGGCCTGCTGTATGCCAGCGTGAAGATGTGCCCCACCCTCGGTGGCCGCGCGCAACGCCACGACGACGCGGCCGCACGCCAGCGGCGCGGCGTGAAGGCCGTGGTGGCGGTACCGCCGCTCAATGGCGGCACCGGCGGTGTGGCGGTGATCGCCGACCACCCCTGGCGCGCGCGGCAAGCGGCCGACGCGCTGGACGTCACCTGGGACCACGGCGAACTGGCCACCTTCAGCAGCAGCGCTGCCCTGGAGCAGATCGCACAGGCTGCGCGCACGGAAACGGGTTTCGCCTTTTACGAGACTGGCGAGGTCGACGCCGCGCTGGCCGGTGCGGCGCAGCGCATCGACGCCGAGTACCGCGCCCCCTGGCTCGCACACGCAGCGCTCGAACCCATCAACTGCACCGTGCTCTTCGAAGGCAACAAGGCCACGGTGTGGGTTTCCACCCAGGTGCCAGGCCTTGCGCGCAAGGCCGCGGCCGACGCCTTGGGGCTGCCTGCGGACGCGGTGACGGTGAACGTGATGCTGCTCGGCGGCGGTTTCGGGCGCCGGCTCGAGGTCGATTTCATCGCCCAGGCCGCGGCCATCGCCAAGGCGGTGCCGGGTCAGCCGGTGCAGACGATCTGGAGCCGCGAGCAGGACACGAAGCACGACCTCTATCGCCCGGCTTGCGTGGCGCGCTTCGAGGCCGGGTTCGACGCCGACAAGCGACTCGTGGCCTGGAAGAACACCAGCGCCGGCCAGGCGATCATCCCGCAGGTCTTGAAGCGCGCCTTCGGCCTGCCTGGCGGCGGGCCCGACAAGACCGCCAGCGAGGGCGCCTTCGACCAGGCCTACGAATGGCCGGCGGCGCGCATCGCGCACGTCAACGTGACTCTGCCGCTGCAGGTGGGCTTTTGGCGCGCGGTGGGTCACTCACACCAGGCGTTCTTCAAGGAGGGATTCCTCGACGAATGCGCGCACGCCGCGGGCGCCGACCCGCTGGCGTTTCGCGAAGCCTTGCTGCAGCAGCACCCCAAGCAGCTCGCCGTGCTGCGCGCCGCGGCCCAGGCCGCGGGCTGGGGAACACCCTCGCCGCCGGCGCCCGACGGGGCGAAGACCGCGCGCGGCATCGCGCTGCACGACTCCTTCGGCTCCACGGTAGCGCAGGTGGCCGAGGTTTCGCTCGGGCCCGACAAGGCCATCCGCGTGCACCGTGTCTGGTGCGCCATCGATTGCGGCCTGGCGGTCAACCCCGCAGGCATTCGCCAACAGATGGAAAGCGCGGTGGTCTTCGGCCTGTCGGCAGCGCTGTACGGCGGCGTGGAGATCGTCGATGGACAGGTGCAGCAAGGCAACTACCACGACCAGCCCATCCTGCGCCTGAACGAAGCGCCGCGCGTGGACACCGTCATCCTGCCCAGCACCGAACACCCCGAAGGCGTGGGTGAACCGGGCCTGCCGCCGATCGCGCCCGCGGTGGCCAACGCGCTGTTCGCGCTCACCGGCCAGCGCCTGCGCAGCCTGCCCCTGAAACTGTCTGCCTGAGGAGCCCGCGATGACCACCACACTCAACGTCAACGGCCGCCCCGTCACGGTGGACGCCGACCCCGACACACCCTTGCTGTGGGTGCTGCGCGCCGACCTGAAGCTCACCGGTACCAAGTTCGGCTGCGGCATGGCGCTGTGCGGCGCCTGCACCGTGCACGCCAACGGCAACCCGATCCGCTCCTGCGTCACACCCGTGGCCGCGGTGGCGGGCCAGTCCATCACCACCATCGAAGGCATCGAAGGTCCCGAAATCGCGGCGCTGCGTAGCGCGTGGACAGCGGTGGACGTGGTGCAGTGCGGTTATTGCCAGAGCGGGCAGCTGATGAGCGCGTGCGCGCTGTTGAAGGCCAACCCCAAACCGGATGCGACGGCCATCCGTGAGGCCATGAGCGGCAATCTGTGTCGGTGCGGCACCTACCAGCGCATTGAAGAGGCGATCAAGCTCGCGTCGTCGTCCTGACGGCGGTACCGCCCGACCGGGCAGGTCCGGCATCAGACGTGGACAGCCCTGCCCAGCGCGCGCAACGCAGCTTCCTGCACCGCCTCGCCCAGCGTGGGATGGGCGTGGATGGTGCCGCCGACGTCTTCCAGCCGCGCACCCATCTCGATACCCAAACCAAAGCCTGCCGCGAGCTCCGAGACCCCCGGACCCACCGCCTGCCAGCCCAACACCTGGTGATTGTCCTGACGTGCGACCACGCGCACGAATCCCTGGGCGCCATCCATGGACAGCGCGCGACCATTGGCGGCAAACGGAAAACTGGCGCTGAGGCAGGGGATGCCGGCGGCTGCGCAGTCGGCGGCTGTCAGACCGACCGCCACCACCTCGGGATCGGTGAAGCAGATGGCGGGCACCGCCAGGGGCGCAAAACGCCGTGTGTGGCCCGCGATGCACCCCACCGCCACCTCGGCCTGCGCCATGGCGCGATGGGCGAGCATCGGCTCACCGGTGAGATCCCCGATGGCCCACACGTTTCGCATCGATGTGCGGCACTGGTCATCCACCTTCACGGCGTTGCCGGCCATGGTCAGTTGCAGACCTTCGAGCCCATAGCCCGCCGTGTGAGGACGCCTGCCCACGGCCACCAGCACGCGGTCGATCGGCAGCACGAATTCGTCGGCCTGGCGGCTTCGCACGCGAAGGCCGAGGCCGTCGTGCGTGAGTCCTTCTGCGTGGCACCCCAGGTGCAGCGCAACCCCCAGGCGCTGGAGAGAAGCGACCACCGGCCGCACCAGGTCGTCATGCCACGCGGGAAGCACACGATCAGACGCCTCCACGATGGCCACCTCGGCCCCCAGCTTGCGCCACGCAAACCCGAGCTCCAGGCCGATGTAGCCGCCGCCCACCACCACAAGCTGGCGCGGGAGCGCGTCCAGCGCCAAGGCCTCTGTCGATGACAACACGCGCTCGCCGAAAGGCAGCGTGGGCAGGGCCACGGCCTCAGACCCGGTGGCCAGCAGAAGATGCTCGCACTGGAAACGCTGAACCTCGCCGTCAGGGCCCGTCACGTCCACGGTCTTGCCGTCGACGATGTGGCCACGGCCCTGCACCACGCGCACGCCCGCCCTGCGCAGCAACGCGCCCACACCCCCGGTGAGCTTGCCCACCACCTGCTGCTTCCAGCCCTGAAGCACGGCCAGGTCGATGGACGCCTCACGGGCGCGAATGCCCAACACCGACGCACCAAGCATTGCCCGCTGTACGGCCTCGTACTCGCCCGCGGCGTGGATCAGCGCCTTGGAGGGGATGCATCCCACGTTGAGGCAGGTGCCACCGAGGGCCTGCCCTTCGACGAGCACGGTGCCCACGCCCATATGCCCCGCGCGAATGGCGGCCACGTAGCCGCCCGGTCCACCGCCGAGCACGAGCAGTTGTGTCTGAATCGCGTTCATGGGCTCAGTCCAGGAAAAGAAGGGCGGGTGTTTCCAGAGCGGCGCGAATGGCCTGGATGAACTGCGCAGCGTCCATGCCGTCCACCACCCGGTGGTCGAACGAGGCCGAAAGGTTCATGAACTGGCGCGCCACGACGTGGCCGTCCCGGAAAACCGGGCGCTCCACGATGCGGTTGACGCCCAGGATGGCCACCTCGGGATGGTTGATCACCGGTGTGGTGACGATGCCCCCCAGGGCGCCGAGGCTGCTGAGCGTGAACGTGGAGCCCGTGAGTTCTTCGCGCGCGGCCTTTGCGCTGCGGGCGGCATCGGCCAGGCGGGCGATGTCACGTGCGCACTGCCACAGGTCCATGGCCTCGGCATGGCGCAACACGGGCACCATGAGGCCGTTCGGCGTCTGGGTGGCCACGCCCAGGTGCACCGGAGCGTGGCGCGTGACCACGCCGTTGTCGTCGTCGAAGCGCGCGTTCATCTGCGAAAACTCGCGCAGCGCCAGCACCAGGGCACGAACCAGCAGCGGCAGCAGCGTGAGTTTGCCGCGCTCGGTCGCGTGACGCTCATTGAGCACCCGCCGCAGGGCCTCGATCTGCGTGACGTCGACCTCTTCGACATAGCTGAAATGCGGGATGCGACGCTTGGACTCCTGCATGCGCAGCTCGATCTTGCGCCGCAAGCCGATGACCGGCACCTCGAGCTCGCCCGCCCGCCGCGCATAGGCAGACACCGGTGCAGCGACGGGCGCACGCCCACGACTGGCGATGTAAGCGTCGAGATCGTTGTGGGTGATGCGCCCGGCCGGTCCGCTGCCGCGGACAAAACGCAGCTCGACACCCAGATCCCAGGCGCGCTGGCGCACGGCGGGAGAGGCCAGCGGACGCTCGCCGGGTGCCCGCATGGCAGGCGGCAAGGCCGCGGGCGCAACAGACGATGTCACAGGGATGGCGCCGACGCCCATCACAGGTGCGGCAGCCTCGACGGCCTCTTCCCGCGCCTCGACAGGGGTCCGGGCGGCGACGGGGGCTGGCGGCATACCTGCCGAAGGCGCCGCAGGCGGCATACCCGAAGGGACCGTGGTGAGGTTGCCCTCGCCCACCACTTCAAGGCGGATGAGCTCAGCCCCCACCGCGAGGGTAGCGCCCTTGGCGCCGCCGAGCGCGAGCACGATCCCGGCCACTGGAGACGGGATCTCCACCGTGGCCTTGTCGGTCATCACGTCGGCCACTGTCTGGTCTTCCTTCACGGCGTCACCTGGCGCCACGCGCCACGCCACCACCTCCACCTCGGCAATGCCTTCCCCGATGTCGGGCATCCGGATCGCATACACCCCCATGATCAAGCCTCCGCCAGACGGCGCAGGGCTGCGCCAACGCGGGACGGACCCGGGAAGTACGCCCACTCCTGGGCGTGCGGATAGGGCGTGTCCCAGCCCGTCACGCGTTCGATCGGCGCTTCGAGGTGATAGAAGCAATGCTCCTGCACCAGAGCCGTGAGTTCGGCGCCGAACCCACTGGTTCGCGTGGCTTCGTGGATCACCGCGCACCGGCGGGTCTTGCGCACCGAAGCCACCACCGTATCGAGGTCCAGCGGCCAGAGGGAACGCAGGTCGATGATCTCGGCGTCGATACCCGTCATCTGCGCGGCGCTCTCGGCCACCCAACACATGGTGCCGTAGGCAAGCACGGTGAGCTGGCGACCCTCGCGGAAAACCCGGGCTGCGTCGAGCGGTACACGATAGTGCCCTGTGGGAACCACGCCCAGTGGGTGCCTGGACCAGGGAACAATGGGGCGATCGTGGTGACCGTCAAAGGGACCGTTGTAGAGCCGCTTGGGTTCGAGAAAGATGACCGGGTCGTTGGACTCGATCGCCGAGATCAGCAGGCCCTTGGCATCGTACGGGTTGCTCGGCATGACGGTTCGCAAGCCGCAGACGTGCGTGAACAGGGCCTCGGGACTCTGGCTGTGGGTCTGGCCGCCGTAGATGCCACCGCCACAGGGCATTCGCACGGTGAGCGGACAAGTGAAGTCACCGGCCGAGCGATAGCGAAGGCGCGCCGCTTCCGACACCAGTTGATCGCTTGCGGGGTAAAAATAGTCCGCGAACTGGATTTCAGCCACGGGACGCAGACCATATGCAGCCATACCGACCGCAGCCCCCACGATGCCCCCTTCGTTGATGGGCGCGTCGAAGCAGCGCGTCTTGCCGTACTTGGCCTGCAAACCCTCGGTGACACGGAACACGCCGCCAAAGTAGCCCACGTCCTGCCCGAACACGACGACATCGGGGTCGCGCTCCATCATCACGTCGAGCGCAGAACGCAAGGCCTGAATCATGGTCATGGAGCGCGTTTCGGGCCAGGCGCTCTCAGGACTGCGTGCTTCGTCTTCGGCTTGCAAAACGGTGGTGGACATGGTTCAGACCCCCAGTTCCTGGCGTTGTTGCCGCAGGTGGGGCGGCGGGGTTTCGTATACGTCTTCGAACATCGTGGATGCGCTGGGAATGCGGCCATCAAGCAAGGTGCCGTGACGCTCCGCCTCCCGTTGCGATGCGGCCACCTCGGCCTCCAGCTCGAGACGCACCTGTTCGTGCTCCTGGTCGGACCACGCGCCCAGCAGCACCAGATGCTGCTTGAGCCGTTCGATGGGATCCCCGAGCGGGAATCGCTGCCAGTCGTCGGCGGGGCGATATTTGGAAGGGTCGTCGGAAGTCGAGTGCGCGCCGCCTCGGTAGGTGACCCACTCGATGAGCGTGGGTCCGAGGTTGGCGCGTGCCCGCTGGGCTGCCCAGAGCGAAGCCGCATACACCGCCAGAAAGTCGTTGCCATCGACCCGCAACGACGGGATGCCACAGCCGACACCGCGCGCCGCAAAGGTCGTGCTTTCGCCGCCCGCGATCGCCTGGAAGGAAGAGATCGCCCACTGGTTGTTCACCACGTTGAGAATCACGGGCGCGCGGTAGACGTGGGCAAAGGTCAGGGCATTGTGAAAATCGGCTTCAGCGGTGGCGCCGTCACCGATCCAGCCGGAGGCGATACGGGTATCCCCCCGGATGGCAGAGGCCATGGCCCAGCCCACTGCCTGGATGAACTGCGTCGCCAGGTTGCCGGAAACGGAAAAGAACCCCGCGCGCTTCAGGGAGTACATCACGGGCAACTGCCGACCCTTGAGTGGATCGGCGGTGTTGCTCATGAGCTGGCAGATCAGGTCGGCCATGGACACGTCGTCGCGGCACAGCAGAAGGCCTTGCTGGCGGTACGTCGGAAAGCACATGTCACCGTCTTGCAACGCGGCGGCGTGTGCAACGGCGATGGCCTCCTCGCCGAGGCACTGCATGTAGAACGAGGTCTTTCGCTGGCGTTGTGCGACCTGCATGCGTGCATCGAAGATGCGCGTCTTCATCATGGCGCGCAGACCACGGCGCAGTTGCGTGGTGTCGATGTCGGGCACCCAGGGGCCGATGGCGCGGCCATCACGATCGAGCACACCAATCAGCCCATAGACCAATTCAGTGGTGTCGATGTGCGAGCAGTCAAGCGCTGGCTTTCGCACACTGCCCGGTGGTGAGGTGCGCAGATAGGAGAAGTCGGTGATACAACCAGGGCGTCCGGGCGGTTCAGGCACGTTCAGACGCAAGGCCGAAGACGCTCGCATGGGGGTACTCCGCGCTGGGTGTTGCGCATGGGAATCGGTAATAGCCGTCAACGCGGATGGCATTGCGACTTGTGTGCCGTGCGGGGGTCTCCCTCACGGCGCCGGCATTGTTATTCACGAGCCCACACACACGCCAATAGCTTCGGTGGATGACGCCTTAGGAAATCTCGATAGCTCTCGCGACGGATGGACTGGGGGGTGCAACCGCTGCACAAGTACGCTGCCGCGTTGATGGACGAAAGCTGTTCCAGACCAGCGTAAGGTGTGCAGTGGGCGCAACCGTGAGCTGCCATGGCGCGCTGGGCGGCGCTGCACCATTCACCATGGCCGCCCAGTCCAAAACCGCACGGCGGATGGTGACGACCTCGCCCGCACGAGCTTGCTCGAACACCCGATCGCAATACGGCTTCAACGCGTCAGGTACACGGCAGCCACACACCTCAAGCATGAGGACGCGACGCATGACGAGGCGGCGGTGTCCGCGTTCGATGCTGTGGCGAAGCAGTTGCAGGAGCACCTCTTCGCGTTCCCGCGTGCATTGGCGCGCTTCGCAGGGCTCGACGACAACGCTGCGGTCTGGGTTGACGATCACCGGACCGACTTTCCCCCGCGTCCGATCATGGACAGTTCCACGAACGGAGAGCCTTGACGTGCGTCCTGGTATTTCACCGGAAAGCCCCCCACCTGCGCCTGCCGCTCCAGGCCGGCGATGAACCGGGCGCGCGTGGGCGTTTCACCGGCGTCGCGCAGGGCCTGCACAATGATTCGCGCAGAGATGCAACCTTCCAGACCAAAAACACCAGCCATCGCGTCCCGCCTTGCGGCGGCGTCGCGGTACTCGCGCACGACCGGCAGGTTCGAGGTACGCACATCGGGCATCACCTGTGCCACGACGATGCCCTCGCTCAAGAGCCCGAGATCGCGCACCAGCCGCTCGACATTGGCCACGGAGAGGCAATAGAACTGGGTGCGCTCGCCGGCCTCCTGGTAGGCGCGAACGAATTTTTCGATCACCGGGCCGGCACTGCCGATAACAACGGCCTTGGGACTGGCCTGCAGCATCAGGCGCACCGCAGGCGCTACCGCTTCGGCCGTGGGCTGATTGGGGGGAACCGAGATGCTGGCCACCAGCTTGGTCTTGAACTTCTCGACCGCCGATTGCACGTTGCTGCGCACGCCATGACCGAAGGGCTCGTCTTCATGCAGGAAGCCGAAGTTGTCGATGCCCAGCGTGGCGAGGTGGCTGACGATTCGATCGATCTCGCGGCCGTAGCTTGCCCGCAGGAAGAAGGCCTCGTTCACCAAACGAACGGGTGGCCGCACGTTGTCGGCGCCCGTCACCGCGTGATCCATGGGAACACCCGACTGCGTCACATAAGGCAGCACCTTGTCGACGATGGCGGTTCCCACGAGGTACACGAGCGCAAAGACCTTGTGGTTTTCGTTGAGCGCACGCACGTTCTCCTCGGCTCGCTGGACGTCGTAGGCGTCGTCAAGCTGCAATACGCGGATGCGGCGGCCGTGCACGCCACCGGTGGCGTTGACTTGCTGAAACACGAGGTCGGCGCCTTCGGCATAGGCCTTGGAGATGGCCGCGCGGTTTGAGGAGAGATTCGCGGTCTGGCCGCGCATGATCTCGCCACCGGCCGGCTGTCGGGTAGCAGTCGCCCTGGCGGTGTTCTGTGCGAGCGCGAGCGATGGCATCGCACAACTCGACAGCAACGCGAGCATCGTTCTTCGTTCCATGGAACGCTTCGGCGTCAAAGATGGACAACCTTCCCCGGGTTGAGGATATTGCGCGGGTCGAGCGCCCGCTTGATGCGGCGCATGACGTCGACCGTGGCAACGCCATGCTCTTCTTCCAGATAAGGCATCTTGTGCAGGCCTACCCCGTGTTCGCCGGTACACGTGCCATCGAAGCGGATGGCACGGTGCACAAGACGGTGACTCAGCTCCTCGGCGGCCTTCACTTCGTCCGCGTTGTCGGGATCGACCAGCAGCAGGCAGTGAAAATTGCCGTCACCCACATGGCCAAAAACGGGCGCCAGGAGACCACTGGCCTGAATGTCGGCAGTCGTCTCGGCGATGCAGTCGGCAAGACGGGAAATGGGCACACAGGCATCGGTGGTGAGTGAACGCGAGCCCGGACGCAGCTGGATGCAGGCGAAATAGGCGTGATGCCGTGGCGTCCAGAGTCTGCTGCGTTCCTCGGGACGGGTGGCCCACTGGAAATCGCCGCCGCCGTGCTCTTCGACGACGGTGCGCAAGGTCTCGCCCTGCTCTTTCACCTGGGCGGTAGACCCGCTGAACTCGAGGAACAGCGTGGGCGCTTCGGTCAAGGTCGTGCGGCTGTGCGCGTTGATGGCCTTGATGGTCAGGGCATCGAGCATCTCAGCGCGTGCCAGTGGAACCCCCATCTGCAGCGCCTGGATCACGGTGTTGACGGCACTGCCCACATCAGGGAAGTTCACGACCGCAGCGGCGATGGCCTCAGGCTGTGGATGCAGCTTGACGGTCACCTCGGTGATGATTCCCAGCGTACCCTCCGAGCCCGCGAAGATCTGGGTCAGGTTGTAGCCAGCGGACGACTTTCGCGCGCGGCGCGAAGTGCGGATGACCTGACCATCCGCCAGCACCACGACCAGCGACAGCAGGTTGTCGCGCATGGTTCCATAGCGCACCGTGTTCGTGCCGGAGGCCGCTGTGGCCACCATGCCACCGATGCTGGCGTTCGCACCGGGATCGACCGAGAAGAAGAAGCCTGTCGACGCGAGCTCGCGATTGAGCTGCTCACGCGTGACACCCGCCTGCACCGTGGCGGTGAGGTCTTCCGGTCGGATGTCGATCACCCGGTTCATGCGTGACGTGTCGAAAGACACACCCCCGTGCACGGCAAGGAGGTGGCCTTCGACCGACGAGCCCACACCGAACGGGATGACAGGGACGCCATGGGCATGGCAGGCAGCCATTGCGGCGGCCACCTCTTCGGTGGACTCCGGGAAGACAACCGCATCGGGCGGCGCGGGTGCAAACGCCGATTCGTCGACACCATGCTGCAGACACACGGCAGCGCTGGTCGTGAAGCGCTCGCCGAACAGGGTGCCAAGCAACCTTGTCAGACCGGGCGGCAGGCCTCGCTCCGAGTGCGCGGGGGGCGTGGACGATTCGTGAGACGCGATCATTCTGGAAAGCCTCCTTCGTTGCCTGAAGGCAGTCTAGGAGTCGATCCATGGCTTGAGAAATAGGGATTTCGTCTGCCGTCAGCCGCGAAAGCGATGGCACTGTTCGCGCGAACGAGGCCCGATGGACGCGCCGATCAGATCAGTGTGACGCCCAGCCACTCACCGCTCGCCACGCGTTGGCGGGTGAGCTCGATCAGCAAGTCGTGCACCGCATGGCCGGCCAGCGACAACTGCGCATCACGGGCAGTGCACACATACACCCGCCGCGTCAGCCGCGGCTCCAACGGTGTGACGCGCAAGGTGCCGGCGTCGATCTCCTCGCAGACCGCGCCCCAGGGCATCACGCTGCAGGCAATGCCGGATTCGACCGCGCGACGCATGACGCTCATGGAGTTCGCGACGATGGAAGGCATCGGCGGAATCACGCCATGAGCGCGTATCGCCGCGTCGACGAGTGCACGCACACCATGGTGCACGCCAGGCAATGTGAGCGGCAGGGTCGCGAGATCCTGAACCCGCAAGCGCGGGCCGTGATCCGCGCGCGCGCAGGAAGTGAGAAACAGCTCCTCATCCATCAGGGGAACCGCGTTCACGAGCGATACGTCCTGGTCATTGACCACGACGGCGATGTCGAGTTGACCGGAGTTGAGATGCCGCAGCAAGTTGCCGCTGATTTCGTCGTAGATCTCCACACTCACGCCAGGGTGGCGCTGCTGCAGCTCGGCGACCAAGGGCATGGCATATTGCACCGCCGTGCTTTGTGGCAAGCCCAACGACACGGTACCGCGCAACGAGTCCTTGCAGCGCTTCACCACATTGGGCAAATCGTCGATCTGCTTGAGCACACGCTGTGCGTGTGCATAGAAGGCCTCGCCCTGTTCGGTCATCTGCACACCATTGTGGCGACGGTGCAGCAGGGCGTGCCCCAGTTCGTCTTCAAGTTGAGCCATCTGTTGGCTCAGTGCGGGCTGCGCGATGTGCAGAGCGAGCGAGGCCTTCGAGAAGCTACCCAGTTCCGCGATCCTCAGGAAATAGCGAAGCTGTCTGATCTCCAATCGACTTCCCCTGCAGATCGATTCCGCGATGAAGCGGCACGGTGGTCGCCGCCAGTGTATGCGCGCCTTGGCGCATGGCAAACCCGTCGGTTGGCTTAGGCCTCGCGCGGGCGCACGTGCGCGGCGGCGCGCTTGGCATTCACCCGCGCCTGCTCCACGTCAGCGTGTCGTGCCAACGCCACGCCCATGCGGCGCTTGTTGAAGCTCTCGGGCTTGCCGAACAGGCGGACTTCGGTACCCGGCACGCGCAAGGCTTCGTACACGCCGTCGAACACGATTCCCCGTGCCTCGACACCGCCGTAGATGACGGCGCTGGCACCCGGGCTCTTGAGCGCGGTATCCACCGGCAGGCCGAGAATGGCGCGCGCGTGCAGCTCGAACTCGTTCTGCCACTGCGTGGCCATGGTCACCATGCCGGTGTCGTGCGGTCGCGGGCTGACCTCGCTAAACCACACCTGGTCACCGGCCACGAACAGCTCGACGCCGAACAATCCCTGCCCACCGAGGTTGTCGGTGATGGCCTTGGCGATCTCGCGGCTGGTCTGCAGCGCCTTCGCGCTCATGGGGTGGGGTTGCCAGCTTTCCACGTAGTCGCCGCTCACCTGCACATGGCCGATCGGATCGCAGAAGTGGGTTTCGATTTCACCGTTCGCGCCCAGCGCGCGTACGGTCAGCAGCGTGATCTCGTAGTCGAAGCGGATGAAGCCCTCGACGATGATGCGACCGTGGCTCACGCGGCCACCCGCCATGGCGTAATCCCAGGCGGTCTTCACGTCGGCCGGGCCATCGATCTTGCTCTGGCCCTTGCCGCTGCTGCTCATCACGGGCTTCACGATGCAGGGGTAGCCGATTCCGTTGTCGATCGCGGCCTGCAGTTCTTCGAGCGAATCGCAGAACTTGTAGGGGCTGGTCGGCAGACCCAGCGTCTCGGCCGCCAGGCGGCGGATGCCTTCGCGGTCCATCGTGAGGCGCGCGGCGCGCGCGGTGGGAATCACGCGCACCACGCCCGCGGCCTCGAGTTCCTGCAGCATGGGCGTGGCGATGGCCTCGATCTCAGGCACCACGAGGTGCGGGCGCTCGCGCTCAATGAGCGCCTTCAGTTGCGCCGGTTCGCTCATGGCGATGGTGTGGGCGCGGTGCGCGACCTGGTGGCCAGGCGCGTTCTCGTAGCGGTCGACGGCGATGGTCTCCACGCCCAGGCGCTGCAGCGCGATCAGCACCTCCTTGCCGAGCTCACCGCTACCGAGCAGCATCACTTTGGTGGCCGAGGGCGAGAGCGGTGTGCCGAGGGTGGTCATGGCGGTGTCCTTGCGATGGTCAGAATCAGGCGGCTTCGCCCATCGGTTCGCCCATGCGCACAGCGCGCGCGGGCGCCCAGTCGGGCGAGAAGCGGATGGTGTCCTTCGGCCACAGCAGCACCACCGTCGAGCCGAGCAGGAAGCGGCCCATCTCGGCGCCGCGTTCGATGCGCACGGGCATGTCGTCGTAGCGCCAGGTGCGCAAGCCCCCCGGGCGTGGCGGGTTGACCACGCCATGCCAGGTGGTGGCCATGCTGCCGACGATGGTGGCGCCCACCAGCACCAGCACAAAAGGCACGGTGCGTTCGCCCACAGGCATGTCGAAGTGGCAGACCACGCGCTCGTTGCGCGCAAACAGCCCGGCCACGCCCGCGGCCGTGGCCGGGTTCACCGAGAACAGTTCGCCCGGCACGTGCACCATGCGGCGCAGCGTCGCCGCGGCGGGCATGTGGATGCGGTGGTAGTCGCGCGGGCTCAGGTAGATGGTGGCGAAGTCGCCGTCGTCGAAGGCTGCGGCGGCCTGGGCATCGCCGCCCAGCAGGGCCGCGGTGCTGTAGTGGTGGCCCTTGGCCTGGAAGATCTGGTCGCGCTGGATGCGACCGAACTGGCTGATCGCGCCGTCGACCGGGCAGACGAAGGCGGCATCGGCCAGCGGGCGGGCATCGGCCTTGAGCGCGCGCGTGAAGAACGCGTTGAACGTGTCGTAGGCCGCGGGGTCGGGATCGGCCGCTTCGGCCATGTTCACGTGGTAGCGCGCGATGAAGCGGCGGATGGCCCACTGCGTGAGCGCGCCGGCACGCGCGCCGGCAAAGGCGCCCGCCAGCCGCGTGAGGGCGAGCTTGGGCAACAGGTACTGGAGACGGACGGCCAACGACATGGGAGCCGGATTGTAGGTGGGGCCCTTGCCCCGGCGCGCCAGGGGTCATCGGTGGTGGGCACAATGGCGCGCCATGAGCCAACCCCTGTTCGAGGCTGTCGACCTCGTCAAACGCTACGGCAACGCCACGGTGGTGGATCGCTTGAGTTTCGCCATCCAGCCCGGCGAATGCCTCGGCGTGATCGGCCCCAACGGTGCCGGCAAGACCACCACCATCAAGATGTGCCTGGGTCTGACCGCACCGGATGCCGGGCGCATCACCGCCTTCGGCCTGGACATGCCACGCGACGCGCTTGCGATCAAGGCGCGCCTGGGCGTGGTCGCGCAGATGGACACGCTCGACCCGGATTTCGACGCCGAAGAAAACCTGCTCGTGTACGGCCGCTATTTCGGGCTCAAGGACGCTGACATCCGCGCCCGCATCCCGCGCCTGCTGGAGTTCGCCGCGCTATCGCACAAGGCCAAGGCGCGCCCGGGGGAACTCTCGGGGGGCATGAAACGGCGCCTGTCGCTGGCGCGCGCGCTGGTGAACGACCCGCAGTTGCTGATGCTCGACGAGCCCACCACCGGTCTGGACCCGCAGGCGCGTCACCTGATGTGGGAGCGGCTGCAGATGCTGCTGCAGCAGGGCAAGAGTATCCTGCTCACCACGCACTTCATGGACGAGGCCGAACGCCTGTGCTCGCGCCTGCTGGTGCTCGACCACGGCCGCAAGATCGCCGAAGGCCGCCCACGCGCGCTGATCGCCGAGCACCTGGAACCCGACGTGGTGGAGGTCTACGGGCCGGGCGCCATCGATATTGCACAGCGCGACGAGCACGCGCCTTTGCGCGCGCTGGCCGCGCGCGTGGAGGTCAGCGGCGAGACCGTGTTCCTCTACACCGCGCAGGCCCAGCCCATTCTGGCGGCTCTGGCCAGCAACCACGAGTTGCGCACGCTGCACCGGCCGGCCAACCTGGAAGACCTGTTTCTCAAACTCACGGGACGCCAGATCCGGGAGGACGGTTGAACATGAACACCACCACGACGCCTCTCACCACCACCCTCACCCCACCCAATCCCTGGGCACCGCCACGCCTGTCGTGGCGCTGGTGGCCGGTGTTCCTGCGCAACCTGCTGGTCTGGCGCAAGCTCGCACTGCCCAGCCTGGCGGCCAACGTGGCCGAGCCGCTGATCTGGCTGGTGGCATTCGGCTACGGCCTGGGCGCGCTGGTGGGCACGGTGAACCTGCCTGCAGCCGG
>VFQM010002189.1_pt1 | contig 15112 bp, 17 predicted proteins | sample 3512391 | NCBI WGS metagenome assembly VFQM01 (sample SAMN10412369, study PRJNA504923) | tailings metagenome | isolation source: Replicate 1 from Balatoc abandoned mine | place: Philippines
CTCGACGGCAGCGCCGAAATGAACATCTGGCTGCACAAGGCGGTGATGCGCGAACTCGCCGCGAACGGCGGCACCGTGCCCGCCGACCTCACCGACTGACCAACGCGCGACAATTTTCGACCGGGGTCGGGGAGCCAAGAGCTTTCCCGGCCCCTTTTCGTTGACCCGCGCGCACCGCCGCCTAGACAGGTTTCACAAGAAACAAAGTCGCAAGGGAGCGCCGCGTGCATCACAGCCTTTCCACCCCCGTCAGCCGCCGCCACACGCTCGCCGCGCTCGGTGCGGGTACCGCGAGCCTCACCGTCGCCGGTTGCGCCGCCGCCGAGACGGTCGTCACCGGGCCGCGCCCCGCCGGCGCCGACGCGCTGCTGTCCTCGGTCGCCGACAATCTGCTCGCGCATTCACCCGAAGGCGCCACCTCGCTCGGCATCGATACCGGCGATCGCAAGGCCGAACGCGGCAAGCTCGGCGACCGGTCGGCAGCGGGGGTCAAGGCGCTCGCCGATACGCTCAAGGCCGACCTCGCGCGCGTGAAGGCGTTCGACAAGAGCGGGCTCGACCACAAGACGCGCACCAGCCTCGCCGTGGTCGAAAGCGCCTATGGCGTTGCGCTCGACGGCTTCGCCCTGCCCTATGGCGACGTCGCGGTCGGCGGCTGGCGCAACACGCCCTATGTCGTGATCCAGAATGTCGGCGCCTATCTCGACGTCCCCAAATTCCTCGACAGCGACCATCCGGTGAAGAGCGCTTCCGACGCCGAAGCCTATCTCTCGCGCCTCAACGCCCTCCCCGGCGTTCTCGATGGCGAGACCGAGCGGCTGAAGGCGGCGGGCGCGCAGGGCATGATCGCCCCCGCCTTCCTGATCGACAAGGCGCTGAAGCAGATGGAAGCGAGCCTCGCCGATGCCAAGGCGGGCGGCGGCATGGTCGACAGCCTCGCCGCCCGCACCCGCGACGCCAAGATCGCGGGCGACTGGGCAGGCCGCGCGCAGGCGATCGTCACCGGCCCCGTCGCCGCGGCGCTCGAACGCCAGCTTGCCGAGATGAAGGCGCAGCGTCCGAAGGCGACAATGGACGCCGGCATGTGGGCGCGGCCCGGCGGCGACGAATGGTATGCCTGGGGGCTGCGCGCGAGCACGACGACGCGCATGACCCCCGACGAGGTCCATGCGATGGGCCGCGAGGAGCTGGCGGCGCTGCACGGTCAGATGGACCCGATCCTGCGCAAGATCGGCTATACCGACGGCTCGGTCGGCGACCGCATGAACGCGCTCGCCAAGGATCCCAAATATAAATTCCCCGACAATGACGCGGGGCGCGCGGAGATCGTCGCCTATATCCAGACCTGGCTCGGCAAGATCCGCGCCGAACTGCCGCGCGCCTTCCGCACGCTCGTGAAGGGCAATGTCGAGGTGAAGCGGCTGCCGCTCGCCGAGGAGCCCGGCGCGCCCGCGGCCTATGGCGGCGCGGGATCGATCGACGGATCGACCCCCGGGCGTTTCTGGATCAACCTGCGCACCACCGAATTGCACAGCAAATATTCGCTGCCCGACCTGACGATGCACGAGGCGATCCCGGGCCATGCCTGGCAGGGCGAATATGCCAACCAGATGCCGCTGATCCGCACGATGCTGGCGTTCAACGCCTATTCGGAAGGATGGGCGCTCTACGCCGAACAGCTCGCCGACGAGCTTGGCCTCTATGACGATTTCGAGGTCGGGCGGCTGGGTTATCTCCAGTCGCTCGCCTTCCGCGCCTGCCGCCTCGTCGTCGACACCGGGCTGCACGCCAAGCGCTGGACGCGCGAGCAGGGGGTCGAATTCTTCGTCAAGGAGAATGGCTCGAACCCGCTCGAGGTCGCGAGCGAGGTCGATCGTTATTGCAGCTGGGCGGGGCAGGCGTGCGGATACAAGGTCGGGCACAGCGAGATCGTCCGCCAGCGCGGCCTCGCACAAAAGGCGCTGGGCGCGAAATACGACCTGCGCGATTTCGACGATGTCGTGGTCAAGGGCGGCAATGTGCCGCTGGACGTGCTCGCGCAGAATGTCGCCGAATATGTGAAGGGGGCGAAGGGGTAAGGGTCCGCCCCCTCCCCCTTCGACCGCCGATCATTTCTTGCCGAACAGCGACCCCGCGATGCCGCCGAGGTCGTTGAGCGGGTTGCCGTCGCCGTCGCGGTCGAGCGCGCCGAGCAGGCCCGCGCCGCCGTCCTGCTGGACCATCTGCGCAAAGCGGCCGAGCGAACCTTCGCCGCCGATCTGGCCGATGATCTCCTGCAGCTTTTCGAGCGGCAGGCCGGTTGCAGCGGCGGCGCCTTCGGCGGTGTCGCCCTGCATCGGATGATTCTTGGCGAGCGCGGCGATCGCCGACTCGACATGTTCGGGCGACAGGCCGACCTTGGCGGCGAGGTTGGTGACCGTGCTGTTGCCCGAAATCTGGCCGAGAATATTGTCCAAGATGCTCATGTCATGCGCTCCTTTGGGAAGAACCGGCGCCACGCTATCACGCCGCGGGCAGCGGCGCGAGGTCCGGCGGCACGAATCCACGCCGCGCCGGAACCGAGAAGAGCAGATCGCGGCTGTAGAAGCGCAGCGGCCATTCGCGGCCGCCCATCGGCGAGCGCAACAGCGCGTTGACGCGCGCGGCGAGGCCGGTCACGGCGGTTTCCGCCAGGAAAAGCCGCACCCCCGCGACATAGGCGCGGGTGATGCTGTCGTGATAGCCGCCATGGTCGTCGTTGACACCGCCGACGCTCTCGTTGAAGCGGCAGATGATGTCGGCGATCCGGGCATCGACGTCGATATCGGGGCGCTCGCTGAGCAGCCAGAGGCAAGCGGCGAGATGCGCCTCGTGCGTCCAGGCCTCGCGCGGCAGCGCGCAAGCGAGTAGCCCTTCGCCGAGCGCACGGATATCCTCATCGCGCTCGAACAGGCGCGGGGTAAATTCAGTGGTCATTGGTCCGGTCCTTCCGGGTGAATGAGCACCCGGAAGTTTCCGGGTCAATTATGCTGCGACGGCCGCCTGCGGTGCGGCCTGGCGGACGCCTTCGTCGACATGCTCGGCAAATTGCGCGAAATTGTCGATGAATTGCTCGACGAGCGTTTGCGCGGTGCGGTCATAGGCGGCCTTGTCGGCCCAGGCCTCGCGCGGGTCGAGCAGGCTCGAATCGACACCCGGGACCGCGACGGGGACCTGGAAACCGAAGTTCGGGTCCTTGCGGAATTCGGCGCCGCCCAGGCTGCCGTCGAGCGCCGCGTTCAGAAGGGCTCGCGTGGCCTTGATCGGCATGCGCTTGATGCCGTCCATCGTCGCCATGCCGCCGGTCCAGCCGGTGTTGACGAGCCAGCACTGGACGCCGCCCTTGGCGATGCGTTCCTTCAGGAGATTGCCGTACACCGAGGGATGGCGCGGCATGAAGGGCGCGCCGAAGCAGGTCGAGAAGGTCGCCTCGGGCTCGGTCACGCCGATTTCGGTGCCCGCGACGCGCGCTGTGTAGCCCGACAGGAAATGGTACATCGCCTGATCAGGGGTGAGCTTTGCGATCGGGGGCAGCACGCCATAGGCATCGGCGGTGAGCATGATGATGTTGTGCGGGACCGGACCCATGTTCTTTTCCGAGGTGTTCGGAATGAAATCGATCGGATAGCTGCCGCGGCTGTTCTCGGCGAGGCTCGCGTCGTCGAAATCGAGTTCGCGCGTCTCGGCATTCATCACGACATTTTCGAGCACGGTGCCGAAGCGCTTGGTGGTCGCATAGATTTCGGGCTCGGCCTCGGGCGAGAGGCGGATCATCTTGGCGTAGCAGCCGCCCTCGAAATTGAAGACCGCGGTGTCCGACCAGCCATGCTCGTCGTCGCCGATCAGCGTGCGCGAGGCATCGGCCGACAGCGTGGTCTTGCCGGTGCCCGACAGGCCAAAGAAGACCGCGGTATCGCCGTTCGCGCCGATGTTCGCCGAGCAGTGCATCGGCATCACGCCCTTCACGGGGAGCAGATAGTTGAGGATGCCGAACACCGACTTCTTCATCTCGCCCGCATATTGCGTGCCGCCAATCAGGATCAGCTTTTCGCTGAAATTGACCGCGATCACCGTTTCGGTGCGCGAGCCATGCTTCGCCGGGTCGGCGCGGAAGCTCGGCAGGTCGATGATCGTATATTCGGCCGCGAACGCCGCCAGCTCGGCATCGGTCGGACGGCAGAGCAGCGTGCGGATGAACTGGCTGTGCCAGGCGAATTCGGTGACGACCTGCACCGCGACGCGATGCTCGGGCTGCGAGCCGCCGAACAGCTGCTGACGATAGAGGCGCGGACGCTCGGCGAGGTGCGCGAGGAAGTCGGCCTTGAGCGCAGCGAAATGGTCGGGAGTCATCGGGACGTTGGTCTTGCCCCACCAGATGGTGTCGCGCGTCTCGTCGTCCTGGACGATAAACTTGTCCTTGGCGCTGCGGCCGGTGTGCTTGCCGGTTTCGACGACGAGCGGACCGTCCTTGGCGAGTCGGCCTTCGCCCTGCCGCACCGCTTCCTCGATCAGCTGCGCCGTGCCCCAGTTTTCGGCCACTTCCGCCACCGTTTTCACGGTCGTCGAACCGATCACCACATCCGTCATTGCCTTGGCCTTTCCCAATCTTTCCGCCCGCCTTTGCATACCTATGCAGCGACTGCCAAGCGAAAGCGCTGGGCCCGCATCATCATGGGTGCCGACGGGACGTCGAATTCCGAAATTGCGGTCGCGTTAGCGAGGTTGGGGGGTGAGGTCAAAAGATTAAAGGGCGGCCCGCCGCGCGATGCGACAGATGCCGTAAGGGAACCGGTGGCAAGCGGGCGATGTTGTGACAAGGGCGCGGATCGGCTAGTTGCCGGGACGTCCGCCCCACTGGAAAGAGCATGACGGCAACCATCGCGCTGGTCGACGACGACCGCAACATCCTGCAATCTTTATCGATCGCCCTTCAGGCCGAAGGCTTTGTCACGCGCGTCTATTCGGACGGCGAGGCGGCGCTGAAGCCGCTGATCGACAACCCGCCCGACCTCGCCGTCTTCGACGTCAAGATGCCGCGGATGGACGGGCTCGAGCTGCTGCGGCGACTGCGCGAAAAGAGCCAGCTGCCGGTCATCTTCCTGACCAGCAAGGACGACGAGATCGACGAGGCGCTGGGCCTCGCGATGGGCGCCGACGACTATATCGCCAAGCCCTTCTCGCAGCGACTGGTGATCGCGCGAATCCGCGCCATATTGCGCCGCGTCGAGCTCAACAAGAACGCGCCGGGCGATGCCGACGAACCCGTCGCCGATCCGATCACGCGCGGGCGACTGACGATGGACCCGGCGCGCCACAAGGTCGAATGGGACGGCAAGGACGTCACGCTGACGGTCACCGAATTCCTGATCCTCGAAACGCTGGCGTCGCGCCCCGGCATCGTACGCAGCCGCAACCAGCTGATGGACGCCGCCTATCAGGACGATGTCTATATCGACGACCGCACGATCGACAGCCACATCAAGCGGCTGCGGCGCAAGTTCCGCGAGGTTGACCCCGAGTTCGACGCCATCGCCACGCTTTACGGGGCGGGATATCGTTTTGCCGACGAAAGCTGACATCGCCGCGCGCGACGCCGAGGACCAGCCGCTCGTCTGGTCGGCGCGCTGGTCGCTGACGACGCGTATCCTGGCGGTCAATATCGTCGCGATCGCGCTGCTCGCGGGCGGCTTCTTCTACCTCGACACCTATCGCAGCCGGCTGGTCGACACCCGCGTCGAGGTGATGAAGGACCAGCTCGCGATGCTCGACGAGGCGCTCGAGGCGGCACGGCCCGACCAGCGCGAGCGGCTGATCGGCGAATTCACCCGCGCGACCGAATCGCGGCTGCGTTTCTACGACGCCGCCGGGCGCAAGCTTTACGACAGTTTCGCGCATGGCCCGCCGACCTACACGTTGCGCGACCCCGATCTGCAACCGTGGAAGCGCGACGCGGCGCGCGCCATGGATCGCGGCATCGACTGGATCGTCGGCGCGCCCAATTATCCCGATTTCGAGGAGCCGGCGGTCGATCGCGGCGCGGCCTGGCCCGAAGTCGCCGAGACGATGGAGAGCGGCGAGGGTACGACGCGCTTCCGCTATGCGCCCGAGCGCACGCCGCTGCTCACCGCGACGCGCATCGTCGACCTCGATATCCCCGAAGTGATGCTGATGACGCTCAACGCGCGTGACATCACGCGCACCGTGCGCGCCGAACGCTTCCGCCTCGCGGTCGTCGTCGCGCTGGTGCTGATGACCTCGGTCCTGCTCTCGCTCTTCCTCGCGCGCACGATCGTCCGCCCGTTACGCAAGCTCGCGCGCGCCGCGGTGCGCGTCCGGCTGGGCCGCGCGCGCGAGGTCGTCGTCCCGCGCCTGCCCAGCCGCCGCGACGAGATCGGCACGCTCGCACGCGCGCTCAGCGACATGACGCAGGCGCTGCGCGAACGCATCGACGCGGGCGAGCATTTTGCCGCCGACGTGACGCACGAGCTCAAGAATCCGATCGCCTCGGTGCGTTCGGCGATCGAGGGGCTGGGGCGCGTGAAAACCGACGAACAGCGCGCGCAATTGCTCGCCATCGCCGACGAGGACGTGCGGCGGCTCGACCGGCTGGTCACCGACATCAGCGACGCGAGCCGCATCGACGCGCAATTGTCGCGCACCAATTTCGAGCCGATCGACGTCGGTTTGATGATCGAATCGATGCTCGCCGCGCGCGCGGCGCGGGCGGAAGGCAGCGACACGCCGCAACCGCGCATCGCCTTCGCCCGCCCGCGCAAGGGCACGACGCTGGTGATGGGCGACGGCCACCGGCTCGAACGCGTCATCGACAATGTCATCGACAACGCCATCAGCTTCTCCCCCCCCGGCGGCCTCGTTTGCGTGCGCGCGACGCGGCTGGGCAACGAAGTGCATATCGGGGTCGACGACGACGGCCCCGGCATCGAACCGTCGCAGCGCGAGGCGATTTTCCGCCGCTTCCACAGCGAACGCCCCGACGGCGAAGCCTTTGGACGCCACAGCGGGCTCGGCCTCGCGATCGCGCGGACGATCGTCGAGGGACATAGCGGCCATATCGCCGCGCGCGACCGCGACGACGGCAGCGCGGGGGCGAGCCTGCTGATCACCCTGCCCGCCGCCGAGACCAACGACCCGGCCGCCTGACCGCCCCGCCAATCGCCTTGCAGCCGTGCTGACACGCCGGTAAGCCTGCGGTCCATGTTGCCGCGCCGGACCGCTTCCCCCATCGTCAATATCCACGCGACCTGCGTCGCGGCGGGAAGCCGCGGCATCCTGATCCTCGGCGCGTCGGGTCAGGGCAAGTCCGACCTCGCGCTGCGGCTGATCGATCGCGGCGCGCGGCTGGTCGCCGACGACCGCTGCGACATCTGGTTCGACCGCGGCCGCCTGTGGTGCCGCCCGCCCGCGAACCTGGCGGGCAAGCTGGAAGTGCGCGGCATCGGCATCGTCGAGCAGCCGTTCGTGGCGCCGGTGCCGCTGGCGCTCGCGGTGCGCCTGTCCGACCGGCCCGAGCGCATGCCGCCGCCGAACCAGGTCGAGGTCGTCGCGGGGGCCGAACTGCCCGCAGTGCTGATTTCGGGCTTCGAGGCCTCGGCGCCGATCAAGATCTTCATGGCGCTCGACCGCCTTGGCGACCGGCCGGGGGTCGGGACATGACGGGCGCGCGCGATCCGCGGCTGCTGCTCGTCACCGGCCTGTCGGGAGCGGGCAAATCGACGGTGCTGAAGGTGCTCGAGGACCTCGGCTGGGAGTTCGTCGACAATCTGCCCGTCGCGCTGTTCGACGCGCTGCTCGACGCGCCCGGCGGACAGGGGAACGAAGGCCGCCCGCTCGCGGTCGGGATCGACAGCCGCAGCCGGGGATTCAAGCCCGCGCCGCTGGTCAAACGGATGAAGCAGCTGCGCGAGGCGGGCGGGCGCGACATCGACACGCTCTTCCTCGACTGCGCCGGCGCCGAACTCGAACGCCGCTTTTCCGAAACGCGCCGTCGCCATCCGATGGCCGAGGACCGCCCCGCCGCCGACGGCATCGCGCGCGAGCGCGAGATGATGGAGCCGCTGCGCCGCTGGGCCGAGCATGTCATCGACACCACCAATTACAGCAGCAACGACCTGCAGCAGGAAGTACGCCAGCGCTTCGGCGACGGCGGCGAGGACGAGCCGGTGCTGAGCGTACTGAGTTTCGGTTTCGCACGCGGATTGCCGCGCAACGCCGACCTGGTGTTCGACATGCGCTATCTGCGCAATCCGCACTGGGACCCGAAGCTGAAACCCGGCACCGGGCTCGATCCCGATGTCGCCGCCTATGTCATGGCCGACCCCGCCTATGAGGCGACCGTCGGCCAGATCGAGACGCTGCTGCTCGCGCTGCTCCCGCGCTACCGCGCCGAGGGCAAAAGCTATGTCACCATCGCCTTCGGCTGTACCGGCGGGCGCCACCGCTCGGTCCATGTCGCCGAACGTGTTGCCCGGACGCTACGGTCGGCCGGTCATGCACCGACGGTGACCCACCGCAACCTTGACTCCGCGCCGCAAGATGGGCTTGAGGGCAGGCCCCCGTCCGCACCTCCCGCATCCGGCGGCAGCAAACAAACATAAGGGTCTCGCACTTCATGGCCACGGACAAAGCATTGCCGCTCCTCGGGATGGTCCTCGTCACCCACGGCCGTCTCGCCGAGGAGATGGTGACCGCGATGGAGCATGTCGTCGGCCCGCAACGCGCGATCGCCACCGTGTGCATCGGCCCCAACGACAATATGGAAATGCGCCGCAAGGAAATCGCCGACGCGATCCAGAAGGTCGACGAGGGCCGCGGCGTCATCATGCTGACCGACCTGTTCGGCGGCACCCCGTCGAACCTCGCGATCAGCCTGCTCGAAGCCGGGCGCACCGAGGTGATCGCCGGCGTCAACCTGCCGATGCTGATCCGACTGGAAAGCGCGCGCAAGACCATGGACATCCGCCCGGCGGTGATCGCCGCAAAAGAGGCGGGCCAGAAATATATCTCCGTCGCATCCGAAATGCTGGGGGTTGGTCCATGAGCGAAAATAGCGAGACGGTCGAGATCACCAACCAGCGCGGGCTGCACGCGCGCGCCAGCGCCAAGTTCGTGACCTTCGTCAGCCGCCTGCCCGAGACCGTGTCGGTCGAGGTCGAAAAAGGCGGCAGCCGCGTCAACGGCACCTCGATCATGGGATTGATGATGCTCGGCGCCGCGAAGGGCGATTCGATCACCATCCACACCAAGGGCGACGGCGCCGACGCCGCGCTGCTCAAGCTCGTGGGGCTGGTCAAGGACAGCTTCGGCGAGGACTGAGGGCATGGCGCCCGGCCGACGTTCACCGATAGAAAGCCTGTCGAACCCGCTGGTGAAGCGGATGCGGCTGCTGCGCGAAAAGCGGCATCGCCGCGCCGAGGGGCTGTTCCTCGCCGAAGGGCTGCGCATCGCGACCGAGGCGCGCGAGGCTGGCATCCTGCCGCTGTGGCTGTTCCTCGGCCCCGAGGGCGCCGGCCATCCGCTGGCGCAGGCGCTGATCGACGCGACGCTGGCGGGCGGCGGCGAGGTCATCGACACCACGCCGGCGATCCTGTCGAAGCTGTCGGGCAAGGACAATCCGCAGGCGATCGTCGCGATTTACGCCGAACCCAAAACGTCGCTCGCCGACATCGACCGCGAAGCGGCGCCGATCTGGCTTGTCGCCGAGCGGCTGCGCGATCCGGGCAACCTCGGCACGATGCTGCGCACCGGCGACGCGGTTGGCGCGGGCGGGCTGATCCTGCTCGACGAATCGACCGACCCCTATGCTGTCGAGGCGGTGCGCGCGAGCATGGGGGCGATCTTCACGCAGGCGCTGGTGCAGGCGCAGTGGGACGAGTTCCTGCCCTGGCTGCGCAGCGGACCCGGCGAACTGGTCGCGACCTGGCTGGGCGACGACACGCAGGATTATCAGGCGGTGCGCTATGCGGCGCCGACCTTCATCCTCATCGGCAATGAATCGCAGGGCATGCCCGAAGCCTATGCCGCCGCCGCCGATGTGCGGGTGAAGATGCCGATGATGGGCAAGGCCGACAGCCTGAACGCCGCGGTCGCGGCGGCGGTGATGGCCTATGAGGTGTTGAACCAGCGGCGGGACCGCTAGCCCGGTTCATCGCGCCGTCAACCGACTCCGCCTATAGCCATTACCAAGGAAACATCGTCACCCTGAACTCGTTTCAGGGTCCATGGCCGGACCTCGCCATCAGCGCCGCGTGGGAGGAGGGGATCGGCCATGGATGCTGAAACAAGTTCAGCATGACGAAATTTGGAGATGGCCCGATGCTTCGACATATGCCCCTGTTAGCCTTGCCGCTCGCCCTTGCCGGCTGCGTCCCTGCCGCCGAGGCGCCGCAGGGCCCCGGCGCGCCGCCCGCGCCAAGCTATTTCGCGCTCGGCACCGAGCCCGGCTGGACGCTGGAGATCACCCCCGGCATGCTCAATTACGATGGCGACTATGGCGACACCAGGATCGTCGTCGCCAACCCCGGCGTGCGGCCGAGCTTCAACGGCGAACGCTATGTGACGCCGCGGCTCACCGTCGACATCACCCACAGCGAATGCAGCGACGGGATGAGCGATCGCCGCTATCGCGACACGGTGACGCTGACCGCCGAGGGCAAGACGGTGAAGGGCTGCGGCGGCGGCGTGCTGCCGCCCGCCGAGCTGGCAGGCACCAACTGGAGCTTCGTATCGATCGGCGGCGTGCCGGTCGCCGCCGACCGGCCGACCTCGCTGGCGTTCGACGGCGCCAAGCTCAGCGGCAGCGCGGGGTGCAATCGCTTTTCGGGCAGCTATGAAAGCACGGACGGCACGCTCACCGCCGGGCCGCTGATGGCGACCGAAATGGCATGCCCCGGCGCGGGCATGACGCAGGAAAATGGCTTTTTCGACCTGATGCGCGGGCCGGTGAGCCTGAGCTTTCCGAGCGACGGGACCTTGATCCTGACCGGCGCCGAGGGGCGGACGGCGGTGTTGAAGCGGGTGATTTGAGCGCCCATTCCCCACCTCCGTTCGTGTCGAGCGAAGTCGAGACGCGCCAAGGTCACGCCAGACGCATCTCGACTTCGCTCGATGCAAGCGGGAATAGCTATTGGCCTATTCGCCGTCGTTGACCGCCGCCGGGGCGCTCGCCAGCTTGGCGAGCGGACGCGCGGTCTGTTCGGTCACAGCCAGCACCGGAATCTCCTTGTCGCCGGTCTCGATATCGAGCGCCTCGAAGCGGCGCGCCTGCGTCAGTACCTGCGATTCGAAGCTGCCGACGAAGCTATTGTAGGCGCCCGTCGCCTGGTCGAGATTCTTGCCGACGCGCGCGATATGCGCGCCCATGACCGACATGCGCGCATAAAGCTCCTTGCCGAGCGCGGCGATCTCGCGCGCCTGGTTGGCGAGCTTTTCCTGCCGCCACACCGCCGCGACGGTGCGTGCGATCGCGATGAGGTTGGTCGGGGTCGCGAGCAGCACCTTGCGCTCGAAGGCATAGTCCCACAGCGCCGGATCCTGATCGAGCGCCGCGGCGAGGAAATGTTCGCCGGGGACGAACATCACGACGAAATCGGGGGTGTCGTCGAACTGGTTCCAGTATGATTTGGCGCCGAGCGTGTTGACATGCGCCTTCATCGCCGCGGCGTGCGCGGCGAGATGCAGCGCCTTTTCGCCCTCGTCGACCGCGCCGAACGCGTCCTGATAGGCGTTGAGCGAGACCTTCGCGTCGATCACCAGATTCTGCCCGCCGGGCACGCGCACGACGACGTCGGGGCGCAGCCGGCCGCCGTCGCCGTCGGTGACGCTGACCTCGGTCTGGAAATCGGCATGTTCGCTGAGGCCGCAGCTTTCGAGCACGTTGCGGAGCTGCTGCTCGCCCCAGCGGCCGCGCGCCTTGGGCGCATTGCGTAGCGCGTTGACGAGCTTCGCCGCCTCGCTCGACACGCGTTCGGTGCCTGCGCGCATCGATTCGATCTGGCCGTGGAGCAGCCCGAAGGCGTCGCGGCGCTCGGCCTCGACCTTTGCCACCGCGGCCTCATATTTTTCGAGCCGGTCGTGGACGGGGTTGAGCAAGGCCTTGAGATTCTGGCCCGCAGTGGTTTCGCTTTCCCGGAACCGCGCGTCGGCGCGTTCGAGAAAGGCCTTTTGCGCCTCGCCGAGCATTGTCTGGCCAACCTCGCGGAACTGCGCGGTGAGCGATGCCTGCGCGTCGCGGAGCTGCGTGATCTGCGCGTCGTGCGCGCGGTCGCGCTCGTCCTGCGCGGCGATCAGCGCGGCAAGCTGGCGATCGGCGCTGGCGCGCAACTCCGCCTCTTTGGCAAGGTCGGTCACCGCCGCCTTGAAGCGCTCCGACAGCCCGTCGCGCTCAGCCTTGAGCGCCCCCGCCTGCCGCCCGGCGAACAGCCAGCCGATCAGCCCCCCGAGGAAGAGGGCGACGAGAAGAGCGAGCAGCGAGGCGATATCCATGAAGGGAACATAGGACGAACGTCGCTGCCTTGGCTAGTCGGTAAAAATCAGAGCAGGTCGCTCGCGACGTCGAGTTCGCGCACGCGGCGCTTCTGGCGCGCGGCGTCGACCAGCCGGCGCAGTTCCTCGCGGCGTTCGGCGGCGCGTTCGATATGCGGGATCACCAGCGGCCCGTCGCGCGTCGTTTCGTCGGAGGAATCGACGCCGAGTGTGCCGATGCCCGCCCATTGGTTGACGAGGGTGAAGTCCATGCGGACGTCCTTGACGCGATAGAGTTCGATCTCGTCGATGCTCTTCACGAAGATGCCCTTGCGCAGGATCAGCCGGTCTTCGGTCAGTTCATAGGTGACGTCGAGATTGCGGATCCAGACCGCGAGGATGATCAGGAAACCCACCCCGACGAGGCAGAGCAGCAGGGTCAGCCAGCCAAACAGCGTGCCGCGCAGCCAGCCCCAGGTCGAGGAGCGGAAGCGGTCGAGGACTTCGGGCATGAGCGGCTCTCCTTACAGCAGATAGACGATGACATAGCGCGCGACGAGCAGCGACAGGATGGCGATGCTCGCGCGGGCGCCCTTCACCCACATCGCGGCGCCCATCAGCACGATCAGGACAAGCGTCGTGCCCCATATCCGCGGCTCGGCGAACATCGCCGCGAGCGCGGGATGCGCAAGATAGACGGCGAGTTGCGCCACCAGCAGGACGAGAAGCAGCCCCAGCACGACGCGCCGGACACGGAAATAATGGGTGTCGAGATTGGCGAAACCTTCGGGGTGCGAGGGGAAGACGAGCCGCGCGGCGAGGAAATAGAGGCTGGCAAAGGCCGCGACCGCCATCAGCGTGCGGCCCGCCACCGCAATGTCCTGCCGCAGCGTCCATGCCGCCTGCCAGAAGGAGAGCAGGTCGAGCATCACGAAGATCGCGAGCAAAGGCGTGAGCCAGCCGATCGCGAATTTGGCGCGGCTCTCCTCGGCCGCGAAACGCGTTTCGAGCGCGCGCCCGAGCCCGCTCAAAAGCTCGACCATCGAAAGGCCGAGCAGCAGGCTGTAGAGCGCAAAGACGAATTCGAAATCGCTCATGCTGCTTTCCATTCGGCGGGCAGGATGGTGCGATAGGCCTCGATCCCCGGCGCGCCACCGATCGTCATGCCTTCGCTCAGCATCCAGTAATGGCGCACGATCTCGGCCTGCTGTTCGAGCCCGTAGCGGTGGAGCGGCCAGCCGGGTTTGAGGCTGTAGTCATAGGTCGCAAAGGGATGGCGCATGAAGACGAGGTACCAGCGGCCGCGCTGCTGCGCCTGCCAGACATGCGTCATTTCGTGGATGAACAGCCCCTTGGCGCGCATCGCGTCCTTCGCGGGGCGCGAAAAATCGTCGCAATAGACGTCGCCGCGCGGGTGGAAATGGAGATGCCCCATCGGCGCCATCACGACCTGGCGCGGCTGGAAGAAGATCCATTTGCGGTGGCGGATGCGCACCGCGTCATAGTCGATCGCATCGCCGAACACGCTCCGCGCAAGCGCGACCTCTCCCCCGGTCAGCCGGCGCCCCTCCCGCTCCACGACGGCTTATTTCTTCGCCACGTCCGCGGGCTCGCCATGCCCCATTGCCGCATGGTCGGCCTCTGTCGGCACGGCAGCGGGCTTAGCGGGTGCGGCTTTTGCCGCAGGCGCCCCCTCGGCGACCTTTTTCGGGGCGGCGCCATGGTCCATCGCGGCGCCGTCGGCGGCCGCAGCGGTCGAAGCGTTTTTGATCGGCAGGTCGACGACGATCCGGTCGTTGTTGGTGAACATGAAGACGAGCGACAATTTGCCTTCGCGCACCGCGGCGGGATTGACGCCCCAGATCATCAGATGCTTGCCACCCTGCTTGAATTCGAGCGTGCCGCGCGCCGGCACCGCGGCGCGCTCGATCGGCTTCATCGTCATCATGCCGCCTTCCTTCGCGCTTTCGTGCATCTCGATACGTTGCGCGAGGTCGGCCGACACCGCGACGAGATCGACCGGCGCATCGCCGCCCTTGACGGTGAAATAGCCGACCGCCGGCCGGTCGGGGGTCGCCCCCATGCGGACCTCGCCGCCCGAAATATGGAGCACCGGCCCCTTGCCCAGATTTTCCTCGCAACCCGCCAGCGTGAGCGCGGTGGCGGCGAGCGTGGCGCCGAGGAAGAGGCGGCGGGCAAAGCGGTTCATGCGGATACTCCGTAACAGGGGGAATTTCCTGTCCCAGATAAGCCGAATGAGTCCTTGTGCCAAGGATTAGCGCACCTATATCGCGGCCAGAAACCTATCCAGGCGTGCCTCTTCAGGGCGCCAATGAGACAATGAAGGACGTGTAAGACTATGGCGAAAGTGATCGGGATCGACCTCGGCACCACCAACAGCTGCGTGGCGGTGATGGAAGCCGGCAAGCCCAAGGTTATCGAAAATGTGGAAGGCACGCGCACGACGCCGTCGATCGTCGCCTTCGCCAAGGACGGCGAGCGGCTGATCGGCCAGCCCGCGAAGCGCCAGGCGGTGACCAATCCCGAAAACACCATCTATGCGGTGAAGCGCCTGATCGGCCGCCGCTTCGACGATCCGATGACCAAGAAGGAC
>VFQM010002190.1_pt1 | contig 15107 bp, 13 predicted proteins | sample 3512391 | NCBI WGS metagenome assembly VFQM01 (sample SAMN10412369, study PRJNA504923) | tailings metagenome | isolation source: Replicate 1 from Balatoc abandoned mine | place: Philippines
AAAGGGGCGAGCGCATACCCCGCTTCTTTGTCTGAAAGCAAAGGGGCCCCTTCGGGGCAACGAGACAGCGAGGGCCCTTTGGGCATATATTGCCGATCCTGCCCCATAAGGGGCATCTCTTCTCCCTTCGGCCCTTTGGGCCCCGGAGGGCAAGAAAAAGAGGATAGCCCCTTTGGGGCAACAACGAAGGGGGTTACGTTATTGCCCCTTCGGGGCAAAGACACAAAGGGGTCGTTGCCCTTCGTCTCTTTCGCTTCGGCAAAGCCGAACCGAAGGGGAGCGAAGCAAAGATTGCCCCGAAGGGGCCCTTTAGGCATATATTGCGAGATGCCCCTGAACGGAGCCCTTTGGGCATATATTGCAAGAGAAAGCCAGAGGGGACTTCCTCGCTGTCGGAGGGGCTGTTACCCCTTTGGGGCTTCGGGGCCTCCGGGCTTCGGGCTGAAAGTCCAAAGGGGGCGGGCTAAAAGCCTTCGCTGTTTTCGGGGGTTACGTTAAGTGACCCCTTATGCGCTCCCCAAAGGGGCGAGCGCATACTGCACCTTTAGGTGCTGGAAGGGGGTTACGTTAACGTCTTCTCTTGGCAAAGCCAAGGATTGCCCCGGAGGGGCAACAACGCAGTTGCCCCTTTGGGGCAAGAGCCAATACATTAACATCTCTGTCAATATATGCCCAGCCCCCTCCGGACAGTGAGGGCCCTCTGTTTTCAGCCCGAAAGCGGAGGACAAATATGCGCATCTTTGTCCCTCGCTGTCAGAGGGGCCGGAGGGGCCCGGAGGGGGTAGTGGGACGCGCATACCCCGCTTTGCGGGAGCACCTTTAGGTGCTGGAAGTCAAAGGGGCCCGGAGGGGCGGGGCCAATACGTTATTTGTATAACCCCTCCGGCCCCAAAGGATCTCGTTGCCCCTTCGGGGCCCCTTCGGGCATATATTGCTCTTGCCCCTTCGGGGCAACGACGCAATATATGCCGAGAGGGCTGAAAGCAGCGAGCCCTTTGGGCATATATTGTTAACAATGTATGCCCACAGCCCCTTCGGGCCGCCTCCCACGTTGTGGGACGTCGTTGCCCTTTGGGCCCCTTTGGGCATATATAGATATGCTTTCTCTTTTTTGTCCCTCGCTGTCCCTTCGGGGGACGCAGCGAGACGAAGGGAGACGTAGCGCATACTGCACCTTTAGGTGCTGGAAAGGCAATATATAGCACCAACAAAGGGCCAGCGAAGTATTTAACAATAACGTAACCCCCTTCAGGATTGGTGCTTGCACCAACCCCCTTTGGCCGCCTTGTGGCAATATATGCCCGAAGGGGTGTAACTAACGTTCATATCTCCCTTTGGGCTTTTCTGTCTTATGCGCTCTTCTCCCACGTTGTGGGACGCAAAGCCGAACCGAAGGGGCGAGCGCATACTGCACCTTTAGGTGCTGGAAAGGAATCGGCATATATTACGTCCCGCTTTTTTGTCTGAAAGGCCCCTTCGGGGCAACGAGCAAAGCGGCCCCCGAAGGGGCGAAAGCCCGCAATATATGCCCCCCCTCCGGGCCCCTTTGGGGAAGCAGATAGACAAATAAAGTGGGACGCCCAAAGGGTAACGAGAGGCAATATATTATGCTTTCTCCCTTCGGGAGACGTAGCGCATACTGGTCGGCTTCGCCGATCCTGGAGGCTTAATTTAATATAAACAATATATGCCCAAAGGGTTAGTTTAAAAACAAAAAAGCAAAACAACAAATTTTTATTTAATTTTTATTTTTTACCAGCTGTTTTACCAGCTGTTTTAGACGCCATTTTAACACCATATTTTGAACGACTTTGAACACGATTTTTTACTCCAGCAGTATCTAAACTACCACGTACAATATGATAACGAACACCAGGTAAATCTTTTACCCTTCCGCCACGAACAAGCACAACAGCATGTTCTTGTAAGTTATGTCCAACACCCGGAATATAAGCAGTAACTTCAAAACCAGTTGTTAAACGAACCCTAGCAACTTTACGTAAAGCTGAGTTTGGCTTTTTCGGTGTTACTGTATAAACACGAAGACAAATACCACGTCTTTGTGGACATGATTTTAGTGCAGGTGATTTTGTTTTTTTTGTAATTTTTTTACGAGCAGAACGAATTAATTGTTGAATTGTAGGCATAATAAAGCTAATAATGCTTTAATCAATTAAAATGTTTTATCTTTCACCAGTTGACACAGGCTTTTAACCCGGAACAGCGAAACAGCCGCTATATATGCCCTTCTCGCTTTGCTCCCCCCCCTCCGGCCCCTCTGGGGCAACTGATTGTGCTTCTTTGTCTTATGCGCTCCCCGAAGGGGCGAGCGCATACTGCACCTTTAGGTGCTGGAAAGCCGGAGGGGCTTTGGGCATATATTGCCCCCCCTTCGGGGGTTGCTTTTTAGTTGCCCCAAAGGGGGCCCAAAGGGGTCGTTGCCCTTTGGGCATAGCGTAGCCCCTTTGGGCATATATTGCCAAGGGGAGCGAAGCGAGCGCAATATATGCCCAAAGGGCCCTCGCTGTCCAAAGGGGGATGCGAGGGCCCTTTGGGCTTCTCTGTCTGAAAGGATACCCCTCCGGGCAATATATGCCCGGAGGGGCTCGCTATATATTACGTCCCGCTTTGCTTAAAAATAAAGAGAAGGCCCTTTGGGCATATATTGAACGTGTTACGTCATCTATTGGCAAAGCCAATTGACGACAAAGCGGCCCCGAAGGGGCGAAAGCTTCTCCTTATTTAAAAGCCAATAGACCCAAAGGTTGGTGCAATATATGCCGCGTCCCACAACGTGGGAAGAGCGGGCGTCCCGCTTTGCTCTTGCCCCTTCGGGGCAACGAGCGAAGCGGCCAAAGGGATATTGCCTCTCTCTTTCTCGTTTGCCCCGAAGGGGCCCCGGAGGGCATATATTGGGAGACTTTATCTTGCCCTACGGGCTGAAAGCAGACAAAAAAGTTGTTGCCCCTCCGGGGCAATCCTCGCAATATATACCCTCCGGGCTGAAAGGAAGGGGCCCTTTGGGCAACGAGAGTCATTGCCCCAAAGGGGCCCTTTAGGCATATATTGCGGGCCCCAAAGGGGGCCCAAAGGGGGCGGCAATATATAGCGAGCAAATACATTGGCCTTTCAGCCCTTTGGGCATATATAGCGGGGTATAAGACAATAATTCCTTGTTAGATGCAGTTATAACAACATTTTAGTCTTTTAAGCATTTTTTTCATAATCAAAATATACTATTTTAAAAGATTCTTTGAGAAAATTGCATGGTTGTTTGTTTAATAAGATCAGTTACCCCCTTTGGGGCGACTGACTAGCTAAGGAGCTACTTTACCCCCGAGAGGGTTACCTAGCTCATAGCTTCTTTGTCCCCCCCCCCCCTTCGGGCCCCTCTGGGGCCGCAAAGCGCCCCTTCGGGGTAACTGATTGAGCCCCCCTCGGGGGGGTTGCCCCTTCGGGGCCCCTTCGGGCATATATTGCTCTTGCCCCGAAGGGGCAACGACACCAACAAAGGGGCTTTGCTTAAAAATAAAGAGCCCTTTGCTTTCAGCCCTCCGGGCATATATTGCCCAAAGGGCTCCGTTCTCTTGGCGAAGCCAAGACGCACCAACCTTTGGGCTTCTCTGTCTGAAAGGATTGGTGCTACCCCGCAAAGCGGGACACCAACCCCTTTGGGGAAGCCTTCGCTCCCCGAAGGGGCGAACATCGGCTTCTTTGTCTAACCCTTTGGGCAATATATGCCCGGAGGGCTGAAAGGATCCTCCGATGGAGTATCTCGCTTTTTTGTCTGAAAGGATCGTAGCTTTCAGACAAAAAAGTCTGAAAGCCGAAGGGGTACTATCAGGATCCTTTCCAGCACCTAAAGGTGCAGTATGCGCTCGCCCCTTCGGGCCCCTCCGGGGTAATATATTGACAAAAAAGACGAGATACTCTATCCTAGAGGATCCTCCAGCACCTAAAGGTGCAGTATGCGCGTCTCTTGGCTTTGCCAAGGAACAATTGGCGAAGCCAATAGACAACACAACGTGTTTGCCCCGAAGGGGCACGAGGAACAATTGGCTTTGCCAATAGACAACGCGCATATTTCAGTTGCCCTTCGGGCTCGCAGATGCTCGATCGTACCCCCAAAGGGGACTATCAGGATCGAGTCCTCTGACGAGATACTCTATCCTAGAGGATCCTCAATATATGCCGCGTCTCTTGGCAAAGCCAATATGCGCAGAGCGCATACTGCACCTTTAGGTGCTGGACACTTTTTTGTCTAAAAGGCCCCTTCGGGGCACGAAGAGCGGGCGTCGTTGCCCCTTCGGGGCAAGAGCAATATATGCCCAAAGGGGCCCCTTCGGGGCAACGAGCAAAGCGGGCCCCAAAGGGGGCCCGAAGGGGCATCTCTTTCGCTTCTCGTTGCCCCTTCGGGGCAAGAGCGAAGCGGGACGCAAAGCCGAACCGAAGGGGAGCGAAGCAAGTATGCTCCAAAGGAGCATGCACTAACGTCTTTTAGCCCTTTGGGCATATATTGCGCTCCCCAAAGGGGCGAGCGCATACCCCGCAATATATGCCCAAAGGGCTCCGCGTCGTCTATTGGCTTCGCCAATTTATGCGCGGAGCGCATACTGCACCTTTAGGTGCTGGAGAACAACGTGGGAGGCGGCCCAAAGGGGGCCCAAAGGGCCTTCGGGGCAAGAGCGCGCTTACCCTTGGGCCCCGTAGGGCAAGAAAAAGAAGGTTGGTGCTTCGTTGCCCCTTCGGGGCCCCTTCGGGCTTCTTTGTCTGAAAGCTTGCCCCGAAGGGGCAACGAGCACCAACCCCCTTTGGGCTTCTTTGTCTTATGCGCTCCCCGAAGGGGCGAGCGCATACTGCACCTTTAGGTGCTGGAAAGCCGGAGGGGCCCGAAGGGGCGAGCGCATACTGCACCTTTAGGTGCTGGAAAGGGGACGTAATATAAAGCCGATTTTAGAAGGGGCAACAGCCAATAAGACCAAGAAGTTAGCCCTCGCTGTCTACGACAGTGAGGGCTCTTTTATAAACAGGCTTAAACAAAAAAAATAATACAAGCAGTTGCAACTCACTTTCAGTTGCCCCTTTGGGTCCCAAAGGGCTCCAACCCGGAGGACCTCGGAGACAGCGAAGGTCCTGTGGGCAGATATTGTTAACGTTGTAGCTGCCCGGAGGATGGTGCTTCTTTGTCGTCGTTGCCCCGAAGGGGCCTTTCAGACAAAAAAGCGAGAGAAAGCCAAAGGGCTTTTTAGTTACCCCTGTGGGGCCCCTTCATATATTGCGTCCCGCTTTGCTCTTGCCCCTTCGGGGCAACGAGCAAAGCGGGCCCTCCGGGGCCCAAAGGGAAGGCCCTCGCTGTCCAAAGGGGCCCAGAGGGGGGCATATATTGCTTATCTGCAGAGCCCCTCCGGGGTAATATATAGGGGCGCCCTTTGGGTATATATTGCCTGAAAGCCCAGAGGGGCAGGCGGAGAGTACTCGCCTTTTGGCTTTGCCCAAAAGGCTCGCTATATATGCCCAAAGGGTAAGCAAAGCCCCTTTGGGCCCCGGAGGGCAAGAAAAAGTTGCCCTTTGGGCCCCTTTGGGCATATATAGAGCCCCTTCGTCGTTGCCCCTTTGGGGCAATTTGCCCCGGAGGGGCAATCCTCGCAATATATGCCCGGAGGGGCTTCGCAAGAAAGAGATGCCCCTCCGGGGCCGCAATATATGCCCAAAGGGCCCTCGCTGTCTGGGCAGACAATATATGCCCAAAGGGCTGAAAGGAACGTCTTTTAGCCCTTTGGGCATATATTGCGCTCCCCAAAGGGGCGAGCGCATACTGCACCTTTAGGTGCTGGAAGGGGGTTACGTTATACAACAAAGCGGCTATTAGGCTTTGCCTAATGGCAACAGCCAATGCCTTTGGGCTAAAAGCACTGTTGAAAGTCGTTAGAAACTTGTACTATTAGAAAGAAAAAACAAGAGGATCTGGGAAGAAACGGTTAATTTCAATAAGTAAACCAGCCGTAAATGTAAACCATACTGTTGCAATAACTGGAGCAGTTGATAGATATGTTTTAAAGTTTTCCATAAAATTTTATTATTTTATAAAACCTTAAAATAAATAGTAAGTTGCTTTCAGCCCCGCCCCTCTGACAATATATGCCCAAAGGGCCTTCGCTGTTCATCGACAAAGTCGACGAGCTATCTCTTTCCTCGGAGGGGGGCATATATTGAGGGGGAGGGGGGGGGTCGTAATTATAATATTAAAAAGGGCCAGCAATGGGTACTTGATTAGCAGCTCTTTATATTGCCCGGAGGGCTAGATGCTCACTACTAAATATTTTAATTTTTTTAAAAAGCAAAGCCTTAAGGCCTCTAGGATTATGGGCTACGCACCCTGAGCTTTCAGCCCTTTGGGCATATATTGTCTGAAAGGTTACACTATTAAGCAAAGCTCAGTAGCTGCTAATTTCCAGACAATCTGAAGGTACTTACACCTAAAATACTTATGACCCTTTCAAATATATGCCCAGAAGGCTTCTTTTTAGTTACCCTCCGGGCCCAAAGGGGGCTGTCGGAGGGGGCTTCCAGCACCTAAAGGTGCAGTATGCGCGTCCCACAACGTGGGAGACGCGCATATTTGTCTTTTTAGTTACCCCGGAGGGGCCCAAAGGGGCCCCGGAGGGGCGGGCTCCAAAAAAGTTAGGATGCCCCCTTGGGGGTGGGGGGGGGGGGGACCTATATTTATTGGGCTTTGCCCAATACTGCTATTAGGCCTGACCCAATGGTTGTGTTAATTGACCATGTAGTAGTAAATTTTCACTACTCATTTTTTTTAGTAGTTCTTAATAGTCAGTTGGCTCGTCTTATTGGCAAAACCAATAAGCTTTTAGCTTTTAGAGAGAGACGCAGACTTAAAGCTGCCCTCCGGGCTAAAAGGATTCTTTTTATTGCCCCAAAGGGGCCCTTCGGCTTTTAGACAATATATGCCCGGAGGGTATATATTGGGCTGAAAGCTACGGGCTGCATTGGCCTTTTAGCCCTTTGGGCATATATAGCCAATGAGACAGATATGTGCCCCAAAGGGGCAAAATGTAACTGATTGAAGCCTCCGGGCACATATCTGTTTGCTTTCAGCCCGCCCCTCCGGGCCCCTTTGACAATACCTCCGGGCCCCTTTGACTTCTTTGTCTGAAAGCGGAGGGCTGAAAGCAAAGGGCTGAAAGCTCTCGGCATATATTGACAAATATGCTTTCTCCCGAAGGGAGACGTAGCGCATACTGCACCTTTAGGTGCTGGAAGTTACCCTCTGGGCTGAAAGGGGCCCCGAAGGTTAATTTATTAAACAGAGGCTTTCAGCCTTTTTAGTTACCCCTCCGGGGCCTCCAGGCTGCTTTCAGCCCTGTGCTTTCTCTCCAGCACCTAAAGGTGCAGTATGCGCTACGTCTCCCTTCGGGAGAAAGCATATTTATCTTGCCCTCCGGGGCCCAAAGGGCTCCGTTCAGGGGCGTCTTGCTTTAAAATAAGGAGAAGGGGCGAGAGAAGGGCAACGATGACAAATATGCGCTATCTCTTTCCCCGGAGGGGCCCGAAGGGGGTTGTGGGACGCGCATACTGCACCTTTAGGTGCTGGAAGCCTTCACTGTCCCAAAGGGGGCCCTCCAAAGAAGCAGAGGGCCCTCGCATCCCCCTTTGGGGGACGTCGAAGGGGGCACCAACCTCTGGGCTGAAAAAGGGGGTGTGTTCAATGTTTTTGGACAGTATTTATAGATACCTTTACTAAAACAAAAACCGAATATGCCAAATTTTAGTGGTGATCAGCTAAAGCTTCTCCAATGTAAGCACCAGCTAAAGTTGCAAAAACTAATGCTTGAATTGCACTTGTAAATACACCTAATAACATAATTGGAATAGGAATAATTAAAGGAACTAAAGCTACAAGAACACCAACAACTAATTCATCAGCTAAAATGTTACCAAAAAGTCGGAAACTTAAAGACAACGGTTTCGTAAAATCTTCCAGTACGTTAATCGGTAGTAAGAACGCTGCTGGTTCAACATAACGGCTAAAATAACCTAAGCCTTTTTTGCTAATACCTGCGTAGAAATATGAAATTGATGTTAATAAAGCTAAAGCTACTGTTGTATTAATATCATTAGTTGGAGCAGCTAATTCACCATTTGGAATTTCAATTAAACGATAAGGTAAAAGAGCTCCTGACCAGTTTGACACAAAAATAAATAAGAAAATTGTGCCTAAAAAAGGAACCCATTTTAAATAATCTTCTTCACCAATTTGCGTTTTAGCTAAATCACGAATAAATTCAGTTACAAGTTCTGTAAAGTTTTGGAAACCATCTGGTGTCGATTTTAAATCACGGTTCCCTAAAAAGCTTAAAACAGCAATAATTGCTAAAACAACCCATGAAGTAATTAAAACTTGACCGTGTACTTGATAACCACCTAGTTCCCAATAATAGTGCTGACCTACTGAAACTTCAGCAATTTCTAATAAAGGATTGCTGTTAATAAAATTATTCATACAATAAAAAATAATTTACCCAATTATTGGCAAAATAAAAATATTTTTTAATAATAACAATCTAAAAATTAAAATCAGTTCCCTTCGTTGTATCGGCTTTGCTTTATATGCCCCCCCCCCCTTCGGGGGGTTGCCCTTCGGGCCCCTTCGGGGCCGCTATCTATTACCCTCCGGGCAGACAGAGAAGCCGATACGACACAAAGGGGGCCGGGGCCCCTTTGGCCGCTCTGTTGTTGCTCCTATGGGGCAATCCTCGCTACGCAATCAGTTGCCCCGAAGGGGCTCTCTTGCGAAGCAACGAAGTCCCCACAGGGGACAACGACGCAACCCCCGAAGGGGGGGGCATATATTGTGTAGTCTCAGTCCATTCGGAGCAACTGATTGAATTTACAACCCTACGGATTGTTTTTCCTAAAAATTAATTAGTGCTTTTAGCTTTCTTCCAGCACCTAAAGGTGCAGTATGCGCTATGCGCATAATATATTGCCTCTCGTTGCCCCCCTCTGGGCCCCAAAGGGGGGGGGCAACGAGAGGCAATATAAGCAGGACTCCTTCCAGCACCTAAAGGTGCAGTATGCGCTTATTTGTCTGAAAGCCTTATTTAAAAGCATTGGCTTTGCCAATAAGCCCGGAGGGTAACTAAAAAGCCCTTTGGTCGCTTCGTCGTTGCCCCGAAGGGGCCCCGGCTTTCAGACAAAGAAGCGAGATAGGCAATTTAAAGCCGGGTGTGTTTTAAAATAATTTAATTCTAAAACTACAAAAATTGTTCCTGTTTTTGGTACTTAAAAAGAAACAATTTTTGTAATTCTCGACTTATTTGTCTTTTGCCCCGAAGGGGCAACAAGCATGTTATTAATACAATTTTAAAGAGAAGAACCTAAACCAACATACGAACCATAGAAGAAAATAGCTAATAAACCAATAGCTAAAGTACCTACAACAGTACCAACAAGCCATAAAGGGATACGTCCAGTAGTTCCAGTATTAGACATAAATAAAAAAAAGGTTTCAGTGTTTATTTTCAAAAAACAGGCCCCTTTCAGGTTCATTAGTTCCACAACATTTGCCCCCCCCCCGAAGGGGGGTTGCGCTTTATCTTGCGTCCCGCTTTGCTCTTGCCCCTTCGGGGCAACGAGCAAAGCGGCCAAGGGGCCCCCTTCGGGCATATAAAGTGCTTTGCACCAACCTTCGGGCCCCGGAGGGCCCCAAAGGGCATATATTGAGGATCGGCTGACCCCCTTTCAGCCCTTTGGGCTTCTTTGTCTGAAAGCAAAGGGCTGAAAGGATACCCCTCCCTTTGGGCATATATTGCCTCGGAGGGGCCCGGAGGGGGGGCATATATTGTGTAATTAACGTTATTTGTATGACCCCCGCAGGGGGATACAAATCCTGAAAGCTCTAAAAGCTTTGAAGGGTCGAGTGTTAACTATTGGCTTTGCCCCCCTTCGTTGTTGTCCCCTGTGGGGACTTCCTCCAGCACCTAAAGGTGCAGTATGCGCTCGCCCCTTCGGGGAGCGCATAAATATATGCCCGAAGGGGCCCCGAAGGATTGGTGCTTCGTTGCCCCTTCGGCTTTCAGACAAAGAAGCGGGACACCAACCTTTGGGTATATATTGCCCGGAGGGTAACTGATAGCGAGCCCTCTAGCGAGCCTGCTATTTATGCCCAAAGGGTTAGAGAGAGCCCTCCCCCCTTCGAGGTAACTGATTGCCGTTCAAGTGGGCTAAAAACCATACTGAATTTTGAATTAACAACAAAAACAACACAAACCACCTTTACACTACTAGTTGAAAAGTTCTCGTTTTGTTATTTACACACAATCTGTTACTATATATTACCCTGGAGGGGGCTCAGAGCTTTCAGCCCTTTGGGCATATATTGCTCTTGCCCCGAAGGGGCAACGACGCCCGCTCCGCGGCATATATTGCTCTTGCCCCTTCGGGGCAACGAGCACCAACAAAGGGGCATCTCTTTTTTGCGAAGCCCCTTTGGGGCCCGCTTTTTTGTCTGAAAGGCCCAAAGGGCAATAGCAAAGCGGGACGCAATATATTGACGAAGGGCAACGAAGCATAATATATTTATGCAAAAAGCAAAGACTGTGTGTAATGTTGTTTTTGGGACTTATCTTTTTAAAGATAAGAGCCTTTCATTAACCTAAAAAGCTGACAAAAGAAAAGACAGTTTTGTGTATGCTTGTGAAGGCCCAGAGGATGGTGTATTTCCCCCGGAGGGCCCTCTGGGCAATCAATTGTATCACCACAAGGATAGAACCCCCTTCCCCCCTCCGACTTCCAGCACCTAAAGGTGCAGTATGCGCTACGCGCATATTTGTCTGAAAGCAAAGGGCTGAAAGCAAAGGCCCTTTGGCTATATATGCCCAAAGGGGCTTTATCTAAAAGCCCGGAGAGACTTCCAGCACCTAAAGGTGCAGTATGCGCGTCCCACTACGTGGGAGACGCGCATATATTAGTTAGTTTTTTGAAAATCGGCTTTTAAATAAGGATATGCGCGCTCCCCTTTGGGGACGCGCATACTGCACCTAAAGGTGCTGGAAGGGGGTCCAGCCGATATTTGTATCCCCCGGAGGGGTTATACAAATGTGCTTTATAGTTGCCCCGGAGGCAGAGGCTTTTAGCAATCAGTTACCCTCCGGGCAGCCCTTCGGCTTTCAGCTATCAGTTAGCTGAAAGCCTTCGAGACCTTGGGGCCAAAGGGGGATCTTTTAACTTTTAACAATTACAGAACTAACTCAAAGTTATTTTTTGACTCAGACCTAGCTGATTTAATACATTAATTTATTGTAAAAAATTTAAAATGTATGTTTATGTTTTTGAGTATCCATAATAAAACTAAAATTGTTATTAGCCTTATTTTTCACGTTATGTTGTCCTTTGAAAATAAAATTAAGATAAAACCCTTGCTTTTTAATTATTATGTGTTACCTATCTTGTCTGGAAGCTTTCTTTAAAAGCTGAAAGCCTTTTAGCAATCTATTACCCCTTCGAGGAGCCCTCTGGCTTTTTCTCGCAATATATGCCCAAAGGGCTCCGTTCAGGGGCAACGACCCCTTTGGGCATATATTGCCCAGCCCCTCTGGCCCTGAGCTCCGGAGAGCCCTCCGGCCCTGAAGGGGGGGGGGGGGCGGGACGGGTAAGCTGATTGTTGCTTTATAAGTATAAACAGTTAAGCAAAATGTTTTTAAAAAAGTGGATTTTAAAAACATTAAAATTAAAATAACAAGCTTCTGCAAAGGAGTATAGTCAGTTTTTTACTTTTTTGGCTTCTCTGTCTTATGCGCTATCTCTTTCCCCAGAGGGGCCCGGAGGGGGTAGTGGGACGCGCATACCCTTGCCCCTTTGGGGCAAGAGCAAAGCGGGAGACAGCGAGGGCCCTTTGGGCATATATTGCCGATCCTGGAAAGGCCCCTATCTTTTTGGCAATATATAGAGAGAGCTGCCCTCTGCTATTGTCTAAACCATGGACTACTCTAAAGTTATTTTATCTTAAAATATTATTGGTTTAAAAAAAGCTTTTACTTTAAAACTTTTAAAAGTAACTTATTAAACATTTTTGTATTCTAAACATCATCGTGTCGCACCCACTTAACCAAATAAAAATTACACCTAATTGACCAAAGTGTGCACTAAATACTTTTCTAGAAATTTCTTCTAGATCACTTGTATGACTATCAAAGTCATGGGCATCTGCGTGAAGGTTCCAAATCCAAGTAGTTGTATTTGGTCCTTTTGACAGTGAACGTGAAAAATGTCCTGGTTTAGTCGGGTAGGTTTGTCGGATTTCCCCAAAGGGGCTCTTTATGCTGCCCTCTGGGTCCCAAAGGTTGGTGTCCCGCGTCCCACAACGTGGGAGGCGGGTTAGCACCAATCCTCCGGGGCCCAAAGGCCCTTTGGGCTTATATTGCCAAAGGGGGCAAGCTAACTAAAACCTCCCAAAGAACCGTACATGCGTTTTTCAACGCATACGGCTCAAGCACTCTAAATTAATATTTTAATACCCCGTCTCCTTATTTAAAAAAGGCTTTATATTCGTTGCCCTCCGAGCATATATTGCCCAAAGGGCTGAAAGCTCTCGTTGCCCCGAAGGGGCAAGAGCTATATATGCCCAAAGGGCTAAAAGACTATTGGCTTCGCCAATGGTTCCTTGCTTTGCTCCCCTTCGGTTCTCTTTCGTGCCCCTTTGGGGCAACACGTAGTGGGACGCCCCAAAGGGGCCCCGAAGGGGCCCAAAGGGCACAACCCCTTCGGCTTTCAGCCCGGAGGCTTTCAGACAAAAAAGCGAAAGAGATGCCCCTCTGGGCATATATTGCGGCCCCGGAGGGGGGGACATGTATTGTCTTCCAGGAAGTCCCCTTTGGGGACCCTCTCGTTGCCCCGAAGGGGCAATAGCAAAGCGGGGTATGCGCTCGCCCCTTCGGGGAGCGCATATTTGTCTCCCCAGAGGGGCCTTTTAGACAATATATGCCCAAAGGGCCCCCGAAGGGGCGAAAGCAACAGGCCTTCGCTGTCTACGGGGAGAGAAAGCTTTCAGCCCGAAGCCCGGAGGCCGCTTTTTTGTTGTCAATTGGCTTTGCCAATAGTTCCTTCTTTGTCCTCCGCTCTTCGGGGCCCGAAGGGGCGAGCGCATACCCCGCTTTGCTATTGCCCCTTCGGGGCAACGAGAGGGTCCCCAAAGGGGACTTCCTGGAAAGTCGTTGCCCCTTCGGGGCCCCTTTGGGCAATATATTGCTCTTGCCCCGAAGGGGCAACGACCAACCTTCCTCCAGGAAGTCCCCTTTGGGGACCCTCTCCCGCAATATATGCCCGAAGGGGCCCCAAAGGGGCAAGGGTATGCGCGTCCCACTACCCCCTTCGGGCCCCGAAGAGCGGAGCCCTTTGGGCATATATTGCGCATAAGACAGAGAAGCCCAAAGGGGTCGTTGCCCTTTGGGCATAGCGTAGCACATATCTGTCTGAAAGCTCTGTCAATATATTACCCCGGAGGGGCCCGAAGGGGCGAGCGCATACTGCACCTTTAGGTGCTGGAAAGGTATCGGCATATATTACGTCGTTGCCCCTTCGGGGCAAGAGCAATATATGCCCAAAGGGGCCCCTTCGGGGCAACGAGCAAAGCGGGCCCCAAAGGGGGCCCGAAGGGGCATCTCTTTCGCTTCTCGTTGCCCCTTCGGGGCAAGAGCGAAGCGGGACGCAAAGCCGAACCGAAGGGGAGCGAAGCAAGTATCGGCTTTGCCGATATCTTGGCTTTGCGTCGTCTATTGGCTTCGCCAATTTATGCGCGGAGCGCATACTGCACCTTTAGGTGCTGGAGAACAACGTGGGAGTCGGGGCCCCTTTGGGGCAACGAGAGCTTTCAGCCCTTTGGGCTTCTCTGTCTTATGCGCTCCCCGAAGGGGCGAGCGCATACTGCACCTTTAGGTGCTGGAAAGCCGGAGGGGCCCGAAGGGGCGAGCGCATACTGCACCTTTAGGTGCTGGAAAGGTATCGGCATATATTACGTCCCGCTTTGCTTAAAAATAAAGATATTCTCCCACGTTGTGCCCTTTGGGCTTCTCTGTCCTCCGTTCATAGCACAATATATGCCCAAAGGGCATCTCTTTCCCCCTTCGGGGGACGTAGCCCCTTTGGGCATATATTGCCGAAGGGGCGTCTTGCTACGCTCCCCGTAGGGGCGAGAGAAGGGGGGGGGCAACGACTTTTTTGTCTGAAAGCCGAAGGGGCGAAAGCCGGAGGGGCTCGCTTCGCTCCCCTTTGGGGCGCATTTGCCCCTTTGGGGCCCCTTGGCTTTCTCTCCAGCACCTAAAGGTGCTCCCGCAAAGCGGGGTATGCGCGTCCCACTACCCCCTCCGGGCCCCTCCGGGGAAAGAGATAGCGCATATTTATCTTGCCCTCCGGGGCCCAAAGGGCTCCGTTCAGGAGCCCCGAAGGGGCCCCCTTGGGGGGCAAAGGGGCCCCGGACAGCGAAGGACAAAGAAGGGCAACGACCCCGAAGGGGGGGCATATAAAGCCCCTTCGGGCCCGCTATATGCCCAGGGTTAGTTGCCCCAAAGGGGGCCCGGAGGGGGGGCTTATATAGCCAATAGACCCCAAAGGGGCGAAAGCCGGGTACCCTCCTATTGGCCTCGGAGGCTTTCAGCCCGAAGCCCGCTGGGTAAATGAAAGCAGCCCTTTGGGCCCCCTTTGACAGCCCCCTCCGGGCCTGGAGGGTATATTGGCTCATTGGCCTTTCAGCCCAGAGGGCCCACTTTGACAATATATGATATCCCCCTCCGGGGTAATAAATAAGCCTTTCGTTGCCCTTTGGCCGCAATATATGCCCAAAGGGGCCCCAAAGGGGCAATAACGTAACCCGCGTCTCTGTCTTATGCGCTCCCCGAAGGGGCGAGCGCATACTGCACCTTTAGGTGCTGGAAAGGCCCCTCCGGGGCAATCCTCTTTTTCTTGCCCTCCGGGGCCCAAAGGGCCGAAGGGAGAAGAGATGCCCCTTTGGGGCAGGATCTCCCGCAATATATGCCTTTGCCCCTTTGGGGCAAGGGGCAACGACTTTATCTTGCCCTCCGGGGCCCAAAGGG
>VFQM010002191.1_pt1 | contig 15100 bp, 13 predicted proteins | sample 3512391 | NCBI WGS metagenome assembly VFQM01 (sample SAMN10412369, study PRJNA504923) | tailings metagenome | isolation source: Replicate 1 from Balatoc abandoned mine | place: Philippines
CTGCGAATATCGGCCATGCTCAGCGCCAACGGCTTGTTCACCAGCCCGCCGACCCGCACCCGCCAGTCGCGAAAGCCCGTCGCCACATGCGCGGCATAGTTGGGCCCATCGCCCATGCGCGAGCCATTGGCGCGAAAGGTGGGCGACAGGTCGGCGCGCGTAAATTCGGGCGCCAGCGTATCGCGGTTCATCAACGCGCGCTGGCTGTGCTGGTGCATCGTCTCGCCCATCGACAAAATCTTGCGAAATTCAGGATTGGCGTTGAGCGCATCACAGCCCGACAAGAGCGGCAGCGCCGCCATGCTGCCGATCAGCGACCGGCGATTAACGATCAACGGGCTCATACCGCGTCTCCCTTTGGCGCCTTGGGCTGCGGCAAGGTGAACCAGCCGGTCAGCATCGATCGCACCTCGTTGATGGGCCCTGCCAATAGTACCATCGCCATATGCACAAAGAAAAAGCCGATAAGCGCGAGCATCGTGAGGAAGTGGATCGAGCGCGCCGATTGCCGCCCACCCAGCAGGTCCAATAGCCACGGCGCCGCCGCGTTGAAGCCCGGCGACATGGCCAGGCCAGTGAGGACCATCAGCGGCAGCATCACAAAGATAACGCTGATGTAGGCGAGCTTTTGCAGCACATTATAGCGTGCCGCCGCCTCGCCGGTCGGGAAACGCAACCGCGCATGTTCCTTAATGTCGTGCCACAAATGGCGGGGGGACCATTCGGCGCGGCTGATGTGCAAATCGCGCCGGATGTGGCCAGCCAGCAGCGACCAGAGCATATAGAGCGTCATTGAAATGGCCAGCACCCAGGCAAAGAACAAGTGCCATCGCCTCCCGTCAGCCAGACTGTAGCCCGATGGGATTGTTGCCCAATAGGGAAAGGCCCACCGCTTGGTTTCGCCCGCTTCATTCTGCCAATGCCCCAGCACGCCGGTCGTCTTTACCTCCACGCTGCCGACGCGCAGATAGCCGTCGGTCGCAGTCGAGCGAATTTCCATCCACGCCGGATCATTGATCGCACCATATGCGCCCCAGTGAAGGCGCGGATAGGCGTTGAAAATCATCAGTCCGCTCATCACCATGACCAGCAGGGTCACAGCGTTCAGCCAATGCCAGATGCGGGTCGGCCAGCGGTGGCGATATACCCGTTTTACCGTTGCCGCGTCATCATCCATGGGGATCCCCTTTATGGACCCTTCGCAGCATGGGCCGGTTTGGTTACGCCGCCACGAACATGTCGCGATATTTATTTCGCAAGCTGACCTTATCGATTTTTTCGGTGCCGAGTTTGGGCAGCGGCTCGGGGGCGATCCAGATGACCTGCGGCACTTTGAACGCTGCCAGCCTTTCACCGAGGAACGCCTTGAGCGCGCCTTCATTGACCGTGCTGCCCGGCTTCATCCACACCACCGCGCCCGGCACCTCGCCCAGCCGGTCGTCGGGCAGGCCGAATACCGCGCATTCATTGGCGTCGGGATGTTCGTAAATGGCCGCTTCGACTTCCTGACAGCTGATATTCTCGCCGCCGCGGATGATGATGTCCTTCTTGCGGTCGACGATAAAGAGATAACCGTCCTCGTCCAGATAGCCCAAATCGCCGGTACGGAAATAGCCATCGTCGGTGAAGGCGGCCTTTGTCGCAGCTTCGTTGTTCCAATAGCCTTCGAAATTGGCGATCGAGCGGATGCACACTTCGCCAACCTCACCCTGCGCCAGCGGCGCGCCGCTTTCGTCCAAGATAGCCAAATCCACCAGCGGCTTGGACGCGGGGCCAGTCGACAGCGGTTTCGCCAGATAATTTTCGTTGATGTTACCGCACCCGACGGCATTGGTTTCAGTGAGGCCATAGCCGAGCAGTGGCTTGCCCCCCCCCATGCCATCAGCAAGGCGCTTGACATGTTCAGGCGGCCGCGGCGCGCCGCCGGCGGCAAAGCCGGTGCACGACGACAAATCATATTTGTGCCGGTTGGGGTGGGTGAGCATTTCATAGCTCATCAGCGGCACACCGGTGAAATTATTGACCTTTTCATCCTGGATCAGCTGCATGGCATGCTCGGCATTCCATTTGGGCATCAGCACCAGTTTGCGGCCCAAGGCAAAGCTTTGCAGGAACACCGGTACTTCGGCGGTCACGTGAAACAGCGGCGTGCACACCAAAGTCGCGGGCTGGTTGCCGGTCATGAGCCCGTCCTGCGTCAGTAGATGAACAATGCCGAGTGTCTGGCAGATATAGTTGAACGTCCCCTGGATGACATTGACGTGCCGCGAATAGGCCCCCTTCGACTGGCCGGTCGACCCTGACGTAAACAATATGGTGGCCAAGTCATCGCCCGCGAGCTGGGGCAGGTCGGCGGTCGCGCCGGCCAATGGCGCAATTGCGGCATCCAGCGGCTGGGCAATATTCAGTGTGACCACGGTCGCGCCATGGTCGATTGCCGCGAGGCGTTCGGCACGCTGCGGGTCGGCGATGACCAAAGTCGCGCCGGTCATGCGGATGCCATCGGTGAGCTCGCCCGATTGCCACCAGCCGTTAAGCAGGGTCGCGCACCCGCCCGCCATCAATATCCCGGCGTAGACCACGCACCAGCTGGTGGCGTTGCGCATGGCGATCCCGACGCGGTCGCCCTTTTGCACGCCATGATTGGCCACCAGCCCCATCGCCACTGCGCGCGCGGCGGCATAAAATTGCTTGTAGCTGAGCCGTTCGTCGCCCTCGACCAGAAAGGTCGCGTCGCCGTGCATATGGCAGAAATAGGCCATATAGTCGGCCAAGTTGCTGGGCGCGTTGGCAATGAAGGGTATTTCCAGCCCATAACGCTGGGTCGTGCCCACCGTAATCATGCCGCCCGGACCGGTGATCGATTCATATGCAGCTTGCAGGCGCAGGTCGAGCGCAGACGGCATTCACATCTCTCCTCTTGGTCTCTTGTTCCTGCCCCGTTATGGGGAGGGCCTTCCCGGGGTTGAAAGCGCGAGAACCTATGTCATTTTTTTCCCTGTTAGCCGAAGTTTCCGCCCATGTGAACTTCAATGAACTTATGGGGGAAAATCCGGAAATCGCGGTGTCGGTGTTCGGCTTTCCGATCCGCTGGTATGCACTGGCCTATCTGGCGGGCATCTTCATTGGCTATTGGTATCTGACCAAATTGATTGCGCAACCCGGTGCACCCATGGCGCGGCGCCATGCCGACGACATGATCTTTTACGCCATGCTCGGCATCATTGGCGGCGGGCGGCTGGGCTATGTGCTGTTCTACAATTTGCAGGCCTATCTGGCCGACCCGATCAAGATATTGAAGCTTTGGGACGGCGGCATGTCGCTGCACGGCGGGGTCATCGGGGTGATGGTCGCCATCTGGTTTGTAACGCGGCGCGAGAAGCTCAGCTTCCTGCGCTTTTGCGACTACATCGCCTGCGTCGTGCCCTTTGGCCTTTTTTTCGGCCGTCTCGCCAATTTCGTGAATGGCGAGCTGTGGGGGCGGACGACCGACGTTAGCTGGGGCATCATTTTCCCCGACAGCGGATCAATGGAACCGCGACACCCCAGCCAGCTTTATGAAGCGGGGCTTGAAGGGTTGCTGATGATGGCCATCCTTGCCTGGCTCTTCTGGCGCACCGACGCGCGCTACAAGCCTGGTTTCCTGTTCGGGATGGCGGCACTCATCTATGGGCTGTCGCGTTTTGCGGTGGAATTTGTGCGCGAGCCCGATGTCCAGCTGATGTGGCTGGCCGAGGCGACCGGTTTGTCGATGGGGCAATGGTTGACGGTTCCGATGATCCTCATTGGTCTTTGGGCGGTGATGACCGCCAAAGGCCGCCGCCAGCGCGTCGAGCCAGTGGCCGGACAAGAGAGCGTTGCGTAACGCACCGCCGGTTCATGACCGGTTGCTAGCGACCATAGCCGCGCACGGCCCGATCAGCGTCGCCGACTATATGGCGCAGGCCAATAGTCACTATTACGCCACCCGCGATCCGCTAGGGGCGGACGGCGATTTCACCACCGCTCCCGAAATCAGCCAGATGTTCGGCGAGCTGGTAGGGTTGGCGCTAGCCGACATATGGGAGCGCGCAGGGCGTCCCGATGCCGCCTATGTCGAACTTGGCCCGGGGCGCGGGACGCTGGCGCGCGATGCTGTTGGCGCAATGGCGGCGGCTGGATTAAATCCTTATGTGCATCTGGTTGAAACCAGCCCGGCGCTGGCTGCCAAACAGGCGGCGCTAGTGCCGCAGGCGGCCCATCATGCCAGCCACAAAACGTTGCCATCCGACCGCCCCCTGCTGATGGTCGCCAATGAATTTTTCGACGCCTTGCCGATACGCCAGTTCGTTCGCACCGAGGCAGGCTGGCGGGAAATGATGGTTGGGCATGTGGGGGATGTGCTGGTCCGCATTGCCGGTGATGCGCCATGCGAGGCCGATGTGCCCCCTCCATTGCATCATGCGCCCATCGGCAGCGTCCACGAAATCAACTGCGATGCGCAAGCCATCGTCGTGGCTTTGGCCGCACGCATCGCCACGCAGGGCGGCGCGCTGCTGATCATTGACTATGGCTATGTTGGCCCGGCGCTGGGCGATACGCTGCAAGCCGTGCGCGGGCATGGCTTTGCCGACCCGCTCGCCAATGCGGGGGAGGCCGACATCACCGCGCATGTCGATTTCAGCGCGCTTGCCGTAGCCGCATCGCAGCTCAGAATCGCTGGGCCTGTGGGCCAGGGCGACTGGCTGACGAGGCTGGGCATCGACGCGCGCACCGCCGCACTGTCAGCGCGAAACCCCAATCGCGCCGCCGATCTCATCGCCCAGCGCGACCGGCTGGTCAAAGCGGGCGCGATGGGGCAATTGTTCCGGGTGCTTGCGCTTCATCATCCCCAATGGCCGACACCAGCAGGCTTTGTCTTATGAGCACGACGGTGTTGATCGAGCGGCCGGGTGCGGAGGTAGCCAGCGAATTGTCTGCTTTTGCCGTCGACGCCTTTGTCGCGACCTTTGGCCATATCTACGCGCCCCAGGATCTGGCGGCATTTCTGGCGGAATGGAACACGCCGGCCTTGCTCCATCAGCAGTTGATTGACCCCGCTTTTGCGTTCGCGCTGGTGCGCGCCGAGGGCGGCATTGTGGGCTTTGCCAAGCTCGGCCCCATCGATTTTGACCTGCCGGATGGCCACCCTGCCGAGGGTGCCATCGAGTTGCACCAGCTCTATCTCGCCGAAAGTGCGAAGGGGACGGGGATTGCCGACACGCTGATGCACTGGGCGATTGACGAGGCGCGAGCGCGCGGCAACGCCATTCTCTATCTGTCGGTTTTCACCGAAAACCCGCGCGCGCAGGCCTTTTACCGGCGCTACGGTTTTGTCGATATCGGGCGCAATCCGTTCCGCGTCGGCAACCATGTCGACGAAGACCGCATCTGGCGGCTCGATCTGTGACGCCGCCGTTCCGCACCGCCGCCACATTGATTGGCGCCCCGCACGGCTTTTTCGGACGGCAGGGCGGGGTGTCTGTGGGCGAGCTCGCCAGCCTGAACACTGGCATCGGCTCGGGCGATGACCCTGCGGCCATCGGCGAGAACCGCCGCCGGGTGGCGGATGCCGTGCTGCCGGGCGCGGCGCTGGTCGGCGTCTATCAAGTGCATGGCCGCGACTGTGCCATCGTCGATATGCCGTGGGACGAGGCCAAGCGCCCGCACGCCGATGCCCTCGTCACGGACCGGCCCGGCCTGCTCCTTAGCATTCTTACCGCTGACTGCGTTCCGGTGCTACTCGCTGACGCCGACGCTGGCGTGGTCGGCGCTGCGCATGCGGGATGGAAGGGTGCGCTGGCTGGGATAACCGACGCGGCCATTGCGGCCATGCAGGACAAAGGGGCCAGCCCCGCCCGCATTCACGCCGCCATCGGCCCGTGCATCGCCACCGCCAGCTATGAGGTCGACATGGCCTTCGTCGAGCGCTTTGTCGCCGCAGACGCCGCCAACGATCGCTTTTTCCACGACGAGCGCCCCGGCCACGCCCATTTCGACATTGCCGCCTATGTCGCGGCACGCCTCGCCGCTTCCGGGGTCACGCAGGTGGAGATGCTGGGCGACGACACTTATGCCTTGGCGGACGACTATTTCAGCTATCGCCGCGCCTGCCACCGCAGCGAAAATGGCTATGGCCGGCAATTGTCGGTGATTGGCGTCCCGGCATGACGGCGCAGCGCTTTGGCCTGTTCGGCGGATTAGCGCTGTTCGTGCTAATGCTCCTTCTTCCCGCCCCCGCTGGGATGGAGCCGGGCGCATGGCGCGTTGCGGCGTTGACCGTGCTGATGGCGGTGTGGTGGATGACCGAGGCGCTGCCGCTGACCGCCACTGCGCTGCTCCCCTTCCTCTTGGTTCCGCTGTTCGGGGTGATGGAGGCCTCGGCCATCGCGAAGGAATATTATTCTCCGATCCTGTTCCTGATCTTGGGGGGCGCGTTTCTGGCGCTTGCCATCGAACGCGTGGGCCTCCACCGACGGCTGGCGGTCGCGATATTGCGGCTGGCGAAGCCCACGTCGGCAGGGCTGTTGTTCGCCTTCATGGCGGCGACGGCGCTGCTCTCCATGTTCATTTCCAACACTTCGACCGCGCTGATCATGGTGCCGATTGCGCTCGCGGTGCTCGCGGCGGGCAATGTCGCGGAGGGCGAAACGGGCGGCTTTGCGGGCGCGGTGATGATGGGCATTGCCTTTGCCGCCTCCATCGGCGGGCTGGGCACGCTGGTGGGGTCGCCGACCAATGCCATCGCGGCGGGATTGATCGAAAAACAGCTGGGGCTGACTATCGGCTTTCTCGATTGGATGAAGTTTGGTGTGCCAGTGGTGGCGCTGGCGATCCCCATCGCGATGTTGATCCTGATGCGCATACAGCGGCTGGACCGCGACGTTTTCGATTGTAATGCCGCTGCCGTCGCGCTGGGTCAGAATCCGCCTTGGAGCGAGGCTGAGAAGCGGCTGGTGCCGCTCTTGCTGCTGGTCTTTATTGGCTGGGTGTCGCTTGAGTGGGTCAAACCGGTCCTCCCCAAAGACACGATTACCGACGGCACCATCGCCATCGCTGGCGCGCTGTTCCTGTTCGTCATCCCCGACGGCAGCGGCCGGCCGCTGCTCAACTGGAAAGAGGCGGACCGCGCCCCGTGGGGCGTCATCATGATGTTCGGCGGCGGCCTCGCGCTCGCCGCCGCGATGACCGCGAGCGGGCTCGCCGCCTGGCTCGGCAATGTGCTCGCGCCGCTGGGCAGCCTGCCGCTGTTCCTGCTCGCCGCCGCCATTGTCGCGCTGACCATATTGATCACCGAATTCGCCAGCAATGTCGCAACCGCCAGCGGCATCATGCCCGTCCTCGCCGCGCTGATCGCTACCACCGGCATCGATCCAGTGCTGCTCGCTCTGCCGGTTGCCTTCGCCGCCAGCTGGGGATTCATGTTGCCGAGCGGGACCGGCCCGAACGCCATCGCCTGGTCGACGGGGCATATCGCGCTGCCCCGGATGCTGGCGGCGGGCGCGGCGCTCGATGTGGTCGGTGTGCCCCTAATCATCCTGACGATCTGGGCAGTGGCGGCGCTCTAAGCGGTTTCATTTGTAACTTTATTGCGCTAGGCTGTAAGCAATATCCAGCCAGCCCAAGGAACTCCAAACATGTCCGACGCCACCCCGCCGCGCAAACCCAAACCTTCTGTGCGGGCGATCGGCAACCGCCAGCTGTCGCCCGCGACGCTGATGATGGGCTATGGCTTTGACCCGGTGCTCTCGGAAGGCTCCTTGAAGCCGCCGATCTTCCTCACTTCCACTTTCGCCTTTGAAAGCGCGGCGGCGGGCAAGCGGCATTTTGAAGGGATTACGGGCAAGCGCCCCGGCGGGGCCGACGGCCTTGTCTATTCGCGCTTCAACGGGCCCAATCAGGAAATCTTGGAAGCGCGGCTCGGCGTGTGGGACGATGCCGAAGATGCGCTGGTTTTTTCCAGCGGCATGTCGGCCATCGCCACCCTGCTGCTCGCGCATGTCAGCATGAAGGATGTGATTGTCCATTCAGGCCCGCTCTATGCCGCGACCGAGACACTGATCGCGCGTATCCTGTCGCGCTTCGGCGCGACCTATCTGGATTTCCCCGCCGAAGCGTCGCGCGCCGAGATGGATGACATCCTTGACCGCGCCAAAACGATGGCAGCGGCGCAAGGCGGCAAGGTGGCGATGGTCTATCTCGAAAGCCCCGCCAACCCCACCAACGCGCTGGTCGATGTCGAAGCCATGCGCGGCGCGGTCGACGCCGCCTTTGCTGCAGAAGCGCGACCGCCGATTGCCATCGACAACACCTTTCTGGGGCCGCTTTGGTCCGCGCCGCTGAAACATGGCGCCGATATTGTCCTCTACAGCCTCACCAAATATGCCGGTGGGCACAGCGATCTGGTCGCGGGCGGCGTGCTGGGGTCCAAGGCTTGGCTCGCCCCCATCCGTATGATGCGCAACACCATCGGTACCATTTGCGATCCCAACACCGCCTGGATGCTATTGCGCAGCCTCGAAACCGTCGAATTGCGCATGAGCCGCGCAGGCGAGAATGCCGAGAAGGTGTGCGAATATCTGCGCAGCCACCCCAAGGTCGAGGGGCTTGGCTATCTGGGTTTCCTGCCCGACGGGCCACAACGCGACATTTTTGAACGCCACTGCGCAGGCGCCGGCTCCACCTTTTCGCTGTTTATCAAGGGCGGCGAGGCAGAAAGCTTCCGTTTTCTCGACGCACTGCAGATTGCCAAGCTGGCGGTCAGCCTGGGCGGCACCGAAACGCTCGCCAGCCACCCCGCCGCAATGACGCATCTGTCGGTGCCGCAAGAGCGCAAGGACCGGCTGGGCATCACCGACAATCTGGTGCGCATTTCGATCGGCATCGAGGATGCAGGAGATCTGATTGCTGACTTTGCTCAGGCATTGGACGCGGTTTAGCGCGGTGGGCGCTTGGGTCGCCAATCGACCACCGCCCAGCCCATTTTCGGCGCCAGCTTACGCAGACCACGCGACGGCGTCGTCGCCACCGCCTCATGCGCAAAACGCAGCATTGGCTGGTCAGAGACGTGGTCGGAGTATGCGCGGATATGTGATCCGTCACGGGTCAGCGCATTGCTGTCCATCCAACCTGAAATACGCGCGAATTTGGCATCGCCATAGCAATTGTCGCCTGCCAGACGCGCGCGGATATGGTCGGGACCCACGCCTTCATCTAGCTGCGTTGCCAGCACATCATCGATTCCCAGTCGCGCCGCAATGGCATCAACATACAGATGAAAGCTCGCGGTGGCGAGCAGCACGCGGTAGCCCGCCGCCTTGTCGGCCGCGATTTGCTCGACCGCTTCATCATAAAGTCCGCTCGCCACCAGCTTGTCGGCATAGCTTTCGGCAAGCGGGGCAATCTCGTCCCGGCGAAAGGTCGGGCCAAGCATCAGCCGCAGCGTTATTGCCTTAAGCCGCGCACGGCTGACAAGGCCCGTCAGATGCAGCAGACTGGCGAGCATCACAAATGGTGTTAGCAGGACCCGCCAGCGCTGGCGCCGTCGCACCACATGCATCAGAAAGCCGCTATAGGTCGCGCGCCGGGTAATGGTGCGGTCCATATCATAGATTGCAATGCGCGAAAGGGCGGCGTCGCTCATGTCGCCCCCCATACCGGCTTGGCGCGCCGGTGAGAAGTGCTTGCCGCGCCTCGCAAAGTGCGCAACTGTCGCGGGGTTATGTTGGCCTTGGCAAGTCATGCAATAGTCCCCGGCGATGGGGGCGACGAGCTGCGGCTGGCGGGGCGGCTGACGTTGGCGCGCCTTGGCGAGCTGCCGCAGATTTTGGAAAGCGTCGGTCCCATAGCCCGCATCGACCTGTCGGGCATCGAACGCATCGATACCGTGGGCGCATGGCTGGTGCTGCGCACTGCTGATGTCCATGGCGCCCAAATCGCCGGAGCGAGCCGGGATGCGCAGCGTCTGCTCGACGCGGTACGCCGCTCGCGGCAGGAACCCGCCGCCGAACATATCGTCCCCGGCGGTTGGCAGCGGCTGGCTGGCGAGGTCGGTGCCGGTTTCTTGACCGCCTGCCGCGAGCTGATCGGCATCATCGGCTTTTTCGGGGCAACCATCGTTTCTTTTTCCCGGATGTTGCTGGAAAGACGGCCGGTGCGCTGGACCGCGGTGACGATGCGCATCCAGAATGTCGGTATCGACGCGCTGGCCATCATCGGGCTGATGAGTTTTCTGATCGGCATCGTGATCGCGCAGCAGGGCGCTGTGCAGCTGGAGCAATTCGGGCTGGAGGTATTCACCGTCAATCTGGTCGGGCGCGCGTCGATCCGTGAACTTGGGCTGCTGATGACCGCGATCATGGTCGCGGGCCGCTCGGGCAGTGCTTTTGCCGCGCAGATCGGCACCATGAAGCTGACCGAGGAAATCGATGCCATGCGCACCATCGGGGTGTCACCGATGGAGGCCATCGTGCTGCCGCGCGTCATGGCGGTGACACTGATGATGCCACTGCTCGGCTTCTACGCCAGCATGTGCGCCATCATCGGCGGGGGTGTATTCTGCTGGGTCGGCCTTGAAATTCCGCCGCTCACCTACGTCGAACTGCTCCGCCAGATCATCCCCTTTACCGACTTCTGGATCATGCTGATCAAGGCCCCGGTGTTTGGCATGCTGGTGGGCGTCACCGGCTGTTATGAAGGCATGCAGGTCGAAAAGGACGCTGAAGAGGTTGGACGCCGCACCACGTCCGCAGTGGTTGCCGCCATTTTTCTGGTGATTGTGCTCGATGCCTTTTTCGCGGTCTTCTTTTCCGGGCTGGGTTGGAACTGATGGCCAGCATGATCTTCCCCGAACACCATCAGGTGGCGATCCGTGTGCGCGGCCTGACCAACGCCTTTGGCGAGGCGGTGATCCACGAAAATCTCGATCTCGACGTATTGCAGGGTGAGGTGCTGGGCGTGGTTGGCGGGTCGGGCACGGGCAAGTCGGTCCTGATGCGATCCATCATCGGGCTGCAACATCCCCAGGCCGGGTGCATCGACGTTTATGGCCGCACCCATATCGACGCCGAGGACACGCCTGCCGCACGCGACTTGCGCCGCCGTTGGGGCGTCATGTTTCAGGGCGGCGCGTTGTTTTCCACGCTGACCGTGGCGGAAAACATCCAGGTTCCACTGCGCGAATATTATCCGCAACTTTCCAAAGCGATGCTGGATGAAATCGCCGCCTATAAGGTTGCGATGGTGGGCCTGCCGCCCGATGCCGGCCCCAAATATCCCGCCGAACTGTCGGGCGGCATGGTCAAGCGGGCGGGACTTGCACGCGCGCTGGCCCTTGATCCGGCATTGCTGTTCCTCGATGAGCCGACCGCTGGCCTTGATCCCATCGGTGCGGCCCGATTCGACCAGCTGATCCGCGAGCTTGCCGACACGCTGGCCCTGACAGTCTTCCTGATTACCCACGATCTGGATTCGCTCTATGCGACGTGCGACCGGGTAGCGGTGCTGGCCGAGCGCAAGGTGATCGCCATCGGGACCATCGACCAGCTGCTGTCCACCAGCCACCCATGGATTCAGGATTATTTCATGGGCCCGCGCGGGCGGGCGGCAGCAAAATCGCGCGAAGCAGTCGCTTCCGCCAAATCATTGGGTTAGACACGTTGCATGGAAACACGTTCAAACAATGTGCTGGTCGGGGCAGTGGTGCTGGTCATGATGCTGGCACTGGCCGGATTTGTGGTCTGGCTGGCCAACAACAGCGGCGGCACCAAGCGCGAATTCGACATTTTCTTCAAACAGTCGGTCGATGGCCTGAACCGCGGTTCGCAGGTCACTTATTCCGGGGTCCCGTCGGGGCAGGTCAAGGAAATCGCGCTGTGGCCCGATGACCCCGCCTTTGTCCGGGTCCGTATCGAGGTGAATGAAGATACGCCAGTGCGCCAGGGTACGACCGCTACCCTGTCAGGCGTGGGCTTCACGGGCGTAACACAGGTCGCGCTGGAGGGGGCGGTCAAAGGTGCACCACCGATTGCCGATGCAGGTCCCGCTGGTCGCCCGGTGATCCCGACGCGCGTTGGTGGACTGGGCGAATTGCTGAACACCGCGCCGCAGCTGCTCGAGCGGCTTTCGACGCTGACCGAACGGCTGACCGAGCTGGCCAATGACCGCAACCAGCAAAGCATCGCCAACATCCTCGACAACATCGAATCAACCAGCGCAACGCTCGCGCGCAACGGCCCCGCCATCACCGCCGCGCTGGCCGAAACCCGGATTGCCGTGCAGCAGACGGCGATCGCGGCCGAGCGGGTCGGGCTGCTCGCCCAGAGCGCACAGGGCACAGTCGAGCGCAATATTGACCCCGCCATGGCCGATCTGCGCAAGGCATTGCGTAGCGCCGACGCATCGATGGCGCAGCTCAACAAGGTGCTGGCCGCCGCCGAGCCCGGCTTGCAGAATTTCAGCGATACGACAATTCCAGAAGCCAATGCGCTGATCCGCGACCTGCGCCGCACCTCGGCCTCGCTATCCAGCCTGACCGACAAGCTCGACCAACAGGGGGCGGGCGCAATTCTAGGCGGCACCAAATTGCCCGATTACAAGGATGGGAACTGACCGCATGATCCGATCTCGCGCCATCCTCGCCCTGAGCGCCGCGTTAAGCCTGACGGGCTGCGTTAATCTGGGCGGCGGGGAAGCCCCGCCCTTCCTGCTGACGCTCAGCCCCGACGCTGTGCCCGCCGCCGGAACCCCGCGCAGCAATGCCGAGGCGAAGACGCTGACCGTGCTGATCCCCACCGCGCCGCAGAAGCTGCGCACCCAGCGCATTCCGGTGCAGCAGGATGAGGGCAGCATTGCCTATATCGTCGAGGCGCAATGGGTGGAGGCGCCGCAACGCTTGTTCCAGCGGCTGCTGTCCGACACCATCAGCGCGAGCAGCGACCGGCTCGTGCTCGACGAAGGCCAGTATCTGACGGCGCCGGGCGAGCAGCTCGCCGGGCAATTGCTGGAATTCGGCATCGACGCCCGCACGAACGAAGCGGTCGTCACCTATCAGGCGATGATCGTCGGCGCGGGCGGCAAGGAAGTACGCCAGCAACGCTTTGAAGCGCGCGAGGGTGTCAGCGCGGTAGAGGCACGCACCGCAGGCGCCGCACTGTCGCGCGCGGCGAACAAGGTCGCTGCCGACGTTGCCAAGTGGGTTGGAGGCTAGACTACCCCGCATTCCCGAGCCCTTCGACAGGCTGGCAAGCCAGCTGCTCAGGATCAACTTCGGGTCGAAGACCCGAAGACGAGGGACTATGCCGAGCGAAGTCGAGGCAGCAATGGTGCGGGTTCTCGCTGCGCTCGAACTAGTCCCTCGTCTTCGCTCGGGAAAACGGTAATCAAGGGGCGAGCGAGTGCCCCCTCCTACCCCGCCAAACTCTTGCTCGCCTGTTCGGTCGTATCACGCGACAAGCCGGGGGTGCGCAAAATCCGCTCCAGCTCGGTTCGCATCATGGCCTGCCGCGCGCTGTCAAATCGCTTCCAGCGGCCGAATGGCGGAATCATTTTGGCGGCTGTCTGGGCATTGCGTGGATCCAGTTCGATGATCAGGTCGGCCAGCAAGCGGTAACCCGCGCCATCGGTTTGATGGAAGGCCGCTTGGTTGCCCGAAAACGCCCCATAGAGCGAGCGCACCCGATTGGGGTTCGCCAAGGTGAAATCCGGATGGTTTGCGAGGCCAGCAACCGCCTCGACCGTGTCGGCGCGCAGCGACCACGCCTGCACCTGGAACCATTTGTCGAGCACTAGCCCATTGTCGCGGTAGCGCTGATAGAAGATATCGAGCGCGGCGTCGCGTTGGTCACTGTCGCCATTTGCCAGCGTTGTCAGCGCGCTCATCCGCAGCGTCATGCCATCGGCGCCGGCAAAATGGTCAAACGCCAGCGTCGCCGCGTCGGGAAATCCGGCGGCATTGAGCAGCGCAAGCGCCTGCCCTGCCAGCCGCCGTCCGCCTTTCGCCGCCGGGCTATGGTCGGTTGAAGGCGGCACCGGTTGCGCCAACAGCGCGCGCCATTCGCCTTCGAGCGCCGATCCCAACGCCGCCTGCAACGCGATGCGCGCGCGGCGGATAGCGTCGGGGTCAACCACCAGCATCTGATCGCCGATAAAGGCTTCGCTGGGCAGCAGGATTGCCTCGGCAACAAAGGCCGGATCACGCGCCGCCTCGCGCAGCAGATTGGCAACCGCATCGACCACCGGCGCGGCGTCGCCGCCGCCCGCCACCGCCGCGACCAGATGATCGAGCATCAATTGCTGCAACGCTTCATAGCGCGCGAAGGGATCATTATCATGCGCGGCGAGCCAGGCCAATTCGCCCGGCGCGCGATCAACTTCGGTGATCACCGGGGCGGTAAAGCCGCGGTTGATTGACAATGCGGGGCGCGCCGCAAAACGCCCCAGGGCAATCCGCTCGACCGGCTCGCGCAGTTCGACCAGTGTGTCGGGTAGCACGCCATTGTCGCCGCCAGTACCAAAGGCGGCAATGCGTAGCGGAATGTACATGGGTTGCTTGTCGGGTTGCCCAGGCGTCGGCGGTACGCTTTGCTGCGCGACCAACGTCCATTCGCCTTGCGCTTCCTCGACCGACAATTTCAGGCGTGGGGTCCCCGCCTGTTCATACCAGCGGCGGAACTGGGTCAGGTCGACCGCGCCGCCATCCTCGATCGCGCGAACAAAATCCTCGCACGTTACCGCTTGCCCATCGTGCCGATCGAAATAAAGGTCGGTCCCGGCGCGGAACCGTTCAGGCCCGATCATCGTCGCCATCATGCGGATAACCTCGGCCCCCTTGTTGTAGACGGTCGCGGTGTAGAAGTTCGAGATTTCCTGAAAACTGTCGGGACGGATGGGGTGCGCTAACGGCCCAGCATCTTCAGGGAATTGCGCCGCGCGCAACAACCGCACATCCTCGATCCGCTTGACCGCCGCCGAGCCCTGATCGGCCGAGAAACATTGGTCGCGGTAAACGGTGAAACCCTCTTTCAAACTCAGCTGGAACCAGTCGCGGCAGGTGACGCGGTTGCCCGACCAATTGTGGAAATAT
>VFQM010002193.1_pt1 | contig 15091 bp, 16 predicted proteins | sample 3512391 | NCBI WGS metagenome assembly VFQM01 (sample SAMN10412369, study PRJNA504923) | tailings metagenome | isolation source: Replicate 1 from Balatoc abandoned mine | place: Philippines
TGGTGACGTTGCCACCCAGGATGGCGGCGGTGGCCTCGCCACCCCCACGGAACGCGACGTAGTTGATCTTGGCAGGGTCCACACCCACTTCGCGCGCAATCATGGCAGCGGCAATGTGCTCAGTAGAACCACGCGAACCACCACCCCACTTCACGCTGCCGGGGTCTTTCTTGAGCTGCTCGATCACGTCCTTCATGGTCTTGAAGGGGGAGTTCGCAGGCAGCACAAACACGTTGTATTCGCTGGTCAGGCGTGCCAGAGGCGTGACCTTGTCCAGGCCCACGGGTGGCTTGCCGGTGATGATGCCGCCCAGCATCACGGCGCCCATCACCATCAGGGCGTTCGGGTCACCCTTGCTGGCATTGACGAACTGAGCCAGGCCGATGGCGCCCGCAGCGCCACCCTTGTTGTCATAAGACACCGACGAAGCGGCACCCGCATCTTGCATAGCCTTGCCCAGGGCGCGGCCCGTGGTGTCCCAGCCACCGCCAGGGTTGGCGGGAATCATCATCTTCAATGCAGCCGTTTGCGCCGACACCGGCAAGCTGCCGACGGCGGCCATGGCGGCCAAGGACTTGAGGAAAGTATCGCGACGCATCGGTGTCTCCTAGAACGGTTAGCGAATGGCTGGATGATGCGCGCCCTGCCTGTCAAAAGGCTGTCTGCAAACTCAGGGAAAACACCCATACGAGCGTTGCGCCGGGCCGCATGCCGTCCCCACATTTTTTGTGTACCGCCGCTGGATAAACTCTGGAAACCGCAGCCCAGTCGGTGCTATGGTGCCGCGCATGCAATTGCTCCTAGTAGAAGACGACCCCACCATGCAGACCACCTTGCAGCGCGCGCTGACGCGGCGTGGCATGGAGGTGACTGCGGTGGGTGATGGCAAGGCAGCCCTGAGCCAGTGGGTGGGGCGCGTGCCCGACGCCGTGGTGCTCGACCTGACCCTGCCCGGCCTGGACGGTCTGCAAGTGCTGCAGCGTGCTCGCGCACTCGGCCTGCGCACACCGGTGCTGATCCTCACCGCGCGCGGCACCGTGGGCGACCGGGTGATGGGGCTGAACGCCGGGGCTGACGATTACCTGCCCAAGCCCTTTGATCTGGACGAGCTCGAAGCCCGCCTGCGCGCCTTGGTAAGGCGCAGTGCCGACCCGGGCGCCACGCCAGTGGGCAGCAATATCACGCAGATTGGCGCCATTCGTTATGACAAGGACAGTGGCGCCCTGTACCTGCACGGCGAAGTCATGGAGCTGACTCCGCGCGAGCTGGCGCTGATGCACGCGCTGCTGGCGCAGCCTGGGCACGCGGTGACCAAAGAGCGGCTGTACGAACTGGTATTCCCCGGTCAGCTTGATGTGCAGTACGAAGCCATCGAGGTGGTGGTGTACCGGCTACGCAAAAAACTGGTGGGCACAGGCCTGACCCTGATGACCTTGCGCGGCCTGGGGTACCTGCTACGCACCGATGCGTGACGCACACAGCCAAACCATGAGCGAACCCCAGCAAGCCACCCACTCCCTGCGGCGCAGGCTGTTGCTGGGCATTCTGGTGCCGGTGATTGCCTTCATCAGCTTCAACACCTACAGCCTGTACCACCAGACGCTGGCGTCTTTGCACACGGCGTACGACCGGACGCTGCTGGCATCGGCCAAAAGCATCAGCGAGCAACTCGATGTGGAGGGCTACGACGACGAGGCCCAGATCCGCGCGATCGTGCCGTACTCGGCACTGGAGGCTTTCGAGGCGGACAACCAGAGCCACATGTTCTACCGCATCTCCACCCAGGGGGGTGAAGTGATCTCCGGGTTTGGCGACCTGCCCGAGTGGCGCGGCAAGATTCCGCTCAAGCCCCCGTATGCTGCCCTGGTGGATTTTTACGACGACGTTTTCCGCGACCAGCCCGTGCGCGTGGCAGTGCTACTGCAGCCGGTGGCCAGTGCCGAAGGGCGCGGTATGGCCGTGATCCAGGTGGCAGAGACGCTGGAGGTGCGTGAAACCCTGGCACTGCAAATTCTGTGGAAGACCTTGATGCGCCAGGCCCTGCTGATCGCAGTGATTGCCTTCACCGTGTTGTGGGTGGTGCAACGCGCTACACGCCCCGTGCGACACCTGAGCCTCCAATTGCAAGCCCGTGGCGAGGGCGACCTGAGTCCCATCGCCGCGCCCACAGCCCCGCGTGAACTGCAGCCTCTGATCGCCGCCACCAATCAGGTGATGCGACGCCTGCGCCATCTGCTGCGCCACCAAAAGCGGTTTGTGCGCGACGCATCGCACCAGTTGCGCACACCGCTGGCCGTGCTCAAGACCCAGGTGCAATCGGCGCTGCGCGGCGACATGCCCGCCGAGCAGGCCCTGCATGAAATCAGCGACACCGTCGACCGTGCCACACAGCTGGCCAACCAGATGCTGGCGCTGGCCAAGGTGGAGCAATTGCGCCAGCAAAGCGAACCCCCCATCACCCGACTGGACGAGGTGCTGCGCACCGTGGCGCTGGAAATCTCCCCGCTCATCGCCCAGCGCGATCTGGACTTCGGCATCCACACCGAGGCCGCACCCGTGCGCGCTCATGAGTGGATGCTGCGCGAGCTGACGCGCAACCTGCTGCACAACGCGGTGCGCCACGCGCCGCACGGCAGCGAACTGGCGGTGGACCTGCGCTGCGACGCCCACCATACGGCGCTCACCATCAGCGACTGCGGGCCGGGCATTGAACCCGAACTGGCAGCGCGGCTGTTTCAACCGTTTTCGGCAGGCGATGTGCGCAGCGGCAGCGGCCTGGGCCTGGCCATTTGTCAGGAAATCGTGCAAGCGCTGGGAGGAAGCATCACCCTCACCAACCGAGAGCGAGGCACCCGAATCCTGGGGCTGGACGCCGTAGTGCGCCTGCCGCTTGCGCATCACTTTGCCAGCGCCAACCATGGCAACCCGGCACAATTGAGCGAATGAACGTGACTGAAACGATGCGGCTGGACAAGTGGCTTTGGTGTGCGCGCTTTTACAAAACGCGCAGCCTGGCCACCGAGGAAATTGCGAAGGGACGCGTCACCGTGAACGGCCAAGCCGCCAAGCCCGCCCGCGACTTGCGCTGTGGTGACACCGTGGCGCTGCGCCAGGGGCCAGTGGCCCGCACGGTACTGGTGCGAGCCTTGAGCGGCGCGCGTGGCCCTGCCCCCGTGGCGCAACTGCTGTACGAAGAAACGCCCGAAAGCATCGCCGCCCGCGAGCGCGCCGCCGAACAGCGGCGCCTGGCCCCAGAACCCGCCGCCGCGCTGCAAGAAGGTCGCCCCACCAAGCGCGACCGCCGCAACATCGACCGCGCCCGAGACTGGGGTAGCCGCTGGAGCGCCTCGATTGACGAATAAATGAGTGCGGGGACGGCGCCTCGCACGGAGGTGCTTTGTGCGGAAGTACCTCTGCCACACGGGTTTTTATTAAGAATAATTCGCGTTTGTTTTATCATTAGAGCATCGCAACCCCGAAAGAAGCATTTCCATGTCGAAGACCGTGAAAGCCCTGCTGACCGCCTGCGCACTGGCCGCCACTGCGGGCGCCACCTTGGCCCAAGAGCAAGTCGTGAATCTGTACTCCGCCCGCCACTACTCCACTGACGAGGCGCTCTACACGGGGTTCACCAAGGCCACGGGTATCAAGATCAACCGCGTGGACGCCGACGATGCAGGCATCCTCGCTCGACTGAAGGCTGAGGGCTCTGCATCTCCAGCAGACGTCATCTTGCTGGTAGATGCCGCTCGGCTCTACAAGGGTGAAGTGGATGGGCTCTTCCAGCCCATCCAGTCCAAGGTGCTGAACGACGCCATTCCCGCCAACCTGCGCAGCGCCCCCGCAGCAGATGGCGGCATTTCGTGGTTTGGTCTGTCCACCCGCGCCCGCGTCATCGTCTACAACAAGGTCAAGGTCCAAAAAGCCGACGTGGACACGTATGAAGAGTTGGGAGACCCCAAGAACAAGGGCAAGCTCTGCATTCGCTCGGGTTCGCACCCCTACAACCTGAGCCTGTTTGGCGCAGTGACCGAGCATTTGGGTGAGCAAAAAGCCGAGGCCTGGCTCAAGGGTGTGGTGGCTAATCTGGCCCGCCCCCCCAAGGGCGGTGACACCGACCAGATCAAGGCGGTGGCCTCCGGCGAGTGCGATATTGGCGTGACCAACAGCTACTACCTCGCCCGCATGATGCGCTCCAACAAACCGGAAGACGTTGCGGTGGTGAACAAGGTCGGCGTGGTGTTCCCCAACCAGGCCTCGTGGGGCACGCACCTGAACATTGCGGGGGGTGCAGTCGCTAAACACGCCAAAAACAAGGAAAACGCCGTCAAGTTCCTCGAATACCTGGCAAGCCCCGAAGCCCAAAACTACTTTGCCAACGGCAACAACGAGTGGCCGGCGGTCAAGAGCGTGACGCTGGACAACCCCGCACTCAAGGCCATGACGGGCAATGCCCCCTTCAAGAGCGAAACCATTCCCATCAGCGCCGTGGGAGCCAATGTGACCAAGGTGCAGCAGATGCTGGACCGCGTCGGCTTCCAGTAACTCCGTCACAACCCACTCCCGAGAGCCCGGCACATGCCGGGCTTTTTTGTGTGCGCTCGCGCAGCGCCTTCCCGGAGGTGGTTGATAATTGACGTTTACGTCAACGTAATTCAACCAGGAGACACGCTATGGAAATCAAGGGCAAAGTATTCATCGTCACCGGCGGCGCCTCGGGGCTGGGCGAAGGCACTGCACGCATGCTGGCGTTGCGGGGCGGCACCGTCGTCATCGCGGACATGCAGGTCGAAAAAGGCGAAGCCGTCGCCAAGGAGATCGGTGGGGCTTTTGTGCGCTGCGATGTCAGCAATGAAGCCGATGCACAGGCAGTGGTTGACAAAGCAGTATCGCTGGGCAAACTGATGGGCTTGGTCAACTGCGCAGGCATTGCACCCGCTGAGAAAACCGTGGGCAAGAACGGCGCGCATTCCCTGGCCTTGTTCAGCAAAACCATCACGGTGAACCTAGTGGGCAGCTTCAACATGATCCGCTTGGCCGCTGAAGCCATGGCCAAAAACGACCCGGAAGTCACAGGCGAACGCGGTGCCATGATTTCTACGGCCAGCGTGGCTGCGTACGATGGCCAAATTGGGCAAGCCGCGTATTCCGCATCCAAGGGTGGGATCGTGGGCATGACCCTGCCCATCGCTCGTGATCTGGCCCGCAACGGTATCCGCAACATGACCATTGCCCCAGGCATCTTCGGCACTCCCATGCTGTTTGGCATGCCCCAGGAAGTGCAAGACGCACTGGCCGCCGGCGTTCCGTTCCCGAGCCGCCTGGGCACACCCGAAGACTATGCCAAACTGGCCGTGCACATTTTTGAGAACGATATGCTCAACGGTGAAGTCATTCGCCTGGACGGTGCGATTCGCCTGGCACCACGTTAATTGCTATAAATTTAATAGCTTGTAGCGCTTACCCCATAAGCACTACAAGCCAAAACACCGAGATTCTTCATTCCTAAACAGGAAACGCAAAAACAAAAACGCCGCAATGAATTTCATTGCGGCGTTTTGCTTTTTGGCGGAGTGGACGGGACACTCACTGAAAAAGTTCTAAGCCAATGATTTAAAAGGATTTTTTTCAGAAAAAATCGCAAAAGTGTTCACAAAAAGTGTGACCCCTTGTTGTGACACCAGTCATGCTACACCAAAGTCCACTCTTTTGGGCAGCAGCTCAGACTGATTTATGGGGGTACAAGCTTAGCCAAACAGAACCAAAGTGAGGCGGCAATTAATGCGAAAGGCATTTAACGTACGCGACAAAAAAGAACTCCCAAATACGGCAGAAATGACCGCATACGGCCAGAAGCTGCCATCAGCAGAACTTTGATCAACGGCCGCTCAGGGTCCAATCGCAATCCTCGGCTGCGATCAGCATCCAGATCGTCGGCGTCCCAGGGGGCGATATTGCGGATGAAGTCGACGCGTGGCTCTTCCTCGAACCAGCAGCGTGCCTTCACAGCAGCCCATTGCCTGCGCGTGTGCAAGTATCTCCGTCCTCAATCGCCCTGCGGCTTACCGCCGAATTTCAAGACGAAGCTGCCGGCCACCACGGTCAGTGCCAACAGGCAACCGAGATAGGGCATCACGCTTTGCAGAGGGGCTCCCATTTGATTCAGGCGCAATGCAGCCTGCACTCCAGACGTTGTCGGTATCAACCACCGCAGATACTGCAACGGGAGCGGCAACGCTTCTGGCGGCCAGGAAAATCCGGCAAGAAACACCATCGGCAATGTCGAAAAAAGCAGGACTTGAAGGACCCGTTCGCGATCTCTACACCACAGGCCCACAAGTGACCCCAGCGTCACGATGGCCGACACGTACAGGACCAGGAAAACTAGGGAGCCAGCCACGTTGTTAGCGCGAGGGTAACCGTAGAGCCAAAAGACCCATCCGAAATAGAACAGGCCAGACACCAATCCCGGCAACAGGAATGCCAGCCAGCGCCCGATCCAGGCCATTGGACTGGCATGAGCCGCGCCTCGTTCGACCCAGGTCGCCACCAGCATACCCACGCCCATCAGGAGGGTCTGGTGCATGATGAACAAGGCAACGGCAGGAACAATGAAGCTGCTATAGCCTTCTGTAGGGTTGAACAGCGCCATGGCCCGGAAATCCACGGGAGTGCGGCTCTCGCCGGCTTGGCGGGGACTCTGTCCTTTGGCCTCTCGCTGCCTGATCTCAACACCTGCCGAGGCTGCGCCCACGGCCTCAGAAAAGCCGTACTGAACTGCCTTGCTGATGAGGGGATAGGCCCCGTTCGAGACCACGGTCACCATAGCGGGCATTCCCCTGGCAACATGGGCTTTCAGGTCGTCGGGCAGGACCAGATAGCCATCAATCTCACCACGGCTCATGGCGGCTTGCGCGGCTCGCTCATCCGCCCCAACTGCCTTGACCTCGATGCGAGGATTGGCAAGTGCCAGACGATGAATCGAGCGTGAAAGCGCCGAGTGATCCTGGTCGACAACCGCCACCGGGATCCGGGTCACGACCTCCGGGCCAAAGAACCAGGGGTAGAAGAAAGCATAGAACAGGGGCGCAGCCACAAAGATCATCAATGCGCCCTTGTCGCGCAAGACGTCCCTCAGCGTTGCGACGAACCCTGACCTCAGCGAAGTGGGATGGTGCGAGGTCATGTCAACGCGCTCCCCAGGTCGATGGCTTGTCGCGAGCCTGGACCAAGCCCAAGGCCGCCAGCCCGAGCAACCCGAGGGTGGCCAGCAGGAATACAGCAGGTGTGGCGGCACTCGCGCCGAAGGTTAAGCCCATCAGCAATTGCTCGGTCTGCAATCGGATGTAGTGGGTGAACGGCATTGAGGTCGCCCACATCCGAGCACTGTCAGGCATCGCACTCAGCGGGAAACTCATACCGCTGAACGCGAATGCCGGGGCGGTCAAAAGCCCCGTGACGGACAACGCAGTGCGCAAGGACTTGGTCAGAGTGGCCGCCGCTGCACCCGCGGCCAGCGATAGCGCCATCAGTAAGGTCATGGCCAAGAAGATCCAGAGAAGGCTCCCAGAGATGTCCCAGCCACGCCCGGCCGTGATGTACCAGAGCGCTGCGGCTCCCACGCTGGTCAGAGTCACCCAAGGAATCGCCAGCTTGCCCAGCAGGGCTGCTCCGACGGCCCGCGGCCCCTCGTGCTGCAGCCACTGCCCCAGCGTCCTATCCCTGAACTCACGGCCGACCGCCCATGCCCCAGCCGTCATCGCGAGGATGTGAAGGATGGCGGGGATCGCGGCGGCAGTCAGGTACTTTTCGTAGTTGCCAGACCCGTTGAACAACGCGATTGATTGGATTTGGATCGGGTTAAAGCTGACCTTGGCCTGTTGGGCCGATTCACCTCGCTTGTTTCGAGCAGACATTTCGATGCCGGCGGCCAGGGTCCCAACCACCGTGCGTACATCCCGCTGCAGCAGACTCGAATGCGTGGCGAACTGAGCGTTGTGACGCAGAATGACCTCCGCCTTTATCCCACGCTTGATGTCTCTCTCGAAGTCCCGGGGGATGTTGATCATCCCGTAGACCCGCACCTCTCTTAGGGCAAGTTGGACCGAGGACTCGCTGTCGAATTCGTCCACCACTTGCATGCCAGGCGAGGCGTTGAGCATGCGGACCAGTTGTCGCGATAGCGCGGAATGGTCTTCATCCATCACGCCAACAGGCAGATTCCTGGGGATGGCGCTTGAGAATATCCAAACGACCAACACCACGGCCAATACAGGCACCCACGTCACCATCGCCAAGTCCCAGGGACTTTGACCAAGGCGATGGACCTCCCGCCTGGTGCTGTTGAAGAAGTGGCGCATGGTCAATTCACTCGACCAGCACGGACATGCCAGGGCGAACGCCCTCAATCATTTGGGACGGGCGGGCACGCACCTCGAAGGTCTTGATGTCAAAGCCCTGACCGGACCTGGTGGCACGCCACGTGGCGAAATCAGGCAGGACTGCTGCCCGGTAGACCTTGAAGCGAACCTTACGGCCTTTCAGGGCAGGCAAGGTGGCATCGAATTCTTTGCCGACGGCGAACTTGTCGAGTTTGTCTTCGCGCACGTTGAGCACCACCCACTGATCTGCCATGTTGGCAACCGTGACCACGGGGACGCCTTGGGGCGAAATTTCACCCACGCGCCCCAGCACCTTGACGACTTCGCCGGCCACTGGGCTCTTGAGTTCCGTCTCGGCCTTGGCCGCCTGGACTTCAGCTACGACTCCAGCCAATTGACGCGCCTGTGCGGCGGCAGCTTGCTTGTCCTCGGCACGGGCCCCGGCGCGAGCCATCTCGTATTGGGCCTGTGCAGCCAGGGCTTGATCGCGGGCTGTCTTGAAATTGGCTTCGGCCTCGTCGCGCTTTTGCGCAGCGATCAAGCCGTCCCTGGCCAATCCTTCGATCCGCTTGAACGACGCCTGTGCCAGGTCCGCCGCCGCCAATGCGCGCTGCCAGTTCAGACGGGCGATTTCCACCTCCTGGGGGCGGGCGCCATTTTGTGCCTTGGCCGCGGTGGCCTGCGCAGCCTCCTGGGCCGCAGTGGCCTGCGCCAGTTTTGCGGTCACCTCAGGACTGTCCAGGCGAATCAGCGGCGAGCCGACCGTGATGACATCCCCTTCCTTGACCAAGATGTCCGCGATCCGGGCACTGACCTTGGAAGCGACGTCTACTTCCTGAACCTCCATTTGCCCCTGGAACGCCTCGGCGCCAGGCTGTTGGGCCTTCCATAGGCCCACGCTGAGAACGGTGACTGCGCCGATGATGGCCAGAGTGATGGGTAGTTTCTTGTTCATCTCATTGCACTTTCAGATCGGCACGAGCCATGTAACTGCCGAATTGATCGGACAGGCCAGACACTTCAAGGAGATCGGCGAGCGCCTTGACATAGTCGTAAGCCGCTTGCGCCTGTTCCGTTTTGGCTTTGGCCAGGTTCACTTCGGCGTCGATCAGTTCCAGCGTGGAGTTGGTACCCGCCTTCTGGCCCTTGGTCTTGAGTTGGAGGACTGCATTGGCCAACTCCAGACTCGGGGTCAGCGCAAGGAACTGGCGCCGGGTTTGGTCGACGGCCATCCAACGTTTCTCGACCAGCAAGGCAATGTCATTTCGGGCTTGCTTGTCCTGGCTGTCCGCCATCTCGATGAGCCGGTGAGAGGCTTCGCTCATTAAGGAGCGATCCACGCCACCCCACAACCTCCAGCTGACCCCGACGCCCACAACCCAATTGGCCTGGTCCGAGGAGCGCAGTTGGCGTTGGCCAAAGGCGAACACCGCAGGCTTCTTCTGAGACTCTTCCAGCGCATGAATTTGCTCGGCTTCACGCTTCTTGGCAGCCACCTTGGCCAATCCCGGGTGACGTTCCAGGGCCGCGTCAGTGAAGTAGCCGAGTGGCTCGATCGGCGAACTGATCACGAACAGCGGGCTCATCGGTTGAATCCGCTCATTGTTGCGAAGGATTCTGGCCAACGCCGTCGAGGCTAATTCAGCGTCATCCCGGGCCTTCAGGGCGTTACGCTTGGCATCCTCCATCGCTGCGCGAGCCTGTAGTCGCTCGACCTGTGCGACAAGACCTGCTTCCAGCATTCGCTGCGTGGCGGCGTCATGCTCCGAGACGGTTCGGTAGGCCACTTCACGCAATCCGGCGACGCGTTCAGCCAGTTGGGCGCCGAAGTAGCGCTGCACGAACTCATTGAACACTTCCTGTTGTACCTGGCGGCCGTCTGCCCGGGCCTCTTCGGTTTTGGCTTGCAAGGCCTGTTTGATTGCCGTGGTGGCGCCCCCGGTGTAGATCGGCAATATGGCCGAGACTGATGAGGTATTGCCACTGCGCTGCGTGCTCAGATCGAGGCTGTTCGGAAGTGGCGGCAGGCGTGTCAGACCGGCCGCCAGCGGCGCCGGCAACGCTGCAATCGACGAACCGATCGTGTGCGTCAGGGGGGTCAGATCAATGCCCTGTACGGCGCCCTGGAAGCGGAAAGCCGCAGCTCCTGCGGTCACCACGGGACCACCCAGATGCCGAGTGGCCTGCTCTTTTAATTGTGCGCTCTCAACAGAAAAGCGAGTCATTGCCAGGCGATCTGAATTGGCTTGCAGTCGATGGGCGGCTTCTTCGAAGTTGAGAGCTTCGGCATGTGTCAGCGTGGGAAGGCAAGCTGCCACCCCCATCAAGGCACTGAGTGTCAGCCTGGCAAGCAATCGATTTTGTTGATTCAACATGGCATTCTCTAGTTCGGTACCATTCGGTACCAATCGGTACCAATCGGTACCAATCGGTACCAATCGGTACCACAATCAAAATTCTACACCGATTTTCGGTACTGTCAAGTACCGAGCATGAGATACTCGAACCATGAGCCGACCACAGATCCCTGACGATGAACACCGCACCCGGTTGCTGGAGGGAATGGCACGCGCGGTCACTGCTCACGGGTACGCGCAACTCACGACTTCAGACATCGTTCGCGAGGCGAATGTGTCCAAGAGGACCTTCTACCAATACTTCAAGGACAAGACCGACTGCCTGATCGCGCTGTTCAACCACTCTGCGCAAAAGATCGAGGCCACGCTGCGTGCCAGCATCGATCCCAAGCGAGATTGGAGTTCGCAGATTGATCTGACCATCAGGCTCTATCTGGAGACCTTGGCCGCCAATCCCTTGCTACTGCGCGCGTTGTTTGTGGAGATCCTTGCGCTTGGACCTGCTGGGCTGGTCGCCAGGCGCTTGGCAATGGAAAGACTAGCGGGGGTACTTCTGGCGGCCGCCGCCAACCATCGCTCAACTCCGATCCCGCAATGGCTGGCCACTGGGCTGATTGGTGGAATCAACGAAATGGTGCTGCAGCACATCGAGCAAGACCAGATTGCCCATTTGCCCCGATTGAGCAACCAAGCCGCCGCATTCATGAAAAACGCACTCCAAACCCGTGTGATGGAACCGACCTAGCGCGTCGATGGTCAGTCTGCAGGCGTCCATCGACACGCTTTCTCCATTTGAAGGCATCTGAAAATTTCAGGCTGAACCGCGGCCCGCGTGCGTCGGTGGCTCAACCAACGGAATCCGCTTTCGTTGAAGTGAATGCCTTCAAGGCCTTGTCGGTCTGAAGCTTTGTTTGCTCGATCAGATACTCCAGAAAAACCCGTGTCCGGTCGGGAATGAACTTACGGCTCGGCAATGCCGCATACAAGGCCAGCCGCCCTGTGATCCAGGGAGAGAGCACCCGAACCAAAGTGCCTTGTGAGAGGTAAGGTGCCGCGATATCCAAGGGTAAAGACATGATGCCGGCGCCATCAAGCGCAGCGCGCAACAGCGTGTCCATGTGGTTGGACAACAAAACAGGCTGAACCTCCACCTCCTGCCATTGTTCTTCTCGTTGAGGACTCCACAAACGCCAAATGCGTGGTCGGGTTTGGGGCGATTTCGATCTCAGGCAATCATGGTGCGCCAGCTCCTCTGGCCTGCGTGGCTCCCCCCGGCGCTGCAGATAAGCCGGCGAAGCGACCAGGAAAGCTTCTGACTCGATGACCTTGCGCGCCACGATGTCAGCGTCGAAGTTGTCATCGGTGCCGAGCAAGGTGATGTCGAAGTCCTCAATGGCTGGCTCGGCCACGGGCGACACATGCAGCTCGATCCGCACCGCAGGGTGCTGGCTGCGAAAGCGGCCCAGCAAAGGCGCGACAACATAGGTGGCCAGCAGGGGCGGCGCTTGGATTCGCAGCACGCCGGCCATCTCGGTGGTGTGCGAACTCGCCATCGCATCGGCTTCATCGATGTCCTGCAGGATGTGGCGTATGCGGCTGAGGTATTGCTGGCCAGCCTCGGTGAGTGAGAGGCGCCGAGTGGAGCGCTGCAACAGCCTCGTGCCCAAGTGTTCTTCCAGGTCGGCCACGAGCCGGGTGACCACGGGGGCCGACATGTCCAGCGCCCGCGCTGCAGCGGCAAAGCCGCCCTCGTCCACCACGCTCTCAAAAACACGCATCGACTGCAGTCGGTCCATCCAGCGCTCCTTACAGGCTCTTCAAGAGCTTGCATTATTTCTCTTTTGGAAATGACCCAATGTTTTATTAGCTATTTTTCCTTCGAAAAAGAAATTTTAAAGTTCATCCCATCGATGCAGCGCTTTCCACACGAAGGTCCATCGACCCGGCCAGAAGCTCCGTCATGTTGACAGACCGGCCGTTTCTTGAAACCGAAAGGAAACCAATCATGAACCGCTATACCCTCTCCGCCCTGACCCTTGCCGTGGTGGCAGCCCTGTCCGCTGGCCATGCCCTGGCCTTTGATGCCTCGGCCCCCAAAACCCGCGAACAGGTCAAGGCTGAATTGGCCGAAGCCATCCGCACCGGCGACATCGTGGTCAATGGTGAAACTGGCCAAAAAGCCAATGAACTTTTCCCTGGCCGCTACCCGGCCAAACCGGTCGTCGAAGGTAAGACCCGCGAGCAAGTCAAAGCCGAGCTGGCCGAAGCCATCCGCACCGGCGACATCGTGGTCGACCAAGAGAGCGGCAAGAAAGCCAACGAACTTTTCCCTGGCCGCTACCCGGCCAAACCGGTCGTCGAAGGTAAGACCCGCGAGCAAGTCAAAGCCGAGCTGGCCGAAGCCATCCGCACCGGCGACATCGTGGTCGACCAAGAGAGCGGCAAGAAAGCCAACGAACTTTTCCCCGGCCGCTACCCGGCTAAACCGGTGGCCCAGGGCAAGACCCGCGAGCAGGTCAAGACCGAACTGGCCGAGGCGGTTCGCACGGGCCAGATGCCGCTGGTCAGCACTTACTGAACGGACCCGTTTGATTGGACCGCATGACTTCGGTGTGAATGCATGCAGTCCACGCCGGGGTCATTGAAATCAGTGAATTCGGCGCTCAGCGCCGCGTTCACTGGAGCCGGGCAAGCCGCATAGATGGTTCGGGATGATGCTAGATCGCTGAGATGATCGACATAGAGTTTGCGTGCCCGCCGGATGAGCAGCGCCGCCAGATCGGCCCAAATGCGCCAGTCGCGCGACTCGTTGGCATCGGCCAGCGTAGAGCGCTTGACGGTCGAACGAAAACCCATCGCATACAGCTTGGTGGCGTTGGCTGAGAGGCTGACTTCGATGTCGCGCAGGCTCTCGCGCCAGGTCAGTTGCGCGAACGCCATGGCACGAAACTGCTCGGCGCACGACAGCGTGCGAACCCCGGCATTGCCTTGGTAGCGATGGACGATGCGGGAAAAACTCGTCCAGGGCATGAACTCCATGACCTGGGCGAACAGGGTCTTGCCAACATACATGCGCACTCCTCGGGAAAGCCAATCCCGGGAAAGTACGCGGTTTTAGTCCAGCGAAGTTCAAGTCGGCACCAAACAAAATCGGCCTGCAAGCCGCGCCAATGCTTGATATTCGGCTCGGCGCATATGATTTAACCGGACAGCAGTGAAACACACTGATGTCTCAAGTGGCTTGGAGCGAAACGTGCTTCAGGCGCGTGGAGGACAGTGGAGTGATTCACATGGCTGGAGTCATCCGAAAGATGGCCAAGGACTTGGAGATGCTTCAGATCAATCACAACAAGCTGTCCCACTTCGTCAGGACCCATATCAAAACGGATCAGGACGAGGGGGGCAATGGAGGGGGGGACGACCAATCACCGCTTTCAACCCACTTGCAGAAATCGCTGAGCAAATTAGGTCGCTGAGCATTCAGCTCAACGACTGTGAAGTTGGCTCTCTGGAGGCAAAAGCCATATCGGACCAGTTGAACGTCCTTCAGGGCATCAGGCAGTCTCAGTCTGGCGCATCTCCCCCGGCAATTTCTCGCCTGAGAGCTTCATCACTTGGGAAGGTACTCAGATCATTCAGATTGATGTTTTTCGGCTGGTAATCCTTGCTCACTTTTGATCCCTTTAACTCTGCTGAAATATACAGTGCCTTGAGCTTGGCCTGATGTGGTTCACGGGTTCCCAAAGAGAACCGTCTCTCGTGAACTCCTGACTCATTTCGCACAGTCAATCGGAAGTAGAAGATCCCATGTCTGGACTTGACCAGATAGGAAGGCAGTTTCATTGTGGTTTTCCCATGAAATGGGACACCTAAATGTGACACTGCTTGCGAGACCAAAAAGAAAAAAGCCGTTGAAAATCAACGGCTTTTTCTATGATGGCGGAGTGGACGGGACTCGAACCCGCGACCCCCGGCGTGACAGGCCGGTATTCTAACCAACTGAACTACCACTCCTGGTAGATAGCTTTCGCTTGCATCTCAGACACAAGCCAAGCGCTACAACTTGGCGACCCTACGGGGATTCGAACCCCGGTACTCACCGTGAAAGGGTGATGTCCTAGGCCTCTAGACGATAGGGTCAAAACCTTGGAACTTACTAACCTGTGGTGGAGGTAAACGGGATCGAACCGATGACCTCTTGCATGCCATGCAAGCGCTCTCCCAGCTGAGCTATACCCCCACTGAACTCTGAATTTCTTCAGAGCAAGAGCGTGCGGCGAACCACAAGCTTCTTGATTTGGCGGAGTGGACGGGACTCGAACCCGCGACCCCCGGCGTGACAGGCCGGTATTC
>VFQM010002196.1_pt1 | contig 15079 bp, 11 predicted proteins | sample 3512391 | NCBI WGS metagenome assembly VFQM01 (sample SAMN10412369, study PRJNA504923) | tailings metagenome | isolation source: Replicate 1 from Balatoc abandoned mine | place: Philippines
TCGCGAAGGCGGCCGTACCGTCGGCGCCGGCGTCGTGGCGAAGATTATCGAGTAAGTCCTTCGGGATAGATTTAGGCCAGTAGCTCAATTGGCAGAGCGTCGGTCTCCAAAACCGAAGGTTGGGGGTTCGAGACCCTCCTGGCCTGCCAGAACAATGACGTGGATGCCGCCCCATGCGGGTGGTCGAGGTTTTGATGTTTGACAAGATCAAACTGCTGATCGCTGTGCTGCTGGTGATTGCCGGCGTGGTGGGCTTCTATGTCCTGCCCGACGTGCCCGCGCTGGTGCGCGTGCTGATGGTGCTGGGCGGCCTCGTTGCGGGTGCGGCGGTGACGTATTTCACTGCGCCCGGCAAAGCCTTCTTTGCGTTTGCTGGCGAGGCGCGCGACGAGACGCGCAAGGTCGTGTGGCCGACGCGCAAGGAAACCATACAGACCACCGCCATTGTCCTGGTTTTTGTGATGGTGATGGCCCTGTTCCTGTGGATCGTCGATTCTATCCTGCTGTGGGTAGTGGGGCTGGCATTGGGCGGAGGTAACTGATGGGCATGCGCTGGTACGTCGTTCACGCCTATTCCGGGTTCGAGAAAAGCGTTGCGCGCAATCTTGCCGAGCGCATCGAGCGCGCCGGGATGAAGGATCGCTTCGGCGAGATTCTGGTGCCGGTGGAAGAGGTCGTCGAGATGAAGGGCGGCCAGAAGGCCGTGACCGAACGCAAGTTCTTCCCGGGCTATGTCCTGGTGCAGATGGACATGGGTGACGACACCTGGCATCTGGTTAAGAGCACGCCCAAGGTGACCGGCTTCGTCGGCGGCACCGCCACCAAGCCTACGCCGATCTCCGAAAAGGAGGTCGAGGCGATCATGAGTCAGATGAGGGAGGGTGTGGAGAAACCCAGACCCAAGATTCTGTTCGAGGTCGGCCAGTCGGTGCGCGTGATCGACGGCCCCTTCACCGATTTCAATGGCACCGTGGAAGAGGTGAACTACGACAAGAGCAAGCTGCGCGTGTCGGTGTTGATCTTCGGCCGCGCAACGCCGGTTGAGCTGGAATTCGGTCAGGTCGAGAAGGCTTGACGGATGGCGCGCCGCAGGGCGGGCCAAAGAGGAGCGCAAGTAGGCGGGGCGAAAATCCCGCCCAAAGCGCGTTATGACTCACTTTAATCAGGAAGCATCATGGCAAAGAAAGTAGTCGGCTATATCAAGCTGCAAGTGCCGGCGGGCAAGGCCAACCCTTCGCCGCCCATCGGCCCGGCCCTCGGTCAAAAGGGCCTCAACATCATGGAATTCTGCAAGGCGTTCAACGCGCAGACGCAGAGCATGGAGCCGGGTCTGCCCATTCCCGTGGTGATCACCGCCTACGCGGACAAGAGCTTCACCTTCATCATGAAGACGCCGCCCGCGACGGTGCTGATCAAGAAGGCGATCAAGCTCGACAAGGGTTCCGCCAAGCCCCACACCGACAAGGTCGGCAAGATTTCCCGCGCCCAGCTCGAGGAAATCGCCAAGCTCAAATCGCCTGATCTCACTGCTGCCGACCTGGATGCCGCGGTGCGTACGATCGCTGGCTCTGCCCGTTCCATGGGCGTGGATGCGGAGGTTTGAACATGAGCAAGATTTCCAAGCGCCTTCAGGCCATCAAAGAAAAAATCGATCGCAACAAGGTTTATCCTGTCATGGAAGCCCTGCAGCTGATCAAGGAAACCGCCACCGCCAAGTTTGACGAATCCGTCGACGTGGCCGTGAACCTTGGCATCGACGCGCGCAAATCCGACCAGATGGTGCGCGGTTCCGTCGTGCTGCCCAAGGGCACCGGCAAGAGCGTGCGCGTTGCCGTGTTTGCGCAGGGTGCCAATGCGGATGCCGCCAAGGCCGCCGGCGCCGATGTCGTCGGTTTCGACGACCTGGCCGCCGACGTCAAGGCTGGCAAGATGGATTTCGATGTGGTCATCGCCACCCCGGACGCCATGCGTATCGTCGGCCAGTTGGGTCAGATTCTCGGCCCGCGCGGCCTGATGCCTAACCCCAAGGTTGGCACGGTGACGCCGAACGTGGCCGAGGCCGTGAAAAACGCCAAGGCGGGCCAGGTGCAGTACCGCACCGACAAGGGCGGCATCGTGCATTGCACCATCGGTCGCGCGTCGTTCACCCCGGACGATCTTAAGGTGAACCTGATGGCGCTGGTCGAAGCTTTGAACAAAGCCAAGCCGGCCGCATCCAAGGGCGTGTACATGAAGAAGCTGTCCGTCTCCAGCACCATGGGAGTCGGCGTGCGCGTGGATCAAACCACCCTGAACGCTTAAGTATTTTGGGCCTGCCCCGGCGGTGTTCGCATCGACGGGGTGGGGTTATCCAAGACCGTAGGAGCCGCAAGGCTTAATCACCAAGACCGCTGTACCGGGTTTCGGATCCTACGCAGATGGCGCACCCAAAACAGGTGTTACTCCTGTCAAGGTCGCCAGCCGTGGGGCTGATTTAGCCTCGCTTTTATTGGGAGAAGACCTTGAGTCTGAATCTGGAAGAGAAAAAGGCTGTCGTAGCTGAAGTGGCCGCGGAGGTTGCGGGCGCTCAGTTGATGGTGCTGGCTGAGTATCACGGTACGGTGGTCACAGACATTACTACGTTGCGTGCTGCTGCTCGTAACAGTGGGGTGTATTTTCGTGTGATCAAGAACACTCTGGCGCGTCGTGCGGTCCAGGGAACGCCGTTTGAAGGGCTGGCTGACCAGATGGTCGGCCCGCTCGTCTATGGTCTTTCCAAAGATCCGGTGGCTGCCGCCAAGGTCATGAACGACTTTGCCAAAGGCAAAGAACAGTTTGTGATCAAGGGTGGAGCCATGCCCAATTTGGTCATGTCGGTTGACGAAGTGAAGAGACTGGCCAACTTGCCGAGCCGTAACGAGTTGCTCGCCAAGCTGCTTGGCACCATGCAAGCACCGATGGCCGCGTTTGCACGTGGTCTGGCTGCTGTGCGTGATCAAAAACAAGCTGCTTGAACGACATTATTTATCGAACCTCATACATATTTGACAGGAGTTACTAATGGCTGCATCTAAAGCTGAAATCCTCGACGCAATCGCCGGCATGACCGTGCTGGAGCTGTCTGAGTTGATCAAGGAAATGGAAGAGAAGTTTGGCGTGTCTGCGGCTGCAGTGGCGGTGGCTGCTGCCCCGGCTGCTGGCGGTGGCGCTGCTGCTGAAGAGCAAACCGAGTTTACCGTCATGCTGACGTCGGCTGGCGCGAAAAAGGTTGAAGTCATCAAGGTGGTGCGTGCTGCTACCGGCCTGGGCCTGAAGGAAGCCAAGGACCTGGTCGACGGCGCTCCCAAGGCCGTCAAGGAAGGCGTCAGCAAAGCCGACGCCGACGCGATGAAGAAACAGCTGGAAGAAGCTGGCGCCACTGTCGAGGTCAAGTAAGGCCTCGCGCTTTCGCGGGTCGCCGGCCCGCGAAGGCGGCACACGCAAACGGCAAACCCGGAGTCCTTTTTGGCCTCCGGGTTGTGCTTTTTGCGTGTACCGGAATTGAGCGCTTGACGGCGGACATGCCGTTACCGGAATCGCTCCGCAACCTGCCATATCCAAGGAGACCCCATGGGCTACACCTTCACCGAAAAGAAACGCATCCGCAAGAGTTTCGGCAAGCGTGTGAACGTGCTGCCGGTGCCCTATCTGTTGGCCACCCAGCTTGAGTCCTATCGCAACTTCCTGCAGACCGACGTGCCGCAAGCCGAGCGCAAGAACGAGGGCCTGCAGGCTGCTTTCACCTCGATTTTTCCGATTTCCAGCCACTCCGGCAACGCGCGGCTCGAGTACGTGCATTACAACCTCGGCGAACCCGCCTTCGATATCAAGGAATGCCAGCAGCGTGGCCTGACCTTCTGCGCGCCGCTGCGCGCCAAGGTGCGCCTGGTGATCATGGACAAGGAAGCGTCCAAGCCCACGGTCAAGGAAGTCAAGGAGCAGGAAGTCTACATGGGCGAGATCCCGCTCATGACCCCGACCGGTTCCTTCGTCATCAACGGTACCGAGCGGGTCATCGTGTCCCAGCTGCACCGATCGCCCGGCGTGTTTTTCGAGCATGATCGCGGCAAGACCCATAGCTCGGGCAAGCTCCTTTTTTCCGCGCGCATCATTCCCTACCGCGGTTCCTGGCTGGACTTCGAGTTCGACCCCAAGGACTATCTGTACTTCCGCGTCGACCGTCGCCGCAAGATGCCCGGCACCATTCTGCTGAAGGCGTTGGGCTACACCCCCGAGCAGATCCTCGACCTGTTCTTCGACAAGGATACTTTCCACTGTAACGCCCAGGGCGTGCAGTTCGAGCTGGTGCCCGATCGCCTGCGCGGCGAAGTGGCCCGCTTCGATATCTACGGCAAGGATGGCAAGGTCATCGTGCCGAAGGACAAGCGCATCACGGCCAAGCACGTGCGCGAACTCGATGCTGCCGGCGTCAAGATGTGGGCCATTCCCAATGAATTCGTGACCGGCCGCGTGCTGGCGCACGACGTGCTGGACAAGGAGACCGGCGAGCTGATCGCGCGCGCCAACGACGAGATTACCGACGACCTGCTGGCCAAGTTTGCGGCCATGGGTGTGTCCAGGTTTCAGACCATCTACGTCAATGACCTCGACCACGGCGCGTTCATTTCGCAGACCCTGCGCATCGACGAAACGCCTGACGAGTATGCTGCGCGCGTTGCCATCTACCGCATGATGCGTCCGGGCGAGCCGCCCACCGAAGACGCAGTGAAGACCCTGTTCGAAGGCCTGTTCTTCAGCGAGGAGCGTTACGACCTCTCGACCGTCGGTCGCATGAAGTTCAACCGCCGCGTCGGTCGCGAGGAGCTCGATGGCACGGGCACGCTTTCCAACGAGGACATCATCGCCGTGATGAAGATTCTGGTCGAGCTGAGGAATGGCCGCGGCGAGATCGACGACATCGACCACCTCGGCAACCGCCGTGTACGCTCGGTCGGCGAACTGGCCGAGAACCAGTTCCGCGCAGGCCTCGTGCGTGTCGAGCGCGCCGTCAAGGAGCGCCTGTCGCAGGCCGAGTCCGAGAATCTGATGCCGCACGACCTCATCAACGCGAAGCCGGTCAGTGCCTCGATCAAGGAGTTCTTCGGTTCGTCGCAGTTGTCGCAGTTCATGGACCAGACCAACCCGCTGTCGGAGATTACCCACAAGCGCCGTGTTTCGGCGCTGGGCCCGGGCGGCCTGACCCGCGAGCGCGCCGGCTTCGAGGTGCGTGACGTGCATCCCACGCATTACGGCCGTGTCTGCCCGATCGAGACGCCGGAAGGCCCGAACATCGGCCTGATCAACTCGCTCGCTCTGTTCGCCCAGGTCAACAGCTACGGTTTCATCGAAACCCCGTACCGCAAGGTCGTGGATGGCAAGGTCAGCAACGAGATCGAGTACCTGTCCGCGATCGAGGAAAGCAAGTACGTGATCGCCCAGGCCAACGCCGAACTCGACGGCAAGGGCAAATTCACCGATGAACTGGTTTCCTGCCGCCACAAGAACGAATTCACCCTGTCTACGCCGGATCGCATCGAGTACATGGACGTGGCGCCGGCGCAGGTGGTGTCGGTGGCCGCTTCGCTGATTCCCTTCCTTGAGCACGATGACGCCAACCGCGCCTTGATGGGTTCCAACATGCAGCGTCAGGCCGTACCCTGCCTGCGTCCCGAGAAGCCGCTGGTCGGCACCGGCATCGAGCGCACTGCCGCGATCGATTCCGGCACCGTGGTCACCGCCCATCGAGGCGGCGTGGTGGATTACGTCGATGCGAGCCGCATGGTTATTCGCGTCAACGACGACGAAGCCAAGGCTGGCGAAGTCGGCGTGGACATCTACTCGCTCATCAAGTACACCCGTTCCAACCAGAACACCAATATCAACCAGCGCCCGCTGGTGAAGGTGGGAGATGTCATCGCTCGCGGCGACGTCATCGCCGACGGTGCTTCGACCGACATGGGCGAACTGGCGCTGGGCCAGAACATGACCGTCGCCTTCATGCCCTGGAACGGCTACAACTTCGAAGACTCGATCCTGATTTCCGAGAAGGTGGTGGCGGAAGACCGCTACACCTCGATCCACATCGAAGAGCTGAACGTGGTCGCGCGCGATACCAAGCTCGGACCGGAAGAGATCACCCGCGACATTTCCAACCTGCCCGAGCGCCAGCTCGGCCGCCTGGACGAGTCCGGCATCATCAGCATCGGCGCCGAAGTCGAAGCCGGCGACGTGCTGGTCGGCAAGGTCACGCCCAAGGGCGAAACCCAGCTGACCCCGGAAGAAAAGCTGCTGCGCGCCATCTTCGGCGAGAAGGCGTCTGACGTGAAGGACACCAGCTTGCGCGTGCCTTCCGGCATGAGCGGCATCGTCATCGACGTGCAGGTGTTTACCCGCGAGGGCATCGAGCGCGACAAGCGCGCGCAGAGCATCATCGACAGCCAGTTGGCCGAATACAAGAAGGACTTGGCCGACCGCATGCGCATTGTCGAGATGGATGCCTACTCGCGCCTCGGCCGCATGCTGCTCGGCAAGACCGCCAACGGCGGTCCCAAGAAACTGGCCAAGGGCACCAAGGTCAGCCGCGAGTACCTGGAATCGCTGCCGGGCCACGACTGGTTCGACATCCGTATTGCTGATGACGAAATCAGCCGCCAGATGGAAGCCATCAAGGACGGTCTCGCCGGCAAGCGCGTCGAGTTCGATGCCATGTTCGAAGAGAAGAAGAAAAAGCTCACCGCCGGCGATGAACTGCCGCCCGGGGTGCAGAAGATGGTCAAGGTCTACCTCGCGGTCAAGCGCCGCCTGCAGCCCGGCGACAAGATGGCCGGCCGCCATGGCAACAAGGGCGTGGTCTCCAAGATCGTGCCGGTCGAGGACATGCCCTACATGGACAACGGCATGCCGGTCGACATCGTGCTGAACCCGCTCGGCGTGCCCTCACGGATGAACGTGGGCCAGATCCTGGAAACCCACCTTGGCTGGGCGGCCAAGGGTCTCGGTCAGAAGATCGATGCCATGCTGCGCGCCCAGGCCAAGGCCAAGGACATGCGCGCCTTCCTCAAGGAGGTGTACAACAGCCGCGGCGCACAGGAAAAGATGGACGACCTGTCCGACGAGGACATCCTTGATCTGGCGGCCAACCTCGTCAAGGGCGTGCCCTTTGCGACCCCGGTATTCGATGGCGCCTCGGAAGAGGAAATCCACCACATGCTGAAGCTGGCGGACATGTCCGAGGGCGGCCAGGTGACGCTGTACGACGGCCGCACTGGCGAGGCCTTCGAGCGCCAAGTTACTGTCGGCGTGATGCACGTGCTGAAGCTGCACCACCTGGTCGACGACAAGATGCATGCCCGCTCCACCGGCCCGTACTCGCTCGTCACCCAGCAGCCGCTGGGCGGCAAGGCGCAGTTCGGCGGCCAGCGCTTCGGCGAGATGGAAGTGTGGGCGCTGGAAGCCTACGGCGCTTCCTACGTGCTGCAGGAAATGCTGACCGTGAAGTCCGACGACGTGACCGGCCGCACCAAGGTCTACGATAACATCGTCAAGGGCGATCACAAGATCGAGGCAGGCATGCCGGAATCCTTCAACGTGCTGGTGAAGGAAATCCGCTCGCTGGGCATCGACATCGATCTGGAACGTTATTAATTTTGGGGTGAGGAACTAACCATGAAAGCACTGCTGGATCTGTTCAAGGAAGCCACCCAGGAAGAAGAGTTCGATGCCATCAAGATCGGCATCGCCTCCCCTGAAAAAATCCGTGCCTGGTCGTACGGCGAGGTCAAGAAGCCCGAAACCATCAACTACCGCACCTTCAAGCCGGAACGCGATGGCCTGTTCTGCGCCAAGATTTTCGGCCCGGTCAAGGACTACGAGTGCCTGTGCGGCAAGTACAAGCGCCTGAAGCATCGCGGGGTGATCTGCGAGAAGTGCGGCGTCGAAGTGACCCTGTCCAAGGTGCGTCGCGAGCGCATGGGCCACATCGATCTGGCCAGCCCGGTCGCCCACATCTGGTTCCTTAAGTCCCTGCCCAGCCGTCTCGGCATGGTGCTGGACATGACCCTGCGCGACATCGAGCGCGTGCTGTACTTCGAAGGCTACGTCGTGACCGACCCCGGCATGACCCCGCTCAACAAATGCCAGCTCTTGACCGAGGACGACTACCTGTCCAAGGTCGAGGAGTACGGTGACGAGTTCAAGGCCTCCATGGGCGCCGAGGGCATCCGCGACCTGCTGCGCGCCATCGACCTCAACAGCGAAGTCGAGAACCTGCGCGCAGAACTGTCGAAGACCACCTCCGACACCAAACTGAAGAAGATTTCCAAGCGCCTCAAGGTGCTGGAGGCTTTCCAGCGTTCCGGCATCAAGCCCGACTGGATGATCCTGGAAGTGCTGCCGGTGTTGCCGCCGGAACTGCGCCCGCTGGTGCCGCTGGATGGTGGCCGCTTCGCGACTTCCGACCTCAATGACCTGTACCGCCGTGTCATCAACCGCAACAATCGTCTGAAAAGGCTCCTGGAACTGAAGGCGCCGGAAATCATCGTGCGCAACGAAAAGCGCATGCTGCAGGAGTCCGTGGACTCGCTGTTGGACAACGGTCGCCGCGGCAAGGCCATGACCGGCGCCAACAAGCGTCCGCTGAAATCGCTGGCCGACATGATCAAGGGCAAGAGCGGCCGCTTCCGCCAGAACCTGCTGGGCAAGCGCGTCGACTACTCCGGCCGTTCCGTCATCGTGGTGGGCCCGCAACTGAAGCTGCACCAGTGCGGCCTGCCGAAGAAAATGGCGCTGGAACTGTTCAAGCCCTTCATCTTCAACCGCCTGGAGGTCATGGGCCTGGCCACTACCATCAAGGCGGCCAAGAAGATGGTGGAAGACGAAGAGCCGATCGTGTGGGACATCCTCGAAGAGGTTATCCGCGAACACCCGGTGCTGCTGAACCGCGCGCCCACGCTGCACCGTCTCGGCATCCAGGCTTTCGAGCCGGTGCTGATCGAGGGCAAGGCGATCCAGTTGCATCCGCTGGTCTGTGCGGCCTTCAACGCCGACTTCGACGGTGACCAGATGGCCGTGCACGTGCCGTTGTCGCTGGAAGCGCAGATGGAAGCGCGCACCCTGATGCTGGCTTCCAACAACGTGCTGTCGCCCGCCAACGGCGAGCCCATCATCGTGCCTTCGCAGGACATCGTGCTGGGTCTGTACTACATGACCCGCGAGAAGATCAACGCCAAGGGCGAAGGCAGCTTCTACGCCGACGTGGCCGAGGCGCGCCGCGCCTATGACAACGGCGCAGTCGAGCTGCATGCGCGCGTGACCATCCGCATCAAGGAAGCGAACATCGTCGACGGCCAGCGCGTCGAGACCGTGAGGCGCGTCGAGACTACCGTCGGCCGTGCCATCCTGTCGGAAATCCTGCCGCCGGGCCTGTCGTTCAGCCATATCGACAAGGCGCTGAAGAAAAAGGAAATCTCCAAGCTCATCAACGCCAGTTTCCGACTCTGCGGCCTGCGCGAAACCGTGATCTTCGCTGACAAGCTGATGTACACCGGTTTCAGCTTCGCGACCCGCGCCGGCATGTCGATCGCCATCAAGGACATGCTGATCCCGGCGGAAAAATCCTCCATTCTCGAGGCCGCCGAAGCCGAGGTGAAGGAAATCGAGATGCAGTACACCTCCGGCCTGGTGACCCAGGGCGAACGCTACAACAAGGTGGTGGACATCTGGGGGCGCGCCGGTGACCAGGTGGCCAAGGCCATGATGGGCCAGTTGGGCGTGGAAAAGGTGAAGAACCGCAAGGGCGAGGAAGTCACCCAGGAATCCTTCAACGCGATCTACATGATGGCCGACTCCGGCGCACGCGGTTCTGCCGCGCAGATTCGTCAGCTGGCCGGCATGCGCGGCCTGATGGCCAAGCCGGATGGCTCCATCATCGAGACCCCGATTACCGCGAACTTCCGCGAGGGGTTGAACATGCTGCAGTACTTCATTTCTACCCACGGCGCCCGCAAGGGCCTCGCCGACACCGCGCTGAAAACCGCGAACTCCGGCTACCTCACCCGCCGTCTGGTCGATGTGACGCAGGATCTGGTGGTGGTGGAAGACGATTGCGGCACCAAGGACGGCATGGCGCTCAAGGCGCTGGTCGAGGGCGGTGAAGTGGTCGAGCCGCTGCGCGAGCGCATTCTGGGTCGCGTGGCCGCGGTCGACGTCGTCAATCCGGAAACCCAGGAGACCATGATCGAGGCCGGTACCCTGCTCTCCGAGGATCTGGTCGATGCCATAGACGCCGCCGGCGTCGACGAAGTCAAGGTGCGCACCCCGCTCACCTGCAGCACCCGCTTCGGCCTGTGCGCCAAGTGCTACGGGCGCGACCTCGGTCGTGGCCATCTGGTCAACGTGGGCGAGGCAGTGGGCGTCATTGCCGCCCAGTCGATCGGCGAGCCGGGCACCCAGCTCACCATGCGGACCTTCCACATCGGCGGCGCGGCCTCGCGGGCCGCGGCAGCCAGCCAACTGGAAGCCAAGTCCAACGGCACGGTGCGCTATTCGGCGACCATGCGCTACGTCACCAATGCACGCCAGGAGCTGGTGGCGATTTCTCGTTCCGGCGAGATGATCGTGGTCGACGATGCCGGCCGCGAGCGCGAGCGCCACAAGGTGCCCTACGGCGCCACCCTGTCGGTGACCGACGGCGCCAAGATCAAGGCCGGCGCCGTGCTGGCGACCTGGGACCCGCATACCCGTCCGATCATTACCGAGTACACCGGCAAGGTGCGCTTCGAGAACGTCGAGGAGGGCGTCACCGTTGCCAAGCAGATCGACGAGGTCACCGGCCTCTCGACCCTGGTGGTGATTGACCCCAAGTCCCGCAAGGGCGCAGCGGCCAAGGGCGTGCGCCCGCAGGTCAAGCTGCTGGACGAGTCTGGCAAGGAGGCAAGGATTGCTGGCACCGACACCCCGGTCAACATCACTTTCCAGATCGGCTCCATCATTACCGTGAAGGATGGCCAGGATGTGCATGTGGGCGATGTGCTCGCACGCATTCCGCAGGAAACCACCAAGACCCGCGACATCACCGGCGGCCTGCCGCGCGTGGCCGAGCTGTTCGAGGCGCGTTCGCCGAAGGACGCGGGCCTGCTGGCGGAAGTGACCGGCACGGTGTCTTTCGGCAAGGACACGAAGGGCAAGCAGCGCCTGGTCATTACCGACTTCGACGGCGTCGCCCACGAGTACCTCATCCCGAAGGACAAGCACGTCACCGCCCACGATGGCCAGGTCGTGCAGAAGGGCGAGATGATCGTCGACGGCTCGGTTGATCCGCAGGACATCCTGCGCCTGCAGGGCGTCGAGGCGCTGGCCCGGTACATCACCGATGAAGTGCAGGATGTCTACCGCCTGCAGGGCGTGAAAATCAACGACAAGCACATCGAGGTCATCGTGCGTCAGATGCTGCGTCGCGTGAACGTGGCGGACCCGGGCGATACCACCCTCATTCCCGGCGAGCAGGTGGAACGCTCCGAAGTGCTGCAGCTCAACGACGAAATGGTGGCGGCCGGCAAGCAGCCCGCTACCTATGATCCCGTGCTGCTGGGCATTACCAAGGCTTCGCTGTCCACCGACTCCTTCATTTCGGCGGCTTCCTTCCAGGAAACCACCCGGGTGCTTACGGAGGCGGCGATCATGGGCAAGAAGGACGACCTGCGCGGCCTCAAGGAAAACGTCATCGTCGGCCGGCTCATCCCGGCGGGTACGGGCCTTGCCTACCACAATACCCGCCGTCGTCAGGCCGCGGGCGAAGACCTGGCGGCCGACCATTTCATCGAGACGCCGCAGCAGCCCACCCAGGAAAACCAGGAGGTGGCTTGACAACGTAGCGCTGCCTACTTAGAATCATGCGTCTTTTTTCCGGCTTCTTTGCCGGGATGCATGAATCTGACGCAACGGGACGGCCCAGGCCGTCCCGGTTGTTTTAATGCTGTTTTGAGACATTGACTGAACGGAAGCTTAGATGCCAACGATTAACCAGCTGATCCGCAAGCCGCGCAAGGCTCCGGTGACCAAAAGCAAGGTGCCTGCCATGCAGGCCTGTCCGCAAAAGCGCGGTGTGTGTACCCGCGTGTACACCACTACTCCCAAGAAGCCGAACTCCGCGTTGCGGAAAGTCTGCAAGGTTCGCCTGACCAACGGTTTCGAGGTGATCAGCTATATCGGCGGCGAAGGTCACAACCTGCAGGAGCACTCCGTGGTGCTGATCCGTGGCGGTCGTGTCAAGGATTTGCCGGGTGTGCGTTACCACACGGTCCGTGGTTCGCTGGACACGGCGGGCGTGAAGGATCGCAAGCAGGCGCGTTCCAAGTACGGCGCCAAGCGTCCCAAGGCAGCTTAAAAATTATTGAAGGATTGATGACATGCCACGCCGTCGCGAAGTAGAAAAACGTGAAATCCTGCCGGATCCCAAGTTCGGCAACGTCGAAGTTTCCAAGTTCATGAACGCCATCATGATCAGCGGCAAGAAGTCTGTCGCCGAGCGTATCGTGTATGGCGCTTTCGAGCATATCTCCAAGAAATCCGGCAAGGATCCGCTGGAAGTGTTCTCCACGGCCATGAATAATGTGCGCCCCATCGTCGAGGTGAAGAGCCGCCGCGTTGGTGGTGCCAACTATCAGGTGCCCGTCGAGGTGCGTCCTTCCCGGCGTACCGCCCTGGCCATGCGCTGGGTGCGCGATGCTGCGCGCAAGCGCGGCGAGAAATCGATGGATGCCCGTCTCGCGGGCGAGCTGCTGGATGCCGCCGAAGGTCGCGGCTCTGCAATGAAAAAGCGTGAAGAGGTTCACCGCATGGCAGAAGCCAACAAGGCTTTCTCGCATTTCCGTTTCTGATGGGGAATTGACAAGACATGGCACGTACCACCCCCATCGAGCGTTACCGCAACATCGGCATCTCTGCCCATATTGACGCGGGCAAGACCACCACGTCCGAGCGTATCCTGTTTTATACCGGCGTTTCCCACAAGTTGGGTGAAGTGCACGACGGTGCGGCGACGACTGACTGGATGGAGCAGGAGCAGGAGCGTGGCATCACCATTACCTCCTCTGCGGTGACCTGTTTCTGGAAGGGCATGGACATGTCCATGCCCGAGCACCGCATCAACATCATCGACACGCCCGGACACGTAGATTTCACCATCGAGGTGGAGCGTTCCATGCGCGTGCTGGACGGTGCCTGCATGGTGTACTGTGCCGTGGGTGGCGTGCAGCCCCAGTCCGAGACCGTTTGGCGTCAGGCCAACAAGTACGGCGTGCCGCGCCTTGCCTTCGTCAACAAGATGGACCGCACGGGTGCCAACTTCTTCAAGGTCTATGAGCAGATGAAGACCCGTCTGCGCGCCAATCCGGTACCCGTCGTGGTGCCGATCGGCGCCGAGGACAACTTCAAGGGCGTGGTCGATCTACTCAAGATGAAGGCCATCATCTGGGACGAAGCCTCTCAGGGCATGAAGTTTTCCTACGAGGACATCCCGTCCGATCTCGTCGAGATCAGCAAGGAGTGGCGCGAGAAGATGGTCGAGGCTGCGGCCGAGTCGTCGGAAGAGCTGATGAACAAGTACCTGGAAGAGGGCGACCTCTCCGAGGCGGATGTCGTCGCCGGCCTGCGCGTGCGTACCATTGCGGGCGAAATCGTGCCCATGTTGTGCGGTACCGCATTCAAGAACAAGGGCGTGCAGCGCATGCTGGATGCTGTCGTCCAGTATCTGCCGTCGCCGGTCGACATTCCGCCTGTTGCGGGCCTCGATGATTACGAGAAGGAGGTCGTGCGTCACGCCAAGGACGACGAAAAATTCTCCGCGCTCGCATTCAAGCTGATGGCCGATCCGTTCGTGGGTCAGCTCACCTTCATCCGTGTCTATTCCGGTGTTCTGCAGTCGGGTGATACCGTGATGAACTCGGTCAAGGGCAAGAAAGAACGCATTGGCCGCATTCTGCAGATGCATGCCAACCAGCGCGAAGAGATCAAGGAAGTCCGTGCGGGCGACATCGCCGCCGTGGTTGGTCTGAAGGACGTGACGACGGGCGATACCCTTTGCGATGTGGCGGCTCAGGTGATTCTCGAGCGCATGGTTTTCCCCGAGCCGGTCATTCATGTGGCGGTGGAACCGAAGACCAAGTCCGACCAGGAGAAAATGGGCATCGCCCTGAGCCGCTTGGCGCAGGAAGACCCCTCTTTCCGTGTGCGTACCGACGAAGAATCCGGCCAGACCATCATCTCGGGCATGGGTGAACTGCACCTCGAGATCATCGTCGACCGCATGAAGCGCGAATTCGGCGTGGAAGCCAACGTCGGCGCCCCGCAGGTTGCCTATCGCGAAGCCATCCGCAAGGCGGTTGAGGTCGAAGGCAAGCACGTCAAGCAGTCGGGCGGCAAGGGCCAGTACGGCCACGTCTGGATCAAGATGGAGCCGAACGAAGCCGGCAAGGGCTACGAGTTCGTGGACATGATCAAGGGCGGTACCGTGCCGCGCGAATACATTCCTGCGGTCGACAAGGGCCTCCAGGAAGCGCTGCCTAACGGCGTGCTCGCCGGCTTCCCGGTGGTGGATGTGAAGGTTACCTTGTTTGACGGTTCCTACCACGAGGTTGACTCCTCCGAACAGGCCTTCAAGATGGCCGCGATTCTTGCCTTCAAGGACGGCATGCGCAAGGCCAATCCCGTGCTGCTCGAGCCCATGATGTCGGTCGAGGTGGAGACGCCGGAAGACTACATGGGCGACGTGATGGGCGACCTGAACCGTCGTCGTGGCATTATCCAGGGCATGGATGACCTGGCTAGCGGCGGCAAGGCGATCCGGGCCGAGGTGCCTCTGGCCGAGATGTTCGGCTATGCGACTTCGCTGCGTTCGATGTCCCAGGGCCGTGCCACCTACAGCATGGAATTCAAGCATTATTCCGAGGCCCCCAAGAACGTGGCCGAGGCCGTGATGAGCAAAAAGTAATCTAGGACGAGGATCAAGACATGTCTAAGGAAAAATTTGAACGTACGAAGCCGCACGTGAACGTGGGTACGATTG
>VFQM010002197.1_pt1 | contig 15074 bp, 13 predicted proteins | sample 3512391 | NCBI WGS metagenome assembly VFQM01 (sample SAMN10412369, study PRJNA504923) | tailings metagenome | isolation source: Replicate 1 from Balatoc abandoned mine | place: Philippines
GAGCTGCAATAACTCTGTTCACATCAGATTCCAACTTAGCACGTTCAACTTCCTCTGGAGGAGTAACATACCACTTGGACAATCGCGTTTTGCCTTGTTTGTTTTGGAGAAGAAAAAATCGGATCTACAGACAAGCAAAAAATTAGACACAAAACACCATGAGGAAATGTAATTAGAAAATAGATTTTTATACCATAATGTGATATCAAAAATAAAGATGTCAACAAACACAAATACTTTAGGATCAATTCACAATAAATAATATTTTTTGATCTATAAAATCCTTCTGACTTGACGTGAAAGATCCTCGAACGACAATCATTTTTTTTCTTGTTCTTTTTGCGTAAATACGGGAAAAAGTTTTGCAAAAAATGCTTGGAATTTTTTTAAAGCAATACAAAACCACAAGCCCCAACTTGTATGTGTACTTGGTACTATGTACGCAGACAGAATAACTTTTTGTGGAGAGCTGCAACAGAAAAGAAGACCAAAGGGAAATCTCCTATCTTCTTCACCGAGCCTGAAAAGTTTCAATCAAAAGTTCCATTCACAAGAAAGACGATTAAAGAGTTATTAAGCAAATGATGAATGCAAGTTCAAGTTTGTCAGTCGATTTTCTGTATACCAAAGTCCATAATGCGATGTCTAAATTCGACAAAATCTTTGGAAATATCGTCACAATTTGCAAAGATATTCATGATCAAAGAATTAATTCGGAAGTTTTAGTGGACGGTTCTCTTTTTTCAGTGGATCAATGTGAAGCAATTGTTCAGTTGTCAGGTTATTTATCATCAATATTTGAGCATATCCAATTAGTTCGAGTAAACTCTCTACACGAAAAAAGCGTATTCAATAACATTCCAATCACTTTCAATCATAATCAGAATGTTGTTATGGAGGATCAAGTTACCAAAATGCATATGAAAATTTCATTGTTGCAAGATATGTTGATCCAAGAGATGAATAAATCAGAAGAGCTAGAGATTTCTCTGCGCTCGTCAGAAGCGGAATTGCTAGCAGTTACAGAGGAGAAAGCAGAACTACAGAAGAAAATTGAAAAACTTACAAGAAAAATTGGCGATGAAAATATGCATTCCAATTCCTACCCTCGCAGTATATCTCATAATCCTTCAACCAGTGATAAAACGAAACAATCCAATCTTGCCAATCAAAATCCTGAATCATTCGTTGGCCGCTATATTCGAAAGCAATTTGATAATCGAAAATACTTTGGAATCATTTCATCCTATTCAACTCCATTTTTTCTTGTCATCTACGAAGATGGAGATCGGGAAGAATTAGACTTGAAGGAAGCAACAGATTTACTGTGGGAGGGAATCATTCCCAGTACCAATAAAAATGCTATCGCTCGTCATGAAAAGCTGTATTTGGATTCGATAGGAATCAAATCACTTCAAGAATCTTCTTTGTCACAAAATATTTCTCAATCCAATATGACAGCTGCGACGGATCATTTAACATCTGTTTCGACGCATTCTACGCTGTCTACGACACACTTATCTCTCTCATCACAGTCGGAATCTCATGACAAAAAATACGAAGAGTTAATAATTTCATCTCCAATTATTGGAAGTACCAACATACAGAAGAGCTCAAACAATAAATCTCCTTATGACAAATATCATTTAACTACACTAGAGGAAAGTGCTCTGAAGTCAAAGATTCGTAGTGTTTCTCCTTTATTACCGGTATGTAAATATTTTTTTTCTTCGAGATAGAAATGAGTTCTAAATGTCATTGTAAATTAAACTTTGTAGGAAATTGGGATCAAACGATCAGGTACAAGTGAAATTTTTGATGAAATAGCGGGCGGGTCAGCAAAGAAGATGAAAGAAATACTCATTGACTTGAGTCAAGATTAACTATGGTATGAATGAGTAAGAAGTAACGGACAAGAAATCTACTGCCTAAGTCAACATTTAGTTTTCATTTGTTTTCCGAAGTTTCTCGTCATAAATTATTAAGTATTGAGCTGTTAAAATTGCCTCATTTAACAAAAATTACACACAATTCAATTGCCCAGTAACAAAGAAGAACAAAAAATACTTCTTGAGCCAGGTATTATAAAAGTATCAATATGTACAATTGCACGATTTAAAAACGCGTCAAGAATCAATAAATTTAAAACACGACGGGTGGCATCTATGATATCGAAATAATTCAATTTTTACTTGTGACGAAAAGAATATTTCGTTCATTAATTATTTTATTACCTGAGTAGGAAGAACCCCAAAGCGCTTTTTGCATGTGATACGTTCCTTGCTGAATTTATCATCGGGGCTGAATCTGGCAGGATGAGCACTAATGGTGGGCTTTCCTGATGGGTCAGTTTTCTGACAAAATAGAAAAAAATGCAGTGGTTAAAAAACATTGAACCTTAATTACAAAGAAAACACAAAAAAAAATCATACCTTGAGAGTGTAGACTCTCTTACCAGCAGGATCCAAATAGAACATCAAGTGCATTTTTGAAACAGAGGCGTCAGTACAAACTTTCGATTTTGATTAATTTGGAGGGTCGATAAAGTTTTTCCTCCAATGCCTGCCTGCCAGCCCTTTTGCTTTTTGATGGATGGTGATGGGGGTGACAAATTGTTTCTGACATACTGACAAAAGACAAATGACAAACTCACACCCACAGCAGTCCGAAACAACAGGAGCAAAGACAAAGTATTGTTCTTCATGCCATGGATATCATCAGGGCCAATATCAATTTATTGCAATAAGCTTCTAAGATTGGTCTACATAAATCATAATGGCCCAATATAACAACACATGGTTATTGTGTACTGTATTGCAATTGCGCAGAAGGTACATTATATTATGTATTGCATCTTCAAAGCGACAATGTACAAACTATATGTATAAGTGCCTAAACTGTAACATCATACAGCTGCCACTTATGTACTTACAGTATGTAACACCATGGCCAATACTTTAATTGTATTGCCAAATGCACTTATTTGGTGTGCTTTTCCATCACTATTTTTAAGATCCCAGTAAATGCATCACCTTTCATTCTTTTTTCTTCAATTGGTAGTTTTTGGATTTATGTTGTCTCAAATAAATTCCTTTGTAGGAAGACACAAATGGGGTGCTACAAGTCACTCAACTTTCATGAGACTGAATCTCTCCAATCATCATCGCAACCATAAACTCAGTGGAACGGTTCTAAGTAACGTTGTGCATAAAAAGGCTGCATTTAATGTCTCTTGGGAAGAAAAGATGTTTTTTGAATCTTTGAAATTATTTGTACAAGAATCAACGGTACCGATTACAGTGAGGGTTGCTGGAGGTTGGGTTCGCGACAAAATTCTTCGTTTACCAAGCAAGAACGATATTGACATCACAATTGATACTATGTCTGGCTTGGAATTTGTTTCATCTTATAATACGTGGAGGAAAAATCGTGGAGAGGAACAACAAAGATATAATGTTGTGAAGAAGAACCCAGACAAATCAAAGCATTTAGAAACAGGTATGAATAATTTTGGAAAATGATTTAACTAGTGATTTTTAACTTTTGTCTTATCATTTCCAGTTACTGTTCGAGAGGGAAACTTGCATGTTGATTTTGTAAATCTGCGAACAGAATCCTACTGTGACCATTCCCGCATTCCCCAAATAGCTCTTGGCACTCCCACAGAAGATGCGTTGCGTCGGGATTTAACAATTAACAGTTTATTTTATAACATTCAAACAGAGGAGATAGAAGATTATACTGGTCATGGTTTGAAAGATTTGAATGATAGAATTGTTCGAACGCCTTTGCCTCCAAAAGTAACATTGACAGATGATCCATTACGTGCACTTAGAGCAATACGATTTGCTTGCCGTTTTGATTTTTATTTGGATGAAGAGTTACTACATGCATGTGGAGACCGAAATATGCAAGAAATTTTGGATTTGAAAGTGAGCCGAAGTCGAATTTTTACGGAACTTGTAGGAATGATGGATACACACTCATTTTATCGAGCGTGTTATCTGTTGCACCATACTAATTTATTGAGCGTCATTCTTCCTCTTCCTCCAGCATCAATCCCATCATATAGCTATTCAACAAATTCTCACGAGGGAAAATTGTTTTATGACATAGCAACTTTTAGTGTGTTAATACAGCGCTACATAGCATCACTGGCGACGAACAGTGATATCAATAATCACTTATCGATAGCAAATGTTGCAAATAATGTTGAATCTGATCAGGAGTTGGTCAAATATACCAGGTATATTCATTTTTGCTTTCTTATATGCTATTTCTTGCTTTTATTTTATGCATTACACGTCTTTTTCTTCTTATCTTAAGTTTCGCCAATTTGGTCATGGCTGCTTCTTCGGAATTAACCAAATCATTTCCTTCGAATCATGCGATCCACAGATCGAGTCTTCGCATGGTGTCACCATTTCTTACATTTCTTCAAAAGAAACTGGATCTTTCCAACAAGATAATCAAGGATATCTATCACATCCATCTTTGCCTGGAAGACTTCAAGAAACTGTTGTTGGTGAAGAAGAACGACGGATTATTTCTTTCTGTATGTGAAAATAACTCCCTTCCTTTTGAAGAAGAAAGGAAATTTCATAAGTTGGTTACTTCTCGCCGTAGCATCGAATATGACACAAAAACAAGAACTATTAATCGGTTGGAATTGGGACTTGCAGTTTCTGCTGCAGGAGTACATTACAAAGAAATATTTCTCGTCGCGGTAGTCTCTTCTATTATCGACACCGTACTTCAACATTTTTCAAAAAGTGGGGAAAAATCAACCATTTCAAACGAAGAAATGAATCAATTGTTAATAATATTAGCGAATCATTTGCAAATTGCAGATGTACAACGTTTACAATCCGCAGAGCCAAATCCTCATATTGTGAAGAAATTCGAAAGCTTGCAAATGCCGATACAGCAAATTTTTCATCGCGCTGATTATATCTTACAACTGATTCAAGAATGGAAAATCGATTTAGTTCGCGAGACCCCTGCTTTACTGGATGGTGAACAATTGAAAAAGGTAGACGATTGTGACAATTTCTTTTTTCTGTTTGTAAGTATTCGTACTTACTTTTACTTTTCAATTCGTTATGCAGATAAATCCGAAGTGCGTAGAGAATGCTAAAATTATCAAGGATGTAAGAAAATTTTCATTTTCAACACGATGCATATGAATTTTTAAAACCATTATTGTTGTAAATAATATAGATGATGAGCATACGAGATAGATGGCATTTATTGAATCCTATGGGTACTGCCAATGACCTACGAGAATTTTTCAATCTTATTTTGAATCCAATTGAGTAATATAATTGGCTGTATTCACAAAAATCAGTAAAACGTAATTCATCAATTTTGCATATTTGTAAATAGATCATCAATAATTAGTGATTTTTATTTCGCCTATTTTATTTCGGAATTTGGAATTTATCCCAATTATTTTTTATTTCATTCTTTGCATGAGAAGCAAGCAGAACTACCAACTTGTGGGAATTAATACAAAAGAGAATACATTCTGTAAATGTTCCACATAGAAAAAATTAATTGTTAATGAACAGGTGAGACACATTCATCACAAAGCGAGACGGCTCAGGGATTAAGCTACACTTAAATTCAGTTTAATAAACAGAAAGAAAATTGAAAATGAGCATGAACATTTCACAAGAACAAAATTCAAAACTTATGGATGGGAAGGTATAGAATTAATTACTTAAAGAGAAGGAGGAAAGCGAAAGACAATGGGTGAAAAATTATGCATAGGAGACTATCCACAGGAAGAGTTAGAAGGGAAAATTGTGTTGGTGAGAGTGGATTACAATGTACCCATAAGAAGGAAACATGATTCTACGTTTGAAGTATCTAATGACGCACGAATTCGAGATTCGTTGCAAACAATTCAATTTTTGCTTGCAGGAAAAGCTAAAATAATTCTAATTTCTCATTTGGGGAGACCAAAAGATGTCTGTGAAGACTATAGTCTGCGACCAGCAGCTTCAAAACTCCAAGAACTACTGGGAGATGTACAAGTGGATTTTTGCGATGATTGTATCGACGTTACTATCTCAGATCGCATTGCAAGAATGCCAACAGGATCAATTATTGTGTTGGAAAATCTGCGTTTTCATCCTGAAGAAACTAACAATGACCTTTCATTCGCGCAGAAATTAGCCCAAGGCAAAGACTTGTTCGTCAATGATGCGTTCTCTGCCTGCCATAGAGGTAAACATTACCAAAAATGCAAATAAATATTCATTACACTATTAATAATTCCTTGAATAGAACATGCATCCATACATGCAATTGCAAATTATTTTGAAAAAATTTACTGCGGAATTTCTTTGCAAAAAGAAATCAAATACCTGCAAAATGCAATTGAAAATCCGCGTCGACCATTTGCAGCAATAATTGGAGGTGCAAAAGTATCAACCAAACTTCATATTTTCGAACATCTTTTGGATATTGCGGACGTGATTTGCATAGGAGGTGCTATGGTTTTTACTTTTTATCGTGCTCTGGGACATGATGTGGGCGACTGCTTTGTTGAAAATGATTTGGTGGAAACAGCAGCAGGAATTTTGAAGAAAGCTTCCAAATTGAACACCATCTTTCGCTTAGCAACAGATATAGTAATATCAAATTCCAAACAAATGCAATCGTTGAGTGAAATCGAGAAGACTGACAACTTGATCACACAAATAGTGCAATATGATTCTATACCACCAGGATGGCAAGGTTTAGATGTAGGCCCAACAACCATTCGTGACTTTGAACAAGAGATTTATCGTTGCCAGACAATTGTTTGGAATGGACCCATGGGAAAATATGAAAACGAAAATTTTCGAAGGGGTACAGACCACTTGATTCGAATTATAACAGACTGCACTAATCGAGGAGCAACAACGATCGCTTGCGGGGGTGATACCGTTTCAGCGATAGAAAATTTTACTGATGGAATGTTTACACATTTATCAATGGGCGGAGGTGCTTCATTAGCAATGCTTGGCGGAGAGAAACTCCCAGGGGTTGAAGTAATCAGCGTGGGGCCAGATTCGCTAACATGTTCCAGTCTCTAAATTTTGACAGCGCCCACTCCCCATTTAATATATGTACTTTCATAATCCAAAAGTAAACATAAATCACTTTTTAATTTCCTGTAACTGATGAAATGTGCCCCAAATCAAAAGAATTGCAGGCACCAAAACCAATTTAAAACTAAATTTCAAATGACACAATTTCTCTTGTGTTTCGAGCTGTTCTCTTTGTAGTTGAGCAGCCTTCTGAGCTTCAGCAGACACTAGCTGCTCTTTCTTCTCAAGATACAACTGATATGGAATATTATTGTTATTCATGATGATTTTCGATGGACATGACTCGAATTTTGATTTGCTTGAATCGAATGCTGACGTGTCATCGTCATCAACTACATATGGAGCAATGTTGTGAACAGGCTCCAACGCTCGACGCGTTGCATGCACAATATCATCGACATGAGCCATGGCCCCACTACCAACTTCTTTGCAGGCAAGCATCTTTTCCACAGGCCCTACCATTTTCCAGCCCCAGGATTGTAAAGTGGTTAGGGCAGGTTTAGTCGATGGGTGTTCCCACATGACTGTATTCATAGCTGGGCAGAAGAGACAAGGACGTTTGCGCAGTTCCCATGCTCGTAATAATGACAGCACTAAGTTATCACAGATTCCAACAGACGCCTTTGCAATCAAATTTGCTGATGCCGGGGCTACTACCAACACATCCGCCCATCGTCTTAAGTCAATATGCAAGATATCATGCCCAATCTTATTCCACATTTCCCATTCATCTTTGTCTTCCAATACCAAATCCATACCTCCGATTTCAAGAAATTGCTTCCAAATGGCAGGATTATAAGCCTCCGCACGGTTTAAAAAGAACATGGCATTATGGGTGCATACAATAAGGATATCAAAATACTGCGACAATCTCACTGCTAATTCAGGCACTTTCACAGTTGCAACTGACCCAGAACAAGCCAAAAGGCATCGAGGCTTTCTTTCCAAAGAAGAGGCACTAAGTAACAGAGATCCTCGATTTCCCCCATTTTTGAAGATAGAAGTGGAAGTGGAATCAACACTTCCTGACCAATTTTGCGTAAATTGGGGTGAATACAATACTGTTGAGGAATCTTCCCCTCCAATAATAGAGCTGTCTTTAGAAAGTGAGGTATTCATTCCTTCCATACGAGTCAGTTTTAGAAAAATTTGAGTTGCTGGTTCAAGACCCACTCACTATCAATCAATTGTGTGATTTGAACGTTGGACATTGGATCAATCTGCTGCTGCTGCTGCTGCTGCTACTGCTGCTGCTGTTTCCAAACTGCCGCACACAGATTCTGTGTCTTTATGCACTTCCACGACCAGCGCGACTCGTACTTGTCGCATGCGGCTACTCAGTTGAATCTCATCCAACAATGAAATCAACTCTCTCTTCACAGTGTCCATCCAAGATCCCATCGACCCTGTGAAATCCACTAAGAACAACACATCCGCTGTCAATTCGGAAGTATCTGACGGTAACGGTGATAGACGTCTATCCGCTGGACGAGGAACAAATTGAGTACTCAATTCACTTGGCACATCATCGACGGAGGAGGAGGCGACTAAACCTTTCAGGCGATGCACTCGGAATGTTCTCAATTGACGACGATCGGTTGCGGGCTGTTGCAGCTGCGCCAACAACTCTTGAAACTCGTCGCTGCTTTCGTCATACACAGCGAAATGCATGCAAAGACACAGCACATCACAGACTTGTGCATCTTCTGTTCCTGCAACATATCCTTGCGCCAATGCCAGCCGTAAGGCCTCTCGCATACGCAGAAAGCAAGGATCTTTTCCGTCAATCGCAGCAGAACTCAAAAACTGACGCATATAACGAATCAACCAGTGACCCAATGCATCATTCTTTACTGCATTCGTGAAGTCCTCATTCCCAGTTAACTGAAGAATGTTTCCATCCACCACCAGGAAATCATTCTCCTGTACAATCGCTAACAAAACGGCTGACAACAACAGAGCTAATCGGGCCGCCTCATCATTGGCAATACAAGTGTCGACAATGACTATTTGACGCAATGACTCCTTCTCCGCTTCTTCAGCAGACGCAGTATCACAATCCATGGCTTCTCGTGAAACACTCGAGGCCTCTTTCAACGCTTTGGCTTTTTCACGAAGTTCTTTCAACCGCTCATTCAAATAAGCAATGGCCTTTTTTGCTCGCAAAGATAGCAATAATTGCTCATCCTGAGTTTCTGCTTCTTCTGCCATTTTCACTTCTTCAAGACATTGCGCAGCTGCGGCGATAATAGAGTCGATATCTGGCACGGCAGCTAGACTCTTCTGCATTGCTATTTTCCAGCGACTCGCAGCAATCTTGTCTTTATTGATCGCCTTTTGGTACTTCGTGAGAGAAGATTTGTTGGCGGCATAGAAATTGATTCTTGCTGCCTTCTTCTCGACCATCAAAGGCTCAACCAAATGACCGCGTTTCATCAAAATCGTATTCAACCGAACTCTAAGTTTCCTGAAGCGAACCAACAATTGAACATCACTGACTAGGGTGGAAGAAGAATCTTTGGAGACAAACATATATCGAGCAATCAATAGCGACATACGTTTATTTGCCTTGTGTCTCTTGCGAATTTCCTCGCTGGTCGGAGGTGCTACTCCCGTACCTCTACCGCCTCTTCCTCTACCACGTCCTCTTCCAGCACCCCCTCGTCTGCCACCACCGCGACCTGCTCGACTATCACTTCCAGTCGCTGGAGTTTCACTTTCTTTCTTGTTTTCGTCGTGACGAGTCTCGTGTGGGACGTATTTGCAAGCATTGCTGGGAGTGAACAATCTTCTTCGCTTGGGTTTAGGGTCGGATTCGTCAGCTTCTTCTGTGGATTCGACTTCACCTGCAGCTACATCCGCTGTCAATCCAAGATCATCTTCCAATAGCTGTTGAGCGAAAAGACGACAAATCGCATCAACAATAGGGTTCTCGGGGCCCGCTGCTTCGTGCAGCAAACATAAATCCTCGCCCAGCAATAACAAATCCCTCCAACTGCCATAGACTGGGATCAAAGGCAACACAGACAATACCAAATCATTGTGTCTTTCGAGTGCAATAATGGCTTTCAAAATCGCCAAAAACAAAGCCTTTTCTCCATCTCCTTCTCCATCCGCTCTTGACTTTTGATGGTTTCTTCGGCGAAATGCAACCAAAATGGCATTCTTTATGACCCCACGCTCGTTTTCACCGTCCCTGATGGAATATTCCAACATAGTGCGAATCGTTTCAGAGATATTGGCAACTTCAGATCGATTGGCAACATCAAGATTCACCAAGAGTCGTGCCACCGATTCATCACTGAACGGTTGTCTAATGACAGGTTCTTCTTCAAGAACAACAGTCGATGATCCTCCGTACACAAGCAAACTAGACATTTTTTTCAAAATCGTGGAATGCACAATATCTCGATGAAATGATTGTGAAATATATCTGCTTCATTAAAGATTTTTCATGGATGTCTTGCATGCTTTGTTCTTACAAGACGACTAGGAACGAAGTCTGTGAAATAAGACTGAATGACCACGACACACCCATGACACATCTCAGCTAAAGTGTGTCGGTTTGATTTGTATCTTTTCTCACAAAAAATAACTAAAATAGAGCAAATGAAGGGTCTTTTTCAATTCTTTTTTGGGCTCTTTCTAACAGTATAAAAGTAGAAGAAGAAAAAATGAAGTCTTTGATGTTGATTGCATCTTTGTTGCCTGCGGCATTGGCTGCGCAGCAACAGCAACAAACGGAGTCTGTAATGGTTGCCTCGGCGATGGCGGATAATACCGTTGCACAATCCTCCTTCCCTGCTTTGCAAGACATGATGATTGCTACCCATGGAATTTCTTCCAAGACTTCCACCAAAACCACCGTGATTAAGGGCAAGAAAATGTTGAAATTCGGAAAGGCAAATTTGTCTCATCGCCCTGATGTCACCAAGAAGCTTCGTGCCAAGACTGATGTCACTCATCAAATTGTTGTTGCTGTGAAGCAGCGCAATATGGACAAATTGGAAAAAGTCTTGCATGATGTTTCTGATCCTAACTCCGTGAACTACGGTAAGCATTGGACAAGCAAACAAGTCGCTGAGTTGACTGCCAATCCTGCGGCTACTGCATTTGTGAAGCGTTATTTCGAAAAGCGTGGAGCCAAAGTCATTTCTCAGACTGCTCATGGTGAATACGTGACTATTGAGGCGCCTTTGAATATCTTGGAGGAGGTGTTCGAGTCAACCTTCTATGAATTCGAGCAGGATGTGAAAGGAGATGGCAAACAAGTCAAACGCTTTGTTCGTGCAGAGGAAGCGTTTTTACCCCAGGGTTTCGCTCAATATGTGCAACATGTCTTCAACTTGATTGATTTCCCTGATGCAAAGCCTGTAGTTACCCAATCTATTCGTGCCGCGAAGAATGCCAAGACTGTGCAAATGAAAGCCTTGGCTGATGATGACTTGATCGCCAACATGGTCACCCCAGCTTTGTTGAACTCATATTATGAAATCCCCAGCAACACTGGTGTGACAACCACCACACAAGCTGTTTTCGAGTCGCTCAATCAATCCTATTCCCCATCGGATTTGACTGCTTTCCAGGTAATTTGTTTTTGCAGCATATTTAGTTTAGTTTCCGTTGGCGATATTTATTTTGTCTGTGTTGTTTTGGTTTTTTACGATAGACTCGCTTCAACTTGCCTATTGAACCTGTCGCTGATGTCATTGGCGGCCATGTCAACGACAACGCTTGTGTCGCAGATGGAGGCGAAAATTGTCTTGAGGCCAACTTGGATGTGCAATATATGATGGCGGTTGCTCAGAATGTGCCTATGACTTATTACTATGATGATAACTGGATGTTGAAGTTTGTTCAGGCTGTCGCAGATATGACAACTCCTCCAGATGTGATTTCCATTTCCTATGGTGGTGGGGAACCTGTAGAGTCTTATGCTCAATCCTTCGACAATGAGGCTATGAAGTTAGGTGTCATGGGTGTGACTTTGGTGGCTTCTTCTGGTGATGACGGTGTTGCTTCTTTCCAAGCCCGTGACCGTCCTATCATGTGCGGCTATCATCCTTCTTTCCCTGCCTCTTCTCCTTATGTCACTGCTGTCGGTGGTACTATGGGACCTGAGATGAATCAACCCGAAGTGGCCTGTACCAGCGATGGAGGTGGAGTTATTACCACTGGCGGTGGTTTCTCTGATCGCTACCCTGTGCCCTCTTGGCAACAAACTCAAGTTACTGGATATTTCAATCAAGTCTTGGGCACCAACTTAAACCCTGCCAAAGGTTATAATCCTAATGGTAGAGGTTATCCTGATGTCTCTGCCATGGCTGCCTCGTATGCTGTGATGGCCGCTGGCGAATTGGTTCCTGTGTACGGTACTTCTGCTTCTTCCCCAGGTATGTTCCTTTGCATTTAGTTAGTCTTTTGTATTTATTTGCCTCATAAATTGTACTGTCCTTTTCTTGATATGAAATAGTGGTTGGAGGAATGATCGCCTTGGTTAACTCTGCTCGTGTCAAGGCAGGCAAGTCCACCTTGGGTTGGATCAATCCTGCTATTTACCAATACCAGGACAAGATTGTTTTGAACGATATTAAGATGGGTGAAAACAACTGTGTTGCCGGTCATAGCGATGCTGTCTGCTGTTCCCAGGGTTTCTATGCCACCCCTGGATGGGATCCTGTCAGTGGTATCGGTTCTTTGAACTTCACTGCCTTCCGTGACACTTTCCTCACCCTCGGTGATGTTTCTCCTGTGCCTGCACCCACTCCTGCTCCTTCGCAGCCTACTGCTGCACCTACTCAATCTCCTACCAGCCAAGCTGGATGGTTGACATACTCCATCTACGACAAGGAATCTTGTACCGGTGATGCAGTGATTGTTTCTGGTGTCCCCACCAGCAAATGCTTGTTCCAATACAATGTGAATGCCTCTTCCCCTGAATTCGGCCAAGTGAGTGGTTCCATGCAATATTTCTGCTCCGATGGCAACACTTTTGCTCATATCAAGCAATACTCCGATCAGGGATGTACCGAGGAAGTTGGATCTTATACCTTGTTCACTGTAAGTGGTTCTTTTTTACCCATATGATTCTTTCCATATATCGATAATAACTTGTTTTTAATCCATTAAATGTTCAGGGATGCACTCCAGAATATACTACCAGCACCGGTGCCAAGCAATCCACTCAATTGACCTGCTCTGCTAGCAGCAGCATTGCTGCCGGTAGCTTGCCTTTGCCTCAGACCACCGCCAGTGGTGCGGACGCTGTCTACTCCACTCACATTTCTTACGCCTCCAAATACAATGGTTGTCTCGACTCCACCATCTCTGCATTTACTTCTTTCCTCAATGGTTTCTGCTTCAATGGTGTGATTCCTGGAGAGACCCAGACTTATTCCTTGCGTTATAACTTCCCTTACATCAATTATTTCCTCGAGGCAGGTTGTCCTTCCAAGTTCCAAACCACTGGCATCATTCAAGATGAAACTTGTGCCCAGAACTCATTGACCGACGATACCATTCCTGAGGCATCTTTCGCGTCCATGACCACTCCCAAGGCCAAGCAATCGTTGAAGAAGCACTTGAAGACAAACGAGAAGAAGACCGAGGATGTTGCCACATCAAGTTACGATTATTCTTATTCGTATGAAGGCGTTGATATTGCACCTGTCTCTTCTCGTATTTATGGCCGTGCCATGAAATCCGTTGTGTCTTCCTCTTCCTCCGATTCATCGTCGTCTGATTCCAAGGACTTCTACAACAACAAGGCCGCCGTCTCCATCGTCTTCATCATCGTCGGTGCCGTCGCGACCTTGTTGATCGGTGTGACCGTCTATTACATGTGCTTCAATGGCCAAACATCGTCCACTCGATCGCCCTTGTTGAGCAACCAAGAGGGCAAATAAGCAAATGAATGAGCTTACCATAATGTGATGTCATGATATTGTATTGTACATTGTGTGAAAACTGAAGAATGATAATGATTTAAGGATGCAAAAGTAAATATTGATTATTGATATGCATATGATTGATGTTATGTGACAGTTATTAATTGTTATTTTTGGATGTTTTCTTAACGATATCTACAACGATTATTTGTGATTTCATTATTATTTTTATGTTTTCATTTGTCTTCGCCTTTTTTTTTATTTTCAGACAAACATTGCGCATTTGTTTGCATTAGATTCATTTTAGTTTCATTTATTTAAAAGACAACTACTACCAATAAACAGTGATAATAATACGGAAATTCTTATGACACTCACATCATATCGTTCGCAATTTTCGTGTATACGAAATTTCCACAAATAATTACTGTTTCAATCACAACGATAAACAATCATTTGTTCTTCTTTTCTTTTTCTTAACTACATATTCCTTGGGAAAAGTATCAAACATCATTGAAATCAACGGTAAATAATAGCAAACGACAGAAATACATGGAAGAATCACAAAACCTCTTTCCAAACACAATAAAAGTAAATAAACACCACACAAATACATACAAAAATGCGGCAATGCAACGCCTTTTTTTATTTAAAACTTTTTAGATCTCAGGCAATGTGCCTCCAAATTTCACCATATCACATTCCCATGTCTGCAAATTCATCACATCACTTGTATCCAGCCCCATTTTCACAAACGTCGCCCAATTGGGAAATGAGTGAAATACTTTGTCCGTGGCACCCAACTGAAAAATCGATCTTTTTCCATTGCATAGGATCAATTGTTTGTCGTGTTTGAAAGGGGGTGTATTGAATGGGGCACGTGGAACGCGAAATTGCCGGGCCAAAGTTGCAAGAGATTGGTTGCCATAACTCAGCCAAGGACCATATAGATGTTGAGATCGGATGTTCGAAGCGCCATCTGTCGATAACTGATTCCAAGGGTCATCATTCGCAGGAATCTCAAACGACACAGGATCACAGAATCGCCCAAATCCGGGGGACCAAGCATCCTCGTGAATGAAAGACT
>VFQM010002198.1_pt1 | contig 15073 bp, 13 predicted proteins | sample 3512391 | NCBI WGS metagenome assembly VFQM01 (sample SAMN10412369, study PRJNA504923) | tailings metagenome | isolation source: Replicate 1 from Balatoc abandoned mine | place: Philippines
AAGCGCTTGCCGTCACCCTCTTCCAGCCCCAGCCCGACGGGCAGGTCGGACGGGCTGTTGAATCACGTTCAAAACTGAGCCGGGCGTCACGTTCAAAACTGAGCCACTAGGTTGAAGAAGAAATGGCTTGCTCGGTTGTGGACAAGTCTACTGTGTGGTCGGTCTCTGGTGCTCCTTTCTGGGCTTTGGTGCGAGTGGTTTTTGCTGTGCTGGGTGCGTGGGCACTGGAGTTGCGAAACCGCCAGCTCTGATTGCCGGTCTCCACGATGTGGCAGTGGTGGGTGAGGCGATCGAGCAGCGCGGTGGACGTTGGGTGCGGCGATGTCGCCGAGCGTTACGCAGGGGGCAAACCTCCTTGCGGAGCCCGCTACACCTCAACCATAATGCACCTGCGAAAAATCTTGTTACCGGCGCAACGGTCTGAAAAGCCGCGCATCCAAGTTCGATCAGGAAGGGATGCCGCGCTTTACCGGAAAACCAGGGCAAAGTTTTCGTAGGAATACGGGCGGGGTAAAGCGCCAATGCGACTTCCGGCTGAGCCGGTTTGCATCCAGCAAGGGCTCATGCGTTCTGCGTCACTGCTGTGACCTCGACAGCTTGAAGGTGCCTTGCTTGATGCCGGGTGGATAGGCCCGATTCGCCATCCATGCCCGTGACGCAAAAGGTCGGCCGCCGATGCAATGCGGGTCAAGGTCCAGACCGAAAGGGAATCGTACCGTCCAAAATCCCCGCGTCACATCGGGCGTTGATCGGTGCCTTGCGGGCGTCCGACACGCTCCACGCGGTCGATGAACTGCCGCAGCGGCTCCATGATTTCGCCTTCGGGTCGCAGTAGATAGGTCGTCAGCGAAGCGGTCTCGTCGGCCAGCGGCCGCACGACGACATCGGCCTGATGGCAACCCGCCAGATGCGCCGCGCTCGAAAAGCCCACGCCGTAGCCGGCGGCCACGAGGGCCAGCATCAGGGAATGGGTCTTGACGTACTCGGCTACCGTCGGCTGCGCATCCACCGTGCGGAGCAGCCGTTCGCGCTGCCGGCTGCAACCTTCGCAGACCTGCGGATCGCACAGCACCAGCGGATAGCTCGCCACTTCCTCCAGCGGCACTTCCTTGAAAGCCAGCAGCGGATGCCTGGCGGGCAAAGCCACCACCAGCGGGTCTCGCCACACCGGCATGGCGACGATGCCGGCGTCCATTTCACCAGCCAATGCAAAACCTGCGTCATACAAGTCGTTGCGCAGTCCAGTCACCAACTGCGCCAGTGGCGTTTCAAATATCCGAATGCCGACCTGTGGTGCCTCCTCGCGGCAAAGCGCAAGCAACGCCGACAAGCGGGCCTGCCCCATGTCACCAGATAGTGCGATGCGCAGCGTGTTCCGCTGGTTCGCTGCGGCGCGTGCCTTGGTCTGCGCTTGCTCGAAGGCCAGCAGTACGCGCCGGGCTTCTTCGAGGAAGACCTGTCCCGCCGGTGTGAGACGAACACTGCGTGGCAAGCGGTTGAGCAGCGGCACCCCTAAATCCGCCTCCATCTGGCGGATCGTGCGCGACAGTGGAGACTGTTCGATGTGCAGCCGTCGAGCAGCCCGGCCGAAGTGCAGTTCCTCGGCTACGGCGATGAAGCAGCGAAGATGGCGTAAGTTCATGCTTTCTCCCTGCCGATGTGATCAGTCCATATCATCGTAGGGAGCCGAATAGTGCGGAGGATTCACCTCTGTATCGAGATGAGAGCCATCCTGGGGGGTGATGCTCGGATGCTTTTCGCCCATGTCGGCGCCTACGGCGAAGCTCTCGTTCGAGATCGCCCAGCTGCGACGCCTGAAGTTCGGCAAGAAGAGCGAGCAGCTCGATGCCGAACAACGCGCGCTGTTCGACGAGGCTCTGGACGCCGACCTTGCCGCGGCTGAGGCGCAGCTCTAGAAACTGCTGGGCAAGAAGAAGCCGCCGGCTACGCCTGGCGCGATGCCTAAGCGCACCGCCTTGCCGGCGGACCTGCCGCGCGTGGACTGCCACCACGAGCCCGAGAACACCCGCTGCGCGTGCGGCTGTGCGCTCAAGCGCATCAGCGAGAAGCTGGACTACACGCCGGGCGTGTTCACGGTCGAGTGCCACATCCGCGGCAAGTGGACCTGCGCATAGGTGCCGAACGCTGACCCAGGCGCCGGTCCCGGCGGAGATCATCGCCAAGGGCATCCCCACCTCCGGGCTGCTCGCGTAGGTGCTGGTCGCAAAGGACTCCGACCATCTGCCGCTTACATGGTCGTCCCTAGGCAAGCAGGAATAAGCTGCGTGAGTGAATCGGGAGGTTTGCGTAGCTGATGGCTGGCCAGCAGCGTCTGCGCCGGCGGCTTCACCGGCACGAAGCGCATGTGCGGGCGGGTTGCCGCCTCGCAGATCGCTGCGGCATCGGCCGCACCGTTCTTGCGTCCCTTGCCGGCCATGCGGTAGGGCGTGACGAAGTGGCCTGCAATCAGCCGCGCATCCAGCCCATAGCCGCGCAGCTTGCGTGCCCAGTGATGCGCACCGCCGCAGGCCTCCAGGGCCACCAGGCAGCCGGGAGGCAGCTCCACGCACCAGGCCGCAAACTTGTCAGCGGCCAGCGCCTTGGCAACCACCACGCGCGCATCCACCGCATGCACCTAGATAACCCGCTTGACCAGATCCACCCCGACTCGGGCAATCTCGTTCATGGACTTCCCCTTTCACATGGCTGCAGATTGATGACTTGGGGAGCACCATCGCGGTGGCAGCCAACATTTGTTTCCTGGCTGCTTACGATTGAGTCACATCAATCGGCCAGCAGATCGCTGGATGTTGACTCTTGACTTTCGGCAGGTTAAGCGCAAAGCCTTGCAAAGTCTTGCAAGAATTTCCTCGAGCGAGGCCGCGTGACGACGGAACTTGTGGGGGTGGTATGACAGCGCGCCAGCAGGCGATCTTCACACTCGACGAGTTGGCTACCTACTTAAAGGTCGGCAAGCGGACGCTTTACCGGCTCGCCTCGCACGGGGAGATTCCGGCCTTCAAGGTCGGCGGGACGTGGCGGTTTCGTCAAAGTGAAATCGATCGATGAATCAATGATCAGATCCAAGCAGGCAGAAAGAAGGAGGTGATACGCACAGATGAGCAGCCGAAGTCAGCGAAACATCCCGTGTTGCCTGGGCGCGCTATCCATAGCCGCAGGCAAACGGATTGAGTGAGTCTTCAATTGATTTCTGGAGGTATGACATGGACATTGATTTCAAGAAATTGGCTCCCTGGAACTGGTTCAAAAAGGAGCAGGAAGAACAACAGAGCACTGCCTCGCTGCCGGTGCAGCGCAATGACCTGCCGGTGGCGGGTGGGCCCGTCAGTCCCATCCTGCAATTGCATCGCGAGATCGACCGCCTGTTCGACGACGCGTTTCGAGGCTTCGGTTTCCCGACGCTGGCCATGCCACGCTGGCCGTCGGACTGGCCGGGCATGCTGAAGCCGGCGCTGGACATCCAGGAGACCGACAAGCAGTACAAGATCGCCCTGGAAGTACCCGGCATCGAGGAAAAAGACATCCAGATCACGCTCGACAACGACGTGCTGCTGGTGCGCGGTGAAAAGCGTCAGGAGCAGGAAACGAAAGACGGCGGTTTCCACCGGGTGGAGCGCTCCTACGGCAGCTTTCAGCGCGCTCTGAACCTGCCGGCCGATGCCAACCAGGACACGATCAAGGCCGCTTTCAAGAACGGCGTGCTCACGATCACGATGGAAAAGCGCGAGGCCAGTACGCCCAAGCAGGGGCGCTCGATCCCGATCAACGGCTGACGCGGGGCAGCGCGTTTTTCTCAAAAACCACAAAGAGATGAGGCACCGTGATCGGCGGTGCCTCGTCAGATCAATCTTTACAGGAGCATCAGCATGGCCAGAAAACAATGCCAAGTCTGCGGCCAGCCCGCCACGGTGCGGGTGGAAGCCAATCTCAATGGTCGCCACAGCACCATGCTGTTGTGTGACGATCACTATCGCCAACTGGTGCGCCAGCAAAAGCGCACCGTCTCACCGCTGGAAGCCTTGTTCGGCTCGCGCAGCGGGCTGTTCGAAGACTTCCTTGGCAGCGACTTCTTCCGCATCGGTGACGACGCACCGTCCATGGCGGCCGATACCGACGAGGTCGTCGATGCCTCGTTCGGCGAACCCGCCCCGGCCGGTACGGGCACCGCGCGCCGTCGCGGCAGTGGGCTCGCCAGCCGCATCAGCGAACAGTCCGAGGCCCTATTGCAGGAGGCCGCCCGACACGCTGCAGAGTTCGGGCGCGCCGAAGTCGATACCGAACACCTGCTGCTGGCGCTATCCGACAGCGATGTGGTGAAGACCATCCTGGGGCAGTTCAAGATCAAGGTCGATGACCTCAAGCGACAGATCGAATCCGAAGCCAAGCGCGGCGAGAAGCCGTTCGAGGGCGAGATCGGCGTGTCGCCCCGGGTCAAGGACGCGCTCAGCCGTGCTTTCGTGGCCTCCAACGAACTCGGCCACTCTTATGTCGGGCCGGAGCATTTCCTGATCGGGCTCGCCGAGGAAGGCGAAGGTTTGGCGGCCAACCTGCTGCGCCGTTACGGCCTCACGCCGCAAGCGCTGCGCCAGCAGGTAAGCAAGGTGGTCGGCAAAGGGGCCGAGGATGGCCGCGCCGAGACGCCGACCAACACGCCGGAACTCGACAAGTATTCGCGCGACCTCACCAAGATGGCGCGCGAGGGCAAGCTCGATCCGGTCATCGGCCGCGCGCAGGAGATCGAGACGACCATCGAAGTGCTGGCCCGGCGCAAGAAGAACAACCCGGTGCTGATCGGCGAGCCCGGCGTCGGCAAGACCGCCATCGTCGAAGGGCTGGCGCAGCGGATGGTCGCTGGCGAAGTGCCCGAGACGCTGCGCGACAAGCGCCTGGTGGAACTCAACATCAATGCCATGGTGGCAGGCGCCAAGTACCGCGGCGAGTTCGAGGAGCGCGTGCAGAAGGTGCTCAAGGAAGTGACCGAGCACCAGGGCGAGATGATTCTCTTCATCGATGAAGTGCACACCATCGTCGGTGCAGGCCAGGGTGGCGGCGAAGGCGGGCTGGACGTGGCCAACGTGTTCAAGCCGATGATGGCGCGCGGCGAACTGAACCTGATCGGCGCCACCACGCTCAACGAGTATCAGAAGTACATCGAGAAGGACGCCGCGCTGGAGCGTCGCTTCCAGCCGGTGATGGTGCCCGAGCCGACCGTGGCGCAGACCATGATGATCCTGCGCGGCCTGCGCGACACCTTCGAGGCGCACCACAAGGTCAGCATCACCGAGGATGCGATCATCGCCGCCGCCGAGTTGTCGGACCGCTACATCACCGCGCGCTTTTTGCCGGACAAGGCCATCGACCTGCTCGACCAGGCTGCCGCACGCGTGAAGCTGTCGGCCACGGCCCGCCCGGTGGCGGTGCAGGAGCTGGAGTCCGAACTGCACCAGTTGCGGCGTGAGCAGGACTATATGGCCTCGCGCAAGCAATACGACAAGGCCGCCGAGCTGGGCAAGCACATCGAGGCCAAAGAGTCCGAACTCAAGAAGCTTGTCGAGGAATGGGAACGCGAGCGCGCCTCGGGCAGCGCCGAAGTCAAGGCCGAGCATGTCGCGCAGATCGTCTCGCGCCTGACCGGCATTCCGGTCAACGAGCTGACGGTGGAAGAACGCGAGAAGCTGCTGCATCTGGAGCAGCGGCTGCACGAGCGCCTCGTGGGCCAGGACGAAGCGGTGCGCGCGGTGGCCGATGCGGTGCGGTTGTCGCGGGCGGGGCTGCGCGAGGGCAGCAAGCCGGTTGCTACTTTCCTGTTCCTCGGGCCGACCGGCGTGGGCAAGACCGAGCTCGCCAAGGCGCTGGCCGAGTCCATCTATGGCGATGAAGGTGCGCTGCTGCGCATCGACATGTCCGAGTACGGGGAACGCCATACCGTGGCACGCCTGGTGGGCGCGCCTCCGGGTTATGTGGGCTATGACGAGGGCGGCCAGCTCACCGAGAAGGTGCGTCGCAAGCCCTACAGCGTGTTGCTGCTGGACGAGATCGAGAAGGCTCACCCCGACGTCTACAACATCCTGTTGCAGGTATTCGACGACGGGCGGCTCACCGACGGCAAGGGCCGGGTGGTGGATTTCACCAATACCATCATCATCGCCACCTCGAACTTGGGCTCGGACATCATCCAGCGTCGGCTGAAGGCCCGTGGCGCCGCCGGCGAGGAATACGAGAAGACCAAGTTCGAGGTGATGGACGTGCTGCGCGGACACTTCCGCCCCGAGTTCCTCAACCGCATCGACGAGATCATCGTCTTCCATGCGCTGGGCAAGGAGGAGATCCGCCATATCGTCGGCCTGCAGCTCGATCGTGTGGCCCGCAACGCCGCCAGCCAGGGCGTGACGCTGACCTTCGATCAGACCTTGATCGATCACTTCGCGGAGGAAGGCTACAAGCCCGAGTTCGGCGCGCGTGAGCTCAAGCGGCTGATCCGCAGCGAGCTGGAGACGGCACTGGCGCGCGAGATGCTGGGTGGCGGTATCGGCAAGGCCGATCACGCCAGCGCCCGCTGGGACGTCAAGGCCGAACGGGTGGTCTTCGAGCGCCAGGAGCCACCCGCGAAGCCGGCCGAGCCTGAGAAGCCCGATGCCGCGAACGCGGCCGAGACGCCGCCTAGCGACGCGAGCAAGCCTGCGCGCAAGAAGAAGTCAGCGGGCGGCGAATCTTGAGTCATGGGGAGGCTGTCGTGTCCGACCCCAACGGGCTGACATGGGCAGCCACCCTCGTGTCGCTCGCGGTCGCTGTCCCTACGGCGGGGCACGCGGTCATCTACAAGCGTGACCCTCGATCGGCCACGCTGTGGGTTCTGCTGATCACCTTGTTGCCGCTGGGCGGTTCGCTGCTGTATGGGCTGTTCGGCATCAACCGTTACCAGCGGCGGGCGCGGCGGCTGTTTCCGGGGGCAGATCCTGCTGTTCGGCAGGACCTCGCGCCTACGATGCCCCAGGCCGTATCGGCGCCGTTTGCCGGCCTGGCGCACCTGGTGGGACGTGCCACCGGCCAGTCGCTGACCAGCGGCAACCGCATCGAGCCGCTCGTCGATGGCGAGCAGGCCTACCCGGCCATGCTCGCTGCCATCGAGTCGGCGCGGCACAGCGTCGCGCTGGCTTCGTACATCTTCGACAGCCAAGGCATCGGGGCGCAGTTCGTCGATGCGCTGCGCCGGGCTCATGAGCGCGGCGTGCAAGTGCGGGTGCTGATCGACGACGTCTATGCCCGCTGGAGGCCCCGCAGCGCCTACCGCGCCTTGCAACGCGCCGGCGTTCCGGCGGCGACGTTCAACCCGACGTTGATTCCCGCGCGCCTGCATGCCGCGCATCTGCGCAATCACCGCAAGCTGCTGGTGATCGATGGCGAGACGGGTTTCACCGGCGGCATGAACATCTTCGGTCCGTATTGGCGGCCCGATGCGCCGGGCCAGGCCTGTCACGATTTGCACTTTCGTCTGCGCGGGCCGGTGATTGCGCATCTGATGCGGTGCTTCACCGATGATTGGTGCGATACCACGGGCGAGCGGCTCAGCAAGGGTTTCTGGGGCGAACCGCCCGCAACGGCTGATGAGCAAGGAACCTCTTGGGCGCGCGGCATCGAGGCCGGTCCCGATGAGGCCCTGGACAGGATGCGCTGGACCTTCATGGGCGCTTTGAGCGCCGCGAAGCATTCGGTGCGCATCTGGACACCTTACTTCGTCCCCGATCAGCCGATGATCGCGGCGCTGAGCACGGCCGCGTTGCGCGGCGTGCGCGTCGAGGTGCTGACGCCCGCAAACGGCGACCATCCCACGGTGCAATGGGCCGCGCGCGCCCACTACTGGCAGGTGCTGGAGCACGGTGTACGCATCTTCGAACGGCCGGGCCCGTTCGACCACAGCAAGCTGATGCTGGTAGACGGAGCGTGGTGCTGCCTGGGTTCGGCCAATTGGGATGCGCGCAGCCTGCGCCTCAACTTCGAGTTCAATGTGGAGGTGTACGACACCGCGTTGTCTACGCGGCTGGAATCCCTTTTTGATGCCGCCCGTGATGCATCGAACGAGATATCGGCCATGGCGTTGCGGGCCCGCCCGCTGGCCATCCGCTTGCGCGACGGGGTGGCCCGTCTGTTCACCCCCATTCTCTAGCGGCACGACTTGCGAGGAACATTACCCATGGAAAAGAAAGATCAATGGAACATTGGCTACTGGATCGTCGCCGGCCTGTTGCTGCTGACGCTGCAGAACTACTGGCAGGCGGCGAAGACGGTTGAACCCGTTCCCTATAGTGAGTTCGAGAAAGCGCTGGCCGAGGGGCGCGTCGCCGAAGTATTGGTGTCGGACCGCACGGTCACCGGGCGTCTGAAATCGCCGGACAGCCGGGGCAAGACCACCATCGTGGCCACCCGCGTCGAACCCGACCTGGCCGAGCAGCTGTCGAAATACGATGTGTCCTACGCGCGAGTAATGGAAAGCACCTGGCTGCGTGATGTGCTCTCCTGGATTCTGCCGGCGGTGGCCTTCTTCGGCGTCTGGTTCTTCCTGTTCCGCCGCTTCGCCGAGAAGCAGGGCATGGGTGGCTTCCTGAGCATCGGCAAGAGCCGTGCCAAGGTATTCATGGAGAAGAACACTGGCGTGACCTTTGCCGATGTCGCTGGCGTCGATGAAGCCAAGGCGGAGTTGGTTGAGATCGTCGATTTCCTGAAGAACCCGCAGGAGTATGGACGGCTCGGGGCGCGCATCCCGAAAGGTGTGTTGCTGGTTGGCCCGCCCGGCACGGGCAAGACCCTGCTGGCCAAGGCCGTGGCGGGCGAGGCCGGGGTACCGTTCTTTTCCATCTCAGGCTCGGAGTTCGTCGAGATGTTCGTCGGCGTGGGTGCAGCGCGCGTGCGCGACCTGTTCGAGCAGGCCCGCGGGCAGGCGCCGGCCATCATCTTCATCGACGAGCTCGATGCGCTGGGCCGCGCGCGCGGCGTCGGCGGCCCCATCGGCGGCCACGACGAGCGCGAGCAGACCCTCAACCAGCTGCTCACGGAGATGGACGGCTTCGACAGCTCGGTCGGGCTGATCATCCTCGCCGCCACCAACCGCCCCGAAATCCTCGACCAGGCGCTGCTGCGCGCCGGTCGCTTCGACCGTCAGGTGCTGGTGGACCGGCCCGACAAGAAGGGACGGCTGGACATCCTGAAAGTCCACGTCAAGAAGGTGACGCTGGCTCAGGATATCGATCTCGAACAGGTGGCTGCGCTGACCACGGGCTTTTCGGGTGCAGACCTCGCGAACCTGGTCAACGAGGCCGCGCTGGCCGCGACCCGGCGCAAAGCGTCCGCCGTGGAGTTGCAGGATTTCACCGCCGCCATCGAGCGCATCGTGGCGGGCCTGGAGAAGAAGAACCGAGTGCTCAATCCCAAGGAGCGGGAAACCGTGGCCTATCACGAGATGGGGCATGCGCTGGTGGCGCTGGTGCTGCCCGGCACCGATCCGGTACACAAGATTTCAATCGTTCCGCGTGGCATCGGTGCACTCGGCTACACCCTGCAGCGGCCCACCGAAGACCGATTTCTGATGACACGTGCCGACCTGGAGCACAAGATCGCCGTGCTCCTGGGAGGGCGCGCGGCTGAGAAGCTCGTGTTTGGCGAGCTGTCCACAGGGGCTTCAGACGATCTCGCGCGGGCCACCGACATTGCCCGCGACATGATCACCCGCTTTGGCATGGACGAAGGACTGGGCTACATCGCCTTCGAGGCGCAGCGGCCACGCTTTCTCGATACACCGGAACTGGCCCAAGGCGGCTGCCGGGTGGCCGAATCGACCCAGGCGCGCATCGATCAGGCCATCCGCGACATCGTGATGGGCGTGTTCGAGCGCGCCTACCGGATCCTCGACACCAACCGCGCGGTGCTGGAGCGTTGTGCGCGCGAACTGCTGGCGCGGGAAACGCTCGACGAGAACGACATCCGCCAACTGACGCAGGGCTTGCAGTCCGAATCCCGCGAGTCGGAGCCCCTCCAGCCCGAAACCTCACTCTCTACACCCCAAGGGGCCACACCATGAGCGAACACCTTCACCTCGTTTGTCCGCACTGCCAGTCCATCAACCGCGTGCCGGCCGCCAAGCTCGCGGATCGTCCCAACTGCGGCCGCTGCCAGCAGCCCTTGTTCACGGGCGAGCCCATCGAGTTGACCACGGCGACGTTCTCGCGCCACGTGGAGCGCAGCGATTTGCCGCTGCTGGTCGATTTCTGGGCGCCCTGGTGCGGGCCGTGCAAGATGATGGCGCCGCAGTTTCAACAAGCCGCGCGCCAGCTCGAACCCAGGATCAGGCTGGCAAAGGTGAATACCGAGGCTGAGCCCCACCTGGCCGCGCAGTTCGGTATCCGCAGCATTCCGACGCTCGCCCTGTTCCAGGGGGGACGTGAGATCGCCCGTCAGGCCGGCGCCATGGGCGCGCAGGACATCGTGCGCTGGTTATCGGCACAGCTTGGGCGCTGACCGATGCATGGCCTGCTGGGCGTTACGCTGAGTCTGCTGGCGGCGTGCAGTCTGGCGGCCGTGGTGACGGCTGCGCTCAGAGTGCCCGCCTTGCTGGGTTACCTCGCCGCCGGCGCCTTACTGGGCCCCTCAGTCACCGGCGTGATCGCGCCGGGAGAAGCGCTTGATTTTCTGTCCGAGCTGGGAGTGGCGCTGCTGCTGTTCATGGTCGGACTGGAGTTCTCCCTGGGGCACTTTTGGCTCACTCGCAAGACCGTACTGGTGGCTGGCAGTTTGCAGATGGTCGTTGTGGCCGCACCTCTGACCCTGATGCTGATGGGGTTGGGGCAGCCAGCTCAGAGCGCTGCGCTGCTCGGCGCTGCGGCGGCCATGTCTTCCACGGCGCTGGTCAGCCGGCAGTTGGCCGACCAGGGTGAACTCACCACACGCCATGGCCGCAGCGCCATCGCCGTGCTGGTCTTTCAGGATCTGGCCAGCGTGCCCCTGTTGGCCTTGCTGGCGATCTGGGCGCGCGGCGAGTCGCCGAAGGTCGAGAGCATGCTGCTCGAAGTGTTGGGCGTGCTGGTGTTGTTCGCAGCAGCGGCGGTTGCTTCGCGCCGTCTGTTGCATGGCCTGCTGGGCTGGGTGGCGCGGCGGGGCCACGAGGAATCGTTCGTGCTCGTCTCCTTGTGCGTGGTGGTGGCTGCCGCCGCCGCTGCGCACGCGGTCGGCGTATCCGCCGCCCTAGGGGCCTTCCTCGCCGGGATGGTGCTGGGCGAGAGCGACTTCCGGCACCACATGGAAAGCCACCTCAAACCGTTTCGCGATGTGTTGTCGGGCGTGTTCTTCGTGACCATCGGCCTGCAACTGGACGGAGCACAGATTCTTTCGGCTCCGCTGACGGTGCTGGCGTGGCTGGCAGTGCTGGTACCGGTCAAGATCGGGCTCAACACCCTGGCCTTGCGGGCGACGCGCCTGTCCGCCCTCGATGCCTGGCGCACGGGCATAGCGTTGGGGCATGGCGGCGAGTTCGCCCTGCTGTTGTTGGGCATGGTCTTGCAGCAGCATCTGATTCCCGCGACCGTCGTACAACCCATGCTGGTCGCGCTGGTGCTCAGCATGGCCTTGGCACCGCTGCTGATCCGCCATCACGATGTACTTGCCCGGTTCTTGAGCCGCACCGGCGGCGTCATTCAGCCACCCCAGGCTGAAGAAGTTGAGATCACCGCGCAGACAGCGCGATATCGAGACCACGTCATCATCTGCGGCGCGGGCGAGCTTGGCCTGACCGTCAGTGAGATTCTTCGCCACGCCGGCGTGGCGCATCTGCTGCTGGAGGCGGACGCGCAGAAGGTCGAGGCCGCGCGTGCCGCCGGCGCGCCGGTGTTCCATGGCGATGCCAGTCGGCCCGATACCTTGCTGGCTGCCGGCTTGACGCATGCGCACATGGTGGTGCTGACGTTCGCCCATGCCCAGCAAGCGTTGCGCATCGCCCAGGCGATTGCCGAGCGCCGTCCGGCGCTGACCTTGTGGGTGTCATGCAGAAGTACGACCGCGGCCGGTGCATTTCGCGCCATGCCCAACGTGCGTGTGTACCAGCAATCCTTTGCCGCAGGCCTTGGGCTGGCGGAACAGGTGATGTCGACGCTTGGCATGTCGACCGAGCTGATTGAAGGACACATCAGCGCAATGCGCCGCCGTCTCGACAGCAGCCGTTTTCCAGGGAGTTCATCGTCATGAAATCAACACGCCTTAACCCATTTCAGGTCTTCCGTGACCAATGGGCCATCATGAGTTTATACGAGCGCTTCGAGCAGGTCGTCGCCCTCGTTCTGTCGGCGGTAATTGCCGTCATCATCGTGGTGTCGCTGTTCCAGCTCATCGCCATCGTCTTCACGCTGCTGGTCCTCGATGCCTTCAATCCCCTGGATCACAAGGTATTCCAGAGTGTGTTCGGCATGATCATGACGCTCTTGATCGCGATGGAGTTCAAGCATTCCATCGTGCGCGTGGCGCTGCGTCGGGACAGCATCATCCAGGTCAAGACCGTGATCCTCATCGGTCTGATCGCGCTGGCGCGCAAGTTCGTGATCCTTGACCCCGAGGCGAGCCCCGCAAAGATAGCCGCGCTGGCAGGCGCCACGCTGGCTCTGGGTGCGACCTACTGGCTGCTGCGCAAGCGCGGCGACCGCGCCGCCGAGACCTCTGAGCATGACCCGTCATCATCCCAGTGATCCGCGCACGGCGCTGTTGCAACACCGCTGGCTCAACCGCCTGCAGACCGGGCTGTTGGTCCTGACTCTGATCGGGATCGCAGCCACCGCAGGAGGCCTGCTGTTCGGGGAAATCGGCCTGTGGCTCGCGCTGTTTGCCGTTGCTGGCGCGCTGCTGCTGGAGCCGGCAGCAGCGTCGGCGCTGACCTTGCGCCTGTACCGCGCACGGGCTTTGCGCCCGCACGAAGCCCCGGAAATTTGGGCTCTGTTGCGCGAGCTGTCCGCCCGTGCCGGTTTGCCCGCCACGCCGGTGCCGCACTACGTGCCCAGTGCCGTCGTCAACGCCTTCGCCACCGGCTCGAAGCAGCATGCATCGATCGCCCTCACCGATGGCCTGCTGCGCAACCTGAGTTCGCGCGAACTGGCGGGTGTGCTCGCGCACGAGGTCGCGCACATCGCTAATGAGGATCTGCGTGTCATGGGGCTGGCGGATTCCGTCAGTCGCCTCACGAGCCTGCTGGCGATGGTCGGACAGATCGCTATTGTGTTCAGCTTGCCCGCACTGCTGGCCGGCGCGGTGGCGGTCAATTGGCCTGGACTGCTTCTGCTGATCGCCTCGCCCCAGCTGGCCCTGCTCGCACAGCTCGGCCTGTCTCGCGTGCGTGAGTTCGATGCTGACCGCCTCGCGGCGGAACTGACTGGCGACCCGCACGGGCTGGCGTCCGCGCTGGCGAAAATCGAGCGGGTCAGCCGCTCCTGGCGTGCCTGGCTGCGGCCGGGATGGGGCAATCCCGAGCCTTCCTGGTTGCGCACCCATCCGGCAACGCAAGATCGTATCTCACGCCTGCTGACGTTGGCGCCTGAACCAGCAACAGCCTTGCCGTTTCACGCGCCCCATTTCTTGCCGGAATCCACTGTGACGCCGCGCCCACCGCGCTGGCGCCCGAGCGGGCTGTGGCGCTGATTGCCTATCAACAGGAGACTTCTCATGGCCTACCCCGACCCGTACCAACGTCCCGCGCCGGACCACTTCGTCCGGCGCTGGCTCTTCATCACCGCCTGCATTGCCGCGCTCATGCTGCTGTGGCAGTTCCTGCCCGCCATCGAGGCCTGGTTCAGTCCGCGCGAGGCGGCAGATCGCACCGTGACGGCGCGTGGCGATCTGGCGGCGGACGAGAAAGCCACCATCGAACTGTTCGAGAAATCGCGCGCCTCGGTGGTCTACATCACTACCGCACAATTGGTACGCGATGTCTGGACGCGCAACGTCTTCTCCGTGCCGCGCGGCACTGGCTCGGGCTTCATCTGGGACGACGCCGGCCACGTCGTCACTAACTTCCACGTCATCCAGGGCGCGTCCGAAGCCACCGTCAAACTGGCCGACGGCCGCGACTACCAGGCCGCACTGGTGGGGACGAGCCCAGCGCACGACATCGCCGTGCTCAAGATCGGCGTCGGTTTCAAGCGCCCGCCGGCCGTGCCGGTCGGCACCAGTGCCGACCTCAAGGTGGGTCAGAAGGTGTTCGCTATCGGCAACCCCTTCGGCCTGGACTGGACGCTCACCACCGGCATCGTCTCCGCGCTCGACCGCTCGTTACCCGGAGAAGCGGGCGGCCCGGCCATCGATCACCTGGTTCAGACCGACGCCGCCATCAACCCTGGCAACTCCGGTGGGCCGCTGCTCGATTCGGCAGGAAGGCTCATCGGCATCAACACGGCGATCTATAGCCCCTCCGGCGCCTCGGCCGGGATTGGTTTCGCCGTGCCGGTGGACACCGTCATGCGCGTAGTCCCGCAACTCATCAAGACCGGTAAGTACATCCGTCCGGCGCTGGGCATTGAAGTGGACGAACAGCTCAATCAGCGCCTGCTGGCACTGACGGGAACCAAGGGCGTGTTCGTGTTGCGTGTTACCCCTGGTTCGGCAGCGCACAAGGCCGGGCTCGCGGGTGTCGAAGTCACGCCGCAAGGCATCGTGCCCGGCGACCGCATCACCGGTGTTGATGGCCAGGCGACGGACGATGTGGCCAAGCTGCTCGCGCGGCTAGACGACAGGAAGGTCGGCGATGTGGTGGTCTTGTCAGTGGAGCGGGCCGGCAAATCACGCGAGGTGCGTGTGGAGCTGCAACCCGGGAATTGATTGAACTGAACCTGTGGATCAGGCGGTAGTGCAGCGTCGCGGCGATTGAGGTTCTCAGGTCTTCGGCCAGGTAGCGTTCCGCCTCAACCTCCGTAATTTTCGGATGCGATCTGCCTATCCGAATAGGCAAGCATGCAACGCCGGAACCTCTTGCCAATCATCGAAGGAGAAAGCGAGGCGCAATCCGCATGAGGTGGACGCAGGCCAGGAA
>VFQM010002199.1_pt1 | contig 15062 bp, 12 predicted proteins | sample 3512391 | NCBI WGS metagenome assembly VFQM01 (sample SAMN10412369, study PRJNA504923) | tailings metagenome | isolation source: Replicate 1 from Balatoc abandoned mine | place: Philippines
GGTGTAAGTGATATGTATCGTGTAATGTACCAATTAGAACAGAGAATTCAAGATTTTGAGCAAGATGACAAGGAAAGTAGTACATGGTCTCCTCCCACGGAATTCAAGAGACGAACTGAAAAATATTGGATACATCCAGACGCAATTACTGAAGTCAAAGTAATACTAGCCCAACAAATTCCCATCTTAATTTTTGGTCGAGACAATAAAAAGGAAGATGAAAAACGTATGAAACTGTTTGGGGCAAGAACACACTCATTATTCAAAGATTCTAGTCTCTTCCAAAATTGTGATAGTGAATCTAATGTCTCCTCCATCATCAGTAGTGCCTACATTCATGAATGTCTCCACAAGCATGGAGGGGCCATTTTGATTCGTTGGTATGGAAAGCAAGAACCCATAACAGAGAATTCGACAAAAACAAAAAAAGAATTTTCCATTTTTCTCTGTAGGCAAAGTTGCCGGAAACAATTAGCCTATTACAGACATACATACTATGATCACAATAAAGAAAGGGGGAAAGCGTTCAATCACTTTGAGTGAGTATTTACTTCGAGTTTTAGAAGAGAATGACTTTACTGATGTACAATGATAAGTAATAGTACTTGTTGTAAGTGATGAGGATCAATCAGCGAGAGTATAATCAATTGTTGAAAATCGATCCTCCTTCTTGGTTTTCTGATATTGATTCGCAGTTGGGAAAGCAAGAAGAAACATCTCATAATTCAGAAAATAAGGGTCATGTTGATGCAACCCAACATTTAAATAGGCTTAATACTGAACAATTATAAGCACTCAGTTTGTAATGCTGAAGAGAAAGAAGAAGACACATCATTCAATCCAAGAAATGTGTCTTTGGAAGTAAAGAAAAACACAATCTTTTGTAGCAAGAAGAAACAATCAACTGCAGGATACGAAGAATTAAAAGAACCTATCAACAACACATCCACAAGTTCTTTCTTCAAAAAGCGGAAATTACTCTTCTTTTCTAGAGATGTAGAGGAATCTCCTTTACCAAAGAAGCAACAAAAGATATTACAACACATCAAGACTTACATGGCTAATGAAAGAACATTATTGAATTGGATAAATCCAATTATTTTGTTGTTATCAGTCTCGATTTCATTGTTAGGATTAGGAGGACCTGGAGCTAGAATCTTTGTTTTAATTATTGATGGAATAGCAGTCATTTTTCCTTGTATTCTTTGTTTATGTTCCATATGAGAAGAAGAGCATTACTGTTAAAGTGATGATCATTTGGACCAAGTTTATTGGTCTTTTTATTGATTGCTGCCTTGATATCTTCTGCAATCACTCGTATGCAACTAATAAATAAAAAATTGTACTTTTTGGAGGAATGATCTGAAATCATTTTTTCATTAAAAAGTTATAAAAATAAAACAATGTTAATTAACTATTTAATTTAACAAAAACAAATGCAAGAAGAATCAAATGTCGATATCTCTGAGCAATATGCAGAGAATGAAGAAAATACAATTTTAAATACAGATGGCAATAAAACTGTAAAAAAAAGTTGTTGGGTGCCATTTAAGGAAACTCTAGTGAATTTTACTTTGTTGGGATTTACAAATTTTGGTGGTACAATTGGTTTGATCCAAAAACAATTTGTTGAAGAGAAACAATGGGTAACGAATGAAAAATTAATTGAGTTATATGGATTAGCACAAAGTTTGCCTGGTGCCAATATTTGTAAAGTCATTATAGGAATAGGAATGTTAAGGAATGGTTTTTGGAATGGAATTTTAGGTAATATATTATATTGTTTTCCTGGGTTTGTTGGTTTATTACTGATTGGATGGTTGCAAAATTTGAAAATTCAAATTACTATTCCTTACTGGTTACAAAATGCACATATTGGACTTATTTGTTCTGGTATTGCATTTTCAATGCTAGCAACTTGGAAACTCTCTATTAGTATTGTAAAAATTCAATTTTTGAAAATTATTGCCTGCATTGTGTGTATGATCGCTTTATTATACAGACCAATATGGTTTTTGCCTATATCTATAGTATTTGGAAGTTTAATTTCATTATTATACTTTTCTGTGAAAGAAGAAAAATCGATTCAAGAAACAAAAGAAGAGGTATTATCAACACAAGAAACAAACAATCATATAATTCCTGTTTGGATTGGGATACTATTTATTATTGTTTTTTTAGTAATACTAGTCTTATTATTTGTCAGCCAAATATTTGTACAGTGGGAGCCACTTCTTATAATGGAATATTTCTTTCGCATGGGTACATTAATTATAGGAGGAGGCCAAACAGGCATTTTATTACTTAGAGATGAGATGATTTTAAAAGGCTGGATAAGTGAAATACAGTTTATTAATGGATTTAGTTTAAGTAATGCTTTACCAGGACCAAAATTTAATATTGCAGCATATCTAGGAGCTGCTATGGGTGGGTTTAAATATGGATTAGTATATGGAATAATTTCAGGTATTATGTTTTTTCTTCCAGGTACATTGCTATATATTGGAATGCTTCCAATTTGGGAAAAAGTCAAAAATTCCTCGTTGATAAAGAAACTAATTCTAGGATTGAATGCTGTAGTAATAGGATATGTTATAGCAACTGTTATTGAACTGTGGATGCAACATATTAAGCTTTATCCAGTCCATATTGTTTCAACAGTTTTCTCTTTAGCTCTCCTTGCAATATTTGATTTACATGCTATATTGGTTGTAGTTTTTTCCATGTTATTTACTCTAGTTGTAGGTTTATTTATACAATTAGAATAAACTTACTACATCAATAAAATACTCATTCTCAACTACTTTGTGACTTATATGGATTCTTGACGTACATGTCCAATATATTCTCCAAATAGTATAGCAGAATCTATTTGATACACAAAGTTTAAATTAATAACAATATCATTTTAATTTAACTGCATCATTTTGATGTGAATCAAAATGGGAACCAATTTTCATTGCTTTAAATATGTAAGGGAACACTTACAATACACAAAGAGCTTTTCTTCTGAACTTTTGCTCCTTCATCCTAATCCTATTTATGACTTCTGCAAACAATATACAAAATAACAAGGAGTTGTAAAATTGTAGTTTTTTAAATTGCCTTTCTTTCATGATTCGCTTCCAATACTTGTGCAATATGTTGAGTATAACCTCCATCAGCTTGAAGACAATCTATTTCTTCCATATATTTATCTGGTGCAAACTTTTCAAAATGAGAACCATCATTATAAGTTCCAGCTTTAACAGAATCTGAAATGAGCCAATAAAATTTGTTTATATCCATAAAAACTTGAGTACGTGCTCCTGCTCGTTTCAATTTCCATGAGTGAAGTGATTTACGTCTAAATTTAAATAAATCAATCTCATAAGTACTATTATAATTAATTCTACTATCCATACCATCAAGATAAAGAGTAATTGGCTTCAATGCAACATTTTCTGGATTGTGTAGCTCTGCACTACACCATCGTAATTTTGCAGAAGTAAACATTTCCTTATTCATTGTGTTAATCCACTATTCAAATTGTTCTCCTCGCTCAACAAGTAACTGCTTCTCAAAAGTGTCATAAGTAGTCTTTGGAAGGTATTTTCCAATTGCAGGAATATCGATTCCTCTAATAGCCTATACAAAAAGAGTAATGCTTTGTCTACATTTAGTTGAGGGTTTTTCCAATCATATGATTGTCCAATAAATGCATTCAAAAATACAAAAACTGGAATTATTCCCAATTTATGTTCGACTAACTCCTTAATTTGTGTCATACTAGCAACATCTGGTGTATTGGTTTGATGTGAATACTCTTCTTTTTTAACTGCCCATTGAGCTTCATTCAAAGTTGATGGTAGAGTAGAATAAAATATGTAGAATACTAATCCCGAAATAAAATCGTTAATCCTTTGAAAAATTTGTTGATCCCAAGACAAACGTGTTAATCCTCAATTGTTTGGGAATTCCTATTTTTTTCACAACAGCAATCTTCTGACAAAGCAATTACAATCATTCGATAACCATATAACAATGTAACCTAATTCACTTTAGTAAAGGATTTGGTGATTGATAGTATGTTTGGAATATTGGAATCTTTTTTTTTTACAGCTAAACTTTGTGCCTTATTTTTGCTAACTAGAAGACAAATGATTGCAGTTCTGAAATATATGTAGAAAATGATATCAAAAGCATCTCAGAAAACGTGAAAGTAGATTTCAAATGTTTCTTTTTTTTTCCAGCCATACACTCGATGTATATATATAATAATATGTTTAAGTACATATAAGAAGAGTATCTAACTAGCAAAAAGGCAAAAGCAGCATGATTGTGCTATGTAAACAGTGCTTGAATAAAAGAAGAAAATACACCAGAATTCTTTTATGTACAGCATGTTTTAGATAAATAACATGACGTAATTGTAGCATAAATCACTTTAGTTCAGCCTTGTTGAACAATAGAATACCTAGAAAATCAAATCTTTTTTTTTCAAAACTATAACTTGGTCATATTTTTTAAAAACGATTGTAGATTTGAGATATACATAAAAAATTACAACAAGAACACTCAAGAAAGCACGAAAGTAGATTTCAAATGTTCAAGCTATCGAGAACGAGAAAGTGAAGCAGAAAAAAAATAAACATTTGAATATTATTATTGTTGTGTGTTCTGGATTTTGGATTGCACTGTTTTATTTAATATATAATTTCTACTACATTTCAACAAGTAACAATTGTGTTATAGCCAAATTCTGCTAACCCAATAATCTCCATAGTTACATCTGTTGTTTCCTTTTCTGCATTAATTTCAAAATAGGGTTCATCAAGTTTGCTTTTAGAATCCCATCGTTCAAATAATTTATCCATAGACTCAACTGACACTTGAGATAAATATCCCAAATATTGAATACCAAATGCAGGATCACAGATTGCTCTTCTTTGCTTCCAATTATCTCCCCCTAATAAAGTCAAAATGTTGTCACCATACAAAGCAAAAATATCATAAAATTTTGGTGGTTTTGGGAAAGAACTCCCTTTTCGAATCATTACTTGTTTTAAATCTTCTACTTTTGAAATAAAAACAAAATTTCGATCCCACATGCATCACAACGTTTAGGGTAAATGAGAAAAAGCTAAATATAGGATTTTCAAAAATCGTGTGGTTTTTCAAAGCCTGTTTTCTCAATCATACAAGTAATAGATGAGACTTTGCATATACAGATATTAGAATGTTGCATGTAGTTTCTACAACGAGCAGAAAACTTAGTTTTTGCTTTGTGGCAATTGCGAAAACTTGAAAAAACTGAGTACTGCTGAGGATAGCATGTTGCCCTGGGTTGACAAATTTCACGCCTCTATACTATTATAAATATATTTGTAGTAGAATAGTCGATAATCTGTGATAGGCATGAATAAGCATGGATTGTAGTTATTGAAATTCAAAAAGTGTTTGCAGTGCTATGATCCATTTGAATTCATTTGGAATTATTCAGAGGGATTTGAAATGTGAAAATGTATTACTGGATGCATCTTTGAATGCAAAAATTAGTGATTTAGGATTGAGTACCAAAAATCATGAAAATCATACCAAAAATGTTGGAACTGCTGCTTTCATGGCTCCAGAAGTGATTAAAGGATTTGCACACTCTACTGTTACTGAAGAAGAAGGACAGAGTCAAACTCATTTACTGTCCTAAGAAACATCTGTAGATACAACAACCAAGTATACACTTCAATGTGATGTTTGCTCATTTGGAATTATGATGTGGTGTTTGCTAATGGAAGATGTACACCCCTATGGCAAAAATACAAGTGATATTGAAATTATTACAAATGTATTTGTAAATACAAAAACGTCCACAGCAATTTACTCTAAAACAACAACAATATTCTCAACTCAACCGAGTAAGTTTTGATTCACATAATTTCTACTACTTGTTAGTGTTCTGCATTGAATTCTACCAACATCCAAAAATTTGAAGTTGAAGAACTCACGTACTCCACCAGGGAATTGATTTGAATCCTGTGCTTCGCTACAGTGGAACCTCTTCTATTAATTGTATCCAACAGAATATAGAAGTTGTTATGGAAAGGTTCTTATTGAAAACACACGCTAATTCAATTCTATTGGCTAGAGCTTGGTTTTTGGATCTAAAATTAGGATTCTTTGATAATCCATTCTCTCCATAAGGATATTATTTTAATGCTATTGAGAAACTATTAATTTTACAAGTAGTGCAAGTTCTAAAGCTGTTTCAGATCAAATAATTTTGAATCTACTTGGTGATTTCAAAATACTACAGAATTCTTCGACTTCCCTTTTGCCCACTTTACATTTTCAACTTGGAACAGCTCCAATGTAATGGTCAACTTGGATTTTTTTTTTTTCAATCCAATACCTATTTTTCGACACACAAAAAACAAACAAGATGGAGGACTCTCTAGTTGCTATTCATCCAAAAAGTGAAGTAATAGAAAGAAGTACATCTCTTGAAATTCCCAGAATCGTTGAACAAGTTCGACAATCTTTAGATTTTTCAATTCAAGAAAGACATGCAATTGCTCATGGTGAAAAACCACTAACAATCCCAAAATCACTCAAGAAAACTGTAAAGAAATTTGAAAGAATTTCAATTCAAGAACATTTGGAAACAGTTGAGGATTTATGTTTGAAAATGCAGATTCTAAAAATTGATGGAAAATACATGGTTTGTCGCATTTAACAACTGCCTTATTCAATTTCTATTGACTCATGCAACATAGGGATTAAGCAAATCAAGAGCAGCAGAAAAATTGAACTTATTTGGACCCAATCGATTAAAACCTCCAAAAGGCACACCCTTAATTGTAAAAATCTTTCGAGAATATTTCAATATTTTTGGTATTTTGTTGTACATTGCTGGAATACTTTGCTTGACTGGTATTATTGCTGATCCTTCATTTCCAAACTGGTTAATTACTGTTGGATTAGCAATTGTTTTATGGTTGGTGGCAATAATTAATGGAACTATTAGTTTTGTTGAAAATCAAAAAAGTGAAAGAACTGTTAAAGGATTTTCAAAAATGAGATCTTCTTTCAGTATTGTAATTAGAGATGGTAAACCCATTGAAATTGATTCAACACAAATTGTAGTGGGTGATATTGTACAAATACGTGCAGGTGATAAAACTCCATGTGATATGAGAATGATTGAAGTTTCTGCATTGAAAGTTGATAATAGTTCTTTGACGGGAGAATCGGAACCTATTCAAATTACAATTGAAAAAACGAATGAAAATCCATTAGAAACAAGAAATTTATGTTTTTTTGGGACATCTGCCGTGGAGGGAGAAGGTCTTGGCATTTGTATTCGTACTGGTGACAACACTGTTATTGGTCAAGTTGCAAATTTAGCAGGATCAACTTCAAAAGTTGAAAGTCCTTTGAAAAAGGAAATTAATTTAGTAGTGTACTGTATTAGTGTAATTGCTATTCTAATGGCTATTGCATTTTTCATTTATGGAATTCCTGTTGTTGGTTTTTTAAATGCATTAATTTATGCTATTGGAACTATTGTTGCCAATATTCCTCAAGGATTAATTGTTACTGTTACAGTCATGCTTACTTTGGGAGCAAGAAGATTAGCAAAAAAGAATTTGATTGTTAAAAATTTAGAATCTGTTGAAATTCTTGGTTCAACATCTGTAATTTGTTCTGATAAAACAGGAACTATTACTCAAAATAGGATGACAGTTGTCAATGTTTGGACAGATGAAAAGCTTATTGCAATATTATATGATTCTGGTAAAAAAGATACTGATGATTCTCCTGCTTATAATGAATTGCTAAATAATTGCTGTTTATGTATTAGAACAGTTTATGAAGGTTCTGAAGATAATATGCATCTTCCAGTTATGAAAAGAAGATGTTTAGGTGATGCAAGTGAAACTGCACTATTAAAATTTTATGATACAAGACCAAATTTAGAGAAATCAGATGAATTACGAAGAAGATATACTAAAATTTTTGAAATTCCATTTAATTCCAAGAATAAGTGGCAATTGTCAATTCACAAAGATGAACAAAGTAATTCAAACAGAGTATTGAGAATGAAAGGAGCTCCTGAAAGAATTTTTTCAATATGTGATCAAATATTTATTAATGGAAGATGTGTTGCTATTGATCAATCAATTAAGGAAAAATTTGATTCTGCATATAAGATTTTGGCTACCAAAGGTCAACGTGTTTTAGGTCATGCGATCAAAGTTTTAGATTATCAAACACATGGTCCATTATTTGATTCACAATATTCTGAGGAAAATGTTCCTTTGAATAATTTAATATTTATTGGATTGACAGGTCTCATGGATCCTCCAAAATTGGGAGTTGTTGAAGCTGTTTCAATTTGTAAAACAGCAGGAGTTAGAGTTGTAATGGTTACTGGAGATCATCCATTGACAGCAAAAGCAATTGCAAAACAAGTTGGAATTATTGAAGGAGATACAGTAGAAGATATTGCTGAAAGAGAGGGATTAAATGTTGAAGAAGTTAATTATAATTTTGCTGAAGCAGCAGTAATTGAAGGATCCAAAATTGACAAATTATCAATAGTTGAATGGAATAGAATTTTAAATATGAAACAAGTTGTATTTGCAAGAACTTCTCCACAACAAAAATTATTAATTGTAACAAAATATCAAGAAAAAGGGCATGTAGTAAGTGTAACTGGAGATGGTGTAAATGATTCACCTGCATTGAAGAAAGCAGATTTGGGAATTGCAATGAATATTTCAGGATCAGATGTTAGTAAAGAAGCTGCCAATATGATTTTATTAGATGATAATTTTGCATCTATTGTTGAAGGAACAAAACAAGGAAGATTGATTTATGAAAATATTAAGAAATCTATTGCATATACTGTAACTCACTTGATACCAGAAGTTATTCCATTTTTAGTTCTATTCATTTTTGGTATTCCTCTACCTCTTTCAGCAATTTTAATTTTGTTTATAGATTTAGGAACTGAATTAATTTCTGCAGTTTCATTAGTTTATGAAAAAGAAGAGAAAGATATTATGAATAGACCTCCAAGACATAGAGATGAACATATGTTTGATTGGGCTCTCTTTTCATTTTCATATTTACAAATTGGAGTAATTGAAACATTGGGTTGTATGTTTACATATTTCATGTGCATGCTACATTATGGCTTTACTCCTTACATGCTTTATGGAGTTTCATCCACATTTTTCTTAGCCACTGCACCAACAGTAAAAGTACCTGATGGTAGAATCTATACTGCCCAACAACAAGTTACTATTCTCCAAGAAGCACAATCTGCTTATTTTATTACATTAGCTTTACTTCAAAATGTAAATTTGTTTTGTTGTAGAGTTAGAAGAAATTCAATTTTCCAACAAGGATTATTTACTAATAAGCTAGTCATTGTAGGAGTTATTGCTTCAACACTAATTTCATTATTGGTTGGATGGTTAAATGTTATTATTTTTACAGGAAAAGTTGTCGTTTTTAATAGTACATATTTATGGGTATCATGGATTCCTTTTGCAATATTTATTTTCATGTATGACGAAATTAGAAGGTTTTTGGTTAGAAATACGGATACTGGAGCTTATCAACCATATGCTTGGTAAAAGAACAATAAATATTGTGATTTGTAAATTGCGCAGTAACTAAAGGTGATTAGAGGTTGTATACACATTAACAGAAAGCAGGAAGTATTGTTTGTGTTAGTTGGGGATGATGAATAAGAAGTCAACTTCTGTAAATGGCACCAGAATAAGTACTTGAACAAATTTTTGAAAAAACTGGTCTGAATGGAGTTTTTCTTTGAGATTCCTGAAAAAAAAAGAGAATCCAGGAAGTATTTTTAACTTAAAATGCTTTCAAAATATCCAGCGTTGTAGGGCAAGAAAAGACCAACAGCTTTTCCTTCTCTCAATTGGAATTGTTGGGTGACCAATATAGAGTGTGCTAGGGCTGTTTGCGTTTCCCATACCTGCGCCTCCAGCTTGTTTGTTCAGACCTATTCCCATCCATGAATAAGGACCAATTCCCTTTACAAGAGATGAAATTGTAATGTGAGTCGAATTTGTTGAGTAGGCTACGTAAGAGCCAATTGAAGGCGTGGAAACACATCCTGAACTTATATTTTATATAATAATGCACAAGACAATGCAAGAAGTAATAGTCGTATCATTTAGTTTTTATTTTGTAGGCGAGAAAGATGATCAAATGTACAGTGAATAGTGTACTGATTCTCATCATTAGCACATTGGCAAAAACATTTTTGATTTTTGTGCGATTTGCCAAAAAAAGATTCTCATCAGTGAGTATTTGAGAAGAGAAACTATTTTGCTTTGATTACAGATTCACAACATATTTTAGAATGTTTGAGAAATATTTGCATTGTGATAAATTTGTTTTGAGTTATTATTACAATTTTGTAAACAGAAATGTAGTTTTCGTAATCAGCCACGTGTGAGGGTAGCAAAAACACCAAAATGAATCTTGACTTTAAATGAAAATAATTTATGCAATCAAATATTATTCTACTACAATTGACCTTGTTCATCACCTTCGTCTTCAGCTCCTTTTAAAGGAATAAATTTCATCGAATCTAACACCATTTCAATAGGAACTGAGATGTGTACATTTGCATTGAGAGATTTGTTGCTTGCAATGGCAATACAAACAAATTGTAATATTGTTGCCACAGTGACAGTAAAATTTCTATTCAAATGGTTGACAATTGTCAAATGAGGAAACATAAATTGAGGAATCACATATTGAGAAATACTAATATAAGTGGCATTAATCAGTACAAGAGGGACCAAAACAGTAGTAGCAATTATTTGGATCGGTGATGCATAGGTTTTCTCCTTGGAAAGAGAAGTACGAATGGAAATTACACTATTTTGAACAAAGCCAATAATTGTAGAAGCAATTATAGTTGCTAAACTTGCCCAAAGAGGTTCTCTAGAACTTGAAAGCCAACGAGGAATTATTTCCAAAATGGACAAATTGAAAATAGAAAGTGAAAACAATACAGTTGCAATTTGATAGAATTGATTTGGCGTCTTCGTAAACTTATAAATACAATTACTACAATGAAAGAGAAAACTACAACACATAATGAAATCAAAATACTAATAGTAGATTGAACGGAAAAGTTGATTCTAGATTGGAAAAATGGAGTGGGAAGTGCTTGATCACAATCATATTTAGTTCCTAAACGATATTGTGTTCCATTCCCCCAAACAAATAATTCTCCATCTTGTGATTTGGCCATGAAAAGCTCTTTTCCCATACTAATTGAAATAATCTTTTTATCTCCAAATGCAGATGCATCAATAGCTTTGGGAATGTTTTGAATAGAAGCAGTAGGATCTAATGCAACACATAAATTAGGTGATGTATAGCTACTACCCCATACATAGACTGTTCCATCTGTTGTCAATACCATGAAATTTTTATCTTGAGCCTCAGCAGCTTGAATTTGTCTATTGCCAAACAGAGTTTCTCTATTAAGTATTTTACAGGTGTATAATTGAGGAAATAATTGACAAACTTCACCATTGGAAGACAAGACCAAAGCAGAAGAATCATACCTAAAAGGTGTAATATTTACAATTTTAGCACCATTTTCAAACCAATTCGTATAAATGAGAGTCGCTTTGTCGTTTCGAATAACAAATAACTTACCAGAAGTTGTTATGGCAAAGGCATCAATTGGAGCAACAGAAGCGTGAATCATACCTTGAACTAAATTGACAATAGGTTCTGAAAAAGTAATTTTGGATTTTCTAAATTGCTTGATAACATCTTCTTTGCTATTACTGACAGCATTTAAATCAACTAGAAAGAAATATAATCCATTTGTTTCACTTATTATATACACTTTATAAATATCTGGTTCGTTTGAGGGAGCCCATTGTACTTGTATTACTTTTTCATCTGTAGGAAGGAACTTACCCAAATCAATTTCAATATTGTAACCTTCATGGATACTGATCAAATATACATCACCTTTTTCATTAATTACAGAATTCCATTGGTGTTTTGTATCTACACTTAGAAGTGAGTGGATAGAAACTAAGTTGGAATTTCCAAAATGTTGTTTATCCAAAATAAGATCATCTTTCCGATAGGCAATGAGTTGAGATAAATCTTTTGAAATTACCAAAGGACCAGAATGAAGAGCAAGGAATGTTTGCTTTGCATATAGTGAACAAGCAAACAGAGAGAATAATAGTAATGCAAAAATTGTAAACTGCATAGAAGAGGCAGATTCCACTTTTTTTTTGTTTATGATCGCAATGTCTCACCATAGATCTGATCATGCTGTTTAATTTTAATTAACATGGATTAGTTCGTGCATCACTGAAATAATTATCTCACACCTGATTATGACTACGCTTTTATTATTAAAACAGTTTTCCTAACACACTATATTATTGGTGTAAAAAAAATATCAAGAACTGATGATAAATTATTCTGTTGCAAGTACAAAGATACTGCAATTTCTAGTGCTTTTCCTCTGTATCATTCCATGGATATACTGTCTCGATAATATGATGAATGTACTTACTCGTGGTTTTTCCAACTATCGAAATAACTACAATGCAAAGGAATCCATATTATCTGCTGCCAATGTCAACGTAAATATGTTTGGAAAATTATTTGCAAGACCTGTAAAAGGAGAAATTTATGCTGGTATATTAATTGTCAATCAAGTAGATACTCCCAAAGGAATACGCAATGTTATGTATGTGACTACTACTTCCAATAATGTATATGCATTCGATGCCGATGATCCAGATGATAATGAGCCAATTTGGCAAATAAATCTTGGTCCCAATGCTCCTATAAGTGATAATCAATTTGGTAACCTTTGTACAGAAGGTACTGGAGCTTTTACCGATTTTCTATGGGAAGTGGGTATCATTAGCACTCCAGTGATTGATGAATTATCGCAAACCATGTTTGTGGTTGCCATGAATAAGGATAGTTCTCATCCTTTTGTATATAAACATCGTCTACATGCATTGGATATTCGAACAGGAGAAGCCAAAAGAGCTCCAGTAATCATTGAAGGATCACTTGCTGGAACTGGTGTCGGAAACATTAATAATAGAGTAGAATTTCAAAGTGCAATTCAATTGCAAAGAACTTCACTTACTCTTCATCAACAAACTATTATCATTGCATTTGCTGCATTTTGTGACTCTGGTCCATATCATGGTTGGGTATTTGGATATGATGCCAATACATTTCAACAAAAATTTATTTGGAATACCTCACCCAATCAACAATATGGAGGAATATGGCAAAGTGGTGTAGGAGCTGCTGTGGATGATAGTGGTTATATTTATTTGAAAACTGGTGATGGTTCTTTTGATCCCAACGAAGGTAGTTTTGGCAATACACTTGTGAAGTTACGAATCGATGAAACATCCAATAGTTTAGCAGTGGTAGATTATTTTGCACCAAAATATAATCAAGGCGGTGATTACTGGGACATGAAAGCGGATTTTGGATCTGGTGGTTGCATTATTCCATGGCCAGGATCGAAAATACTTCTTTGTGGAAGTAAACATGGTGAATTTTTTGTAGTAGACCAAGATAATTTAGGAAAATTAAATATGACAGCAGACAATGTAATTCAAAGTTGGGAAGGTGCACAAGGATGGGAAATGGGTCCTCAAGTGTTTTGGAGTGATCAAGATTTCAGTTATATATGGACCGAATTTGATCGTATGAAACAATTCAAGTTTTATAGAAATGGAAATAGAGGTTTATTTGACACAACACCCTATGCATTGAGTTCCATGAATGCCAAATCTGGTGGTATGATTGCACTTTCGAGTAGTGATAATTCTTTGGAAAATGGAATTGTTTGGGCAACTCATGCGATTGAAAACCAAGGTACTCCTAAGCCTGGTATGCTACGAGTATTTTCTGCCAAAAATATAGCAACTGAAATCTACAATTCCAATCAAAATGAACCAAGAGATGAATTAGGTTATTATGCAAAATTCAATCAACCTGTACCTGTGAATGGTCGAGTCTACGTGGCAACATTTGCTGCAGATAGTAATGTAAATTGCTTTGCTACTGTATATGGTCATTTGAAACCTAGAATTGTAAATATGTTTCCAAATGAAGCTACTCTACAACTTAATGGAAGAAGCAGCGTGTCTTTGACAGTTCGTGCAACTGGTTTCAAAGGGTTAACATATCAGTGGTATATGAACAATGAACCAATGCAGGGACAAACAAATCAAGTGTTGGAGGTAGTTAATTTACGGTCCAATAGTAATTTCTTTTGCAGAGTGACAAATCAATATGGCTCTACTGATTCGAAAATAGTAGCAATTTTAAAGCAACCTGATATCGCTCCTCAACAAAGTAATCCCATTCCAGAAAAATCTACTCTTATTATTCCTTCAAAATCATCAAATGGAACTAGTTCTATCACATGGAAATCAACATTGCTTTTTACATTACTATTATTTATTTTGCAGTTACTTTTGTAAAAAATAAATTGTTGCTTTTTGAACAATTTGATCTTCAAAAAATCAAAAAGTTTAAATGGGCAGTAAAGAGTTGAGAGAACAAAGACAATGGAATTGTTCATTGTGATGTGAAAAAATTCATTTGAAGTTTTTTGAAAGAAAAAATACATTGTTGATCAACACAAAATTATTGCAAAGCTCTCACCTTCTGATTTCACTGCGATTAGTTATATGATCATGTGGTCATTTATAAAAAGATATTAGGAGTAACAAGATGAATTCTATCAAATAAATCAAACAAAAATTAATCTATTACAATGCAAACAAAATCCTGTTTACTTCTCCTTCTCCTAGGTTTATTTACAGTAGTAGCATCATTTTCACAAACAGATTTACAGATACGAGTTCGTCTACCTCCTAATTTTGCCATCCAACTCGTTGCACAAAATGTTACCTTGGCAAGGCAAATGGTTCTCAATGGAGATGAATCAATATTATATGTATGGGAGATGATAATTTCCTTCCGGATGAGTTGAATATGGTAGAAAACTGGGA
>VFQM010002203.1_pt1 | contig 15034 bp, 11 predicted proteins | sample 3512391 | NCBI WGS metagenome assembly VFQM01 (sample SAMN10412369, study PRJNA504923) | tailings metagenome | isolation source: Replicate 1 from Balatoc abandoned mine | place: Philippines
CTGCAGACGCTCATGGAACGCCGGCTGAAGGACTTACCAGGCATGCGCGCCTGAACCACTGCCGGCCGCAAAAGAGGTTACAACCCAACATCGACCCAGCGGTCGCCGGCCACCCGCGCACGGCCCAGCGCCACCAGCGTATCCAGCAGCGTGGGCAAGCGGTCGCGCCAGCGGCCACGCCCGCTGAAGTGCTCGGCCACGCCGTCGAGGTCCAGGCTGCGCCCCGCTGCCGCCAGTACTTCAGCCACCGTCTTGATTTGCTCTGTGACCCCCGTGGGCCACGGGCGCTGCGCCACCGCCACCTTGGCGGGCTTCGGTTGCGCGTCGTCCTCGGGCGCTTCGGCATCCACTTCAGCCTCCATCGCGACTTGCTCGCCCTGCCCCGCCTGCTGGAACTCGGGGCGCAGCCAGCGCACCGTGCCCGCCGCTTCCTCGGCGGCGCGCTTGGCGTTCAGCTCGACCAGCCGCACCAACAGCGTGTCGGTGTCGGCAGGCAGCGTCAGGTCGGCCCAGCCGTAAGCCTGCAGCACGGCGGCGTCAAGCTCGTCGTGCAGGCTCTTGAGCACGCCGACCAGCCCATGTTCGTGGATGACCTTCTCCTTGGCGGTCAGCGGCTCGCCGCCGCGCAGCTTCTCCAGCACGTTGTACGTGGCCGTGAGCGTGGCGTCCGGATGGGCGGCGAGCTGGGCCTTGCGGTGGGCGTCGATGTGCTCGGCCAGGGTCCGAATGCGCTGGGCCATCGGGCCCGCCTGGTCCAAGTCTGGGAACGGGAACGGCTCAAAGCAGGTAGTGGTGTTGTAAACCGGCCTGTCCTCAAGCGTTCCACCCGTGGCGAGCGCCCAGCGGACATGAACTTGACTCGACAGTACGCCAAGAATCAATGCGTCGTCGCTGGCAATCGCCCGGACCTTCTGGTCTGGCAGTACATCACCGTCGATAAAGACGAAGGTGCGGTGCTTGGCAGTTTCGGCGGTGCCGATGTAGCGGCGCAGTCCTCGGGCAGCCTCACGGAACTTGGGCACCGATTCCCCCCAAAGCCACCAGTTCCGGCGACGTGAGGGTCGCTTGTCTTGGTCGCGCTTGGGCTTGACTTCGTCGTAAAGCCATTGCCAGGCAGCGGGGAAGCGCTCTCGAAGCTGAGCCTCAGTCAGGCCGTAAAAGTCCAGCGCCAGAATCCCGCGTGAAGTGGCTGTCAGGTCCTTGCCATTCACGTACCGCCGCACATGCTGTTCGAGGCCGGGCACGGCTCCGAGGCCAAGGGCCTTTGCCCGCTGCTGGTCAACCCAGAAGCCCGCGCCGAGGGGAATCATCCCCATGTACGACAACCTGGCGTTCGCAGCCAACTTCACGCAACGGGTGAGGTTGGCGCCGACTCTCAGGTCGGAGTGAATCATCCCTTGCCGCATCGCGAGCTCCACATCCACCTCGCCGCTGTCAGCCTCCCGCTCCTGGGTGACGGTCTGCAGCTTGCCCTCAGCGGAGCCGCGCACGCCCACGGACATGGAGATGCGCACCGCTGCCCCGTCGGCGCTGTCCACCCAGGGGTGGTCGGGCACGGCGTAGACCAGGCTCAGCGGCGGGGTGGCGGTCTGGTGCGCCTCTATCACCCGCCGGTTGAAAATCATCGTCAGGCTGTTGGTGGTGATGAGGCCGAAGCGCTCGGCCTGGCCCTGGCGCACCGTCTCGGCGGCCTTGTGCCACCAGTACATGACGAAATCGGCGCTCTCGGGCACCTCGGGCCACGCGGCGCGCAGGGCGTCAGCGTAGCCGTCACCCAGGGCCACCCGCATGCGCTTGTTGCCAATGAACGGCGGGTTGCCCACGATGAAGTCGGCCCTAGGCCACTCGGCCTGCCGGGGGTTGAGGTAGCGCCACTGCACCACCTGCGCTGCCTCGTCGGGCACCGGCTGGCCGGTGGCAGGGTGAGGCTTGTAAGTCTCCCCGTCCCAGCGCGTCAGCGGCTGGCCGTTGGCGTCGGTCATGGGCTCCTGGCGGTCGTAGGCCAACACGGCATCGCGGTGCTCGATGTTGCCGTAGTCGTGCACCACGGGTTCGGCCACGCTGGCGCGGCCATTGGTGCGGATGTGCCACTGCAAGAAGCCAATCCACAGCACCAGCTCGGCCAGGGCGGCGGCGCGCTCGTTCAACTCCACCCCGCGCAGTTGTTGCAGGGTCACCGTCTCGCGGCCCAGGTCCAGCGCGTCCTGCGTGTCGCCCAGGGCGCCCAATTGGTTCAGCACCTCGCCTTCCAGGCGCTTCAGGTGCTCCAGCGTCACGTACAGAAAGTTGGCGCTGCCGCAGGCCGGGTCCAGCACGCGCAGGGTGCACAGGCGGTGCAGGAAGTCCCGTACCTGCTGGCGGGCCTCGGTCCACTTGGCGCGCACAGCGGCGTTGTGGCGGTCCAGCGCGGCAAAGTCCTTCTTGGTCTTGACCTCGGGCGGATGGGCTTCCAGCTCGGCGGCCTCGTGCGCCAGCAGCAGCGCAGCGGCTTGGGCGTTGGCCCACTCTGCGCGCAGGGGCTCAATGACGGTGGGCAGCACCAGCCGCTCGACGTAGGCGCGGGGCGTGTAGTGGGCGCCCAGGGCGTGGCGCTCGTTAGGGTCCAGCGCACGTTCCAGCAGGGTGCCGAAAATGGCGGGTTCCACCTCGCGCCAATTGGCGCGGGCTGCCTGCAACAGCAGGTCGATTTGCTCGGGCGTGAGCAGCAGGCTGTAGCCGTCCTCGCTATCGCCCTTGAACAGCTTGCCGTTGAACTTGAGCACGGGCTTCACCAGCGCCACCGAAAATCCGCCCCGGTCCATGTCGGCCCACAACCCACGTAGCATCTGCTGCACGGCGGACGGGTTCTCGCGGTGCTGCCGTAGCAGCGCCTGAAAGGAGCCTTTGGGAAGCAACTCCACGTCCTCGGCGAACATTGAAAACAGGCAGCGCGAAAGGTACGCCGCCACGGTGTGGGGCGCATGCCCGGCCTGCTCTAACGAGCGGGCCAGCAGAGCCAGTTTGTTGGACACATCACGGGTGACTTTCGCGGCGATCAGCGCCGGGTTAAGGTCATCCGGTTGCGTCCAAATCTTCCGCAAACGCTCCAGCACCTCGGGCTTCGCCAGGTCAGCTAACAGGATGCGGTGGCTGCGCGGGTCGGGGAATGGCGTGTACGTGCCGCCACTGCGGCTGAACTCGGCGTAGACCTCAATCACGGTGCCGACGTCCACCACCATGACGAAAGGCGGGCGGCCTTCCTCGGAGGGCAGGGCGCGGGCGTAACTTTCGCCCTGGCTGCGGGCGCGCAACAGGCCATCGTCAAAGCCCTTGGTGTGGGCGCCGGCTTTGAGCTTTTTAGCCTCCAGCACGAAGTGCCCACGCCGGTAGCAGTCGATGCGTCCCGCGCTACTAGAACCGTCGCCATGGCTGAAGGTAACGGGGCGCTCGAACATGTAGTCTTGCGCGGGCGTCGGGTGCGGCTTGGCCACATTCAGCAGCTCGCACAGATCCATGACGAAGGTTTGAGCGGTGGCCAGCTCGCTTGCTGTCACACCCTGCCACCGGGCGATGAATGCCTGCGCTTCTTTTGTTTTTTTATCCATGAGCTTCATCATAGGGCGAGGGCAGCGCCATCCTACAAAGAGGCTGGATTGCTGCAGATGCTGATGGGAAGGCGCCTGCTGGACCTGCCGGGAATGCGCGCTTAGTTCCTTCGGCACGGGTTGCAAAAACACAGAATGCCGTTGACGGATCAGGCACCAACATCCGATCCGCTAATAGATGAGCACTCTATGCACTCAAAAATAGGTGCCGATCCGACTACCTCTTCTGATTGCTTTGTGGCCTGCGGAATCGAAAATGTCCGCTCATTCATGTCAAATACAACCGGGAATTGTGCGCGTGCGCCGTAGCCGCTCATGGCCGCGTACATCGCCAGCCGTGGTATCTGAAAGCTGCGATTGATGCTGATGGCAGCAAAAGCACCCTCCTTATGCCGGAACACGCCTTGAATGCAGTCGCGAAAAAAAGCCGGTAAATAAACGATGTGCCGCTGAAGCGGTAATTCGGAGGCGGGTCGCGCAAAAAACACCGTGATGGGAGCCCCTGGTTCGGCCTCTTGACTGGCGCCTTGCCAGCGAGCTGCGCCATTACGCTCAAAGATTTCCTGGGCCCGCCGCTTGCGAGCACGTTCAACGGCCTGGAGATCCAGCGGCTTGCCCCGTACCGCATAAAGCGAGTATTCCAGCCGATCAAATACCGGCGAAGTTCCAACAGCCATGGCCACCGCAATGTCCGTCAGCCCCAGACCCATGGTTCCTGCTTTGACCAACTCTGCTTTGGTGGCTACGCCGCCGCAATCGGATATTGCCTTGACCAGCCCAAGCTCCAGATTGGATAAATGGCCGACAGCATTGCGCTCCTCCAGCAGTTTGCACCTGTTGTGATGGTCAATGCTCAGCCAGGGCCATCCAGCGAGCAACATTGCAACGATTGAAACCGGAGGGAGCGCAAGACCGGAGTTGTCAGTGCGCGAAATCCATCTGACATCTGTCGAGAGACCTCCCATGATGGAGTCCAGCATCACCGGGCCATTGGCGGCATGCATGATTTTGCGCACCCGATCCGCCAAGTTGCTGCGTTCGGAATCTTCCACGCCAAACCAGCCCGTGTCAGCGCCAAGATGACGGTAGCCCGGTAGCGTCTTGAGTACAGACACAAGGCTCTCGCGGTCTACACAAATGCCTTCATCGAACGCCAGGTGGCCAGCCACCCGCAAGAAGTTGGTGCAGCCCATCGCCATGCAGTCGCGCCTGACGAACGCCAGTGCGGGTTTCATCCACTGCGCGTGTTGCTCGTCCTCAACAAGCACCGTCAGCTTCCCACCGCCATCGAAGGAACGCGCATGGCGGGTGACCACCTGCAGGGGAATGGGCCGCCCGATCTGCTCGGCAAACTCGATGACAGCCTCTATTCCAACCCCGTCCCCGAGCATCCGGGCCAGCTGCTCATTGGCGTCCTGGACGCTGAATGGTGCAATTCGGGCCGCCGCCGCGAGCGCCCGGTCAAGGGCGGGCATCTGGCACGGCAACATCGCCAGTTTCTCAATCATCTGCGAGCAAATCTGCCGCACTCTCTCGCGTGTCAGGCCCAGCTGCTCACCCACGGTCGCCAGAGTGTTTCCGCCTGCTCCGCTGAACCGAAGCATGAAAATGTCGATCCGTCGTGCCCTGCCTTGGGGATTGACCTTCGAATGGCTGTGGACCAACAGCGCATGAGCTATCAACCGCATTTCCTCGATCCATGAGCATCTTTCGGCCTGCATCAGTTGATCGATCACTTCGGCATCGGCCTCGGTCAAACCCCCATGGTCCAGACGCTCAAGCAAATGTTGGTGCAGGGGCTCATGGCTGCGAGCAGGGAATCGGAGATCAGATGCCGCAAGTGCCATGACCCACGGCCGCGCCAGCACCACCCTGGCAAGGCCAACCCAATCAGCGCCCCGGTCAATGGCTGGGACATCATCGGCAGGCAGGGCGGGATTGACGGGGGCGTGGGGCGCCTGGATTCTCTCCATGGCCTGTTTGACATGGTGGTGCCCCCAGTAGGCGGCCTCCATATTCGCCAACAGTCGAAAGACCTGGGCCACCGGCTGCTTCAGGAACTCTTTGACCTGACGAAGGGTTGCATGCTGGAGGGTGCCGTCCGGGAAGGCGGACAAAATGGCACGCACCGACACCATGTCCGCATCGTCCAGCGCTATTGGCATTCCTTCCTCATAAAGAATGCCTATAGGCTGTCCCCAGATATCCTTGAGGCGCACTCTGAAACGGTCAACGTACAGGGATCGGATTTCTGAGCGCATGCGCTCAGAAAGCGGCGCCCCTCGCCAATCCAGCAGATCCCGCAGACCCACCACACCAATGCTCGAATGCACAGGTCGGGAGGCCCAGCGCATCACACAGCTGGGGAGAATTCGCGCGTGCCGCACATCGGGAATGATGCTCAATTGTTGTTACCCCTAAAAATGGGCCGGCCTCACCAGCGCGCAGCATGCGCCTTGTGACGCAGCCCGTTGACATCCTCACCGCCCTGAAGAGGCGGTGATTCCTTCTGCAAGACGGCGATGTCCCGCCGCGAGAATGTTTTTGGCCGCGTTTATGTCCCGGTCGTGTACCGTGCCACATTCGCTGCAAACCCATTCTCTTATTCGCAAACCTGCTCTACCTTTCGGACTGCTGGCGGGAATGCTCCCGCAGCACGAACAAGTTTGGGTGGTGTAGCTTTCGTTGACTACCTCGAAGACGATACCGGCCTGATGGCTCTTGTATTCCAACATCGTCCTCAGCATGGCCCAGCCCGCATCCAGCGTGCTTTTGGCCATCTTGGTTTTGACCAGCTTGGCACTGGCCACGTCGCCCACGAAAATGGCGGCGTTGCGTTTCACCAGGGCGCTGCTGAACTGGTGTAGCTCATCTTTACGCTGGTTTTTGATTTTGGCGTGAATGGCGCGCACGCGCTGCTTCTTCTTTGCCCGCTGTGCAATGCCCAATGCCTGCTCATGGCCGCGATACCAGCGGCCCTCCATCTTCTCACCCGTGGACACGGTGGCACATTCCTTCAGGCCCAGGTCGATGCCCACAGCGGCTGTGCCCGGCGATGGCTTGCTCTGCACTTGCACCGCCACGTTGAAATACCAGCGGCCCCGACTGTCTTCGCTCAATGAGCCTGCGCGCAACTCGTAATCGGCCAGGCCGTAGCTGTCCCAGAGGCTGAACTTCTGGCCTGCAAAATGAATTTGCCCAGCCTTGTATTTGGCGTGACCGCCTTTGAACGGAATCCAGCCCAGCGAATACTTGGCCGACTTGGGATTGCTGACGCGCCAGTTCAGGCGGGTCTTCTTGAATTGCTTGCGCCGGGTGGCGTATTCCACGCACACCAATTGCACCGTGCCACTGCCCACGCTCACGCCGTCGCACTTGCTGAACCCCGCTGTGTACTTTTGCAGGTCGTAGCCCGAGAGGTATTGGGGTTTGCCGTGAAAAGGCCGTGCCGCCTTGGCCGAGATGGCGTTGATATGGTTCCACACCTGATTGACCTCGCGCGCCATCTGACGCAGCACTTTGGCGTGCTTGTCCTTGATGCGCAGCTTGAGGGTTTTGGAGCAATCCATGGTGCATATTATCATTGGCCTATGACAAAAGAACAAGCTATTCGCACAGGCAGGCATTGCATCTTCATGATGCACGTTCATTTGGTCTTCGTGACCAAATACCGGCGACATGTGTTTGACGCGGATGCCATCCAAAAGCTGCGTTTGCACTTTGCCAGCGTGTGCAAAGACTTTGAGGCCGAGCTGGTCGAGATGGACGGGGAGGATGACCACGTTCACTTGCTGGTGAACTATCCGCCCAAAATTGCCGTCTCCAACATGGTGAACAGCCTCAAAGGGGTGTCGAGCCGTCTGCTGCGCAAAGAGCGCCCGGACATTGCCAACAGGTACTGGAAGAACATGCTGTGGTCGCCGTCCTACTTTGCGTCTTCGTGTGGGGGTGCGCCCATTGACGTGATCCGCAGGTACATCGAGCAACAGCAAACACCCCATTGAGTACCTATGCCCGCTTGCGCGGGCAGCGCTATCCTTCCCCGCCCAAATCAGGCGCCTTTGGCTCCAGTCTGCTGAGCAGCGAACTGACTTGGACGGGGCTTGCCGCGCATTTGGTCAGCTGACCGTGATCTGCCGGTACTTGGCCAGCACCCGCCGCACAGGGTTGAGCAACCCGGCTGTCGTCGGCTGATGGATCTTGGCGTCGAGCCAGTGAATCCGGCGATTGGGCGGCGTGTCCGGACTGCGCACCAGGCGCCCCAGCCCCTGACGCACCAGCACGGTCACCTGGGACACCAAGACAGTGAATCCGCCACGCGAACGCATGCGGACCTCCCGGGCAAGGGTGCGCGTCGTCGCCCCAAAGGGCGCGTTAATCATGACCAGATCAGTCAGTGCATCCGGATGGGTGGCGCTGTGCAGATCGAAACCCGTCCATGCCCCGCCTGCCGCCAGCAATATGGGCCGCTTGTCATTCTCGGCCAGCGCAAGAAACTGCTCGCGCAAAGTTGCCAGCGGCACGCCGGGGCGGTGCTCCAGCACCGGGGCAGAGAGAGCGTCACGCAGCATGGTGCCAATCGCGTGCAAGTCCTTGAAAGCCGTCCCGAGGACCAGCATGCCGCCCGCACCCTCGCGATGGGCCACGAGGATGTACCCGGCGACATCGCGGCACCAGTCTTCGTGCTGAACCACCACGTCGTCCATCACAGCCTTGGATTCGGACATCTGGCGTGGCCGCAGGAACCGGGGGCGCCCGCCCGGCGAAGAGAGATTGCCCACCATGCAAACCGTGACCGGTGTGTATTGCCACTGCGCGTGCACCGGCTCCATCGTCATCAACAGGTCGAACGGGACATTCAGGGCCCGCCGCACCGACTCGCAACTCAGTTGGGGCAGCTCTTCATAGAGCGTCCCCGAAACAAGAATGGCCCGCTGGACGATGTTCGTCCATAGGAAGTGCATTTCCCGGGCATAGCTGAGCCTGCCGACCGTCAGCTGAGGCCACATCCTGTCCGGGCTCCAGGTGACCATCACCTCGGTAAGGCTCTCCCCGCCAGAGTGAGACAGCATCGCAATGCGCAGCGCGTTGGCCAGCCCCTGAACACGCCGCCACTGCGCCGACTCTTCAAGCCCGCGCCCGCGCCGCGCCGCAATGGCGGTCAGGCGCTCGCCCAGGTCCTTTACGACATCCTTCATTTCGTCGCTCAGCAGCGCCGAATCCACATCCCCCATGGAACGCAAACGACTCCACACCGCATCAATGCCCTCCACATCGCTGTGTTTGACCACCTTGGGGTGTTGCAGGTGCAGGGCCTTGATGTCCCGCCGCAGCGCCCAGATGGACACCGTGCGCGACAGCACCAGCGAGAAAGCGTCCTCCAGCTGGTGGGCTTCATCCACGACCAGCAGGCCCAGATCGGGGATCAACTCCTGACCGGCCCCCTCATTCAAAGACGCATAGATGCCATTGAGGACCTCGTACAGCCGATGCTCCCGCTGATCGCGCGGGGTCGAAGACCACATCGCAATGGCCTCCTGTACCTCGGCGCTCGATTTGAGGGCGCGGCTTTGCGCCATGCACCGGCGCCATGTGAGGCTCGCCAGCATGGCGTGCGTCATCACGATCGCCCCACAGTGGCCCAGGCCAGCCCACTGCTGCCGGTATGCCTGGTAGCCCGGGTCATCATCACTGTCACGGTTATCCAGGGCGGCACCCCTGGCCAAGCGGAACGAGGGCGCTGCGTAACGCAAACCGGCCATGCTCCAGCGCTGTGACACCAGCGAATCCGGCGGGGGCGGTGCTCCCTTCGCAATCCATGCATCAATCGCAGCCAGTTCATCCACATCATCAACGGATTCCAGCACCCCCTGCAAGGCGGCTTGGGAAACGAACTCGCTTTGACCGAGCAGCACAGCCGTCGAAACAGGGGAGTCCAGACCTTCCATCAGAGCACGCCAGTCATGCAATACCTTCTCCATGAGCGCGTGTGAAGGCACCGCAATTGCCACGGGAGAGGAGGTGTGCTTGCGCCGGAAATCATGAAGCGCAGTCAGGTACGCCAGGGTCTTGCCGGTCCCCGTGCCGGCCTCGGCCATCAGGATGTTGTGTCCGGACATCACTGCGGGTTCCGTGACCTTTTGCAGTGAGCGGTAGAACTGTGTCTGCTCCGCACGCTCCTGCAGGCCAAGAGCCGTAAGAGCACGCTGCAGGCCCTCGGGGCAGTTCTGCTCTACAACCGGCGGGGCATGTGGGCGCTCGGCCTCCTGCTGGGCGTCCTGCACCAGCAATGCGGTGATCGCCTCGCCCACAGACAGTCCATGCGGCTGGCCCAACGCGCGCAAGCGCGCTTCGTCGGCCGCATTGAGCCAGAAATTGGCATGGACGGCGACCTCCTTGAGGGGAGGCTCCCCCAGAACGAGATCTTTGCGCGTCAGGATCGCAGAAAGCCGCGCCTTGGCCTTGGTATTGATGGGCTCACCGACATACCCGCTGGTGCGCAGGGAGTCGGGGATGCGAACAGTGACGCTGGGCATTTTCAGGAAGACGGTGAGAGAAGTTTCTCGGGCTGAGGCCAGGCATCGGGGGCGCCAAGGTCCACCCCGTTCATGGCAGTCATGGCCCACCATTCACCCATGCGCAACTCCCGAAGAACGGCGATGGCCTGGGCGCCTTCCGGGCTTTCTTCGCTGATTTTAGTGGCTACATCGGCACGTAAAGAGCCCGTGGCGCGCGATGACAGCGTGCGATTGGGGTAGGCCGGCAGGCCCTTGAAGCCAAGGGCCTTCATGCGCTCGACCACATACTGCCAGGCAGGCACGGCCGCAAGAACCTTGGCGCGATGAATGTGGAGGACTTCATCGTCGATCCGCACAATCAGAACATCCGACGACAGACACACCGGCGTGCGCCAGATCATGTGCTGCTGCTGCCGGGTGTTGAAGATGGCCACGAACGGTGGGGGAGGGGGGCGCAGGATGAATGCCTGGACATCGAGGTTCGATGCCAGCTTGAAAACGCCCTCAGCCGACGCGTAGGTCTTGCTGTACTTTTGCAGGAAGTCCTTGCTCCACAGCGGCTCGCAGTCGCCGCAGAGCACATCACCGGAGCGATGGATGTCCAGCTTGTTGTTGAACGACTCGCCGAAGGTGTCCTTCTGGATCGGATTGACCAGATCCCCGGCGACCAGTTTGGCACCGCACATGATGCAGGCGCAGTCCTTGGTGGCCGGTGCGCCCGATGGCTTGATGCCTGCGGCACGCCGGTACAGTTGGCTCGAAGTGGGAAGTGCTTGCATGTCCATGGCCGTCCTTATTCTTTGTCCTGGTAACCGTCACGAAAGATCCGGCCATGGCCGGTGGCCTGCAGCAGGCCTGCCCAGAAAGCGCCCTCGAAACGCACGGCGCTGGAGAACACCACATCCAGCCGAGCCATGGCCGCCACGGTCTTCGGCCCATTCGAGACGGCCCCTTTGAGGACCATCGGGCGGCCATCGCTGACGATCTCCAGCGCCAGCTCGGGAGCTTGACCCGTCCAATCCTGGATCTGCTTGCTCAGGTCGCGTTGCAGCCGATCCAGCACCTTGGCGCGATGAACGTCATCCAGGGAATCGCTTCGCCAGCCGCCCCATTCGTCAGCTGAGCGGGCCACCACGAGCTTGGGAATGCGGTAATTCCAGCGGTAGCCGGTGTGGGCCACCGCGGGCGTCAGATCCAGCATCTCGACGTCCAGCATGCGGCCTGCCAGCTGGGCCACGGCGCGCATGTACTGCACAGCCGCATCCTGCAAGGGATTGCTCGCGGCGGGGTTTTGCGCCGTCAAGCTCAACGCGGTCTCCGACTGGTAGATGACCAACCCGTCAAAACCCGGCAAGCCCAGCGCCGCGAGCGCTTGCCTCCATTGGGAGGATGTGCGAGTCCCGCAGGGGTGCTGGAATCGGATACAGGTCTGCTTTGCTGTCATCACTAAATTTCCCTAGTTGACGTTGATTTGTGATGATCGTAAGATGAATGCTCACCAACTGTCAAGGAACTCTCCAATGGACATCAAGCCAACGACCCAATCGGTCTCGATTCGCGGCGTTATCACCCTGACGGCGCATGCCCACCAAACGTCCCCGGATGGCGCAAAAACCGATGGACCCACACCGCAGATGAAGACCAGCGTTATGAGCAATGGCAAGCTGCTGGAGGTTCCGTACCTGACGGCCAATAGCGTGCGCGGCATGCTGCGTCGCGCTGCCAGTGATGTGTTGGTGGACAAACTCCTGCAGGCCAAGGAGCAGATTTCCCGCAATCTGTACCTGAGCATCAAGCGCGGCGCCTACGCGCGCACCGGCATGGACGCGGGCGGCGCCAGCTACATGCAGATGCTTGCGGCCAACAGCCACATGTTTGCGGGCCTCTTTGGCGGGGGCGCCTACATGTACCCCAGCAAGCTGCGCATTGAGCGCGACCTGTTCCCGATGCTCGAAGCCATCCGCGATCTGTTCCCCGACCGCTATCAGGCCCTGTGCGCGGATGTGCAGCCTTATCAGCTCATTCGGACCATCCTGGTCGCATCCAAGGACGATTTTCAGCGCCTGCCAAAGGGGGCTTTGATCGAGAACGTCGAAGAAGCCTACTTGGAACACATGGCCGCGAAACTCGGCGCCAATCAAGCCAAAAAAGCGCAAAAGGCCGAAGCAAAGGCAGAAGGCCAGATCATCGCCGCCAGCGAGAAGATCAAGACGACCGATCTGAACGGCTTCACGCGCGTTGAAGCCATCATTCCCGGCACGCCCTTCTACCTCGGCCTGAACGCACGCCATGTGAATGACAGCCAGATCGGCCTGCTCCTGACCGCTATCCAAAGCTGGGCCAATGCCAATGCCCTGGGCGGTGGCGCGTGCCGTGGCCGTGGCGCCTTCAAGGCCTCGCTGTCGCTGCTTCAGGGCGATCAGGTGCTTATTGACCAGCTGCTGCTGGGCGAGGCGGGCAGCTATACCCTGAGCGACAAAACGGCGCAGTACACCGACGCCATGGCGCAAGCGCTTCTCGACGGGGAAGCGAGCAAGCAAACCCTGGCCTCCATCTATCCGAGCGAGATCAAGATGACGGCCGATGAAAAGCCTGCCAAGAACAAAGCCGCAAAGGGCGCGGAAGCGGAGGCCTGAGCATGGAGCCGCTGCGCGTTGAATTCCAACTCGCCACGCCCTGGAGCCCACCGCACAACGGCGTGCACCTCGACGGGATGGTGGCCTGGGCGGTCAAAGAAGAAGCGTTGCGCAATGGCACCGCTCCGCAGGATGACGGGGACTATGCCGCGATCATTGCTGACCTGCCTTTTGAAAAGCATGAAACCGATGCCGGCTGGTGCTGGAAAGCAAGCAAGCTGCGCGTCGTGGACTTCATGGGCCAGGAGCGCCGTTATCTCACCGCGAAGACCCCTGTCATGGCGATGGCCATCGATATTGGGCGGCGCGTGGTGGAAGAAAAAGGCGGCTCGTACATTGACACCGTGCGGGGCATTGGCAAAAACGCCGCGATGTACTACACGCTGGAGCACGCCAAGGGTTTTGAGGCCTATTGCATCGGGGATCATGATGCACTCACCTACTTGCTCGCTGACTTCGATGCCATCGGCGTGAAAACGCGCCTGGGCCACGGAAGCCTGAAGCCGTTCGAAGATGGCAAGCTGTTTCGCATCACGCGGGATGAGTCGGCCCGGGAGAAGTGGAAGTACCGCAACGCCCCGGTGAAGCTGACGCAAGACATGCACCCATGCGTTGGCGCCTTCCGCCCCCCTTACTGGCGCGACAAGGACTACGTGTGGACGCCCACCGCGTGAGGTCGCAACAAACACTCGCCCCGGTGCGAGAAATCCTCATTGCCTCACCCGATGCAAACCCGGACCTCTACCGTCTGCACCAGCAGGTGTGGGAACACGCTCAGCGGGCCGCACGGCCCGGCGTGAGGCCCACGTTCCTGTACCGTTCGGACTATGGGATTGTGCGGGTGCGCAGTGCTGACTTTACGCGTGGCGTGGAGCGCAGCTTTCGCCCCGGGGTGGATGCTTCGCTGGATCTTGCCGCTGTGCTGCAATGCTCGGACGGCCGGGAGCAGGCGATTGCACACGCCGATTTGCCCACCTGGGCGAGCGACAAGCTGACGGCTGCAGGGTTCGACGTGCTGGCGCTGGATGTGATCACGTACGATATGCGCACGGGCATCAAAACAGACCACGCCACAGGACGCCGACACTGGATCAACCTGCCTGTCGCAAGCCTGCGGCTGCGTTTGGCTGTTGCAGATCAGGCCAAGGCGGTGTGCGCCTGGCGCGAAGGTCTGGGCAGGGGCCGGAGATTTGGGCTGGGAATGTTGACCCAGTAACCGCTGGCGCTGATCGTGGCGTTGCGGATGTTCTTTTTTACATTGAAGTCGAAGTGGGCTTGACCATGTTGGGCCAAAAACCGCGTTTTAGGGTTGCAGAACCTATCCGGCGCATGCATGCTGATCGAGTGCCCTACCTCATGCTCGAAAAGGGAGTTCTGCGCGTGGATGGTCACGCCCTCTTGCTGGCTCAAGAGGATGTCCATATCGAGATCCCCGCCTCTTTGGTTTCCTGCCTGATGCTTGGACCCGGCATGAGTGTGACGCACGAAGCTGTGAAGCTCGCAGGGGAAAACGGCATCCTCATGCTCTGGGTTGGAGAAGGATGCACCCGGCTCTACGCGGCAGCGAATGCACTGCACAAGTCCGAGCGAATACTCGCGCAGGTCGGCATCCATAACGATACGAAACGCCGCGTCCAGGCGGCGGGGCGTCTCTATGGTTTGATGTTCGGGGAGCGCATGCCCCCAAGCTTCACTATCGACAAACTGCGCGGCATCGAAGGCGCCAAGGTGCGCGCGATCTACCAATCGCTGGCGCAAGAGCATGGGATAGATTGGACCGGACGCTCGGCAAAGACAACCCTTAACGATTGCATTGGCTACGCCACGAGTTGTTTGTACGCCGCAAGCGAAGTGGCCATCTTGGCTGCGGGCTACTCCCCAGCAATAGGCGTTGTTCACAGCGGTGACTCGCGCTCACTCGTGTTCGACCTTGCGGATACCATCAAGTTTTCAACAGTCGTCCCTTTGGCCTTCAAGGTCGCATTGGAGTCGCCTGCAAACGTGAACATGGCCGTCCGTCATGCCTGCCGTGACCTGTTCGTGGCTGACCACATCGTCGAGCAACTGTTTGCAAATCTTGAGGCAATATTTGCTGAGCATCCGTGAATCTGACATGTTTTCTTGTGGGGCCGCCCGCCTCGGTGCGTGGAAGAATGCGGAACGCGTTTCTAGAACCATTTGCGAACCTATTCGTAGGCTCGCTGACATCAAAACTGTTGACGCCGACCGAAAACTGAGCCGCTTTTTGGTGTGATGCCGACCTAAAACTGAGCCAGGTGTTTTACCTACCCTGCTG
>VFQM010002204.1_pt1 | contig 15021 bp, 20 predicted proteins | sample 3512391 | NCBI WGS metagenome assembly VFQM01 (sample SAMN10412369, study PRJNA504923) | tailings metagenome | isolation source: Replicate 1 from Balatoc abandoned mine | place: Philippines
AAGCCGAAGCGTTCGAAGGACGCGCCGAAAGCGGCGGCGAAATCGGTGTCGCTTTGGTTCAGCGAGATCATCGGGACTTGGGCGGGGGCGGTGGACGCGGCGGCGAGGGCTGATGTGGTCATGCTGTCCGTTTAGTCCTTTGCGGCGGTCACGAAAAGACCCCGCTTTCGCGCCCGCGCTTCGCCCGCTATGCCGCGCGGCATGAGCAAGCAATATTGGCTGATGAAGTCCGAACCCGATGTGTACAGCTGGGACGATCTGGTGCGCGATGGCACCGGTATTTGGGACGGGGTGCGCAACCACACCGCCAAGCTAAATATGAAAGCTATGCGCGTGGGTGACGAGGCGCTGTTTTACCACAGCAACATCGGCAAGGCGTGCGTGGGGGTGATGACCATCACCGAAACCGCCTTTCCCGATCTCACAGCAGACGAGGGATCGCCGTGGGTAGTGGTGCGGGTGGCGCCGCTGCGGCCGTTGCCGCGCGAAGTGACGTTGGCGGACATCAAGGCTGAACCGAAGCTGGCGGACATGGATCTGATCCGGCTGGGGCGGCTGTCGGTCGGGCGGGTGAAGCCGGCGGAGTGGAAACTGGTGTTGAAGATGGCGGGCGAGTGAGATTTATTTCCGAGGATTCGCCGCGCGCCATTCAGCGGGGGTGAGGAAACGCCCTTGCCATAGACCCCGCTTTTGCGCGCGGGCCAGATCCTGTTCGACCAGATAGTCTTCGGTGGTGGCGACGGCCGAGCCGCCGCGCACCAACTGGGCTGCCAGATCGCGGCCATCGGCCAGCGTGCAGCGCGAGAGTGCACGTTCATAGCGGTCCTTGCCTTCGCTGCGGCAGGCAATCTCGGCGCCGCGCGGGGCCAGCGCGGTCAGGGCATCGCGCGCACGGCTGCCACAGCGCCACGGCTGGCCGCGTGCATCCTGACAGGCCTGCGCCAGTTCGGGCGCGTCGATGCCGAGCAGGCGGATCGGGCGCGCTTCGCCGTCGACCCGAATCGTGAAGCTGTCGCCGTCGCTGGCGAAGACCATGCGGCCTTCTTGCAGGGGCGGGCGCTGGACCAGCCAGAGCGCCGCCAGCGTCGCGAACAGGATCAGCGTCCAGCCAAGGGCACGCAGGCGCGGGCGCCAATTGTGGCGGGCGGGGCGGGGTTCTGCCATGATGTGGCGGTGCCGCAGCGCAGTACCCGGCACAAGCCATAACAAAAATAGTCCAATTCGGATATTGTTTTTGCTTTGTTCGCCTGTTAATGATCAGAACGGGAACGAAATGGCGCCACAACCGGACTCATCAGCCGTGGCGTTCCATCGGGCATGGCGGCATTCCGGTGCCGATCAGTGCAGGAGGTGCGTCCAATGTATCGGCCCGTTTCACAAATTGTCGACAATGGTGTCGCGGCGGCGTTCGCAGTTGACGCGCATATAGAGCCGCCGGTGGCGTTGCTTGTCGGTGATGGCGCAGAGCTGGATTGCGGCGAATTGCCGCTGCGTATTGCCGGCCGGGTGGCGCTGGCGTCAGTCGGGGAGCGTTTGGCGCAGCAGGGACGGCTGGACCTGATTTGGGTGCGGCTGGATGCGCCGCTGGACCAGAATGCGGCAGCCGTCGTGCGCGTGGGTGCGGCGGCGCTGGGCGCGGCACTGGTGGTCGAAGCGCAGGGTGACGCGCTTGATGCGGCCTTTGCCGCCTTCGCCGATGATGCTGCGGTGCAGTTTCTGTCATCGCCGACGCCGGTGGAACGGGCGGTGGCTATCGCGATTGCCGGTGCAGCGCGCCGTCCGCACGTTGCCGACCGCGCGCGCGACGATGCGCTGGAACGCATCGACCGGTTGCAGGACGAGGTGGCGCGGATCAGCGCGCTGCTTGGCGCGCTTGCCGACCGGCCTTTTGGCTATTTTCCGCTTGCCGAGGGTTTTTCACCCAACCGTCCGGCGAGCGGGCCGGTCAGTTTTTCGCCTGTAATGCGCGATACGACCCGGCATTACCGCACCGAAGCCGACCTGGCGCCCTACGCGCGCTCACAGCCGGACGAGGGACCCTCTGCCCCGGTGCGGCGGTTGCTGCGCCAGCGGCGCATGCGCGAGCAGTTTTTCCCGGCCGACCTGTTTGCCGATCCGGCATGGGACATGCTGCTCGACCTTTACGCCGCACGATTGGAGGAGCGGTCGGTTGCGGTGTCGAGCTTGTGCATCGCCGCTGCTGTCCCCGCCACCACGGCGCTGCGCTGGATCAAGACAATGACCGATACTGGTCTGTTCGAACGGCACGCCGACCCGCGCGACGGGCGCCGGATTTTCATTGGCCTGTCGGACAAGGCGGCGCAGGCGATGGAGCGTTATTTCGCGGCACTAGAGGGCGTGCGCTAGGGCGGGTTTCGGTGCTGCCGCAATGTAGGTTATGGGGCGGCATGCGAATCGAAGGCGACTATCAAAAAGACGGCTATGCGACCATCCGGGGCTTGATTCCGCCGGAGGTGGCGATGAACCTGTTCAAACAGATTGATCTTGATTTGAAGGCGGCAGGCAAATCGTTCCAGACCTTTGCCCAGGCGCAGCCGTTGTCGAAGCAGGCGACCATCGACATTTCGGGCCATTTTTATCGCCCGCTGACCACATTTTTATGGGGGCTGACACCGGTGATGTGCCAGCTGACGGGCGCGGACCTGCTGCCCAGCTATGATTATTTCCGTATCTATCATCAAGACGATGTGTGCAGGGTGCATTCGGACCGTCCATCGTGCGAGCATAGCGTGTCGTTGACGCTGGTGTATGGAGACGACAAGCCATGGCCGCTGGAGGTCGGATCGCGCCGCGTGACCGCCGAAGGACCATGCTTCGACGATTGGGGCGATGAGCCGTACGCCGCGGTGGCGATGGAGCCGGGCGATGCAGTGCTGTATCGCGGCATGGATTTGCGCCATGGGCGGACCATGCCCAATCCCAACCGCTGGTCGGCGCATCTGTTCTTGTTTTGGGTCGAACGCGGCGGACAATTTGCCCAGCATGCCTTTGACGAGGAACGGCTACGTTCAGAATTGCGGCGCGTCAGCAAGCTGGATGTGTGATGGTGGGGTAGACCATCCGGCGCAAACCGCTTTCTGTCGCCGAAATTCCTCGTTCCACGGGAATTTGCGGGGACTTTGCGAATTCTGGCGTGATAGAACTACGTTTCCAAGCTAAGCTGCGCCCCAATCTCTAGCAAATATCATGATGCTAGAGTGCAACTAGGCGTGACGATCAAAGCCCGAGGTCGGACAGGCCCGGATGATTATCAGGCCTTCGGCCAAGCAGCCAGCGAAACTTGCGCTCATCCTCGCGGATCGGATGCTCGTTGATGCTGGCATGGCGGCGATGCATCAGCCCGTCGGCAGCGAACTCCCAATTCTCGTTGCCATAAGCACGGAACCAATTGCCGCTGTCGTCATGATATTCATAGGCATAGCGGACGGCAATGCGATTGCCCTTAAAGGCCCACAATTCCTTGATGAGGCGGTAGTCAAGCTCTTTGGACCATTTGCGCTCAAGAAAGGCCTGCACCTCGGCACGGCCGCGTGGAAACTCCGCGCGGTTCCGCCAGATCGTGTCTTCGGTATAGGCCAGCGCGACTTTAGCTGCGTCGCGGCTGTTCCAGCCGTCTTCGGCGAGGCGAACCTTCTGGCGCGCCGTTTCCTCCGTGAATGGCGGCAGCGGGGGGCGGGACATTGCAAACACCTTAGCAGTTGAAGGAAAAGTGGGACCGGGCGGAGAAAAATTGCGCAGGAACCCCGCCCGGTCCAAGACAGGATCGCGACCGGGGGTAGGCGGCGACCATGCCTGTTATCAGCGGGATGGGAAAAGGCTGATAACAAAAAGCTTTTAGGCCTACCACGAACCTCCAAGAACACCGATTTCAGGTAAAAGATTATTACGATTTCCGGAACGAAGCCAACTCGCGCTCAAGCGTGGCTATTTTTGCATCGCGCGCGGCGAGCGCTTCCTGAACATCTTCGGCATAAATCATCTGCGGAATATGCTGCGGGCAATTGGCGTCCCAGGCTTCTACCTCGAAAACAATCGCTTGCTCTGCACGCGCGCGGTAACCTTCGGGCATCAGGCTGGCCGTGAAGGCATCATCATTGTCGACGACCTTTGCCTTGCCCCAGATTTTTACGCGCTGGCGGTGCGCATAATCCATAAGGAAAATGAAGGCGCGCTGGTTTTCGCTGAGGTTTCCCGTGGAAATATACTGGCGGTTCCCCCGGAAGTCGGCAAACGCCAAAACATGCTCGGACATGACCCGCAAAAAGCCCGGCGGGCCACCGCGATGTTGGATATAGGGTTGCCCTTCGGCGCTGGCGGTAGCGAGGTAAAAGCTACGCACATCGGCAATGAACGAGGCAAGATTGCGGTCAATGCTGTTGCCCATTTCCATACGTTCGTAAATTTGGCGCGATCGCTTGCGCACCTGCGCAGCCTTCACGGCGGGCGTGAAGGCGATGTCGATAGGACGGCTGCTCATACGAGCGCTACCTGCGGCGTGGACAGCCAAGCCGGATCGGGTGCAGGAACCCGCATGAGTTGACGAACATGATCGGCATTGCCTTGGCTGGTCAAGTTGGCGAGCAGGCGCAACGCGACCTCTATCGCCGTTCCTGGTCCGGTCGAGCTGATCAGATGACCATCTTCTATCACGGCCTGATCGACAAAGATGGCTCCGTGCGCCTCTAGCTGCGCTTTGCGGTTGCCGCCGACCTGATGATAGGTGGTGCTGCGACGCCCGCGTAAAACGCCAGCTGCGCCCAGCGCAATCGATGCGACGCAGACCGACGCCACGGGCTTCCCGCCACCGCCGAAATGCCGAATGATTCTTAGAAACGGCTCGGACAAGGCATCGTTGTAAAAACCCGCACCGTCGAACCCGCCGGGAACAGCGAGCGCATCGAAATTGTCGAGGTTAAGGTCCGCAACCAGTGCTTGCGGGATGACGGAGAAACCGAAGGTCGCCTTGAGCGGTGAAGTGAGACCGGCCGACACCAGCTCGACCGGCTCGTTGCCATCGATCGCGGCCCAGCCGAACACATCAGTGAAGCCCGCTGCCTCCAGCGGCTCGAACCCGTCGGCGAGTAGCAGTAAAACTCTTTTGGTCATGGCAACTCCCTTCGATGATCAGATGTCGAGGATCAGCCGGTCGCCGTCCCCGGCTTCGGCCGCGGCTGGAACCGCGCAGCAGATGAGGGCATGGTCCTTGGCAACCTTCGCTTGCGGCGGCTCGGCATAGGTTACCTTGCCAGCCAGGATGCGCGTGGCACAGGTGCCGCAACTGCCCGTTCGGCAGCTGAAGTCGGGCGCCAGCCCCCGCGCTTCGGCCAAGTCAAGCAGTGAGCCTGAGTCCGGTTCCCAACGTGCCTCTTTGCCCGATTTCATAAAGGCGACAGGCACTGGCTTGGTCGCTGGTGGAGCAAGCGTTGGCGATTCTGTGGCTGTGCGGCGCTTTAGCGAGGCCGGTCCGAATGCCTCGGCATGAATGCGTTCGTCGAGCGTGCCAAGATCGCGCAGCTGGTCATAGATTGTCTGCATGAAGGGCGGCGGGCCGCACATGTAGAAATCATAGGCATCGAATGGCAGCACCGCCCGGAACAGATCCAGCCCGATGAGGCCCTGTGCGTCAAAGTCGCGGCCCGGTTCGGCCTCTGTGACGTCAGCGAGCACGCGCACCACCCGCACGGCGCCCTGAGCCTGTTGCACCAGTGCGGCTATCTCTGCGTCGAACGCGCGTTCGGCCAATGTATTGGCAGCAAAAAACAAAAAGGTCGGGCGAATGCGTCGTTTGCGCAAACCCTCGAAGACAATCGACCGTAACATTGCAAGCATCGGGGTGATGCCCACCCCGGCCGCCAGCAGCACAGCCGGGCGCTCCTCCAGCGGATCAATGACAAAGCTTCCTGCGGGGGCGCGGGCTTCGATGATATCGCCAACCGCAAGGCGATCGTGCAGAAATTGCGATACCAGCCCTTGCCGCTTGACGCTGATGCGATAACGGCCGTCCGATGGCGCGCTCGACAGGGTGTAGGTGCGTTGTACCGGCTGGCCAGCGGGATCAGGCCGGACCCTGATCGGCAGATGCTGGCCGGCTTCATGGACAAGCAGCCCCTTACCGTCGGCTGGTTCGAGATGAAAGGACCGGATGACGCTGCTTTCATCAACAATCTGGGTAATCTTGAACGGACGCCAGCTGCTGCGCAACTGCTCGGCGGCTAAACGGCTGGCCGCCTGCTGCCAGTCACCGGTCATCAGGCTGTTGGGTGACCAGCCACTTTTCTGAAATCGGAACCGTAGCGGCAGCGCTTTGCGGCGCAGGATGATCTTGCGCGGGTGAAAGACCCACAGCCGTTCGGCGCCCTGAAAGGCAGAAATTTCGTCCGATTCCAGGACCACTTCCGCATCGCCAGTGAGCTGCAGCAGGTCGCCAGTTTCAAAATCGGGGAAAACCAGCCCAGCCTTCGGATTGAGCAGGAAATTGCCCAACGTGTTAAAATGGAGATTGCCCGCAAAGTCGGGGATGGTCAGCGATCCATTCGAATTTATGCGAACAAATCCCGCCTTTCCCCCGCGGTGCGAAGCGTCGACATGGCGGCCTGCAGCGTCGTCGAGATAGGAGGATACGAAAAAGGTGTCCGCGCCCTCGATCATGGCGTGGACATATTCATCCTCAATCCCGCACACCTCGGGTTGCGGCAGGCCGCTGAAGTTATCGGGTTCGCGCACAAAGGCGAAATCACGTAACTGAATATATTGCGGGCAGTTGCCGAAGCTATGTTCAACCTGCACCGCAAAGCCGCCACCGGCCTGCTGACACCAAGTGCCATTCATCCGGTTGCGCCGCCGCGTGTGCAGCTCAATCCCCAGCAAGCCAACGGCGCTGCCATCGCCAAGGTGGCGTGTAGCTGGATCCTGGGGGTCCATAGGCGAAGCAAATGCCAGGAGGGTAGGTTTGGGGCTGTTCATAAAGCCGGGGCGCCCCGCGACCAGCGTGACCCATGCATCGCCCTCGTGGTCGACCGAGCCAAGCACAGCGAACGGGAGCTGTTGGAAGAAGTCGCGGTGCTGGTCGGTCATAAAATCGCGAATGACCCGGCGACCGAAAATCTCCATGCGCTCGGCGACGCCGACCGACTTTTGCAGCGCAACTTCGCCAGGGTGAAAAGGAGAAGGGGATTGAGGCTCTGACGGCGGCATCATCGCATATTCTTTCCTGGTTGGGGCCGACCCTTGGTCGGCCCCGCGAGGCAATGATCAGGCGTTCAAACCGACAGCAGTCTCGCCAAATGCGACGAAGCCGTCCAGCCCCTCGACCCGCGCAAGCCAGGCGTTTACATTGGCATAATTGGCTAGGTCGACGTTGCCCTCGGGCGCCCGTGCAATGTAGCTATAGAGCGCGACATCGGCGATGGTCGGATGATCGGCTGCAATCCAATCGCGTCCGTCCAGCTCGGCCTCAATCAATTTGAGAATGGAATGCGCGCGGGCGATGACCTCGTCGGCGTTGAAGCCAGCGTTGAAGATGTTAATCAGCCGAGCGGCAGCCGGGCCAAATGCGATGTGACCAGCCGCAACTGACAGCCAGCGCTGCACCCTTGCCGCGCCAGCAGCGTCCTCTGGCAGCCAGTCAGTGCGGCCGTATTTCTTGGCAGCATAGACAAGGATCGCGTTGGAATCCCCGATTATCGTGCCTTCGTCATCAAGCACCGGCACTTGGCCAAAACGGTCCATCGCCAGATATTCGGGTGACTTGTGCTGGCCTTTAGCCAAGTCGACCTCGACGATTTCGACATCGGCGCCGATCAGCGAGAGGAACAATCGTGCGCGGTGCGCGTGGCCGGAAATGGGGTGGAAGTAGAGTTTCATCATGGGCTCCTGCGGAGATGGGGTCCGGTAAATCCGGCAGAAGCGGAATGTCTCAGTTCGTAATATGAAAGAACTGGCATCTTGGTGAAGTCAGTGTTTCACATTGCGGAATTATTCGCTTGTGTAAGGACCTGCAGACGTTAGACCTTTCGGCGAAATAGGATGAAAGGAGCGTCCTGATGGACCGGTTCCATGCAATGCGGGTATTCGTCAAAATCGCGGACTCGGGCGGTTTTGCTGAGGCAGCGCGGCAATTGCATCTGAGTCCGCCTGCCGTGACCCGGGCGGTCGTTGCGCTGGAGGAAACCATTGGCGCGAGGCTCCTGACAAGGACCACCCGGTCGGTGAAATTGACGGATGCGGGCCGACGATATGTGGAAGATTGTCGGCAGATACTGACAGCCATTGAAGAAGCGGAGGCGTCAGCCGCAGGTTCCTATGCACGGCCAACCGGCGTGCTTACGGTAACCGCGTCGGTGCTGTTCGGACAGATTTACATCATGCCCATCATCACGGAGTTCTTGGATGAATTCCCGGATGTCACCGGCCGTATGTTGTTCCTCGACCGGGTGACCAATTTGGTGGACGAAGGCATCGATGTGGCCATTCGTATCGGCCAGCTGCCCGATTCCAGCTATAGTGCCACCAAGGTGGGATCAGTGCGCCGGGTGATCTGTGGGGCCCCAGATTATTTTGAGCGCAATGGGGTGCCGTTGGTTCCAACAGATCTGAGCAATCATCGTGTCATTGCGGCTTCAAGCGCAGGGACATCGCTGGAGTGGCGATTTGGTCCCGATAAAAAATCTGCCATCCACGTGCGGCCGAAGCTATATTGCAATTCCAATGAAGCAGCCATTGGAGCGGCCCGCGCGGGCTGGGGATTAACGCGTGTCCTATCCTATCAGATCGGACCTGACCTGCTTGCAGGCACTTTGCAGATCGTCCTCGAGGATTTCGAGGAAGGCCCGTTGCCCATCCATGTTGTCCATCCGGAAGGGCGCAATGCTTCCGCAAAGGTGCGGGCCTTTGTCGATTTTGCGACCGCAAGGCTGCGCACAAATAGACTGATCAATTAGCACTATATCGCCTACTGGAATAATATCTTCCATTGATGGTCGATTATCATCCAGTTCGTGCGGGCCTATCTCCAGTCCGACCCCGCAAGAGGGGTGCAGACTGGAGAATAGAGATGAAAACCCTCGTTTATCTTGCAGCGCTTGGGATCACCGTCGCTGCAGCGTCCGCCCCCGCGCAGGCCGAAACCTACAACGGACCTTACATCGGTGTACAGGCAGGCTGGGATCGCGGCGAAATTAGCGACAGCATCAATTCGCAGCCCATCGTTGCGGAAGCGAGCCGGGATTCGCTCGTTCTTGCCATCACGGACCGCGTCTCGGCACGCGCCGAATATCGCTATAGCGACTTCGGCAACAACGGTGGTCAGTATGATCGCCACCAGACCCTGGTCGGTCTCAGCTTCAACTTCTGACGGCCCGGCGGCCAACTTCTGACAATGAAACTGCTGCAGTGATCTGCGCCGGCCCCGCCGGCCAGACGCTGCGGCACCGGCGAGGAAACCAAGATGTCAAAGATCGGACTTTCTCTACCGGGCGCGCCAATATCGGACCGATTGTTCAATTGGCAGTTCGCCGTCAACGCGGCCCTTGCAGGCGGCTCGATGACAGCCGCTGTGCTGAACTTGGCTGTTGTCGCCGTCTTTAGCCTGGCCCGCAGGTGGTTCCTGCGCGAGCGAGCTCCCGCATGGCAGGATGCTGACCATGCCTGAAGAACTTCGGGAACGTGCGCGCGCCCAACTGAAGCTGGCCCTCCTGAGCGATTGCGGTTGCGGCGAGACGCTCAGCAAACTTGAGCTTGCAGCGCGGTTATCTGGCTTGACCGGCGCGGAGATCGACGCGGCCTTAGATGGGCGCAGCTTTGCAATGAAGACAACTGTGGTGCTCGCATTCGCCTGCGCCCTGAAATCGGGTGAGGCTGAACTGATCAGGCAGACACGTAAGCGTGCGCTCCGCCTTGGGTTGAAGGCTACAGAACTTGCAGCAGTCGAAGAGGAGGCGAAGGCGATTATGGCTTCGGCCGCCCAATGAACCGGCTTTTGGCTTGTCTCTTCGGCATAAGTCCTGCGCTGAGCCTTAACTCAGAATCGCAGAACAGACTGTCTGAAGTACCGGACCAAACCGATCGGGACGTGATCGGAGAATTTCTGCGCGGAGGCTTTGCCGACGTCGACCCCGGAGTGTTGATGCGGATCATATAAATTCTTGTTCGGAGCGATGACCAATGATTGAGCTGTTCACTGCCAATACGCCGAACGGTATCAAGATACCCTTGGCCCTGGAAGAACTTGGGAGGCCTTATGTTTTACGAAGGGTCAATCTGGGTTCGCAAGAGCTAAAGACTGAGTCATTTTTGAAGATCAATCCCAATGCCAAGATTCCCGCAATCCGGCATGTCGTGCCTGACATGGAGGAGGTAACTCTATTCGAATCAGGTGCTATTCTTTTGTATTTGGCCGAGACATTTGACGGCTTGAACGGCCATTCACCGCCAGCCAAGGCGCAAACTCTGAGTTGGCTGTTCCTGCAGGTGGCAGGCTTGGGTCCGATGATGGGAAATGCGGGGCACTTCCGATCCCTTAAGTCGCCGGACCCCTATGCGTTGGCCAGGTTCGAAGGGGAAGCGTCGCGATATATGAAGCTCCTCGAAGTGCGGCTGTCTGAGCAGCAGTGGCTGAATAGCGAAAGTTATTCGATTGCCGACATCGCCCATTTTTGCTGGGCACGACGTGCAGACTATGCCGGCCTCAATCTTGCTGACTTTCCCGCCACAAGGGATTGGGTAGATAGAATTGAAGCTCGACCTGCGACGATAGCTGCATTCGCAAGGCTTGCATGAATTGGAAGCCGTTTAGCGCCGTTCGTCAGGATTGACCTTGGACAGCGCGGCGACGCTCGGCCAGATGCTTCTGGGGAAGGCGACCAGGAAGAACGGGCCCTGCAGGGCGAAGGAGGCGAGCGCATCGCGCAACCGGAAGGCCGTGACGCCAACGCTGACAAATGCCCGCGAGAACTTGCGGCAGCGCTTCACCTTCACCCAGCAAGGCTGTTCGTGCTAGAGACATCAAACCGCCTCCAGAAACATAACGGTGCCTTGACCGCCATCGGCACAGATCGACACTAGCGCGCGCGTTCCAGGCGAGTGCCTGGTGAGCTGATGCGCCGTCTGGCTGATGATCCGCGCGCCGGTCGCTGCAAAGGGATGACCGAGCGCAAGGCTGCCGCCCCAGAGGTTGAGCCGCTCGTGCGGGAAGGTGCCCAGATTTGCAATGTCTGGAGCGTGTTTGGCCCGCAATGCAGGGTCAGACGCGACTGCGATATTGGCGAGCACCTGCGCCGCGAAAGCCTCGTGGATTTCCCAGACCGCAATGTCCTCGAACGTCAGTCCGTGGCGTGCGAGCAAGCGCGGGATCGCATAGGCAGGTGCCATCAACATCCCATCAACCGCGAAATCTAACGCGGCAAGTTCGAAATCGACCAACTTTACGGCCGCGACCGCGCTCCCCAGCCGTGCAAGCCCAGCCTGCGAAGCAACCCACATGCCTGCGGCACCATCGGTGAGAGGCGAAGCGTTGCCCGCCGTAATCGTGCCTCCGGCCGGATCGAACACAGGCTTCAGCGCGGCGAGCGTTTGGAGCGAGCTGTCGGCGCGGACCAACCCGTCACGCCCCGCGCTGCCAAGCGGGATTACCTGCGGATCAAAGACGCCGCGCGTCCATGCATCGGTCGCATTGCGGTGGCTGGCGAGAGCCAGCGCGTCCTGTTCCTCTCGGGCAATCCCCAGGAGTTTAGCGGTTTCTTCCATATGAGCGCCCATCGATCGGCCCGAAATACGGTTGGCCCAGCCTTTCTTGGGCAGCGCGAAGTCCGAGATGCCGAGTTCCCCGAAGGCGCGCATCGCCGCGGCAGGGTCGCTTGCCGCGAGCGCCGCGAGCCGTGCTGAGACCCTCTCGTCCAGCGCGATCGGGGAGCGGCTCATTTGTTCGACTCCGCCGACCAGCGCCAGTTCAAGTCCGCCGCGCCCCACGAGGCCCGAGGCCTGGATCGCTCCCATCATGCTGGTCGAGCAGGCAAGCTGGGTCGAATAGGCGGGGATTGTGGGATCTAGGCCGGCATCTAGCGCCGCCTCGCGGGCAATATTGGAGAGCGCAAGGCTGGGGATGACCTGCCCCCATACCACCAGATCGGGGCGCGTCTGCTCAGCCATCCATTGCATTACAGGTGCAGACAGCGTCAGCGGGGTTTCGTTGGCAAAGCCGGTTCCGGCCTTAAGGAAGGGGGTTCTGACACCAGCGACAAGGAAGACATCGTTCATTGCAACTTCTCCGGGCATCGACCGCGATCGGCGGCGTGTCCCCACAAGTTATTCGGGCAGGCCGAATGGGGAATAACCGAGAACAGCAATCCAGTGTTTCGCGCTTCGCAAGAATGGTGCGGTTCGACCCTTACGCTTCGCCTCATGCTGCGCGCCATCACCCTGCCTCACGCGTTTCTGGCCGCCCGACAGATCGAAGTATCCAGGCTGCTCCGACATCTTCGCCTCCGCTCATTGCAGAGGCGAATGAGTCAGATCAGTGCATCAAAGACGAGCGTTTCTCGGGGCGTCTACTTTTTCGTTCGGCTTCGATTGGAAGGTTCAGCACATGCATTAAGGGTCAGTATATCTATTTCATTTGATAACATAATTATCTAAATCTAATGAAATTCAAGAGCTAATTTTCTGGATAATTGTAATAATTGTTACCCAAAGAAATAATGAAGAAGCACAAATTACAATAAAACTGGCTCTTGAGGAAAGTTTATTGTCGGATTTATTTCTATTTTCTTCAATCTCTAAATGCACTCCGCTCCTTTTCCGATCAATATTATATAGGTTGGCCGCTGCGCTTTCGATCGCCGCAGGGTGGTATGCGGAGCCGCGATCCTCATCGACTGGCAGCTTAAAGCGCTGTTGCTGCCAGTCTACGACTGCCTGTTGAATGCGCTCTCTCGACGAGGAGACAAAGTTCCAGAAGATAATCCGGTTGCCGATCGGTTCGCCTCCAAAGATAATTACCGTAGAACCCGCACGCGCAATTATCGTAGCGTCTTTGCCCGTTTCAAAGACAACCATCTGACCAGGATGGATGCGCCTACCCGAAATCTCCAGCAGCCCTGATACCAAATAGACCGCACGTTCTGAGTATTCTGCAGGAACGATGCGATGCGTGCCTTCCGCAATCGTCCAGCGAGCGCAGAACTGAGGCGAATATGTTGGGCTCGGCGCCGACAATCCTTCGATTGACCCTGCAATGACATGGCCAGCCAGACCCTGTTCCGACCAGCGCGGAAGATCGGATTCCGGATAATGGAAGAATGAAGGGGCAACTTGTTCTGCGTCTTGCGGAAGTGCCGCCCATATCTGAAATCCATGGATACGTGCCCCATTTGTGCGCGCCAATTCGAGGCGTTCGGAATGGGTTATTCCACGTCCCGAGATCATCCAGTTGACTTCGCCTGGCCTGATCGCCTGTTCGAAGCCGAGGCTGTCGCGATGCGTCAGGGCGCCATCGAAAAGATAGGTCAGGGCGGCGACGCCGATATGCGGATGTGGCGGTGCATCGCAGGTAATCGGGAAGCCCGGATCCAAATCGAAAGGACCAATATGGTCGAGCAAAATATACGGGCCAATCATCTGCAGGTCGCTGGAAGGGAGTATTCGCTGAGTCTCGAGGCCGTCGACGAGACGATGGTGACGCCGCTTGATGATCTGCTGGATCATGGCATTGGCTCTACCGCTAGAATTGTGGTCCCCATCCGCTGGCGGCACGACCAAGTAAGCGCAGTGGGACCCGACCTGACCTGCGCGCCACCCACCGCCTGCGTATCGACACCGCGCGCGAGCGAGATGCTGTCGCTTTCGCCGCCTTGGGGAGGATAATGGACTTGCCCCCAGGCCCAGATTGCAGGCCGACTTGCGCCAACTCTGGCTGTTAGACCTTGTATCGATAGCATGAGCTTGGCGCGGTGCCTTTTTAGTCGCTCCGAGAAGCCGATGAGGTTCAACAAGAACGAATTGGATGCGCCGAACGCCGCCGGTCCGCCCGCCCGCCGCGCGCGACCTTGAACGAAGCATGCATGTTCTTTGGCAGGCGCGATCTTGAACGCCCGGTCGGCGTAACACTTGCAGCTCCTGACGGCCCTAGCTCCGACCGACTCCGCTCCCGCTTGTTCGAGAAATATCCGCTGATCGCTCGTGGCGCCGGTGCCAAGCTTCATCTGGATTCCGGCGGCACAAATGACAACGGTGACTATTTTCACCCCACCACTTTCGGGCATCGGGGCCTTTGTGAATGAATGAAACAATTTGAGGCAGGGTAGCAGAACATCAGAGTGCGTTTTCCAGTTTGAAATGTTCGAATTGAGGCTTGCTTTGAAAATGATAAAACTAGACAGAATATAAATCCATGAAATTTCATCGAAATCGAAATATAAATGTCAATATATTTGAAAATCATTATCACAAATTTGAAATAAAATACAAAAGTATGTGCACTATTATAAGTACGATCATTTATATATGTCACATGAAAATGTTGAAAATATGAAACCGCACAATATAATTAATAGAAATATTCATATGAATTTTGATAAAATTGTAATGTTAGTTGTAAAAAATCATATCGCCGCATGAAATATCGCTTCTAATAAAAAATTAGATATTTCACCTCGTGTCGAAATTTTTTCTCTCTACAAACCGTTTTCGAAGGCCATTAATCGGATGACCGATGAGTCAATTTAGATCGTAACAAAAATGGGGGCTATGGGTAATTGTAAAAAATGAAATTGTAAATTTCATTTAGGCAAACAATAGCTTGATGGTAAAAGCCAAGATTTGCTGCTATTTTCAGAGCTTATTTTAAAACGGTTGCATCGGTCGCTCATCGACCGTTGCGAAGGGACCGACTTCGGTTTGGGGTGGGAGGTAATCCCTAATTCGCAACTCCGAGTTCCTTGATGGATATGGCTCTCTCTTCGAGATCTTCGGTAAGACCGAGGGCAAGCGCGCCTTGATACAATGGGC
>VFQM010002205.1_pt1 | contig 15014 bp, 14 predicted proteins | sample 3512391 | NCBI WGS metagenome assembly VFQM01 (sample SAMN10412369, study PRJNA504923) | tailings metagenome | isolation source: Replicate 1 from Balatoc abandoned mine | place: Philippines
TCAGTTTTGGCCACCAGCATTTTTAGCAGTATTGCCTTTGCTTGGTATGGTGATTTTGCTTCTTTTTTTGCTATTTTCACTTCGCTTTTTTTATTGGGTTTCACTTCCAAAAACAAAGAACTTAAATCCATTTTCGTCATTCCTGTTTTTGCGATTAATTTTGTGACCTTTATTTACCGTGTTTTTCAGTTCGAACAATGGTTACCACAAAGAAAAACCGAAAGTTTTTGGCAAAAAATTTTAGCGGTGGTTTTAATCCCAGCTTTTCTTTTGTTGATTTTCTTTGCGATTTATACACACGGAAGTTCACATTTTGCTTCGCTTTTTTCTGATTATGAATTAGATGTTAATCTTTGGCAAGTTATCGCATTAAGTATTTTAGGGTTTTTCTTGGCTTTTAATTATTTCAATTTTTCGATTTATGAATTTTTTATCAAGAACAATCATTATTTGAAAAACAATTTTTTGAATGAAGACAAAAAACTGAAACCTACATACGATTTTCTAGACCTTCCTTTTGAAAGATTAAGCGGTGTAGTTTCCTTTGTAGCATTGAATATTTTATTGTTATTCTTTATCATCACGTTTAATTATGAGCAGTTTGTAGAATTGCCAAAAGCTACGGCCAATCAACTTGCCGAAGAAACGCACGAAAGAGTAGGAGCGGTAATTGCGAGTATTGTGATGGCAATAGGTGTGATTATGTTCTATTTTAAAGGCAGTTTCAATTTTGATAATCAAGCGAAATCTTTGAAAGTTTTGTCAAAAATTTGGGTATTTCTGAATGCCGTTTTAGTGATTTCGGCTTTTGCGAAAAATTCTGAATACGTATTGAATTTAGGCTTAACCTACAAAAGATTAGGTGTTTATGCATTTTTAATTTTAGCCATTATTGGATTGGTTTTCACTTTCATTAAAATTCATCAGCAAAAAACCAATGCATATCTTTTTAACCAAATGTTTTGGTATTTCTACGGAACGATTTTGGTGTGTAGTTTTATCAATTGGGGAAATATTGCCACCGTTTACAATATTAAGAATGAAAAAGCAGATTTTAAATTTCTGTATTCTTTGAATTACAATGATAAAATTCTTCAAGAAAAATTTCCGAAAGAAATGAGTGAAAGAGCGAATTATGAAAAAGAGTTGAATGATAAAAAGCCGTTTTTATCAAAAATTCTGTACTACGAAACATTAGATTTTTAGAATTCTAACGAATTGTTACAACATTTACATCAAGCTGAATATTCTACAATTTATTAAGTAACTTTGGTATAATATTAGCTCGCTAATGATAAACCAAATGATATGAAAATTTTAATTAATGTTTTGTGGAGTTCTATTTTGGGAGTAAGTTGCTGTTCCAGCAACGGAATTTCTCAAAATGCAAATACAACTACCACTAAAACAGAAATCATGGAAAATAATTCTTCTCAATCATCACAAGGAAGACGAGGTGCAATGAGAACGGTAGAAGGTAATAAAATCATCAGAACTGTAGATGCTTCTCAACTTCCATTTACCATTGGTGAAGAGTTTACAGATGAGAACCAACAATTTATTCTGGTGATTAAAAATTTTAATAAGCCCACCCTTTCTGCTAAAATCAATACCGTAGAGAAAGGTAGAAATCTCAGAATTAATCAAATTATTTTACCAGATGGTTCTGCGGATGGTCCTTTTTCGAGAGAAATGAAATATACTAAAAAACAAAGCGGAACCTATAAGATTGTTTTTGGCAAAAATCTTATGGCAGAAGGAAAACTGAAGGGAAATATCTCCGTGACAGTAGAATAAAATAAAAAAATGTAAATATGAAAAATTTAATTTTATCAGCTTTTGTAATTGCAGCTACCACAGTGAGTTGTGGTACAGTGCAAAGCATCGTGCAGAATACCGTTCCTTATACTACTAATGTTTTGGTTTCTTCGGGAGTGCCAGGAAATCAAGAAATTTCTGTAACGTCTTCTGCTACAAGTTTCGCTCAATATGTAGGAGCAGGAACTAGCATGGTTCAAGATATTAGAATTTCTAGCGCTAAAGCAACTGCTACCAACTTGAGTACGAATGGCGAATTGGGAATTTTTAAATCCATCAAAGTTTATCTTTCTGGAAATAATACTGGTGAAATTTTAGTGGCTCAAAGAACAGATATTGGCTCTAATATTGGGAATACGCTCAATTTAGATCCTGATACTTCTAAAATTTTAGACCAAATTGTAAAAAGCGGTTCTGTAAAAGCTAGAGTAGCTTATGTATTGAAAAATACGGCGACTAATGATACTAATCTCACTATTAGCATGAGATTTTCAAGTATTCCAGCGCCAAATCAATAGAAAAATAATCCAAGAATTTGGATCAAAAAGAATTTAAAAAATATAAAAGCATCCTAAAAAAGGATGCTTTTTTAATTTTATACTTCGTCGTCAGATTCGATTGTGAAAGATCTAGACTTAAAGTCTTTGTCATGTTTTTCAGAAATTACGTCCTCACCTTTTTGAGCGATGATAAAATCTGTAGATTCATTAAACATTTCTCTGAAACTTGCAAAATCTTCTTTGTATAAATAGATTTTATGCTTCTCGAAAGTTGCTTCTCCATTCTCACCAAAATTCTTTTTACTTTCTGTAATGGTAAGATAATAGTCTCCTGCTTTTGTTTCGCGCACATCAAAGAAATAAGTTCTTCTACCTGCCTTCAACACCTTTGTGAAAATTTCATTTTCGTTTCTCTCCTTGTAATCACTCATTGTTACTTATTTTAGAAATCCTATTGAACAAATATAAAAGATTTCTTTTAATCTCAAAATAAATTTTAAAGAAATTGAGATTTTAGCGTAATTTTTAAGTTTTTACGAAGTTTCCGTAGTATCTAAATCACTAAGATTTAATATGAAGTCTGCTCTTTTTGCGCTTGATTCTCTGTGGGTTATGATGATAGAGGTGCAAGATTTAATATCTTTTTCTATGTTTTGAAGGATGTTTTCTTCGGTCTCTGTATCGAGTGCAGAAAGCGAATCGTCAAAGATGAGGATTTCTGGTTTTTTGATGAGTGCTCTTGCGATACAAATACGCTGTTTTTGCCCTCCAGAAAGCATTACACCACGTTCGCCAACCAAGGTTTTGTATTGGTCTTTGAATTCTACAATATTCTTATGCACATCTGCTTTTTTTGCAAATTCTTCTACCAAATCATGCGTAGGATGGTCTATTGCAAAGCCAATGTTATTCTCAATCGTATCCGAAAATAAGTAACTTTCCTGAGGAATATAGCCAATGTGTTTTCTGTATAATTCTAGATTATGGTCTTTCAGATTTTTGCCATCAATTAAAATTTCTCCTTCATCGGGATCAATCAATCTACATATTAACAATGCGATAGTGGATTTTCCGCTGCCTGTTTTTCCCATAATCGCCATAGATTTCCCAGCTTCTAGTTTGAAACTTAGATTTTCTAAAGCTTTAATTCCTGTATTTGGATAAGTGTATGATACATTTCTGAATTCTATATCGCCTTTAATTTCGTATTGGTCGAAATTTTTGTTGACGATTTCAGATTTTATGTCCAAAAATTCATTTACTCTGGTCATGGAAGCAGCAGCTCTTTGATTAACAGATGAAACCCAACCTACCATAGAAAATGGCCAAATCAGAATGTTAATATACATGAAGAAATCTGCAATGGTTCCTACTGTAAGTTTTCCTTCGAAATAATTTTTACCACCAATGTATAAAATGGCAACATTCAATAAACCGATAACAAATAAAATAATGGTGAAGAAATACGCTTCTGTTTTGGCTAAATCTAATGCTTTGTCTTGATAATCTTTTACCTTTTCGCCATAATTTTTTTCGATATATTTTTCTTTGTTGAAAAATTTCACCACTCTAATTCCCGAAAAACTATCTTGTACAAATGTAGAAATCGCACTTTGGCTTTTCTGCATAATTTTAGATTTTCGGTTGATAATAGAACTTACTTTGTAAATCAAAAAAGACAAAATAGGAAGTGGAATAAGCGTCCAAAGTGTCATCTCTACATTAGTCATGAGCATGTAAATACTCGTGATGACTAATAAAATCACTAAGTTCACCACATACATTACACCAGGACCGAGGTACATTCTAATCGCCACTACATCTTCAGAAAGTCTGTTCAGTAAATCACCAATTGTGGTTTTTTTATAAGTAGTAAGCGAAAGCTCTTGATAATGTCTGTAAATTTTATTTTTGAGTTCGTATTCTATTCTTCTAGAAGCTACAATAATGGTTTGTCTCATCATAAATCTGAAAACGCCAGACAAAACTGAAGTTCCCACAATAATGGCTCCATTAATCAGTAAAGTATTGAATAATAATTCTTTATCTACATTTTTCTTATCTAAAACACTTTTGATAACATCTACACTCTGCCCTACAAACTGTACTTGATAAATAGCAAAAAAGTTAGATGCTATGATAAATAGCAAGCCCCAAAATAGCAGAACTCTGTGTTTCCAAAAGTAAGGATTAAGCGTTTTAAGTGAATTCATAGTTGCAAAAATACAGAAAATATAAGTTTGAAAAAGAAGCAAAAATAACTTCTGGTTTCATGTTTCTTACTTCCAGCATTTTTTTCTATCTTTGCAGCATCTTATTAAAAGCTCTTTGAAAATGTTAGGAAGAAGACAAATCCGCGAAAAAGTAGTGCAGACACTATATTCTTATCATCAGAATCCTATAAAAACTGATGTTTTAGAGAAAAATATGTTTACAGAGATTGAAAAAATCTATTATCTCTATATTTATCAACTCAACTTCTTGGTTGCATTAAAAGATCTTGCCGAAAGACAAATTGACATCGGTAAAAATAAATTTATTAAGACTGAAGAAGATCTTAATCCTAACATGAAATTCGTGAATAATCAAGTTTTTTTACAACTTGATCAAAACGAAGAAAGACTTTCCTTTAACTCAAAACACAAAAAATATCAGTGGGACTTACACGATGAATTGTTGGTGAAAACATTTCAGAGAATCGTTGCGAGTAAGCGTTACCAAGAATATATGGCCGAAGAAAGCCTAAGTTTTGAAGAAGACCAAAAGTTTGTTGGGAAGTTATTTCTAAAATACGTTGCCGAAAATGAAGATTTTCATGAGCGTTTAGAAGAATTAGAATTGTCTTGGGCAGATGATTTCCATATTTCGAATTCTATGATTCAGAAGACCATCGGTTTTATGAAACAAAATCAGCCGAGTCATACTTTAATCAAAATGCTTAAAGATGAAGAAGACAGACATTTCGCCAAAAAATTATTACTACAAAGCATTTCTCACTGGGAAAATTCTGAGAAAAAAATCGAAGAAAGACTAGAAAATTGGGATTTAGAAAGAATTTCTTTAATGGATAGATTGATTTTGATCACAGCTATTACAGAGATAGATAATTTTCCTCTCACTCCAGCAAAAGTGATTATCAACGAATATATAGAGGTTTCTAAAGTTTTTGCTACCGATAGAAGTCAGATTTTTGTGAACGGAATCTTAGATAAATACACGAAAGATATTTCTAGAGCATAAATTTTGATTAAATTTGAGGAAATTTTAAAAAAATCAGAATCAATGAAAAGAATATTAGGTTTAAGCTTACTAGCTGTTTTGACTTTAGCTTCTTGTAAAAAAAATGAAGCAACAGAAACATCAACTGCTACTGCAACTACAGAGCAGAAAGATCCTTTTGCAGATGATAGAGTAGTGAAACAAAGCGATTTAGTAAGCGAAGCAAAAAATCATGCAGAAACTACATTAGCACTTTCTGAACCAGATTTTAATTTCGGAAAAATCAAAAAAGGAGATGTGGTGGAACACGTTTACGAAGTAACCAACACAGGTAAAAATCCTTTGATTATTTCTGCAGTAAAACCAGGTTGCGGATGTACAGCTCCAGATTATACTAAAGAACCAATTATGCCTGGTCAAAAAGGTCAAATTACACTAAAATTTGATTCTACAAATTTTGATGGTGTAGTGTATAAATCAGCAGAAGTGTATGCAAACGTAGCACAAGTTCCTATCGAAATTAGATTCTCAGCAGATATTCAACCCTAAAAAATAAAAAAATGTTTACAACAATATTTCTACAAGCACAAGGTGGAGGTGATTTCTTCTCAATGATTTTACCATTTGTCTTAATGATTGTAATTTTCTACTTCTTAATCTTGAGACCACAGACTACGAAGCAAAAGAAAGAAAGACAATTTCAAGATTCTCTAAAACCAGGCGCTAGAGTAGTAACCACTTCTGGTATGCATGCTAAAATTGTACAAGTAGTAGAAGACGGCGTGATTTTAGAAACCATGAGCGGTAAATTAAAATTCGAAAAAGCTGCAATTTCTAGAGAATTTACAGAAGCTAGATTCCCTGAAACAGTAGGAAAATAATTCTAAAAAATTTAGAAATTTATAAAATAAAAATTCCATCAAATTATTGATGGAATTTTTTATTGGATTTAAGATTAACTTTTAAGTCAGTAGCAAGATTAATAAACTTGCGGTAAAAATTCTGGCAATGGTAACCAAAGGATAAACTTGCGCGTAGCTTTGGATTGGAATGTCAGAATCTAAATAATTAGTACTGAATGATAATGCAGCTGGGTCTGTATAACTTCCGCTCATAATTCCTACCAATTGTAAATAATTGATTTTTAGGAAAAATCTTCCTACAATCACCATTAAGATTAATGGAATGAAAGTTACTGCAGAGCCATATAAAATCCATAGCCAACCGTTATATTTGATGAAATTTTCATAAAAACCTTCTCCTGCATGAATACCTACTGCTGCAAAGAATAAACAAATTCCTAAATCTTTCATGAAATAAGTCGCTCCGTTATTGATATAAGAGTGAATGAAAGAAATACCACCATATCTAGAAATAAGCAATGCTACAATCAGTGGTCCTGCTGCAAATCCTAATTTTAAAGGAATTGGTAAACCAGGAATCACTAATGGAATAGAACCTACGATTATCCCAATTAATAAACCACCAAAAAGTGATAAGAAATCTGGCTCTATTAATTTTTTCTCTTGATTACCAATGATTTTTTCTGCTTCTTTGATTCCTTGGTCTGTACCGATAACTCTCAAAATATCTCCGTAGAAAAGCTCTAAACTCGGTCTAGGAATCATTTCTTTCCCGGCTCTGAAAACTCTAGTTACTTTTACATCATAAGCATTGTACAAGTCTAAATCTGAGAGTGTTTTGTGAACTGCAGAAGGTTTGGTTACGAAAATATTTTTCTTGTTAATATCAGAATCAGATTCTATGAAAGAGTCAGTAGAAGGTCTTCCTACTTTTTTGATGAAGTCTTGTAAATCAGCTTCTTTTCCTACAATCATCAGTACGTCTCTGTCTTGAAGCTCTGTGTCTAATTTTGGCGAAAAAACAGAAACCTCGCCACTGTGTTTTAATCTAGACACTACAATGTCATATCCTAAATTGCTAATTACTTCTCCTAATGGAATTCCAAAATACTGAGGATTTGTAACTCTTAGTTTTTTGTGAACTAATGGTTCTTCGCGATTAATTTTATTCATTCTGAATTTTCTCATTTCTACATCAGGATGAATTTTTAGAAGAACTTTAGATAAAATAATAACACCAATGATTCCAAATACACCTAAAGGATAAGTGATGGCGTAACCAATAGTTGGGTCGTCAAATGTTTTATCTGGAAACTGATTTTTTAATTCTACAATGGTATTTTTAGCAGCTCCTAAACCTGGTGTATTCGTTACAGCGCCACTCATAATTCCCACCAAGTTTTCTATGCTCACTCCTGTGAATTTAAAGAGTAGAAAAGTGATGAATCCGCCGAATAAAACTGTAGAAACAGCAAGAATATTGAATTTTAAACCTTCATTTCTAAAAGAAGAAAAGAATGATGGTCCTACTTGTAATCCGATACCATAAACAAACAAAATCAAACCGAAATCTCTAATGAAATCGAATATTTCTTCATTCATTCTATAGCCAAAATGCCCCAATATTAATCCAGTAAACATTACTGCAGAAACACCGAAGGTAATTTTGCCCATTTTCAATCTTCCAAAGAAAACTCCAGTACCTATTGCAAGCATTATGGTAACTAATGATTGAATTACACTTGGGTCTTCAGTTGGGAAAAGTAAGGTTTTAAGCCACTCGAACATAATAATAGTTTTTTAGTAGTGCAAAGTTACGCTATTGCTATTGCGTAAATAATATTTTTAAACTGAAATATATCAGAAATCAAATAATCGATTAATTTCCAAAAAAAGCGAGGAAAAAACCTCGCTCTAATTTATAAAAATCAATTTAATTTTCTTTTTCTTTCTCGCTTTTCTATGTAATCTAGAACAGCTTCTTTGGTTGTAAGCCAATTTCTACCTTCCTTGAAAGCGTCTATTTTTCCCTTTCTAGCCAATAAACTTACATATTCTTGTCCATAAGGAAGCCTTTCTTCTTCTACAATATTAGAAATCGGACGATAATTATCATACGTATTATTGAGAGAACCCAAATAAATGTCTAAACTTCTCTCCAAAGCTTGAAGAACTAATAATAAAATTTTAGAATAATCTCCATTATTTGCCAAGTTTAAAGCATCATAATATTTTTTTCTATCATTTTTAAGGATAATTGCAGGAGGAAACCCTTCTCTCATCAATAAAAGATTGAAAATCAAACGTACAGTTCTACCGTTTCCATCAAAAAAAGGATGAATCCAAACAAATCTGTGGTGAAAAATTGCCGCTTTTATAATAATATTCATATCTGATGAATTTACCCAATCAATTAATTCTGTTACCAATTCATCGACTTTAAAAGCGTTTGGTGGAGTGAAATTAGCACCAGAAATTCTTACACCAGAAGTTCTGAACATTCCAGCAAAATCTTTTTCAATTTTTTGTAAAACCAAATAATGAACTCTCATAATATCGGTTTTGTTTAAATTTACCTTATCCGATATTAAAGACTCTACAAATTCTATTGCTTCCTGATGATTTATGGCTTCGAAATGTTCTCTCAAAGATTTTCCTTTGATGGTAAAACCTTCTTCAATCACCATTTTTGTTTCGTGTAGCGTCAAAGTATTTCCTTCGATGCTATTAGAATTATACGTCCATTCTAGCATTAAACTTTCTTTAATACTTTTCACAGCATAACTCGGAATCGGGCGCAATTTATCTAATTCTGCTTTTTTTTGCAGAATTCTTTCGAGGTGTTTTTCTAAACCTTCGAAGTGATATGGATAATTTTGCCAATTCATTTAACAAAGGTAAGAAATTTTTCTTAATATCGGATGTATTTAATTCTAGTTTTATCCGATGTTAAGGATATTGAAAAATAAAAAAGCGAGGGAAAAAACCTCGCTCTAATTTATAAATTTTTTTAAATCCTTAAAGGTTTCTAAAACCTTTAAGGATTGTATATTTTTACAGATTCACTTTCAATGCTAATTCATTAAGTTGTTCATCGTGAATTGGTGAAGGCGCATCTATCATTACGTCTCGTCCAGAATTGTTTTTTGGGAAAGCTATGTAATCTCTAATCACTTCATTTCCGTCCAGAATCGCAACCAATCTGTCAAAACCGAAAGCCAAACCAGCGTGAGGTGGCGCTCCGAATTTGAAGGCATTCATCAAGAAACCAAACTGCGCTTCTGCTTCTTCTTTAGAAAATCCTAATAAATCAAACATTTTCGACTGCAATTCTTTATTGAAAATTCTTACAGAACCACCGCCAATTTCGTTTCCGTTCAATACCATATCGTAAGCATTCGCTCTGGCTTTTCCTGGTTCAGTTTCTAATAAATGTACATCTTCTGGTTTTGGCGAAGTAAAAGGATGGTGCATTGCATGATAACGCCCCGTTTCTTCGTCCCATTCTAACAATGGGAAATCTATTACCCAAAGTGGAGCAAATTCATCACCTTTTCTTAAACCTAATCTATTTCCAAGTTCCATTCTGAGAGCAGAAAGTTGAGTTCTTACTTTATTGGCGTTTCCACTCATTAATAAAATTAAATCTCCAGCTTTTGCATTAAAGGCAGCAGCGACACGCTGCAAATCTTCTTCGTTGTAGAATTTATTTACCGATGAAGTAACAACTCCATCATTTTGGAATTTTATCCAAACCATTCCAGAAGCACCAATTTGCGGACGTTTTACCCAATCGATTAATTCATCAATTTGTTTTCTTGTATAATCTGCGCAACCTTCTACATTAATCCCAACTACCAATTCTGCTTCATCAAATATTTTGAAATCTTTTCCTTGAACCAATTCATTTACTTCCACGAATTTCATTCCGAATCGGATGTCTGGTTTATCGTTTCCGTAGGTTCTCATCGCTTCATCAAAAGTCATTCTTGGGAATTTTCCAAATTCTTTTCCTGTAATGTCTTTCAATAAATGCGCCGTCATTCCTTCGAAAATTTCCAGAACATCTTCTTGTTCTACAAACGCCATTTCGCAGTCAATTTGGGTAAATTCTGGTTGACGGTCTGCACGTAAATCTTCATCGCGGAAACATTTTACAATTTGGAAATATCTATCCATTCCACCAACCATCAAGAGTTGTTTGAAAGTTTGTGGTGATTGTGGAAGCGCATAAAATTGCCCTTGATTCATTCTACTCGGTACTACGAAATCTCTTGCTCCTTCTGGTGTAGATTTTATCAAAACTGGCGTTTCTACTTCGATAAATCCTTTATCTGAAAGATAATTTCTTACTTTTTGCGCCATTTTGTGACGGAAAATCAGTTTATCTTTCACGGGATTTCTACGGATGTCTAAATATCTGTATTTCATTCTCAATTCTTCGCCGCCGTCTGTTTCATCTTCAATGGTGAAAGGTGGAAGTTCTGCAGAATTTAAAATTGTTAATTTTTCAACTAAAATTTCAATTTCACCGGTTGGAATTTTCGGGTTTTTAGAAGCACGTTCAATTACGGTTCCTTCTGCCTGAATAACAAATTCACGACCGAGTTTTTTCGCATTTTCTAGAATTTCTGCTGATGTTCTCTCTGCATCAAAAACCAATTGCGTAATTCCGTAACGGTCTCGCAAATCGATCCAAATCATAAATCCTTTATCACGGATGGTTTGTACCCAGCCAGAAAGTGTCACTTTTTCACTAAGATTTTTAAGCGTTAATTCGCCATTGGTATGTGTCCTGAACATATTTTTAGAAGTTAGATATTAAAGGTTGAATGCTAAAATTTAATATAAATTAACAGCTTACAAAGATAGCTATTTTAAAAGAAAAATTCCTTTCATTTTTTTTTGAAAGGAACTGAATTTGTCAACCTATTGTTTTATCCATTCTATTGCTTTGTCTAATACTTCGTCTTTATTGGTTTTAATTCCATCAATGGTTGGTTTTACTTCTACATCTGGTATAATACCGATACGTTGTGTCTCTTTTCCGTCAGGATAATAAATTCCGATTCCACTTATCTTAGTTTCAATTCCACCAGGAAGTGAGATGCTAGAAACGTTTCCGTCTGCACCTGCTGTTGTAGATCCAAAAACTTTTGCGTTGGGAGCTGTTCGGAATGCCATTGTATGATATTCTGCACTGCTTTGTGTGGTTTCATTAACTAGAATAGCAATTTTTCCTTTATAATAATTGGAGGTTCCAGGAACTTTTAAGGAGGAAGAAAAGTTGAATAATCCAGGATATTTTTGATTGGTCATAGAAAATTTTACAAATTCTGTAGAATTGGGTTTTAGTAATTTCCCTAATGTAAAAACCATAAAATCAGACGGGTAGCTTCTGAAGTCAATAACCAATCCTTTAGTATCTTTTATTTGTTTCATCACATCATCTAAATTGTCAGATTTTATACTTCCCATATAAAAATAAGCTACATCAGAATCTATCATTTTGAAGTAGTCTTCTGGAGTTTTCTTTTTAAATTGAATGTCTTTTAAATCAACTGTTTTTGAAGAGATCGTTTGAATGTTACCATTTCGTTCTATCTTTAGGGAAAGATTTTGCTCATTAGTTCTTAAAATTTTTCTTGCTAGGTCTCTAAGTTGCGTAGGATAATTAGAAGCTGGAAGATATTTTAAATAATCTTTAATGATTTCATCTGTGGATTTCCCGTTAATCTCTGTAATTACATCACCTATTTGTAATTGCATTTCTTTTATTAGATTATCATCATAAAAATCTTTTACAACTGCTTTATCTCCTATAAATGTAAGCTCAGCAGGAACTATTCTACTTCCGAAATGATTTTTTAATGCTTCGCTTTTACTCCAAATATTAGCATGAGTATCGTGTATTCTGCCTATGAGTTCTAGGGTAGTAAGAGTGTAGTCTGTTTCGTTTTTATTTTCTAAAAACTTTGGAATAAACTCGGTGAGAACATTTTTCCAATCTTCTTCTATCAGATTTTTGTACGGAAAATAGTATTGAATCATGTTCCAATAGCGGAAAAGCGTGAGCAAACGAAATCCTTCATCTGGAAATTTCATGTTTTCATGCGTGTTTTCGTTTTTGAAATTTGGATTTCCAACGCCATCAAAAAATCCGATGTAATAATTGCTGTCTTTTCTTTTTGCATCTTTCACTTTTAGTAAAATTGATGAAAGTTCTTCTGAGAAATTACTCTTAGATATCCAGTCTAGATCAGGTTTCATCTTCACATTATCTGCTTCATTTTGATTTTTAACTACTGAGAAATCCCCAAAACTATTTATCCAATCCGTTAAAATTTGATCTCTTTCAGATGTAGAAACGTTGTTTATCTTAGGTAAAATTCGGAATAATTCATAATCCCAATTATAATCTCCAGTTGATACGTTTGGGTGATAATATTTTAAGAATCCCCAAATTAATCCTACTGTTTTGAGATTTTCAATATTAGATTGGCTCAGGTTATTTATTTTAGAACCATTATCAAACTCTTTATCTAGATCTGCTTTTGTTTGTGTTTTTTCAAAAAATTTTGCTTTATACAATTCTTTTCCATCAATGAAAACATGTAGATCATCTACCCATACCTTTCCTTTTCCTACAAGCAGTGCTCCAATTACAATTTGTTTAGTTTTTTCAGGATTAAGCTTTAATGTTACTTCATACTTTTTCCAATCATTGGTCCCTTTTATTCCATTTTTCTGCATATTATCAAAGGCTATATTCGGATCTATACGCATCCAAAGTCCTGCATAACCGTCAGCTATATTTTCTGTTTTCATATAACCCGAGAGTGTGATTTTTTGGCCTTCATAATTGTTCGGAAGTGTAAAGGCTAAGGCTTTAAAGTTTCCACTTTCATTTTCAATTACAATAGAGCTTTTTCCTTTTTTTTTATTGGTGAAATCAGGAGTTATTTTTGATTGTGCTTCTCCAAAAGTATTCCAGTTTTTTGGTAAATTATCTTGTATTTCTTCAAAACCAAGATTGAGCGTTTTTTGCTGAGAGTAAAATTTTGAAACGCTTAAAATAAGCATTAAAAAGGTAATTAAATTTTTCATAAGTATTTTTTAGTTGCTCTAAAATAGATAATAAAGATCTTTCGGAAATTTATTTTTTTAAATTTTAGGGTTAATTATGATTTTTTAAAAAAGTTATCTGTAACTATTGTTAAAGAAATTATGATTTATATTCTAGAATATCTGCGGGTTGACAATCCAAAGCTTTACAAATGGCTTCTAAAGTCGAAAGTTTTATTGCTTTGGCTTTACCTGTTTTTAAAATGGAAAGATTGGCTTGCGTAATGCCAATTTTTTCTGCGAGTTCTTGCGATTGCATTTTGCGTTTGGCAAGCATTACGTCTAGGTTGATGATGATTGGCATATTTCTAAATTGTTTTCTGATTGAAGTTCGTAACCTTTTTTGAAGAAAGCAATAATAAAGAATAAAATGATTCCTAATGACAAAAATATAAAGCTAATATAAAGCAGACTAGCACTCATTTTTAAATTTAGATTATAAAACCAATTGATAATTTGAATAGGAACGAATAGAATGCTTAACCAAGCCAATTTTTTGAACAAATTTATTGTCTTCAAGTTAAATATATAATCTTTACTTAAAGAATTGGTGATTTTATAGCAAATAAAACTGAAAAGTGTAAAAAAGCCAGAGCCAATTAAACTATTAATAATGAAGTTTTTAATGTAAATTCCAGTTAATAGATTTTGTTCTGTGAATGGATAATAAATTTTAAATTTCAGAACATCTTTTATTGGATTGGTGTATTCGTTTTTTGCCCAACCAACATCATTTCCCAGAAGAAAATAGTCTGATAAAATATTGCTTCCTGTTTTATACTTATAATAAAGGACTGAAAAGCCAATGATTTCATAAATAAAATGAAAAGCAATAAATAAAAAAAGGACTAAAAAAAAGTAACTGAAATACTTAGAGACAGAGTTTTTGCCGATTAGTTTCATAATTATTTGTTTTAAATGGTTAATTCGTTTTCTGATTTTAAGTATAGTGCTTTTTTATAAACCTGCCCAATAATATATAGTAATGCAGATAAAAAAAGGAAATTAAGTTCTGTAACTTGATAGGAAAGAATGAGTTCATTTTTTACTGAAAATTCTATGTAAAAGTGCAAAAGCCAATTAATAATTCCTATGATTAAAGAAATTTTACTGATGGATATAATTAGAGAATAAAATACATCTTCAAATGGATTTTGTAGATTAAGATTTTTTAAAATTTTGATAATTTTGTTCACAAAATCTATTTTTAGAAGTGTAGTTATAAATACACCAATAAGAATAACGTTGAAAGCGGAAATATCTTCATTAAATATTTTAGAGAAATTTACACTAGAAAAATATTTTCTTTGTGAAGACCAATCTAAATAATGTGAAAAGTAAACCCATAAAATAGAAATAATATCTACAAAAAGTCCAAATAATGTTATCCAAAATATAAATTTTAGGAAAGTTAAAGTTTTTTTTGATAAGTTTTTCATAATTATTTGTTTTAAAATTATATCGCAAATGTATAAATAATTATTGTAAA
>VFQM010002206.1_pt1 | contig 14978 bp, 15 predicted proteins | sample 3512391 | NCBI WGS metagenome assembly VFQM01 (sample SAMN10412369, study PRJNA504923) | tailings metagenome | isolation source: Replicate 1 from Balatoc abandoned mine | place: Philippines
TCTGGCGACGTATATTTTTCAGCAATCACAAATTTTGAACAGTCAATAAAATCGGTGAAAGTGTTAATTTTCTTTAAAAGTTTTCCGTTCTCATACCACTCTCTCCCTAAGTCCTCGCCTCCTCTGATATGAGCGATGGCGTAGATAAAACCTCTATCCAATAAACTCAAACGAGTGGATGAAAAATAAGGATCCATCGTAGCTCCATAAGAACCGTAAGCATACAACAACAACGGATTTTTACCATCTTTTTTGATTCCCTTTCTGTATACCATTGAGATTGGTACTTTTGTTCCGTCAGTTGCTGTTGCCCAAACTCTTTCTTCAATGTAGTTATTTTTGTCGAATTTCCCACCTAATACTTCTTGTTCTTTCAACACTTTTTTCTCCTGAGTTCTCATGTTAAAATCAATCACAGAAGATGGTGTCGCCATTGATTGGTATGCATAGCGAAGAATTTCAGTATCAAAATCTACGTTAGTCGTGGTGTAAGCCGTGTAAGTTTCAATATTAAAAGGTAAGTAATACTCCCCTTTTCCACTCCAAGGCATAATTCTAATTTTATTCAATCCATTTGAACGTTCTTCAACAACCAAATAATCTTTAAAAATTTCGATTCCTTCTAATAAAACATCTTTTCTGTGTCCAATTAAGTCTTTCCAGTTTTCAGCTGATGTAGCGGTTTCTGGCGTTTTCATTAATTTGAAGTTTGTTGCTTTGTCTTTATTAGTAACGATATAGAAACTATCACCATAATGTGAAATCGAATATTCTAATCCACGTGTTCTTTTTTGGAAAACTTTAAATTCTCCATTTGGGTTTTTCGCATCTAAAATTTGGTATTCAGAAGTCAACGTACTTGACGAACCAATAACCAAATATTTCTTTGATTTTTCTTTGTAAACAAACGTATTGAACGTATCGTCTTTTTCATGAAAAACCATTGTATCTGCAGAAGCGTCAGTTCCTAATGTGTGTTTGTAAATTTTATCAGAACGTAATGTTTGTGCATCTTTACGAGTGTAAAACAACGTTTTATTATCTCCAGCCCAAGTAGAACCTCCTGTAGTATTTTCTAATTTTACTGGAAGAATCTCACCTGTTTCCAAGTTTTTAATTTGAATTGTGTATTGTCTTCTTGAAACTAAATCCACTCCAAAAGCAACCCATTTATTGTCCTCGCTTACATTAATCCCAGATAAATTAAAATACGCATGCCCTTTTGCCATTTCATTACAATCAAACATGATTTCTTCTTTGGCATCTAAACTTCCTTTTTTACGAGAATAAATAGGGTAATCTTTCCCTTTTTCAAATCGTGTGATGTAGTAATATCCATTATATAGGTATGGAACCGAACTATCATCTTCCTTAATTCTACTTTTCATCTCTAAAAACAAATCCTCTTGTAATTGTTTTGTGTGAGCCGTAGATTTTTGATAGTATTCGTTTTCTTTATTCAAATAATCGATAACTTCAGGGTTTTCTCTTTCGTTTAACCAATAATAATTATCAATTCTTTTGTGTCCATGCTTTTCTAGTGTTTTAGGCACTATTTTTGCTACTGGTGGAACAACTTTTTCTGACATTTTCTTTGTTTTATTTTGACTGTAAACAGGTACAAAAATAAGACAACCTAAAAGGAAATACGTGATTTTTTTCATGAAGTTTTAAACTAATTATTAACGGCTAATTTACTATTTTTGCGCAAATAAAAAAACTTAAAATTATGTTTGGAGATATTATGGGAATGATGGGTAAATTAAAAGAAACCCAACAAAAAGTAGAAGAAACAAAAAAACGTTTGGACTTTGTTTTAATCGATGAAAAAAGTTCAGATGGAAAGCTTGAAGTTACACTAACGGCTAACAGAAAAATCAAAAACATTTCCATCGATGATGATTTACTTAATGATAAGGAAATGCTTGAAGATTATCTAGTTAATGTTTTAAACAAAGCGATTGAAAAAGCAACAAACGTTCACGAAACAGAACTAGCAGCAGTAGCTAAAGAAGGCATGCCAAACATTCCAGGAATGGATATGTTTAAATAACATTTATACTGATTCTTGGGTAAACTACATTACATAAAGTTACCCAAGAATCTAACAAAAGAAAAAAATCTAAAAAATTAAACTCTAAAGTTTATATGATGAACAAAAAATTTACTTAAAATTATTTTAATAAAATCTATTGTTAAAAATGCTGGACAATATAAAAATAAACCGGCATACCTATTGTAATATTTACAGGAAACGTTATTGCTAAAGCCATTGGTAAAAACAAGCCCGGATTAGCTTTAGGTACCGTTATTTTCATAGCAGCAGGAACTGCTATATAGGAAGCGCTTGCAGCAAGAATAGCAAAAATAAAACGATTAGAAACATCTTCTGTTACAAAACCACTTAGCCAAGCAAAAGCACTGCCGTTCACTAAAGGAATCAACATAGCAAAAGCAAAGGGGAACCAACCGTGAGCAAAGAAAGATTTTAACTTTTTACCACTTGTAATTCCCATATCCAGTAAGAAAATAGCTAAAAATCCCTTAAACAAATCGTTAGTAAAAGGTTGTATTCCTTGTGCTTCTTTTGCACTTGTTAAATATCCTATTACCAAACTTCCCAAAATCAATAATACACTACCATTAGTAAATGAATGACGCAAAATCTCAGCTTTGTTAATCTTTTGTGCCTGTTCTTTATTAAAAATGGATATCAAAACTAATCCTACAATTATAGCAGGTGATTCCATTAAAGCCATGATAGCCACCATATAACCATGAAGAGCCAATTGATGCGATTCTAAATAAGAAACTGCCGTTACAAAAGTTACCGCACTAATAGACCCATAAGCTGCGGCAATGGCTCCAGCATCATATACATTAAGTTTGCGTTTAAGAATAAAAAAGGTATAAATTGGAATTATGATAGCTATAGAAATACCAAAAAGCATAGACCAAATTATCTCACTATTGATCGTTTCATGCGACAATTCCTGACCTCCTTTGAATCCAATCGCAAATAATAAGTACAACGAAATAAATTTAGATGAATTCTGCGGAATTTCTAAGTCGCTTTTTAAATAAACTGCAATAATTCCTAGTATAAAATAAAGTAAAGCGGGATTGGTTAAATTTTCAAATAATAAGCTAAAATCCATTTCTTCTGTTGTTTTTTAATTAGTTTTCTTTTTTGGCAGCACGTTCAAGTCGGTCGTTTAGGGCTACTCCCAAACCAAACTCTGGCAAGCGCTGTGCTATAATTACATCTAAATTCATTTCATCTAATTCATGCATAGCATTATATAATTTGGAAGCCGCTTCTGCTAAATTACCCGTTGTTGAAAGTACTTTTTGATGCTTTATTACTAAATCAGGGAGACAAGAATTGAAGAGTAACAATCCTATGCTTTTCCCATTATACCAAGCTACTTCCTCTTGCACATTTCGTGTTAAAACGAATTCTGTTTTGGGTGCATAATGTTTTAATAGCATTCCTGGAGCAATAGGTTTTTTATCTTTTTTGTTGAGTAAAATCACCTTGCCAGTTATTTCCTCAATTTCTTCAATAGGCAAAGCACCCAAGCGATACACTATGACTTTGTTATTTTCAAAACCAATAATTGTAGATTCAATTCCTGCAGAACACTGACCTCCATCCAAAACCATGTCAATTTGATTTCCAAAATAACTTTCAACATGTTGGGCTTTGGTTGGACTTATTCTCGTAAAAGGATTAGCACTTGGAGCTACCAAAGGAAAATCCAACTGATTTAAAAGCGCTAGCGCCATGGGATGATTAGGCACACGAACTGCAACCGTTTCTTGATTTGCTGTAACCAATTCAGGAATATAAGGTTGTTTTTTTAATAATAAAGTTAATGGACCTGGCCAAAATTTATTAGCTAGTTCATAAGCAATTGAAGGAATATCTTGCGCTACATGTTCTAAATCTTCAGTTCCTTTGATGTGAACAATTAAAGGATTAAAAGTGGGTCTTTTCTTAACTTCAAAAATTTTATGAATAGCATCCGTTTCAAAAGCATTACCCGCTAGCCCGTAAACTGTTTCTGTCGGAAAACCAATAATGCCATTTTGGTTGAGAAATTGAACCGCTAAATTAATATCGTTACTTATCATTTGTTATTACGGATTACAAAAATCACAATACATGGGATCTTCTGTTTCTTTTCCATTTGGATACATCAGTTTGGAATGGTATTGACAATGCTGACATTGAAGTATGTGCGCCAAAGTAGACCGAGTTGGCATAGTGCAACTATCACATAACAAGCCGGCTTCAGCACCAACCACGCCAAAGCCGGGATACATGCACTCGGGACAAACCGATTGCAATCTATTAACTAACATAACACTAACTTCCTCTATTACTTTCATCCTTTTCGGATTATTCATAGCTCTCATGTCGGTTTCAATAAAACAGGAACTTCTGGTTTGCATTATTGCATCAAATACTTGTTCCAAGCTATTATAATCTATAATTCCTTTATGAATTGTCGCTCCCTTTTTATCATCATTTTTTAAAATAACCCCATGAGAAGGATATTGTACTTTTTCCAAGAATACTTTTAAATCATCATGAGAACGAAGCTCTGCACTGTCAAAATTGGTATTCATGGAAAGCGATCGAGCAACAATTTCAATTCCATTTTTTTGGTCTACTAACATGATGAGTTCGTCATTTGCAGGAGCAAAAAAAACGGTAGGATGATTTCCAAACGAACCTTCCGTAGCGACTGCTAAATCAAATCCTTCTGATTTCATGCCTTCCCAACACTTTTTTCGTAAGGTTGTTAAGGCATCCTCTTTACGTTCGATTTCTCCTGAAAACGTACCTAAACTATCGGTATCAAATTCTTTTGATACAAAGCATTGCACTCCAAGAGCTTTTTCTAGTATAGGAGCTATTACCTTTTCTTTTTCGTGCTTTGTGACGATGAGCAATCGACGCCCAGAGAAAAAATCAGGATTACTCTTCATACTCAATTTCAACAAATGATTTAATTTTTAATTTTTTATTTTGAGCTTTTGCGTCTTCTAAAATTTCTTTTATACTAGTTACACTTTCTCTTAATTGTGCAATACTGTGTAAAGCTTTTTCATCCTCTTCTCCAAATCGAATTTGGGAACTAAAATTTTGCACTTTATTGAAATTGATATTTTTATTACACAAATCCATTAAAAGCTCACGTGCCTCAAAAGAATCAAATTCACCGTCAATCAAATTAATTTTCTTCATGGTTTCCATACGTAATGTCTGTTAAACTGTTAATCAATCGAATCATAAAAAGCAAAACCAAAATTACCAGTCCCACATAGAGTTCTTGGTAAATAATGTTTGTTGCTGTCATCATTTTAAATATCAAAAACGACTCTGAAATGACGCATAAAATAAGTATTAACTGTAATGTTATTTTTCTCATAACTCATTCATTATTGGCCTTGTCCCATCGAGTAGGCCTTTTTTCCATTGAATTGATACAGATTTTCAGTTTTGATGACATCGATACCTAAATCAATAGCTTTACCTAACAAGGAAACAATGATACTATTCTCAAGTGGCAAATTCGATTGAAAACGACATCTCCAATGATCCGTACAAAATGTTTCTGAAAAGCCATTTGGCCAAACTTTAACTCCTCTGTTAGAGATCATTACCAAGTCCATAGTTTCTGAAGTTAATGGTTTTAATTTTTGAGCTAATATTTCGACATCTAAACCCGCCCAGTGAACAAACAAATCCACTCCTAATAATTCCTTTTGAGATGCTTCTTTTCTCTTATATTCAGGCAATTGAATAACAGAATTTTTGGGAGGTGTTACCACTTTCAATAGTTTGGGTAGTTTGTCAAAATTTGCAATTACTGCATCCGCAAATTCAGATGTACCTACCATTTTTTTGCTCAACTCATCATTGTAAATATCCGCTGTATGAATTCCCTCTTCTAATGTATTTAACCAAGCATTTTGAATTCTTGTTGCTTCATTAGCATAACCCAAATGATATAACATGGCAATTGCAGCTTGAAGTAATCCAGAAGGGTTTGCAATGTTTTGTCCTGCAATATCAGGAGCAGAACCATGAATGGCTTCAAACATCGAACATTCATTTCCAATGTTTACCGAACCCGCTAATCCAACCGAGCCTGCGATTTGTGCTGCCACATCTGAAATAATATCTCCATATAAGTTGGATGTTACAATTACGTCAAACTTCTCAGGATGATCTGCTAAATAAGCTGTTCCAATATCAATAATCATATGATTCGCCTCAATATTGGGATATTCCATTGCGATTTCTTTAAATACTTGGTGAAACAAACCATCCGTTTGCTTCATAATGTTGTCCTTACTGAAACAGGTTACTTTTTTACGACCATAATTTTGAGCATATTCAAAAGCATAACGAATGATTTTTTCACATCCTGGGCGACTAATCAATTTCAAACATTGTACTACTTCGTCAGTTTGTTGATGTTCGATACCTGCATACAAATCTTCCTCATTTTCACGAACGATAACAACATCTAAATTGGGAAAATTAGTTGCAACAAAAGGATGTAACGAAACACAAGGTCTAATATTAGCAAACAAACCTAAGGCTTTACGCATCGTAACATTTAAACTCTTGTACCCTCCACCTTGAGGAGTGGTAATAGGAGCTTTAAGCAAAACTTTGTTTCTTCGAATCACATCCCATGAAGCATCAGAAATACCAGAAGTGTTTCCAGAAAGATACACCTTCTCTCCTATTTCAATTTCTTCAAATTCGATGGGCACATTCGATTTTTTAATTATCTTTAGTACCGCTTCCATAATTTCTGGACCAATACCATCTCCTTTAGCAATTGTTACCTTTTTCATGATTTGATTATTTTTATGCAAATTTCAGCACTTTATTTCATATATTTTTATTTATATTTGCTATGTATTATATAAATTATTTTTATGAATTACACTTTAAACCAGTTACGAATATTTTTAAAAGTTGTTCAAAAAAAAAGCGTTACCAAAGCTTCAGAGGAATTACACTTGACCCAACCTGCAGTATCAATTCAATTGAAAAATTTTCAAGATCAATTTGAAATTCCACTAACCGAAGTGGTAGGTAGGAAGATATATGTAACCGATTTTGGAAGAGAAATTGCCGAAGCAGCCGAGCAAATTTTACAGCAAGTCAATACAATTGATTACAAAACACTAGCTTACAAAGGACAACTTTTTGGAAAAATAAAAATTTCGGTAGTATCAACCGGAAAATATGTAATGCCGTATTTCTTAGCCGACTTCCTTAAAATGCATCCCGGTGTAGAATTAGAAATGGATGTAACCAATAAAAACAAAGTTGTTGAAAGCCTTCAAAACAATGAGGTTGATTTTGCTTTAGTTTCCATTTTACCAGAGAAAATGAAAGTTGAAAAAATCAATTTAATGCAAAATAAATTGTTTTTAGTAGGGAATAAAGAAGAAGATTATACTAAGAAAAAGAAAATAGAAGAAATTTTACAAAATCGTCCCTTGCTCTTTAGAGAAAATGGTTCTGGAACACGACAAACCATGGAACGTTTCATTGTTCAGCATGACCTAAAAATAAACAAGCGAATGGAATTAACCTCCAATGAAGCTGTAAAACAAGCTATTTTAGCAGGCTTAGGATGTTCCATAATGCCCTTAATTGGCATTCGAAAAGAAATTCAAAATAATGATTTGCAAATAATTCCCTTAAAAGGCTTACCAATTAAAACAGATTGGAGTTTGATCTGGGTCAAAGGAAAAAATCACAATCCCGCAGCTTTAGCCTACTTGGATTATGTAAAAAAAGAAAAAGAAGCTATAATTAATGCCAAGTTTAGTTGGTATGAAACCATGTAATACACTATTAAAAATTATCGCCCCACAATTCTAAATTTGTGTAGGTCTTCAAACTAAATTGGACTTTTACTAAGAGAGCATTTAGTTAATAATTCAAAGATAAAAGATTTTTTTGATTTGTTGTTAATTTTGACTCTTGGGACTCATTTCTTCGGTTTATAATTGCAATTTTCTTTAATCGTTCACGTTTTTTTAAAATCAGTCCACTTTTTGCTGACGATTTACAAAATGGTACGTATTCTTTGCAATTATCTGTCCCGAGGCTGCTAACAAAACACCGCCCGAAGGTATCGAAGCATTAAAGGCAACCTCTTTATCAACCTCATAATAATAAGCCATATTACTACCTAATACCAAGGCAACTCTGGGCATATTGTTTCTTTGTTCACACAAGTTTTGGTAATAGTCTTTGGTTGCGTCTATTAACGCATTTTCTAATGCTTCTTCATTATTTGTATCCACATCCTTCATAACAATAGACCAACCTGGGAGGTTGTCATCATTTGGGTTAATGTGAATTGGAATTTGCGAAAAACATGGCGATTTTTCGTGTTTCACAATCAAGTATGGAAACACACCATATCCATAAGGAAAGTCTCTTTTGATAATCCCATACTTATCCGTTATGTCCAATTCTGAACAATTGAAATCTTGCAAATCTTTAAACTCTTTCGAATGCAAATGGACAAAAAGCACCCATTTGGCTTGGGTTTGAATTTGAAACGTTCCGGAACCTTCGTGCAAGCTGTAAGCTTTACCTGTAAATTGAAACTTTTCGTCAAAATACCAAATTTCGTAAGGAGTCACACCTGTGCAATCGAGCAAAGTAGTCAATTGTTGGTTTTGAATGTGCAATAAAACTTGGAATTCCTTTTGTACGATTATCTCTTGTAAGAGAATGGTTCTGGCGTCATTTTTAACTAAATACACTTCCAGACTTTTTAAATGGTCATACGTACCGCCATCGCGGTGTGGTTTTTTCTCAATTAATGTGATAGCTGATGTTTTCATAAACATAACAAATTAAAATTAAACTACTGTTATGTCGACAAAATGTAACTAAGAATTGGGATTTCTCAACACATTTGAACGACTGTTCCGCATACTAAGCCACCGTGTCGTGAGTTGATCGGTTGGCACCCGCCGTGGCGGGTTCTTGATGCTTTACAAATATTATAAAAAAAAATTGAATTGTGCAAGTAAAAAGGGCAAAAACACACTAAAAACTCAACTAATATTCACCTTAGAAGCAATTAAGTCCTCAATTTCTTTTTTAGTTATACCATAAATTCCTAAAATCTCCTTTGCCTTATTTACATTACGCTTTAATCTTTTACCTGCGTGAAAAACAGCAAACTCTAAATTATTAAAACGCAATTCTTCAAGGGTAAAGCCTTTTTGTTCCAGTTGTAGCAAATGCCAATCGGTGTAATTGATGGGTAATTTGATGCTTCGCAAAATGCTATCATCTTCAAAAAAAGTAGTTTGAGCGGTTACTTTAGTTACCCCAATTTGCAATTGATTATCCGTAACAATACATTCAAAAAAAATTCCATCCCACGTTTTCACCATATCATAAAAGTAATGAAAATCAAAAGTAGCTTTTGCTGTATGTACCGTTTTACAAGGCAGTTCTAATTTAATGCCTGGAATAACTAATGTAAGTAAATTATCTGTAATCGTAAGCTCTAAGACCGTATAAGTCTTCTTTTTATACATAGTGGCAAGTGCCTTCTGCATCTTAGTTAACTGCGTTTTTAATTTCGATTTGCGAATGGTAAAGGAAGCTTTGTGCATAGGAAACGAATTTTAATTATAACTACAAAACTTAAAAAATAGTATAGTTATAAAATCGATTTCATGCTATTTATTTTAGCAGTCTTAACTTCTGCTTTTGGTAAAGTCTTATAAAAATCAAAACCTTTATCTTCATATTGTCATGATGAATTTGTTTTAGTATCAATTAAACATCTCATCACTGACTAAACGAACGCAAAAGGATATGTGCACGAGATTGAATCAACTTTTAAATATTCAATTATTTAAAACGTATTTGTAAGTTAAGTTTGAAGTATAATTGTCCGTTTTCTTCATAAATTTCTCCAAATCCATGTCGTGAACTACTTGCAGTTTCAAGTTTTGTGTTGGAAAGTAAATAATTTTCAAATTCGTTTTTATTATAAATATGGTAACATAAAATTTCACCGTCAGACTTTACAATTAAATAACCTCCAGTTGCATCATATTCACCTGTCCAAACTTTAGACGGCATCATACCCAAAGCAATGTCGGTTAAAAAACGTTTGATTTTGTAGCTGTAAAATAAATGTTTGTCTGTTGTATCAAATTTTAATGGATTTTCATATTCCATTAATCTCACTAAATCTTCTGTATTTGAATGTGAAGTTGAGTAGAAGTTTAGAACAACGTTTGCCAAAATTTGTGGTAATAAACTATCTATTAAAATTAGGTTATTACTAAAAATAGTTCGTTGAGTTTTTACAAATTCAAATTTTCCGCCTTTGTTTTTTATTTCTAAAATTCGGTCTTTGATTTTACTTCGTGATGAAATATTATTGATTTCTTCAATTTCTTGTTGATTAATATTTAAACCAATAATTTTGAAAATAAAATTTGTAGTTTCTCCTGCATTCAATAGAGTAGAAGGGTTTCCTAGTTGTGATTTTATACTAAAGCCTAAAGATGGTTGAAGTCCCGTTCTTTGGTCGTGAACAACAATTGTAATATCAGTTTTTGCAGAAGAACTTGCTTTCAGTGAAAGACAATTAATGCTTTGCATAAAATTTTCAATATCTGGAACAGAAAACGTTCCTGAATTTCGTCTAATTTCAGTTAGCAAATATTTTGCTCTTACTTGAAATTCTGAAATAGGAATACGAAAAACTTCTTCATTGCCAGAAATTACAACAATATCATCTTCGATTGAATATTCAAAATTTCCGTTGACTTCGGTACGAAGTATTCTTAAAATGGGATACACAAGATTTTTAAGTTTCTTTATTTCGCTATTTCCAGGATGTAATTCTTTGTCGCCTAAAAGTTTAAACAACGCATAAATTTCGCTCCATTCTCCTTTATTTCCTGTTATCATTTCTTTATTCCTATTAGTTTTAATATTTCATTTGCAGTTGCTTGAATAGCAGGAACGGCAACAGAATTACCGAATTGTTTATAAGCAGATGCATCAGCAACTGGAATTAAAAATTCATCAGGAAATCCTTGTAATCTTGCCCATTCTCGTGGTGTCATTTTACGAATTCCTTCACGATTTACAGTTCCTTTTATATGAGTTGTTGGTGTAAAATCTGTAATTCGGTGGTCTAAAACTAAATTTCTTTCTCTTCCCATTCCTCCACAAACTACTGCATTTGCTATTTCATTGTCAGGAATAATTGCATAACCAAAACCGTTTCCTTTACCTTCGTGTCTTGCCTTGTGATTAACCAAAGTTTGAACGTATTGAGTAGAAAGAAAATATTTTGTTGCTGGAACTTCCTTTTCCTTGATATCTGCAAAAGTTACTTTTGTGTCCAAAGGTTTTGGATAATTAAATTCAGTAACATTTGTACGTTGATGAAATCCAACAATATAAATTCGTTCTCTGTTTTGTGGAACTCCAAAATCTTTTGCATTGATGATTTGAGGTTCTGGTACAAAATAACCTAAATCGTTTCGTAAAACATTTAGAATTGTCGCTAAAGTTTTTCCTCCGTTATGGTTTCTTAAACCTTTTACATTTTCAAGAAAAATTGCTTTTGGTTGTTTGCGTTTAATTATTTCGGCAACGTCAAAAAATAGTGTTCCTCTTGTATCTTCAAAACCGCCACGTTTTCCAGCAATTGAAAACGCTTGACATGGAAATCCTGCACATAAAACATCAAAATTTTCTGGGATGTAATTTTTTGTATAATCTTTAGTAATATCTCCAAAAGGTGTTTCACCAAAATTAGCTCTATATGTTTTTTTTGCATTCTCATCCCATTCACTGGTGAAAATACATTTACCTCCTAAGTTTTGTAGAGCTAATCTAAAACCTCCAATTCCTGCAAATAAATCGATAAATTTAAATTTGTAATCTTTTGGCGTTGGAAAAGGTACATTTTCAACTTCAAATAATAATTGTTGTAAAGCTACATCACTAACTAAATTTAAATCTTCCTCTTGATTTTTATATTCTATGATTTGATTTAAATATTCTAGTGCTTCTTTTTCATAATGTTTTTTAATCCCATTATGATAATTGTGAAGATAATGAGTTAGCACAGCTTTTCTATTATCATCTTCTTCTACAAAGCGAATTTTAAATTTTTTTCCATCAAATTCATCAATCATTATTTTCTCTTTCATTTTCATTTCTCAAAAAAGTATTCAATAGGTTTTTTGTAATACGTTGCTAAAAGGAATAATTTAGCAGCACTAATATTTTTGGCTCCATTTTCAATTTTAGATAAAGTACTTTGGCGCATAATTTTATCGTTTTGTACTTTCATCTGTGTTAAGCCTAATTCCTCTCTGGCTTTAACTAATTGATGTGAAATGATTTGGTTGATTTTTTTTTCTGTCATCGTTTACGATTGAATAGAATTATTCCAATTAGCAATATTAAGCAAGGTTTTTTAGTATTCCATAATGGAATATTCAGGTATTGTAATCTAAAAAAACACCCCACTATCACTAGCGGGGCGTTTCTCTAAGTCAGTAATTTTGAACACTACTTCAAACTAACTTAATTTTAGCAAATTCAACACGTTAAAAGCGCCATTATTCAACATATACTGAGAACCATTCACCTCTTGAAAAAATTCAATCAAGATAAAATGCATTCCCGTACCTGTAGCTGTTGGTACACTTGCTGGAGTCAATACAGGCGAAATCATCCCATTTGCCAAAGGATATACTTCTTCAAGACTTTGGGTCAACTCATAAGCGCCAGTAGCAAAATCAATACGCAAAAAACCAACTTGCAAACTAAAATGTGTTGCTCCCTCAGGACTTCGCATTTGCTCCAATGGATTGTAAGAGGCAATACTTACTGTTCCTGTAGCTGTATCAACCGAAACAATCGAGTTCAACACACTACCAAAAGTGGCTCTTGCATTAAAATCAAACCCTTCAAAAATAGATGTTGAGGCAGAACTGTTCAAACCCTCAGCTACATTTCGCTCTCCACGAGCACTTACTGAGTCCAAATTCTTAATTTGTCCCATAACCTTCACAAGCCTACTCGTCAGCTTACTGTCTTTCGCTCGAAACACCATCGGCCCCAATGCAGTACGCAATAATTTCCCCGAACTCGCAATACTGCCAAACTCAGCCCCATTCTCTCGTGTACGAGCAAACGCTGGGTCGTTCATAATTCGGTTTTTACTCACACCACCTTTGGTGCGCACAAAGTACCCATCGGTACCTTTGTAGAAAGTAAGATCTTCCATCGTACCTTCTAATTTGATCAAGCTTTTTAGTTTAGCCATGATTAAAAAAATTAAATGATTAATAATGACACAAAGGTAGCCACGTCTCAAAGGGGCTCTTGTAAATACTGCCGAAAACGAATTCTCTTGCATTCTTTTTCGTAAAATAAACCAACACAACCAAAATTTACCAAAAAACACAATTATTACCATTTTTGCACAAAAAAGAACCTAATTAATTGAAAATAAAACAATTATAAAACAAGAACCCAAATAGAAAAACATACCAAAAAACATCTTTAGTGTATGCCGAGTGTATGAGGAGTGTATCAATAGTGTATGCCGAGTGTATGCCAGAAGTATGGTAGAGGTATACCAAAGATATCTCAGAAATATGAAATAAGTTAAATTGTAAGAAAATAAACAAATTCATAGCAGCTAGAAATAGCTATAAAAATAAAAAAACTCATTTTTAGAAAAAGTCTAAAAAATGTTGAAAAATGGTGTAAATTGACAAATAAATACCTGTTTTAACCTAAAAACCAACAAAAAATGACCAATTTTAAAAAAACAGCTTTGTTGAAAACTCTATCCAATTGTTAAAAACTTATAGAAACAACTTGTTAAATTATTGCTAATTTTGTAAACATACCGTTAGCAAATAATTAACTAATTGCTAACTCAATCAAAATTAATTAACTAAAAACAAACATATTATGGGTAATTTACAGCGTCACAGATTTAAACTAAAGGTTATAAGCCATGTCAAGAACCATTTTAAGAATTTGCATCACTACTAAAGACATAATGAGCATAGAAGAATGTTCCTCTCGTACCGCTTCTCAAAAGATGAGCGACATGCGTGCATTCTTCAAAAAAACAGATAAAGGACGCAAAATCACATTCACAGATTATGCAAAATACACAGGTATTCCCTTAGAAGAGCTTGAACCCTTCCGTCTACCACCAAATCACAAAGCCGCATAAAATAATTTTCACACCCAAAGAAAATTCCTAATTTATGCTACATTCTCAAACTCCCAAAACAGAATAAATTACCACTTTCGCAAATTCAATCAAGCACATTTCTTTATAATTATAAAAAAATCTCACTAGTCCCAAAAATACTTAACAGCATGACAAACTAGGCGTTCAGTCTATTGTGAACTATAAAAAGTGTAACGCTCAGTGCAACTCCCTCAACACAATCCAATTCAAAGAAACTCCGTGTAACTCTGTGTAACTCTGTGCAAAAACTAAGTACATCTATGTTTAAATGAAAAATCCGTCACCACCAGCGCTTTGCGAAGCAAACCCGCCTCATCCGCGTTCTCAATAAAGTGTAACGTCCGAAGCTTCGGACTCTGTGCAACTCCCTCAACACAATACAAATCAAAAAAACTCCGTGTAACTCTGTGTAAAAACTATGTGCCAATGTGTTTAAAAAAAGCCATAAAAAAAAACCGATTCATTTCTGAATCGGTTTACCAGCGGAGAAAGGTGGCATTGAGGCAAGTAGAATTGCTAGTGACCCTGCGTTTCAAAGAACACGTGAGAACGGTTCTGAATTTGGTAGAGCTGGAAAAGCAGGTAAGCTTTTAAGAACCGCTTTACGCCCATTGTTGTTGAACTCTGCTGATGGTAGAATGGTGAGTC
>VFQM010002207.1_pt1 | contig 14969 bp, 13 predicted proteins | sample 3512391 | NCBI WGS metagenome assembly VFQM01 (sample SAMN10412369, study PRJNA504923) | tailings metagenome | isolation source: Replicate 1 from Balatoc abandoned mine | place: Philippines
ATTCAGAGGCGACAACTCCTTTGCAGGATTTGAGGACATGGTTGTAACTCAATTGTTTTAAAATACAAAATTGAATTCCCTACCCTTTAAAGAAAGCCCCATAGCGGGGCACTGCATCGGAGTAGACCCCTTCTACCTAGCCCAAAAAGCTCAAGAAGTAGGCTACCATCCGGAGATTATCCTGGCCGGTCGCCGACTCAACGACTCCATGGGCAAGCATGTGGCCACCGAAGTTATCAAACACATGATGCGCAAAGACCTAAAGGTGATTGATTCCAAGGTGCTTATCCTAGGCTTTACCTTCAAGGAGGCCTGCCTACCGCAGGTGGGACTGCCTGTCTGCCGTAGGCAGATCCCGATGTCCGTAATACCCGGGTGATCGATATCTATAACGAACTCAAGTCCTTCGATATGAACGTCTGCGTGTACGCCTGAATGGTGAGCGAAGTCGAACCTGTTGGTGAGCGGAGTCGAACCATGGGCGGACTCCGCAGAAGTAAAGCACGAATATGGTATTGACGTAATCAATGGTGGTTCAAAGCCGGTTCTCGAAGACTACGCCGCCATTATCCTAGCCGTCGCACACAAAGAATTCAAATCCTGGCCTATTCAGAAATCAGATAGACAGGTGGTGTTTGATGTGAAGAGTGTATTAGAGAAGGATAAGGTGGATGCGAGGCTTTGAGTTAAGAAGCAAGAAGTTAGACTCTAGATAGACATAAAAAATTCTATCGATTGGCAAGATTTGATGGAGTTCTAGAAGCCTTAATAAAACATTTATTTCTCAAGTAAAAAATCCGCGTTCTCTGCGCCTCTGCGGTGAAGCATTAATAAAAGATGAACGATTTCAAATCCAATCCTCAATTTCAAAAACTAGCCGATAAAAAAGTCCTTGTTACAGGAGGTGCAGGCTTTATAGGTTCGAACCTATGCGAAGCGTTATTAGCTTTAGGAGCTGAAGTTGTCTGTTTGGATAATTTTGCCACCGGGCATCGGCATAATATTGAGGAATTTCTTACCAATGCTCGATTTACCCTTATTGAAGGAGATATCCGTAGCCTGGAAACCTGCCAAAAAGCCTGTGAGGGTGTGGATTTTGTCTTGCATGAAGCAGCTTTGGGTTCCGTACCCAGATCCATCAATGACCCAATTACTTCCAATGAAGTGAATGTCTCTGGTTTCCTCAATATGCTTGTAGCAGCCAGAGATAATGGTGTTAAGAGATTTATTTATGCAGCAAGTTCTTCGACCTATGGGGACTCCACTGAACTCCCAAAAGTGGAAGAGCGAATCGGTAAACCACTAAGTCCATACGCAGTAACCAAATATGTAAATGAGCTCTATGCCGATGTATTCCATAAAGCCTATGGCTTGAATACAATAGGTTTAAGATACTTTAATGTCTTTGGTCGACGGCAAGATCCTAATGGAGCTTATGCTGCAGTGATTCCGCTATTTGTGAAGAAGTTTTTAAACCACGAAAGCCCTGTAATTAATGGGGACGGATCATATTCTCGTGATTTTACCTATATAGACAATGTGGTTCAGATGAACCTACTTTGTATTACTACAGAAAATGAATCAGCCTTAAATCAGGTTTATAATACTGCGGTGGGTGAAAGAACAACCCTTTTGCAACTTACTGATTTGATCAGGAAAGAATTAGGTGCTTATGATCAAACCTTAGCAGAAATTAAAATAGAAAATGGTCCGAATCGTAAAGGTGATATACCTCATTCTTTGGCATCTATAGAAAAAGCTCAAAAGAATTTGAATTACAATCCAACCCACAAAATTGAAGACGGCTTAAAAGAGGCGGTAAAGTGGTATAGGAAGAATTTTTTATAGTATTAAGCGAAATTTTAACTTACAACGAATATTCTTTACAATTTCTCATTAATAGCAATTTGATTTTGTAGCTCTATTTTAATTACGAATTAAATAATGAAAAAAACAATAATTATTACCGGAGGGGCGGGCTTTATAGGTTCTCATGTTGTTCGTGAATTTGTAAGAAAATATCCAGAATATCATATAATAAATCTAGATTCCTTAACCTATGCAGGTAACCTAGAGAACCTAAAAGATATTGAAGGTGCATCAAATTATAGTTTTGTTAAGGCTGATATAATTGATGCCAATATGATATTCAAAATATTTAAAGAATATATGCCTGAAGGTGTTATTCATTTAGCAGCAGAGTCTCATGTTGACCGTTCAATAACAGATCCTTCGGCTTTTGTGATGACCAATGTCATAGGAACAGTAAATCTACTGAATGCAGCAAAAGAAATCTGGAAAGAGAGCTATGAGGATAAGCTGTTTCATCATGTTTCTACGGATGAAGTATTTGGTGCGTTGGGGAGTGAGGGCTTCTTTACTGAAGAAACAAAGTACGATCCACATTCTCCTTACTCGGCATCTAAAGCCTCTTCAGACCATTTTGTAAGGGCTTACCATGATACTTATAAGCTGCCAATAGTTTTGACAAATTGTTCAAATAATTATGGACCTAACCATTTTCCAGAAAAACTTATTCCTCTATGTATTCATAATATCTTGAACCGTAAACCACTTCCAATATATGGAGATGGAAAGTATACGCGAGACTGGCTTTATGTAATCGATCATGCAAAAGCAATCGACTTGGTATTTCACAAGGGAAATGTTGGGGTTTCTTATAATGTTGGAGGTTTTAATGAATGGCAAAATATAGATTTGGTAAAGGAACTTTGCTGGCAAATGGATCAAAAACTTGGAAGAGAAAAGGGTGAATCTGAAAAGCTCATAACTTTTGTGAAAGATCGACCAGGCCATGATTTAAGATATGCGATCGATGCTTCAAAAATTAATAGTGAACTGGGATATGAACCTTCAGTCACTTTTGAAGAAGGGCTCGGGATTACAATTGATTGGTATCTGTCAAATCAAGAATGGTTAAATAGGGTAACTAATGGTGATTATAAGCATTATTATGATAAACAATATAATAACTAATATACAATAGGTCTATAAAAAAGATGAAGATTACTGCCACGAAGCTAAAAGATTGTTATATTTTTGAGCCTATTAAATTTGAAGATAGTAGAGGTTTCTTTTTTGAAAGTTTTAATGAGAAAGTATTTAATGAACTTACAGGATTAGACACTCATTTTGTACAGGATAATCAATCTTATTCTAAAAAAGGGGTGTTAAGAGGATTGCATGCTCAAAAAGGACCAGATGCACAAGCAAAGTTGGTTCGTGTAATTGAAGGAAAAGTACTTGATATAGCTGTGGATGCTCGCCCCAATTCACAATCCTTTGGCCAACATGTTGCCATCGAGCTGACATCAGCTAATAATCTTCAACTTTTTGTTCCAAGAGGATTTTTGCATGGATTTATTGTATTGAGCGAAACTGCTAATTTTTTCTACAAATGCGATAATTTTTATAAAAAAGAAGCAGAATGTGGTGTGAAATTCGATGATCCTTTTTTGGGTATAGACTGGAAATTGCCCCTAGATGAATTGATCATTTCTGAAAAGGATAGACTTTTACCGGCTTTTAATGAGGTTTTTGGGCAAGAATAGATTTAAGATATCATACCCCATATGAAAATATTAATCACAGGAGCTTCAGGACAATTAGGCTCTGAATTTAAAGACCAAATTAATTTATTTCCAAATAATAATTACGTCTTTGTTGATAAGGAAGAAATGCCTTTAGATGATCTTGGAAAAGTAAAAGTTGTACTGGAAGAGACTTTTCCAGATATCATTATTAATTGTGGGGCATATACAGCAGTGGACAAAGCTGAATCTGAGCCTGAGCTAGTAGATTTAATCAACCATCAAGCTGTAGCAGTAATGGCAGAGTGGTCCTCTATAAAACGGAAGAAATTTATACACATTTCAACGGATTATGTGTTTTCAGGATTAAGTAGTACACCCTTGAGAGAAGACGAACTCACAAATCCTATCAATGTTTATGGTCTTAGTAAAGAAAAAGGAGAACATGCTATATTAAGGGCAGGGGGGGACGCAATAATTATTCGAACTGCTTGGGTATATTCTACTTATGGTTCTAATTTTGTAAAAACAATGATCCGTCTAATGGCTGATCGCCATGAAATTTCTGTAATCGATGACCAAATCGGTTCCCCTACTTATGCTAGGGATTTAGCGAATGTTATTTTAACAATTATTCATTTTGGAGAATGGCAGTCAGGGATATATCATTTTAGTAATGAAGGTGAAATTTCTTGGTATGAATTTGCCTCTGCAATACGTGATATTATTGGGAGCAATTGTGTAGTTAATACTATAACAACAGAAGAATACCCTACATTGGCTAGGCGGCCTAAATATTCATTATTAGATAAAACTAAGATAAAACAAGTTTTTGGAGTTGATGTTCCAAATTGGCTAGATAGTTTGAAGACTATGCTTATAAAGCTTGACACTAATAATTGAACAATATTAAATATTTTAATATCATCTTCTAGAATTATGAAAGGAATAATATTAGCAGGAGGATCAGGAACCAGGTTACATCCTTTGACATTGGCCGTAAGTAAGCAGTTAATGCCTGTATATGACAAACCCATGATTTATTATCCATTGTCCACTCTGATGTTAGCAGGAATTAATGAGATTTTAATTATATCCACACCGAATGACCTTCCTCATTTTGAAAAATTGCTTGGTGATGGTTCTCGAATAGGGTGCAAATTTTCTTACAAAGTTCAACCATCACCTGATGGATTGGCACAAGCTTTTATTTTGGGTGAAGATTTTATTGGAAATGATAACGTTGCTTTAGTATTAGGGGATAATATCTTCTATGGTTCTCAAATGTCCAAATTACTACAATCTTGTGCGAATCCAGATGGTGGATGTGTTTTTGCTTATCCAGTTCATGACCCAGAACGCTATGGGGTAGTAGAGTTTGATCAAGATAATAATGTAGTTTCCATTGAGGAAAAGCCAAAAGATCCTAAATCTAATTATGCGGTACCGGGATTATATTTTTATGATAATGATGTGATTGATATAGCAAAAAGCATAAAACCTTCAATTAGGGGAGAGCTTGAGATCACAGATGTAAATAGGGAGTATTTAAAAAGAGGAAATCTCAAGGTCGGTGTATTTGATAGAGGGACAGCTTGGTTGGACACAGGTACCATACAAGCATTGATGCAGGCAAGTCAATTTGTTCAGGTAATTGAGGAGAGACAAGGACTAAAAATAGGTGCAATTGAGGAAGTTGCTTTTCGAATGGGGTATATTGATAAAAGTCAATTGAAACAAATTGCTGAACCTTTACGAAAAAGTGGATATGGCGAATATTTATTGAGGTTAATATAGAAAAAGAACTGACTTCATTGTGTTTGAGAAATTTTTATTTTGAAATATTTAATTATTAAAAAAAATGATAATTGGAGGATCAAATTTTCTTAATAATAATTTCTTTATTTTTAGGAATTGAAGTTCAATTATGGAATTTAAAAAACTCTTTTCTGACTCCTTGTGGTCAATTGGAGGACATGTTTTTTCCTTGTTTATTACATTGACCTCTAATATTATTCTTGCTAGAATCTTGTCTCCTGAAGAATTTGGTAAGCTTGGAATTATTATGTTTTTTGTCACAATTTTTCATGTGTTTTCAGATGGAGGAATGGGGGGGGCTTTAGTTAGAAAATTAAATAAAACTAATGAAGATTATTCTACTGTATTTACATTCAATTTTTTGGTTAGTTTGATCTTGTTTATATTAATTTATTTAGGATCAGGTATGATTGCTGATTTTTATAATATACCTAGTTTGAAAAATCCAATTATTTTTAGTGGATTTATCCTTATTATATCTTGCTTTCAAACCATTCAAAATATAAAAATTATTTCCGAGCTAAAATTTCGTACAAAATCAATTATTGTTTTTGTTTCAGCACTATTAGGAGCTTCGATTGGTTTAATTTTAGCTTATTTTTATGATTTAGGTCTTTGGGCATTGATATCAATTCCAGTATCTACGATTTCTTTCCAAACTTTATTTTTAATTGTATCTGAAGGTTTCTTTTTTAAACTAAAAATTAATAAAAAATCTTTTAAAGAACTTTATGGATTTGGGATGAACACAACAATAGTTTCTTTATTAAATATTGGTTTTGATAATATTTACAATTTGATTATTGGAAAAGTTATTAGTGTTGGAGAAGTTGGTTTATTTTACCAAGCCAAAAAGCTACAAGATGTTCCCAATAATGTTGTCAATAATTTGTCCCAAGGGGTTTTTTATTCTAACTTATCCAAATTTCAAAAGGAGAATGGTAAAGTTATTCAAACCTATTATTTGATTTCAAAATCATTTTTGTGGTTTATGGGTCTATTAGTTTTAATTATTTTATTATTTGGTGATAAAATAATATATTTTTTATTGGGAGATCAATGGCTTGGTGTAGTAATGTATATTAAAATTTTAATATGGGGTTCTTTGTTTTATACTCAAGAATTGATTAATAAAACAATTTTTAAAGTTTATAATAAAACTCAAATATTGTTGAGACTTGAGATTTTTAAAAAATTAATTCAAGTTTCTACCTTGATACTTGGTGTTTATTTGGTAAGAATTGATGTATTGCTTTACGGTTATGTTTTTACAAATTCTTTTAGTTATTTTATTAATTACTATTATACTTCAAGAATTATAGATATTGGCAAAATTGAGATATATTCACTTTTAAAAGTGTGTATTGTGATTTTGGTTCTTTTTGGTTTAAATAACTATATTAATTTATATTTTGGTTCTGTCATCTTTAATTATTTTTCCTATTTATTAATTTTTCTTTATATTTTATCGTCTCATGTGCTTGGAATAATGAATTTCCAGTATATTAAGTTTATGATAAATAAAGGTGGTTTATAAGATGTTTGAAGCAAACCATAAAAAAAATGTGAATTTAAATAAAAGGATTAAAGTATTATTTTTATTTTTTTTATCAATTTTAATTTATCTTTTTTCACCTGACAAGTTTGATTATAACTGGTGTCTATTAATTGGGGTCTTTTTTATATTATCGGCTATTTCTGAAATTAATAATAGTAAATATTTTGTAGGAGGTTATATAAATTTTACTTTTTTTTTTACTATTAGTTATTTCTTTGTAAATTTCTTTTATCCATTATTTATTTATCCTGTAGATAAGTATTATTTTATAGTATTTAGTCGTTTTAATTTTAATGAAAATGTAATTACCAAATCAACAGCTCTAGCTTTAGTGGGATTTAATGCCTTTATTATTGGTAAGAATTATGTTTTTAATGTTAAACAATTTAGTTGGATTCGAAATTTAACTTCCGATTCGTTCTTTTTGAATAAATCAATTCTCAATGTTTCTTTTAAAGTTATTAACTTCCTTGCTTGGTTTGTTAGTTTTACTTTGTATTCGTTGGTAATTGATTCAATACTTTCTAGAAATTTTGATGCTTTTTTCCAAATTGAGCCATCTATTATGGTTATAGTTCAATGTTTGATGAATTTAGTCGTTATTCTTGTTTTTTATCTAGGAAAATCTCGTTATTTCCTATCAGTCGTATTTTTATATATTTTTATTTTTGTTTATGTTGGGGATAGAGGTCCTGCAATTCAATCCTTTTTAGTTCTATTATTTTCCTATAATTTCTTTTATAAAAGAATTTTAAAAAAGCAGTTATTAATTATATTTGTATTAGGTTTTGTTGGGTTGACTGTTGTCTCATCAATTCGGGGAAGTGAAGGTAATGCCAAATCAATTAATGAAGTGGAAATAACTAAGATTTATGATTTGGCAATGGATTTAATTATTATTAATCGCAACTTATATGCAGGGTACGATTATGTCAATTTAAATGGGGTGAACTATGGAGAGAGTTCTGTTCCTTATATTTTTTCACCTTTCCCTTTACTTCCTTCTTTTGTTTCAACAAAATTTTTTAACAAAACTCCAAGTGAATTGTCTACTTCTTATATATTAACTAATGATGCTGGTGCTAGTTGGGGACTTGGTACAAATTTAATTATTGATCTTTATATGCAATTTGCTGAATTTGGTGTTGTTTTTTTCATGTTTTTCCTAGGTAAATTGATTCAAAAGCTTGAAAAGTCAATTATTTATAGTTTTAAATCTCTTGTTGCTTATTTAGTGATTTTTAGCTTTTCTATATATATGGCAAGATCAAGTATGTTTGATTCAATAAGATATATCTTTTGGTCTATTGTTTTGTTTCAAGTAATTTATTTATTTCTTAATTATTATGCGAAAGACAAAAATATTAGCAGTAAATAATTCCCCTTTCTACGAAGAGAATAAATCTCTTTTTTTAGATAAGGAGACTGGTCTATTTTTTACTGGATTAAACGAATTAGGTAATGCTGTAAGTTTGTTTCAGATTAGTGAATTAATGACTGTTGATGCGAGTTTTGCTAGTTTTAAAATTAGTGATCGAGGTTTGTTTATTTACGAGGTCAAGAGAAGAAATAATAGATTTATTCCTTTTTTTAAATCATTTTTTGTAATTCAAAAAGCAATTCTAAAGAATGACTTTATTTATGTTTATTATCCTGGGCCTATTTGTCAAGTAATTACTCTTTTCTGTATTTTATACAGAAAGCCTTTTGGTGTTTATGTTAGAGGTGAACAGGGAATACTTACCTTTTTTTCTAGATTTATTTTGAGAAATGCAGATATTATTTTTACAGTTTCGCCAAGATTTTCTAATCAAATATTTAGTTTAAATTCCAATACTCAAACTATTAGACCGATGATTGGTTTTAATGAATCGGATATTTTAAAACCCTTTGATATAGTCTTTAATAATTCTATTAATATATTGTATGTTGGTCGTTTGGTTTTTGATAAGGGAATTTTTGAATTAATTGAAGCCTTAAGTGTATTGGTAAATAATGGTGGTAATTTTCATCTTAATTTAGTTGGGCCAGGTCCTGATGCTGAAAAGCTTCGAGATTTTGTTAATATTAAAGGATTGGAACGTAATGTGAGTTTTTTTGGAATGGTATCTGATTCTTCGAAAATTAAAGAAATTTACAGGAATAATGATGTCTTTATTCTTCCATCTTACCATGAAGGATTTCCTCGAGTATTATATGAGGCTATGATGATGCGAATTCCAATTCTTACGACCTTTGTTGGAACAATTGATTATATTATGAAAGATAAATATAATTGCTTAAAAATTTTGCCAAAGGATGTTAATAGTATTGTAAATAGGGTAGAAGAATTGGTTTCTAATGCAGAACTTGCACAAGTTATTGTTGATAATGGAGCTGCAACAATACTTAATTATCTTTCTGATAAGAAGGAAAATCATGCTAAACAATTAAATGATTTTATTGCAAGTAATTTATGAAAGTTAGTGTAATAGTACCGTTTTATTTAGGTATTAAATGGTTAGCAGAATGTATAGATAGTATTCTAAATCAAACAATGACAGATTATGAGATAATTGTTGTGAATGATGGTTCTAAGGAAGATGATTCAGATTTCTTAAATAAATATGGTAATTATATTCAGTATTATAAAATTTGTAATAAAGGTCCTGCATATGCTAGGAATTATGGTATAGATAAAGCTATTGGTGAATATTTAGCATTCTTAGATTCAGATGATCTTTGGGTTTCAACTAAACTTGAGAAGCAAGTTAAGTTGATGGATTTAAATAATTTAAATTGGTCCCACACCAAATATTCTGTTTTTGACGAAGTTGTAAACTCTAAGGATCGAGTTTTTATTGAAATTGATAATAGTGATTTCAAAGGAAATGTGTTTCCACAATGTGTAACAAAATTAAATATAGGAACCCCATGTGTTATGATCAGAAGAAAATTTTTACAGGAAAATGATTTCATTAGATTTTCTGAAAAAATGAGGTTTGGAGAAGACGCCTATTTTTGGATTTTAATAGGTATTGAAAACAATTTAGGTTATTTAGATGAAAGTTTGACCCTAGTTCGTAGAACAGGTAACAATGCTGTTCAAAGAGCAAGAGTTCATTTAAATGTTCGAGGAAGTTTATTTAATAATTTAATAATTCATTTGGAAAATATTTTTCCGAAGGTGAAAATTGGAAAATTGACAAAATTTACCTATTGGTATTGTAGTAAAGCTAACTCCATTATTAATTTTCTTTTTGGTGGAAATGATTTCAAGAGTGCTTTGGGTGAGATTGCTTCTAAAGTGTTATATCTTCCGGCTTATTTTATGTTTAAAAAAGTAATTAAATAAAATGTTTAACACTTATAGTTTTTTTTCTTTAGTTCAATTAATTTTTTTTAAAATTAGAACAAAAATTTTATTTAGAAAAGCTAGGATAATTCGATTTCCTATTAGAATTAGAGGTAGAAGGTTTATATCTGTTGATGATGGGTTTACCACTGGATTTAATTGTAGGATTGATGCATTTAATAAAGATCGGAGTAATAGAATTTTAATTAAAATTGGAAAAAATGTTCAAATTAACGACAACGTACATATAGGAGCAATTGAGCAGATAGATATTCATGACAATGTTTTGATAGCTAGTAAGGTTTTTATTACTGATCATAACCATGGTACATATTCTGGTGATAGACAGGATTCGCCTCTAAGCCCACCAAGTTCTAGGCCTCTATTTTCAAAACCTGTTATTATAAAAGAGAATGTTTGGATAGGAGAATTTGTTTCCGTTTTACCTGGAGTAACCATAGGTGAAGGAGCTATAATTGGAACTTCTTCTGTCGTAAATAAAGACATTCCTCCTTATACTATAGCTGTTGGTGTACCTGCAAGAGTTATAAAAAAATTTGATTTTAATATAAATAAGTGGATCCCAATTAATTAAACATGATTTTAGGTTTAATGATAACTCTCTAATTTCTTTTTTGTTTGTCTATCATTATTTTAGTTGTTAGGCTGGATTTTTGCTGTAACAATGTTTGAATGAATCTTTAAATCAAAATTTAGAGAATATGAAAAGAATAGTTGTTGTTTTATTTTTATTTACAGGTACTATATTGTTTTCACATGCTCAGGACTTTTGTGTTGAAAAGCTCAGTAAAGATACAATTGATAGGCATCGTAATACCAATGCCTTTGAAGCTGACTTTTTTGAACTTAAGGAAAATGCATATCATGCTATCCAAAGTTTGCCAGATGGATATGTGAAAGACGGGTCAGTTGATTACACATCTTATATTCAGGAGGCATTAGACAATTATAAAATAGTTCTTATGCCAGATTTTCCTATTGCCGTGTCAGATGCTGGTTTGAGCCTCAAAAGTGATCAAGATTTACTTTTTCAAAAAAATTCAACATTAGTATTAATCCCAACGGCTAAAAGTGGTTACAATATTTTAAGATTATATAATTTAAATAATGTAAGAATTTTTTATGCTAATATTGTAGGTGACAGATACCAACATTTAACAAATGAAGGACAATGGGGATTTGGAATTAGTATAAAATCATCCAATCATGTCTCGATATATTCTCCTTATATACGAGAAACATGGGGTGATGGAATCTATATAGGCCAATTGAATAATATACCTAGTGAAAAGGTAAAGATTTACAATGCGGTAATTGATGATGTCAGACGAAATGGGATTTCCATTACTTCAGCTAAAGGTGTTGATATTAATAATTGTTTTATTTCTAACACTAACGGAAATAGTCCTGAGAGTGGTTTAGACTTAGAACCCAATTCTATTCATGACGAAATTTTAGATATAAATATTAAATATTTGACTACATATAACAATAAATGGTCTGGAATACTTTTAGTTTTTGAGAAATTTAAATCTGATCTTCCTAAGAAAGTTTCTGTTAATATTGATGGACATATAGATATTGGATCCTCACATTCCATATCTTTTCATGGTTATCGGAATGATATTCACAGCAATAATTTATCAGGACGAATTGTGTTGAATGATGTCGATTATTCTAAGAGTAAAAGTCCGTATTTTTTTTATAAAACTAATTTGTCCAATCTGAAAATAGAAACCTCTATTGATGGTTTAGAAACAAAATTTAATGGTTTGCGGGCTAAGTGAGATTATTTCCCATTTATTTTTTATTTTAATTAATTAATAAATATTTCATTATATATTCTGCTTCCAATGAGTAAAAGTGAGGTTAATTTATCAGTAGTTCTCTATAAAACAAGTGAGGAAGATGTTCAAAGAATTCTGACATCATTGCAGTCTGTTGAGCTGAATTATATGTTATATGTTATAGATAATTCTCCTACAGACATGCTTAAGGTTTATTTCGATAATATTTCATCAATAAAGTATATTCATAATCCAGCAAATCCCGGGTTTGGCGCTTCCCATAATATCGCTATTAATTATACAATTACATCTGGAGTACCCTTTCATTTTGTGATTAATCCTGATACTTATTTTTACAATGACGTAATTTCAGATATGATCGATTTCATTAAGTCTGATGATAAAATAGGTATGCTTATGCCGCAAGTTCTTAATTCTGATGGCTCTGTGCAGTATCTTCCAAAATTGCTTCCAACACCATTTAGTATTCTTTTGAGGAGAATTAAATGGCCTTCTAAATTATATTCTGATTTCATCAGCAATTATGAACTCAGATATGTTCCTCAAAATAAAATATATCAAGCCCCAATTCTATCTGGTTGTTTCACTTTATTTAGAGTTAAATGCTTAGAGGATATAGGTTTATATGACGATAGATTTTTCATGTATTTTGAAGACTGGGATATGTCAAGAAGAATGCACAAAGTTTATAAAACTATCTACTATCCAAATGTTTCTATTTTTCATGGGTATGAAGGTGCATCGAGAAAAAGTTTTAAAATGTTTAAAATACATGTACAGTCTGCAATTCATTATTTTAATAAATGGGGTTGGTTTTTTGATTTTGAGAGGATAAAGATTAATAAAATTGTTTTAAAGCAATTTAATAGAAATCTGATTTCAGAATGAGAAGGTTCATTTTATCTTTATATTTTTACTTCATTTATATAATTAGTTTTTCTCAAACTGTTCCTTCTGGTTTTCCAAATTTGGAGGAATTTGGAAGGAGAAAACAATTGGTTCAGTATGATAGGCTTAGGCAATCATTTCTATTACGTCCTATTTCGGTTAGAGATGTGTTTCCCAAAGTAGTTATAAGTAGTTACGACGAAAGCGGTTTTTCTTGGTATCTTTATCCTATTTTAAATACCTCAAGAATTTCAAACAACAGGCCCTATGGTTGGTCTGATTATGGATTGATCCCAAACCCGGGAGTCCAAACCTATCTTTCTAGTGGGATAAATGTGAAATGGAAATTTATTAATCTGGATTTTAGACCAGAGTTGACTATTGCTCAAAATTCTGGTTTTTATACTGGTCTTGAGGAAATGACTGACTCTCAAATCAAAGATAAGTTTTTCTTGTGGAACTGGGGGGATTTCCCAGAACGCTTCGGCAATGGCTGGTATTTCCAGCCTTGGTGGGGACAGTCCAAACTTACTTTTCAATTGGGAGCCTTTGAACTCGGTGCTGCCACACAAAATATTTGGTGGGGGCCAGGTCAATTCAATGCATTAACTTTCTCTAACAATGCCCAAGGTTTTCCCCATTTGACTTTCAATACCACCAGACCTGCTAAGACTTTCTTAGGTTCATTCGAGGGACAGTTGCTTCTGGGGAGGTTGGAAAATTCTGGATTTGCACCTTCTCAAAATCAAGATTTAAATGATCGTTTTTTCAATCCCTTTTCGGGTGACTGGAGGTATTTGAATGCGATTACTTTTTCTTGGAACCCCAAATGGGTCAAGGGCTTTTATTTTGGTTTTTCGAGAACTTTTCAACAATATAATGCCAATAGGGGTAAAGGATTTTACGATTGGCTACCAATTTTTGAACCCTTCCAAAAGCGTACTTTTTTTGATAATGGGAATTCGGTCGACTTTGATGCAAATGGCAGAGATCAGACGATTACCTTGTTTGGCCGATTGGTCGTTCCCAAAACTAAATCTGAACTCTACTTTGAATATGGTAGGCGAGACCATGCCTTTACCTGGAGAGAATTTATTCTAAATCCGGAGCATGCCAGAGCCTTTATTTTTGGTTTTAATCAATTATTTGATGTCCCAGAATTGGCAAAGACAATTCAAATCCGATCAGAGATCACCCATCAACAAGAATCAGTAAATCGTTATATTCGTTATGGAGGTATTTCAGGTGGTTTGTCTTGGAATACACACAATCCAGCCCGAGGATTTGTCAATTATGGTCAACCGCTAGGAGTTGGAATTGGTACGGGTTCCAATATTCAGATGATCGAAGTTTCCTTAGTTGATGGTGTTAATAAAAAAGGGATATTTTTCGAGCGATTGGCCAATAATCAGGATTTCTATTACAAGGCCTTGCTTCAGTTTACCGAACGCAAACCCTGGGTTGACCTCTCTCTAGGCTTCCTCTACGACAAGCAGTTCAATAACCTGCTCCTCAGTTCCAAGCTACAGCTCATCCACGCCCGCAACTACCAGTGGCAGCTTCATCCCGACAGCACCCCCGAGTTCCCCAAAGGACAGAACCTCACCAGTATGATGGCGCAGGTGAGTGCGATTTATTTTTGGAAAAAAAAAATAGACATAAGACATTAGACGTAAGACATTAGATAACGCTGCTGTCGCTGCTGTTCGAGTCCCGATAATAATCGGGAGCAATCTCGAACTGTTGTCCAAGGATTTGCAATCCTAATCCACAGTTGAATAGTAAACAGTTTCCCAGTTCGACAACAACCCCGAACCTGTCAGACTGAGCGAAGTCGAAGTCCCGAACTCCTGCCAACCCTCCAGTTAAACAATTAAACAGTTCATCGATTCGACAACAACCCCGAACCCCGAACCTCGAACCTCGAACTTCGAACCCCGAACTCCTGCCAACCCTCCAGTTAAACAATTAAACAGTTCATCGATTCGACA
>VFQM010002208.1_pt1 | contig 14958 bp, 11 predicted proteins | sample 3512391 | NCBI WGS metagenome assembly VFQM01 (sample SAMN10412369, study PRJNA504923) | tailings metagenome | isolation source: Replicate 1 from Balatoc abandoned mine | place: Philippines
AGTATCTCTGGAGCATTCGACTTTTTAAAACAAGAAGCCAGGCAGGAGATGCATGCAGTAAAGGAAAAGTAAAATACAATGGAGATGCAGTTAAGTCTTCCAGAATAGTAGCTATAGGAGATGAATATGAAGTAAAAACAGAAGCCAAAAAATGGGTTATTAAAGTAACCGGACTTCTGCATACCCGACAAGCATATTCAGAAGCCATTAAATACTATATCGACATCACTCCTGCAGAGGAACTGGACAGAATTAAATTTGTTGCCTCCAGTTTCCATACAGGTAAGCGGTTGAGTAAAGTAGGCAGACCTACCAAAAGAGACCGAAGAGACCTGGAAGAGTTTATGGAATAAAATGTAATTGAAACCAAGCATGTTTACAATAGATATTATCACCGTAGTGCCTGCCCTTTTGGAAGGCCCTTTTAGCCACAGCATCATGAAACGTGCTCAGGATAAGGGTTTGCTAAGGGTGCGTATACATAACTTACGAAAATGGGCCATTAACAAGCATGCACAGGTAGACGATTATCCATTTGGCGGTGGAGCAGGAATGGTATTAATGTGTGAGCCTCTTGCGAATGCCATTGAAGAATTGCAAAAAGAAACCAACTACGATGCAATTATTTATATGACCCCGGATGGTGAAAGATTCAATCAGCAAAGAGCCAACCAGTTATCATTGCTGCAGAACCTTTTAATTATCTGTGGGCACTACAAAGGAATTGATCAGCGAATCAGGGATCGATATGTAAACATGGAAATCTCTATTGGCGATTATGTATTGAGCGGTGGAGAACTGGCAGCAGCAGTTGTAGTAGATGCAATCGGGAGATTAATCCCTGGTGTGCTGAGCGATGAAACATCGGCTTTAACAGACTCATTCCAGGACAATTTACTTGCCCCGCCTGTTTATACGCGTCCGGCTGATTTCAGGGGCATGAAAGTGCCGGAAATATTATTACAGGGCGATCCCAAAAAAGTAGAAGACTGGCGCTTTGAGCAATCCATGGAAAGAACCAAAGAACGTCGCCCCGATTTATTGAATGAGGATTAAGATTGCGCTTATCCACGCATGCTACCATTAAGCAAATTAATAGCAGGCCTCCCGATAATTATATCAATTTTGCAGTTCCTTGCATTTTTTGCAGCATTATTTATGAGAATACTGATTATTATACTTTTTACAAGTAGTTGGGTAAGCGGGTTTACTCAGGTTAGAAATGGAGAAACTTTTCAGAAAGACTATCAGATTGTTATTTCCAAAACGCCGGCACCTGTAAAAATTGATGGTATCCTTGATGAAGAAATCTGGAAAAAGGCACAGAAGGTAAGCTCCTTTTGGGAAAAATATCCAGATGATAAAAAGAAGGCAAAACATGCAACAGAAGTACAGACGGCTTATGATGAAAAGTTCTTGTACGTAGCATTTACAGCATACGATTCCGGAAAAGTTTTTATACAAAGTTTAAAAAGGGATATTGGACACGATGGGAATGATTGTGTGGCACTGGTATTAGATCCGGTAAATACCCGCAACAATGGTTTCTTTTTTGTGGTAAACGCCTACAATGCGCAAAGTGAAGACCAGCTTACTTCTGCTGGTGATGGCGTTTCATTCAGCTGGGATCAGACCTGGTATTCTGAAACCAAAAGATATGGAGACCGATGGACTGCTGAGATGGCAATTCCCTTTAAATCGATCCGTTATCCAGCCGATAAAAAAACCTGGGGCATCAACTTTGTAAGAGTGGACACCAAGACCAACGAATATTCTACTTGGACCAATGTACCCGTTAATTTTTCCTCTCACGATATTGGTTATACTGGCGCCCTTATTTGGGAAGACGCTCCTCCCAAACCTGGAAGCAATACGGTATTTGTTCCTTTTGTAACTACCGAAGTAACAGAAAACAGAGCAGGCAATGAACCCATTACCGCAAAACCCAATGCCGGTTTTGATGCAAAAATTGGACTAACCTCTTCTTTAAACTTAGACCTGACCGTTAATCCTGATTTCTCTCAGATTGAAGTAGACAGACAGGTAACCAACTTAACCCGATTTAATATCTTCTTCCCCGAGCGAAGAACTTTCTTCTTGGAGAATGCTGATTTGTTTTCTGGATATGGCATTGACCCTATCAGGCCCTTTTATTCTAGAAGAATCGGATTAGATAAAAATGGAAACAAGATTCCCATTTTATTTGGAGCCAGAATCACAGGAAATATTGCCAAGAAAACCAGAATCGGATTCATGAATATGCAAACTGGAAGACAAGGCGATTATGCTCCTGAAAACTATACTGCTTTATCGGTGGATCAAAGAGTATTCAATCGATCTGTTATAAAAGGATACTTTCTAAACAGGAGCAGTTTTATGACAGAAGCAGAAAAAAATGCGAACCCGTTAGATGCATTCAGCCGAAATGCAGGAATAGAATACAACTATTCTGACCTGGAAGGAAAATGGGGAGCATGGGCTACTTATCATCATTCCTTTAAGCCCGGCATAAAAAACGATAATGCTTTTTACAATGTCGGATTTTCCTATAATAGCAGAAACTTCGGTTTCATGCAGGATCTGACCAACCTAGGCACCAATTATTATGCAGACATGGGTTTTATAGAAAGAATTGAAAACTATGATGCATCCAGAGATACGGCCATACGGGTTGGATTTAAACATTCTTATACCAACGCGGAATATAAAATCATTCCCACGAAAGGCAAACTGATTGGCATTCGATTTGAAATAGAGAACTATATTGTTTTTAATCCTGACAATAGTTTCAATGAAAGAAATACCAGCTTTAGTGGAAATGTAGAATTCAGAAATACATCCAGAATCGGGTATGGTGCAACTGACTATGAAGTAGATTTATTATTCCCTATTTCATTTACAGGGGCAACGCCACTTCCTGTAGCAAAGTACAAATACAGGGATGTGGGAATCAGGTATAACTCAGATTTCAGAAGACCTTTCAGTTTTAATGTTAGCGCAGCAACAGGTGGATTTTACAATGGCACCAACAATACTTTAACTGCTGGAATTACTTTCAGAAAATTACCCAATACCAATCTGAACCTGAATTTTCAATACAATAAACTGGAATTCCCAGGTACGTATGGGTCTACTGAACTTTTTTTGATTTCGCAGAGAACAGAAATCAATTTCTCAACCAAGTTATTCTGGACTACTTTTTTCCAGTACAATACACAACGAAACAATATCAATATCAACAGCAGATTACAATATAGGTTTAAGCCAATGAGCGATCTGTTCCTGGTTTACACAGACAATTATTTTACATCGCCTTTAATGAAAAACAGAAACAGAGCGCTCGTATTCAAACTAAACTATTGGCTTAATTTATAAGTTTACCTGATTCCAATTACAGGTATTTGTTTATCGTTAATTAATTTATTAAGTTGTTTTACATCGGTATCTAATACCTGCTTCAATTTAGTAAGCTGCAAATTAGCCTGTGCACTTAAATCAGCAAATACTTCGCGAACCTGTTTGCTAGGGGCATTCTGTCCGCTTGAAGCTACTCCATACAAACCTGCAATCTTATCATTTAAGCGAATTGGGAAGTTCAATACATCCTGACCACTCTTTGCCTTGGTTTGATACAATGCTTCTTCTACTGCAGTAATTTGCTTGTTGATGCTATCAGCGAGCTGTTTTATCTCTTTATGTGTTCTGCCATCCACTTTTGCGTTAAGCTCATTAATCTGTGTTCTAACGGTTCTAATATTTCTGATGGCTTTCTGCACTTCATTGAATTTATCACGTACAGATAATAGGAAGCTCACCTGTGCATCGTAATCTGCTTCTGTAGCTGTATAAACCGGATTAGGCTTAATCACAAAACTGAAATCAGCAGAATCATTTCCGAATTTAATTTTTCCTGTGTATTTGCCAGGCGCTGCTTTGGCAGAACCAATACCTCCATTCCACAAGATCATACCATCAGTTCTCTCTGCAGGCGGATAGTTTTGATCCCATACAAACTGATTCATACCTTCTGACAGTTCCATTTGATCTTCCGGAGTTTTTGTGTAATTGCTGAAAGTTTTAATAGGCTTGCCCTGCTTATCGTTGATGGTAATAGAAAGCTTTGAACTATCCGTGATACCTTTGGCATAAAAATTAATTACCGTTCCTTGCGGAGGATTCGCACCTGCATTGGGTTCAGCCGCAGATGCACCTCTTCTTCTTCTACCCCCACCTTCTGTTCTGTAACTGTCATTAATAGAAAATACATGTAGTTTCTTATCTAGGATGGAAGCAGTTTTTTGCTGCACAATCGTTAAATCGTCAATTACCCAGAAAGAACGACCCTGTGTAGCCACAATCAAGTCATTGTCTTTTAAGGCAATATCAGTAATAGGTACTACTGGTAAATTCAACTGGAAGGGTCTCCAATTTGCACCATCGTTATAACTGATATACATGCCGAATTCTGTTCCCGCATACAATAGTCCCTGCACTTTTCTATCAGCTCTGATGGCTCTGGTAAAATGCATATTATTAATGCCAGTGGTAATTCTTGTCCAGGTTTTACCGTAGTCAGTTGTTTTAAATAAATAGGGAGTATAGTCGTCCAGCTTATATTTCGTTCCAGCAAAAAAAGCAGTACCTTTTCTGAAAGGATCAGTTTCAATACAGTTCCACATCATCCATTTCCCCGCATCGGGTGGCGTAACATTATTCCAGGACTTACCACCATCCTTACTTACATGAATCAGGCCATCATCGCTTCCTGTCCATAAAACATCTTTCTCTAATGATGACTCGGTCGCTGCAAAAATGGTAGAGTAATATTCAACGGAAGTATTGTCTTTGGTGATGGGTCCTCCGCTTGGTCCCTGCTTGGTTTTGTCATTGGTAGTTAAATCCGGACTAATCATTTCCCAGCTCTGACCTTCATTCTCTGTTACAAATAAATGATTGCCTGCGGTATACAAACGCTTAGGATTGTGCGGAGAGAAGAAGATGGGGAAGTTCCATTGAAAACGATACTTCAATACATCAGCGCCCGCACCCATTGGATTATCAGGCCATACATTGATGGCTCTGTTCTCTCCTGTTCTGTGATCCAGTCTTGCCAAATATCCTCCGTAATTACCTCCATAAACAATATCGGGGTTTAGCGGATCGGCAACCACATGACCACTTTCAGAACCCGCAGTCACTTCCCAGTCTCTTGCAGTAATGCCTGCCCCATTGGTTCTGCTTTTAATTCGCACTGTTGAATTATCCTGTTGAGCACCTAAGATTCTATACGGAACAGCATTGTCTGTAGTAACTCTGTAATACTGGCCTGTTGGCTGGTTGTCCATGGTACTCCAGTTATTCCCTCCGTCAAAACTTACCTGTGCGCCACCATCATCTGCAACTATCATTCGTTTTCCATCTTCAGGATCAATCCACAAATCATGATGATCTCCATGTGGTGTATTTACCGATTGAAATGTTCTGCCACCATCGGTGCTCTTCATAAAATTCACGTTGGGACAATACACCAGGTTTTCATTCTTTGGATCCACATACACTTTGGTATAATACCAGGCACGTTGACGAATATTATTATCGTTACTGGTTAAGGTCCAGGTTTCTCCGGCATCTTCACTTTTAAATAATCCCCCATTGGCGTTTTCAATAATTGCATATACTTTCTCAGGATTGGATGGAGCAACAGCAACACCTACAATTCCCCATAATCCTTTGGGCATTCCTTTCTTATTAATTAAGGGTTCCCAGGTTTCTCCGCCATCGGTACTCTTATACAATCCACTTCCTTCTCCACCACTTTCCATACTGTGGGGAGTTCTGATCACTCTCCACATACCCGCATAAAATACATCGGGATTGCCGGGCTCCATTACCAAATCGGATGCGCCTGTCTGGTTATTAATATACAATGTTCTTTTCCATGTTTTTCCGCCATCTGTTGTTTTATAAACCCCTCTTTCTTCATTGGGTCCAAACAGATGCCCCATTACAGCCGCCCACACGGTGTTCGGATCTCTTGGGTGTACAATCAAACGGATAATATGTCTGCCATCATTTAATCCAATATTTTTCCAGGTTCTTCCAGCATCTGCACTGCGCCATACACCACCCAAACCTTCGGCAACATTTCCTCTCATGGTGTTTTCTCCCTCACCTACATAAACTACGGATTCGTCACTAGGAGCAACGGCAACTGCCCCAATAGTGCCCCCGAAATATTTATCAGATATGTTTTTCCAGTTACTTCCGCCATCCGTTGTTTTCCAGACACCACCACCAGTTGCGCCAAAATAAAAGGTAGTTCTGTTTTTATAACTGCCTGCTACTGCTGCACTTCTGCCTCCACGGTACGGTCCAATGGAGCGATATTTTACTTTAGATAATAACTGATCTGAAACATCTTCTTTAGGGATGGCCACCTGTTTTACTCTTTCTTTTTTCTGTGCCTGTAACTGCAGACAGCAAATAGATAAAACAAGAATCGATAGGATTTTTCTCATTGCATTAGATTAAGACAGTTAAATTACTGTAATTTCATAATACAATTGATGATGAATCTATGATATCTTCTGAAAATAGGAATGAGGATGAGTTTAGAAAACTCTCTTACCATATGCCTGACCTGATTTATCAGTTTACCAGAAGGCCTGATGGTACTTATTACATGCCTATTGCATCCAAAGGAATTGAAAATATTTTTGCCTGTACACCGGAAGATGTAAAAGATAATTTTGATGCCATTGCAAAAGTATTACACCCCGATGATGCAACAAGAGTTATAGAGGATATTGAATATTCAGCCAAACATATGTCTGAGTTCTCCTGCGAGTTTCGCGTTTGTTTACCCGGCAAACCCGTTCAATGGATATTATCCCGATCAAGCCCAGAAGCATTGCCAGATGGTTCGGTAACCTGGTATGGATTCAATGCCAATATTACCAAACAGAGAAATACGCTTGAGCAACTGACCACTCTTTATAAAAAGCAAGAAGCTATTTTAAAAGCCATTCCTGATTTGATTTTTGTAATTGGCAGTAATAAAATCATATATGAATATCATTCTAATTTGAATGATTTATTGGCTGTTCCCCCGGAAGTTTTTATAGGTAAAAAATATTCAGATATTATCCCAGGAAATGCCTCAATAGTAATGGATACAGCTTTAGAAGAAGCCAATAAGAAAGATATTTCAACCGGACATCAATATGAACTTTCACTACCGCATGGTAACTTTTGGTTTGAACTTTCCGTTGTGCCTATAGAAGATAATAGTTCCGATATAAAAAAATACCTGGTTGTGTCAACCAATATTACGGAACGAAAAAAAAAGGATGATAAAATTCAGCAGCTCTCCATAGCAGTTGAACAGAGTAGTACTAGTATTATAATCACAGATTTACAAGGGAATTTAGAATATGTAAACCAGTTTTTTATTGATATAACTGGATACACCAGAGAGGAAGTGATTGGGCAAAATATCAATATTTTACAGACAGGGCATACTACAGAGGAGCAATACAAATTTATGTGGGATTCCATCAATGAAGGGAATACCTGGAAAGGAGAATTTTTAAACCGGAAAAAGAACGGAGAGCTTTTCTGGGAAGAAGCTACTATTACTCCAGTTAGAAACAAGAATGGAATTATTGAACATTTTCTTGGAATTAAAACAGATATCACGCATCAAAAAAGAACAGCGGAGAAATTGAGAAAAATTGCCTGGAACCAGAGTCATCAAGTAAGAGGTCCCTTAACCGATATCATGGGAATCATCAATCTGATGAAAATGAGTATTTCAGTTGAGGAGAAAAATATGCTGTTGAGTCAGCTAGAATTAGCAGCCAATGATTTAGACAAAGCCATTCATGAAATTGTAGACGAAACACAGGAAAAGAACTAATGGACAAGAACTCTGAATTTAGCCTTTCAGCCCAATTGGTTGATATTTATAATAAAACTATTTATCCTGCAAGGATTACTATTTCCAATCAAAAGATTACTGCAATTGAATCTATTTCAGCAGATCAAATTGATACAACAGGATTCATCATGCCTGGTTTCATTGATAGCCACGTGCATATTGAAAGCAGCATGCTCATACCGAGCGAATTTGCGAGAATTGCCGTTTTACACGGAACTGTTGCGACCGTAAGTGACCCGCATGAAATTGCCAATGTTTGCGGGATGGAAGGGGTACGATTCATGATTGAAAACGGGAAAAAAGTGCCATTCAAATTTAATTTTGGGGCACCCAGCTGCGTACCCGCAACTATTTTTGAAACGGCAGGCGCATCTTTAGAAAGCACTCAAGTAGCTGAATTATTGGCATCCGATGATATTAAGTATTTAAGTGAGATGATGAATTTCCCTGGCGTACTGCACAATGACCCTGAAGTCATGAAAAAAATTGCAGCAGCACACCGGGCCGGTAAGCCCGTGGATGGGCACGCCCCAGGCCTTACCGGAGCATTGGCCAAGCAGTATATAGAAGCAGGCATTTCCACCGATCACGAATGCTTTACTATAGAAGAAGCCTTAGACAAATTATCCTATGGCATGAAAATTATTATTCGCGAAGGAAGTGCCGCCAAAAATTTTGAAGCACTGGCAGAACTGATCGATGATCATCCGAACAGTGTAATGTTCTGTAGCGATGATAAACATCCTGACAGTCTGGTAGAAGGACATATTAATCAATTGTGCGCCAGAGCTGTTGCCAAAGGACTGGACCTTTTCAATATTTTAAAAGTAGCTTGCATCAATCCGATACAACACTATAAACTAAATGTAGGAACCCTTCGTGTGGGAGACCCCGCCGACTTTATTGTAGTAGAAGACCTTACTCATTTTAAAGTAACACAAACCTATATTGACGGGCAAGCGCTTTTGGTAAGCTCAACCAAGAACAGTGATTTAGCAAATCAAAATAATCAAGTTTCAACAGCTGTTGAGCAAACCGCTACCCCATTCAAATCCATCATTCCCTCAGTACCCGCCACCCCCATCAATCGCTTTTCCTGCAAGCCGGTAACAGTAGAAGACCTCCGGGTTCGAATTAAGGAATATCCGCAGGAAGCAGGCATGATACCAGTGATTGAAGCACTGGATGGACAATTGATTACCAATCGGATCATGATGAAAGGGCTGGAAAAAGAAGGGGAATGGATCAGCAATCCAGCGCAAGATTGTTTAAAAATGGTGGTGGTGAACCGGTACCATATGTCGCCGGTTGCAAAAGCATTCATTAAAAATTTTGGTTTCCGTACCGGCGCCATCGCCTCCACGGTGGCCCACGATAGCCATAATATAGTAGCAGTGGGCGAAACCGATGAAGCACTGGTAGCAGCTATTAATGCAGTCATAGCTGCAGAAGGCGGTATTAGTTGTGTAAACGGTTTTGAACAGAAAGTACTTCCCTTGCCAGTAGCAGGGCTCATGAGTACCATTGATGGATTTGAAGTAGCAGCACAATACACAGCCATTGATGCAATGGCAAAAAGTTTGGGAAGCCAACTCGGTGCACCCTTCATGACACTTAGTTTTATGGCCTTACTAGTAATCCCCCATTTAAAATTAAGTGACAAGGGATTATTTGATGGAGACCGCTTTTCGTTTTTGTCCTGACCCTCGGTAAAAACCGTATTTTCGCAATTCAATCTTTCGTCATGGTGATCAATTTAAGTGAGCAGCATAGCCTGCTAAACAACTGGGTGGCTGAATTAAGAAATGTAAATGTGCAAGGCGACCGCATGCGTTTCAGAAGAAATCTGGAAAGAATTGCAGAAATAGCTGCTTACGAAATCAGCAAGGAACTTCCCTGGGAAACTGTTGAAATTGCCACCCCGCTTGGAACACACGAAAGTAAATTATTAAAAGACCAACCGGTTTTAGCCACTATATTGAGAGCCGGATTGCCCATGCATAATGGCATGCTGAACTATTTTGACAAAGCAGACAATGCATTTGTATCTGCCTATCGGAAGCACCACAGAGACGGAAGCTTTGAAATCAGTATGGAATACATGAGTTGCCCTGATTTAAATAACAGGGTAGTCATTATTTCTGACCCCATGCTGGCCACCGGTGCATCAGTGGTAAAAACCATACAGCATATGAAAGCAGAATGGAATCCGGCAAGCTTCCACGTAGTAGTTGCCATTGCTTGTTCTGTTGGTATTGAATTCCTGGAAAGAGAATGTGGTACTGATGTAAAAATCTGGTGCGGAGACATTGATGAGGAATTAACTGCCAAATCATATATCGTTCCAGGACTGGGAGATGCAGGAGATTTGGCATTTGGATCGAAAATGCAATCCTAGGTTATTACCTGACCGCTTCTTACATAGCTCAACAGGCTGCATGCCCCAATTTAATTGTATCTTTAGGAGGAACTAATGAGTATGCGTAGAATTCTGCTTATGGGATGGGGGGCTGTTTTGTCTTTGGTGGTGCAGGCACAGGATCCGCATTTTTCTCAATTTTTTTCTTCCCCGCTTACGCTAAACCCCGCCTTCACAGGTAAATTTTTTGGCAGTTATAGAATCGCAGGAAATTATCGCAACCAATGGCCAGGCATCAACAATGCATTTACTACCGCAACTGCTTCCATTGATTTTCAGGTAATGCAGCATAAAATGCAACGAGGTGATACCTGGGGGGTAGGTTTTATGGGATTCAACGACAATAGTAGCAATGGAGCAGTTCAGTTCAATTACGGCAGTTTCTCCACGGCTTATCACAAGAGTCTGGACGAAGATGGCATGCATCAAATTGGTCTTGGTTTTCAGGGGACATATGCCAATATGTTTATCAATACCACCAATCTAAATTTTGAAGACCAGTTAACTACAGCCGGCTTTACACGGGTAACTTCAGAAATTTTCAATAACAGTACACTGAAATCAAGATACCTCGATTTAAATGCCGGCTTATTATACAACGGTAGCACCAATGAATACAACAATTTTTATTTTGGCATCAGCATGTACCATATCAACAGACCCCGGCAATCTTTTACCGGAGCAGAGTATGCACTGAAGCCCAGAACCAATATTCATGCGGGGGCTTATTTTCCATTAAGCACTACTGCTACTTTACACCTAAGTGGATCACAGAGTTTTCAGGCTCAGGCTTCGCAAACCATTATTGGCGGGGCTATTCAGCTGAATGCAACGCCTGATCAACTCAACCCTACGAGTTTATATATAGGTGCATGGATGCGAATGAAAGACGCCATCATCCCTTATATAGGAATTGAATTCAACAATATACGGATTGGTGCCACCTACGATTACAACACTTCCTCTTTAAGAACGGCATCCATGAACAGAGGTGGCATTGAAGTTTCATTAATTTACATTAGAAGACCCAACACAGACAGACCTGTGAACTGTCCAAAGTTTTAAGCGCTGATTTGTTATCTTTGGCAAAAACCCCCGATTGTTAAAGGAAATTATTATATCAATACAGGCATACGGAGCAGCACATCGTTTCATTAAAGCACATAAACTTTGGAAATGGATTATTGTTCCAGGATTTCTTTACATGTTGCTTTTTATCACGGGCATGTATTTTTTTAGTCAAAGTGCCAACAATGCCATTGAATGGATTGCCCTAAAAACAGGACTAAAAAGATGGCTGGATACTTTAGACAGTGGTTTTCTGGGATTTATTTTCACTATGGGAAGCATGCTGCTCTGGATCTTACTCATGCTATTCTATTTCTCTCTTTTTAAATATTTGTTTCTGATCATTGGGTCGCCGCTGTTTGCCTATTTAAGTGAAAAGACAGAAGCCATTTTAGAGAATAAGGATTTTCCTTTCAATACCAGTCAGTTTCTAAAAGATATACTACGAGGCATACAACTGGCCATCCGAAACAGTCTCTGGCAAACCGTTTATGTACTGAGTATCATATTCCTAAGCCTGATTCCCCTATTAGGTTGGCTCACCCCTTTTTTAGCACTGATTCTAGAGTGTTATTATTATGGATTTTCTATGTTAGACTACAGTATGGAAAGACATAAAAAATCTGCTTCTGAAAGCATTGCTTTTGTATCGGCACATAAGGGGCTGGCAATAGGCAATGGCATAGTTTTTTATCTGTTTCATTTCTTACCTATAATCGGGTGGATTTTAGCACCTGCCTATGCAGTAGTGGCTGCCACTTTAAGCATTTACCCGCTTAAAAAAGAAGCGATGGAGAAAATACAGCAGCACAATGGGTAAGGTATTACTCATACCAACCGTGTTGTACGAAGACGCGCTGGAAACCATCCCTTCTTATGTAAAAGAAGGGGTTGAAAAGTGTACCTATTTCTTTGTAGAGAACGAAAAAACAACCCGCCGTTTCTTCAAAAAAATCTGGAAAGAAATGGTCATTGATAATTATCAGTGGCAGGCCATTCACAAAGCCGAAGCAGCAGTTGTTCAGCAGTTTTTAAAAGCGTTAAAAGAAGGTCATACCATTGGTATTGTGAGTGAAGCAGGATGTCCGGGTATTGCAGATCCAGGACAAATACTGGTGGAAGCTGCACAGCAAAATGGATTCCAGGTAAAACCACTGGTAGGACCCAGTTCTATTTTACTAGCTTTAATGGCCAGTGGCATGAACGGGCAATGTTTTCAATTCAACGGATACCTGCCCATTGACCCTTCAGAAAGAAAAAAGAAAATCAGGGCACTGGAAGAAGACGCTCAGCGAAATCAGTGTACACATATATTTATTGAAACGCCCTACCGGAACAATCAAATGATGAAAGATTTATTGAGTACCTGTAAACCAGAAACACGCATCTGTGTGGGCAAAAATATTACAGCACCTGATGAAAGCATTGTAACCCTTACCGTAAAAGAATGGGGCAAAAAAATACCGGAACTTCATAAAATTCCGGTGATTTTTTTATTGCAGGCCTAGCAATATTTATTTCATCTATAGTTCATTTAGTTCAGATTCAGCTCAGCAATCAATGCTGTTTAGGAGCAATAATGGTTTCATTGCCCAACCCCCTCACTTCTAAAATACTGTCTACAATGTATTTTTCTACGCCTCTCCAGGGCAAAGCACCTAAGTACCTTTTGTAATGCACATTGATTTCTCTGCCTGAATTCTGATTGAGTACTTCCGCCACTTTTTCATCTACTACGCTAAACACAAACTCATTGCTCTGTACATTGGCTTTAAATCCACTCTGAATTAAATTGCCTTCATAGGTCTTAAATACAAATCCTTTTTGCTGGAAAGTATTCAAAATGCCGGCTTTAGTTCCTTCGGAGTAAACAAAATAATAACGCCAGTAGATAAACCCAGCCAGCACTAAAAGTATTATGGTGGTTGCGCTCCAGGCAAATTTTTTCATTGTCATATTATAGTCCGTATTTGTCTACTAAATAAATTAATGCCGCCATATTCACTGCGCCCAAATTCAACTCTCTTTTGTTTACATTTTCAAAAACATCGGAACGGGCATGATGAATATCAAAGTAACGCTGACTGTCGGGCATTAATCCAGCAATCGGCGTTCCAAAAGTTTTATTCAAAGGCCCAATGTCTGCTCCACCGCCACCGGCTTGTAAAAAGTCGGTTCCATAAGGTTTTAACAATGGCAACCACTGTTGAATTTTTGCCAGCTGCTCTGCACTTGCTGTAAAGCCAAATCCTCTTGGTGTAAATCCACCTGCATCTGACTCTAATGCAAATACATGTTTCTCATTATTTTTCTTTGCTTCTTCTGCGTATTTATTACCCCCTCTCATACCATTCTCTTCATTGGCAAACAACACAAAGCGCAAAGTTCGCTTGGGCTGATAACCCAACACTTTCAATGCTCGCATGATTTCGATGGTTTGTACAATTCCTGCACCATCATCATGGGCTCCTTCGTTTACATCCCAGCTATCCAGGTGCCCTCCAACGGTAATGTATTCATTCGGAAATTCAGTGCCTGTTAATTCAGCAACCACAGAATGACCTTCCACATCCGGACCAAAGGATCCGTTGGTAGTCATGGAAACTTTGATGATATTTTTTCTGGTTAATTCCCAGATATAGTCAGCATCATAATTGCCTAAAGCAATCGCTGGAATTTTCGGATAAGCTTCATCATAGCCTGTTGTACCCGTGTGCGGATTGTTATCGGTGGCTTCCGTTAATGAACGGATCATTACTCCCACAGCACCGTACTTGGCTGCTCTGCTTGGACCAGATCTTCTGTACTGACCTGCTTCCCCATAAGACTTGAAAGTCTGAATATTGGTTGGATTGAATTTATTGTTGAAATACACAATCTTTCCTTTTAACTGGTCTTTCTTCGCTTCCATTTCGTCAAAGTCCTGAACAGCCACTACTTCTGCTACCAGTGGTTTTCCGCCGGTACCCATTGAATTACCCAATGCCAGTACATCCAGTGTACGATTGATTTTCTTTCCATTCTGATCCACTACGGATGCTAGGTCCTTGCCCCCTCTTTTCCAGTTCGGCATCATACAGGCTTGTAAAAAAACCTTGTCTGCCCCCAGCTTCTTCAAAGAAGCTTCGCCCCAGGCAACTGCTTCATTGTATTGCTCAGAGCCAGCTAATCTTCCGCCAATGCCCTTGGTTAATTCACGCAATAAATCGTGGGCTTTGCCATTGCGCATGATTTCATCACTAATTTTTTTAATGTACACCGAGTCTGCATTGCTTTGTGCAGAAAGCAGCATCGGAATACATGCTGCAAAAATGATTAATTGCTTCATGTTCTAAAGTTAATGATTTGACCTTTCATTTAAACCATGAGGAGTAGAATCTCTCAGATTACGCTTTGGTTAATTGTACTGCTTATGTATGAACGGGGCGAACAAAAGAGAAAAATATCCGTTCTTTACATTGAATAATTCAATTGCAATGAGAATTGGTATTGTATGTTACCCCACTTTTGGTGGATCTGGTGTTTTGGCTAC
>VFQM010002209.1_pt1 | contig 14952 bp, 2 predicted proteins | sample 3512391 | NCBI WGS metagenome assembly VFQM01 (sample SAMN10412369, study PRJNA504923) | tailings metagenome | isolation source: Replicate 1 from Balatoc abandoned mine | place: Philippines
CTTTATGCTCTTTAACCCACCAAGTCCGTTTCACAGAGCTACTAGGATGTCTCCAAGAGCCGCCTTTTCGCGTAAGTTACTTTGTCTACTTGGCTTAGGGACCCACCACTCAGAGTGTCCGGGACCTTAAATAATTAAGGCGGCGAGTCGAGACCAGGGCTATGGGAAGAGCTACACAACAGTATAAAACCGCGGCAGGGTACCCCTTATCCAATCGTCTTCAGGCGGAACCAACAACACCAGTGTTCACCTATGAGGACAAGAGAAGGTCAAACAACAAAACACAGTTGCTATAGAACGAGCAAGCTGTGACTGTTAATCTGACAGAAAATGGCGGTTAGAAAACGTTAACAGACGTTAACCAACGACCAAAACAACCAATCAGAACAAACAGAGAAGAAGCAGGCGCCAGCACAAGGATGACACACACACAAGAGAAGCAAACAGGTAGAACACAGCAAAGTCAGTACTTAACTTAGGGAAAGGGATAAAGTTATCCAGAAGATAGGTCCCAGGGTCAGGGAACTACTTCTGACTTTCAAGTGGTGAGGCTTGATGAGTGAAGACAACTTTATTTTATGAGACTATCCAAATGATCAAATCCTCACCATCTTTCTGAGGATTTGTTGCACTTTCATGGATCTCCAGATTCCTATCTTGCTTCTCTCACTTTTACTTATATGCATTACATCAGCATTTCCATTTTCCTTGCTAGTTGCCCTAGTGGCGCATTCTGATTGGCTAGCAAGGGAAGATGTAAGCGATGATGCACTGAATCTCTTGACTCAAGATTCTCCTGCCTTGGATTAGATTCAAGAATAGGCCAGGACTGGATCTTGTGAGTCATGAGGCAAGAACCGTCTGCCATTCGTCCGCATCAGGATATGCGACACACAAAATGGACATACGGACAGGTCATGACTGGATTGACTAGACTAAAATTCTGTCACTCCCCGTCTTGCCGAAATGAAGAACATATAACATATAGGTCACAGAACACAATGGAAGTACCAAGGGCTTAAACGACTAAGCGTCCATGGTGTCAAACTTCCAGAACAATAAAGGACGCAGCAAATGCCACACATCCGCATATCCCCAGTGCTTGCTAAGAATATCAGCTGGGTTTGCAGAGCCTGGGACATGGGTGATGTGTACAATGCCGGCTGCTACAGCCTCACGCACACGATGATAGGATAGCATTGTGTGCCTCTTGTGCAGCTTGGAGTGGATCTGCGTCGCACTGTTGATCATGGACTCATTATCCCCAAACACGTAGCTCCTATCACGAAAGGGAACCCCGAGATAACGTAGGGTCATACGGATGTCCATGATTTGTTCAACGCATGCGCGAGCCGCATTGAATTCAGAACCATAAGTAGCGGTCTCAACCGTACCTTGCTTCTTGCAGAACCAGTCCATAGGGGTCTTATTGACCAGGTGGAGAATACCGGTCATAGCCCTCCCCGTAGCTGCACAGTGCATGAGGTTTGCATCCACAAAGTGCGTTGTGGTGACAAACTTCCCAAGGGGCCTAGGAGCATCGGCAGGGATGTCTTCCCTGACTTCTCCATAAACCGACTTGGCCCAATCGTACTCGCGATACGGTAGATCTGAGTAGTCTGGTTCCTCAGTGCGTACACGAATTGCAGCTGTCTTCATCCGTGCTAAGTACCCGAAGATTCGCTTAGCCCTTTCTAGGTGGCCTTTACGAGGGGCTGCACGGAAAGAGGAAAGCGTCACGACAGCAGTCATGATGTCAAATCTCCCAATAGTCACAGCCCATTGAAGAGAGCCAATCAATGACTGATAAGTCTTGATATCTTCCTCTTGAAGAAGCTCGCTGTCATCTAGCTCAGGATGGTCACCCTTCTCCAAAGGTGAATGGAAAACTCTCTTTGGTGGTTCACCAAAGAGCCTCTCGTAGTTAGAGAGAATCTTTTCCACATAGCGCTTGGAGGTGAAGTACAGAGTCCCATCTTCATCACGGCCAAAGTCCATGCCAAGATGAAACGATATAGGACCGGAACCCTTCAACTTGAAGTTGTACTTCCCTGTGAGGGTGTCCAGGAACTCTTGGGGTTTCTCAAGAGCTAGAGCCAGATCATCCACATACACTGCAACGTATTCGTACTTGGTGGCATCTTTGCTTGGGCGCATCCAGATATCAGGTTCAGCGCGGCAGGGTGCAAACGACATCTCTCGCAGTACCTCGGCTAAGCGGTCATGCCACCTAGCTCCTGAGCTCCTAAGGCCATACAGAGCCTTCTTGATAAGGAGGATATGCCCTTCGCGCTCTCCGAATTCCTTGCCAGCAATGATGTACACCTTCTCTGACGTGTACGCCTCCAAATAGGCATTGCCAACGTCTGTAGACCACGTCTCAAGGTCATTCAATTCTCGGAGGAACAACACAAGACGGAAGCCTCGCAATGTCACCACCCCAGAGTAGACTGATTCCAGGGGTACATCGGTGAGGTGCCCATCAGCCACCAACCTGGCCTTGTGTCTTCCATCATGCTTGATGTCGAACACCAGGTGTACACGGATCCTCTTATACCCTTCGGGAGGTCGTGTTTTGGTGGCATGTCCCATGTCCTCGAACGTCTGGTACTCATTGACTTGCTTGAACTCAGTCGCTATGGCGTCGGCATATCTTGTATTGCCGTTCCGACGATCAAGGTCCATGGCATGCTCGTAGTTCCTAGCGAGAACAAACCCATACTTATACTTCTCCCCGTGCCTGAAGGAACGTAGCTTAGCCTGGTTGGCCATCCGGAGAAGCTTCTTTTCGCGGCGAGCTATGCGCTTGAACCTCTTCCACCCAGGAGTATCCAGCAGTCCATTTTCGCGAGCATATATGGCACACGTGACCGGAGTGTCTGCTGCAATCACTGAGAGGGGTTCATTGGTGACCTCCCCGTTTTCCCATTCAACAGTAACATTGTATGTTGAGCCCTTGTAATCTGGGTGGTCAGGTTTCAATGGACCCTGGTGAGAAGAGATCTTTTTGAACTTCCATACGACCTCACCATCATCTCGTGATAGGTAGTCAAGGACTTGGTTGTATGTAAAGATTTCTTCTGCTTTCTCAGGTCCCACAGCGCATATGAACTTCACGCGAGTAGGGTTTTCATTGGTCGCCGCCTCCAGATCTTCAACACACTTAACGATAGTAGCGCGGAATCGTGTGCCATCGTCCTGTTCGTCCAATAGGAAGGATCGTCCGACTAGTTCACCAACATCGGTGAGTATTTCAGGATCGACTTCGCTGGTCGTCGTCACCGGGGCGGAACCCTTGGACACATCACTAATGTTGGCGTCATCGTCATCGTCAGCATCATCCTCAACACTATCACCCTCCCCGCCAAGGGGTGCGGCCCGGAGATTAGGATCAGCGGGGGTCGCAGGGCGAAGAATGGACCGATAAATGACCTTAGATGTACCCGCGGTGAGCACCTTAAACGTCATGACAGGCCCGACATGCTCGGATATGCCAACAAAGTGGCCCATACCCTCCCTGGTGGTGGATGGAAAAGAGCCAGCCTCTTTGTAGAAGTAGACAGGCTGCCAAAAGTGGAAGCGCAAGAGGGGGCTAATGTCCACAGTGGACCCATTAAGTGCCTGAAGTGGAACCGACCCAATAGTCTTATTGTAGGTGTGATTCATCAGAAAACACACATACTGGGTACAGAGGAGCCACGTTTCAGGGGGGGCGCCAGTGCGGTCCATCACCGTAGTCACCCTACGCTTGAGCGTCTGGATATAACGCTCAGCATAGTTCTGCTGCTGTTGGTAAGGTTCGCTCTGCCAGCTCTTGATGAAAAGAGCCCGAAGGAGGTTCTCCACACGCTGGCTGATCTCAACCTGAGCTTTATCACTGATAAGCCGGTGAGGAGCTCCCCGATCACGGATATTGTCCTCCAAGGTGGAGACAAACTCGCGGTCGTGCTTGACACCGTAGACATCACTAACGGTGGTATCGCGACCAACAAAAAGAACAGCAGCAGTCGACCCATTGTCCACGGCAGGGGTGTTGGAGAAAATGAAGTCGCATGCGACGTCTTCGCTTCGACGATGAACGTTGAACGCCGGGTTGGGTGAACGGTAGGCACGGCGGAGTAGGGTACCATGGGGAAGGCGGGCATATTGGGTTGTGCGCTCAAAGGTCTGCTGAATGACCTGAGCAGGCAACCAGCCAAAGAGCGGGCGTAAGTGGTCGAAATCAGGCGTATGAGTGAGAACTTGAACCGAACCAGTCCCTTCTGGGCGAACGGTGGGAGACTCCCCGTGAGGGGGTGCAAGATCATCGTTCAATGATGCCATGGCGGCATGGTAAACGCATGAATCCAACACCATGTCAAAGTGTGTCACCGCATTCGTGTCTCGGGAGTCACGTGTCAACAGGGCCATCATATAGACAGCAACCCGATCCTTGTAGTTTCCCATTGGGTCAAACAAGTTGGCCTGAGCATTGGTGCTGGCGCGGGCAATAGTGCCCTGGGGAATGTCAACATCCTCCGGTGCACAATCCAGCACAGAAGGGTCCCAGTCAGCCTCATCCGTCATGATGATGTGGGGTAGTGTGTCCCATTCATCATCTGTGTATGGCCGGATGGGAAGGCGTGCCAGCCCATTGTGGATAGCCAAGGGGATAATGTACTGCCCATCATGGGACATAATACACTGGGCACCACCAGCATGCCTGGATTTCTCATCCACTGTATTCTTGAAGTACTCAAGTTGTACAGGGGCATGGATGGAAGATCCTTTTCCATACAGTGCATACTGATGGAAGATGGCAATGACTGGGCCACAGTGGGTATGTACAACCCCACCCACAGAGCCAATGCTGACATCACGAAGCTGGTGATTGTCAATGCCCTGGATGTCAACAGACCGGAAAGAACGGTCAATGACCCGGACATCAGCGCCAGCGATCCCGCCATTGGCACCACGGTCAACAAGGGACTTGGGAATCTTGTGGTCACTCCTAGAAACAATGTACACAAAGCCATGTTCAAAAGCTAGTACTTTAGTAGGCGGGCTAGAACAGGACAAGTCATCAGAGTCGGATGACGTCAGATAGTGAACATTGGCAGACAGCTTGGAACGCTTGGAAGAAGAGGACAAGATGCGCCGGATGTCACTGGGCGCAAGGGGCTCGGAGGTCTTTGCGGCATTAATGAGGAGGGATGACTCAGCAGGAACTGGAGGGTCATCGGCGGGCTCCTCTTTAATGAGAGTTCCATCAAAGGCCTGGTCAAGCTCCTTAGGCTCTTCTTGTTCCTGTAGGTTAGTCTGTGCCGCAAACGCGTGCAAGAGATCATATGCCGACATGTCATGCAAGTTGGCAACATGTCGGGCTGGACCTTTATGCCCCCCAGGACGATGGGGCTGCTGGGGCTTAGAACTGGGTGATCCAAGGATAATAGCCTTAGCCTGGTCATCAAGTGTGTCCCAGACTTTCTTGGCATCATCACTGAGTCGGGCCCAGCGGTCAAAGGGTAGGCGCACGCGTTGGGGCATATGTGGGGTAGGGCTCCGACGGTGGACATTGACGTTGAGTTGTTCGACTGGGTAGTCAATGTCGAACACCTCGTCCACGTAGTCGGTGTATTGGGGCAGGTCAAAGTCGAGCTCATGCTCATAGACCACCTGCTTGACACGAGAACGGTTGCCTCCGGAGCGGTTGGTATCATACCCAACGGCAGTGGACAGAAGTAATGCTGCGTACTGGTCATACGTGAGAACCTTGCCAGTCATGGTACGTTCCAGGTCAGCATTGACCTTGACTTGGCGCAGTTCATCGACATCGCGTACAGCATTTTCCAGCATGGTACGCTTCTGTCCATCGGAGAAATGGTCAGACAAAGGAACCTGGCGTTCATACTGTCTGACCTGTTCCTGCCAATGGGTAATGAATCCTTCTGCAGTGCCCTTCCACTGACCAGTACCAAGCCTCTCTGAAGTAATGTAAGAGAGTAGGGCTGCAGCGCTCATAGCAGCCTTAGTCGACTTGGTGTGGTGCTCACTAAGTTCCAAGTAGACAGCCCTGGCATCAAAGGTCTGATCGTACTTACGTACAATCAACTTGCCACGGTCTGTCTTAACCTTGGTCTCCAGCACTGCATAGAGATATTTCTGCTTCTCCTGAAACAGATCCATCTCCTCAGCAGTGCTTGGCACATAAGCCCCATCCAGCGCATCATCAACGCCTTGCGCTCGGGCTTGGGTCATGAATGACCTGTGCCAGGCATCATTGTGACGCTCATCCTTCAACTCTGGGAAGAGTGAAGGGTCACGCTTGATGCCACGCCGGAAAAACTCGGCAGGAGAGTACTTAGGAGCACTTGATGTAGTGGTGGGAGGGACACTTAGGCCTTGTACAGTTCCAGGACCATTGGAGACAGGGATTCCTACCCTGCTGACATCAGGGTTGAGGCGGAATTCATTGAAGTCCTCCAATTCCACAGAAAGCCAGTCCTCAATGGGGTTATCACTGGATACCCGGTACCTGTAGTACCCCAGAAACACCCTGATAAGGTTCCTATCCCCGCGAGACAGTGGGACTGTAGTAGTCCCCTCTTCATCAGAGTGCGATAAGGCATCGATGGTCTCCTCATCAATGGTGAGAAGAGCACAGATGTCCTGTATGCCCTCTGACTCCAAAGCTGCCTTGAGGATAGGACGCCCTAGAACCTCATCCATGATATGGTCAAAGGCAGCTATGCCTTGTGACCTTGTGAGGCGCATCATGGTGTGGTTAGGTGTTGAGAGGGCACAGGTGACCAAGAGGGGCTTAAGAGCTTAGAAAAGAAGCTCAAAAGATGGCTTGGGAAGGAACTGATGGGGCCTAGGAAGGGGGTCCAGAGGCACAGAGAAGGGCTTAGGACGATAGTTTAAGGAAAGGTTCGGTGAAGGCGTAGATAATGCGTAGAAAACAGCTTGAACCGATCCTGAATCACGTAGGGTGGCGAGCCCTCGAACTGTCTGCGTAGCTGGGGACAGATACCCAGTGAGCGGTGTTTCCCAACACGTAATCCAGACAGTGGCCAACCGGGTACCCCGCGTGTCGCACCCAGACAAATGGACCACCACCCCCTTGAGGTTACTTACTGGTATTGGCGGATTTACCCCCCTAAAGACAACGGGCTTTGTAGTGATAACTCGTGAGAGTCTTAGCAAACACTACACCCTGCCAGACCGTCCTCAGCTGCTTAGGCTCTTTAACCCGCCAAGGCCTTTTCCCAGTGGTACTTCGTCTGCTTGGCGTTCGGGACCTTTGAAGAAAGGCGGCAAGTCGTGACTGAGGCAATAGGAAGACGCAAGCACAGCAATGCGAAGTCCTTCAAGTCCACTTGTCTCTAGGCAGATCTGCCTCTACCAGTGTTCACCTATCAGAACAAAGCAAATGCCGGACAACAAAACACAGTTGCTATAGAGCAAGCTGTGACTGTTAATCTGACAGAAAATGGCGGTTAGAAAACGTTAAACAGACGTTAACCAACGACCAAAACAACCAATCAAAACAATCCAGAGAAGAGAGCAGGTGTCTGCACAAGGAAGACACACACAAGAGAAGCAAACAGGTTAAACACAGTAGAGTCAGTACTTAACTTAGGGAAAAAGGAAAGTTATCTCAGAAGGAGGTCCCAGGGTCAGGGAACTACTTCTGCTGATCAAGTGAAGGCTTGATGAGTGAAGACAACTTTATTTTATGAGACTATTGAAATGGTCAAATCCTCATCAACTTTCTGAGGATCTGTTGCACTTTCCTGGATCTCTAGATTCCTATCTTGCTTCTCTCATTTTTACTTAATAAGTTTCATGTCCACCTTTCCAGATTTCTGCAAGTTGCCCTAGTGGCAGATTCTGATTGGCTGAGCAGGTCTGGCAAAGGTGATGATGCACTGAATCTTTACCCCAAGATTCACATCCTGCCTTGGATATTCAACTGGATAGGCCAGGAATAGATCTTGTGAGTCATGAGGCAAGAACCGTCTGCCATTCGTCCGCATCAGGATATGCGACACACAAAATGGACATACGGACAGGTCATGACTGGATTGACTAGACTAAAATTCTGTCACTCCCCGTCTTGCCGAAATGAAGAACATATAACATATAGGTCACAGAACACAATGGAAGTACCAAGGGCTTAAACGACTAAGCGTCCATGGTGTCAAACTTCCAGAACAATAAAGGACGCAGCAAATGCCACACATCCGCATATCCCCAGTGCTTGCTAAGAATATCAGCTGGGTTTGCAGAGCCTGGGACATGGGTGATGTGTACAATGCCGGCTGCTACAGCCTCACGCACACGATGATAGGATAGCATTGTGTGCCTCTTGTGCAGCTTGGAGTGGATCTGCGTCGCACTGTTGATCATGGACTCATTATCCCCAAACACGTAGCTCCTATCACGAAAGGGAACCCCGAGATAACGTAGGGTCATACGGATGTCCATGATTTGTTCAACGCATGCGCGAGCCGCATTGAATTCAGAACCATAAGTAGCGGTCTCAACCGTACCTTGCTTCTTGCAGAACCAGTCCATAGGGGTCTTATTGACCAGGTGGAGAATACCGGTCATAGCCCTCCCCGTAGCTGCACAGTGCATGAGGTTTGCATCCACAAAGTGCGTTGTGGTGACAAACTTCCCAAGGGGCCTAGGAGCATCGGCAGGGATGTCTTCCCTGACTTCTCCATAAACCGACTTGGCCCAATCGTACTCGCGATACGGTAGATCTGAGTAGTCTGGTTCCTCAGTGCGTACACGAATTGCAGCTGTCTTCATCCGTGCTAAGTACCCGAAGATTCGCTTAGCCCTTTCTAGGTGGCCTTTACGAGGGGCTGCACGGAAAGAGGAAAGCGTCACGACAGCAGTCATGATGTCAAATCTCCCAATAGTCACAGCCCATTGAAGAGAGCCAATCAATGACTGATAAGTCTTGATATCTTCCTCTTGAAGAAGCTCGCTGTCATCTAGCTCAGGATGGTCACCCTTCTCCAAAGGTGAATGGAAAACTCTCTTTGGTGGTTCACCAAAGAGCCTCTCGTAGTTAGAGAGAATCTTTTCCACATAGCGCTTGGAGGTGAAGTACAGAGTCCCATCTTCATCACGGCCAAAGTCCATGCCAAGATGAAACGATATAGGACCGGAACCCTTCAACTTGAAGTTGTACTTCCCTGTGAGGGTGTCCAGGAACTCTTGGGGTTTCTCAAGAGCTAGAGCCAGATCATCCACATACACTGCAACGTATTCGTACTTGGTGGCATCTTTGCTTGGGCGCATCCAGATATCAGGTTCAGCGCGGCAGGGTGCAAACGACATCTCTCGCAGTACCTCGGCTAAGCGGTCATGCCACCTAGCTCCTGAGCTCCTAAGGCCATACAGAGCCTTCTTGATAAGGAGGATATGCCCTTCGCGCTCTCCGAATTCCTTGCCAGCAATGATGTACACCTTCTCTGACGTGTACGCCTCCAAATAGGCATTGCCAACGTCTGTAGACCACGTCTCAAGGTCATTCAATTCTCGGAGGAACAACACAAGACGGAAGCCTCGCAATGTCACCACCCCAGAGTAGACTGATTCCAGGGGTACATCGGTGAGGTGCCCATCAGCCACCAACCTGGCCTTGTGTCTTCCATCATGCTTGATGTCGAACACCAGGTGTACACGGATCCTCTTATACCCTTCGGGAGGTCGTGTTTTGGTGGCATGTCCCATGTCCTCGAACGTCTGGTACTCATTGACTTGCTTGAACTCAGTCGCTATGGCGTCGGCATATCTTGTATTGCCGTTCCGACGATCAAGGTCCATGGCATGCTCGTAGTTCCTAGCGAGAACAAACCCATACTTATACTTCTCCCCGTGCCTGAAGGAACGTAGCTTAGCCTGGTTGGCCATCCGGAGAAGCTTCTTTTCGCGGCGAGCTATGCGCTTGAACCTCTTCCACCCAGGAGTATCCAGCAGTCCATTTTCGCGAGCATATATGGCACACGTGACCGGAGTGTCTGCTGCAATCACTGAGAGGGGTTCATTGGTGACCTCCCCGTTTTCCCATTCAACAGTAACATTGTATGTTGAGCCCTTGTAATCTGGGTGGTCAGGTTTCAATGGACCCTGGTGAGAAGAGATCTTTTTGAACTTCCATACGACCTCACCATCATCTCGTGATAGGTAGTCAAGGACTTGGTTGTATGTAAAGATTTCTTCTGCTTTCTCAGGTCCCACAGCGCATATGAACTTCACGCGAGTAGGGTTTTCATTGGTCGCCGCCTCCAGATCTTCAACACACTTAACGATAGTAGCGCGGAATCGTGTGCCATCGTCCTGTTCGTCCAATAGGAAGGATCGTCCGACTAGTTCACCAACATCGGTGAGTATTTCAGGATCGACTTCGCTGGTCGTCGTCACCGGGGCGGAACCCTTGGACACATCACTAATGTTGGCGTCATCGTCATCGTCAGCATCATCCTCAACACTATCACCCTCCCCGCCAAGGGGTGCGGCCCGGAGATTAGGATCAGCGGGGGTCGCAGGGCGAAGAATGGACCGATAAATGACCTTAGATGTACCCGCGGTGAGCACCTTAAACGTCATGACAGGCCCGACATGCTCGGATATGCCAACAAAGTGGCCCATACCCTCCCTGGTGGTGGATGGAAAAGAGCCAGCCTCTTTGTAGAAGTAGACAGGCTGCCAAAAGTGGAAGCGCAAGAGGGGGCTAATGTCCACAGTGGACCCATTAAGTGCCTGAAGTGGAACCGACCCAATAGTCTTATTGTAGGTGTGATTCATCAGAAAACACACATACTGGGTACAGAGGAGCCACGTTTCAGGGGGGGCGCCAGTGCGGTCCATCACCGTAGTCACCCTACGCTTGAGCGTCTGGATATAACGCTCAGCATAGTTCTGCTGCTGTTGGTAAGGTTCGCTCTGCCAGCTCTTGATGAAAAGAGCCCGAAGGAGGTTCTCCACACGCTGGCTGATCTCAACCTGAGCTTTATCACTGATAAGCCGGTGAGGAGCTCCCCGATCACGGATATTGTCCTCCAAGGTGGAGACAAACTCGCGGTCGTGCTTGACACCGTAGACATCACTAACGGTGGTATCGCGACCAACAAAAAGAACAGCAGCAGTCGACCCATTGTCCACGGCAGGGGTGTTGGAGAAAATGAAGTCGCATGCGACGTCTTCGCTTCGACGATGAACGTTGAACGCCGGGTTGGGTGAACGGTAGGCACGGCGGAGTAGGGTACCATGGGGAAGGCGGGCATATTGGGTTGTGCGCTCAAAGGTCTGCTGAATGACCTGAGCAGGCAACCAGCCAAAGAGCGGGCGTAAGTGGTCGAAATCAGGCGTATGAGTGAGAACTTGAACCGAACCAGTCCCTTCTGGGCGAACGGTGGGAGACTCCCCGTGAGGGGGTGCAAGATCATCGTTCAATGATGCCATGGCGGCATGGTAAACGCATGAATCCAACACCATGTCAAAGTGTGTCACCGCATTCGTGTCTCGGGAGTCACGTGTCAACAGGGCCATCATATAGACAGCAACCCGATCCTTGTAGTTTCCCATTGGGTCAAACAAGTTGGCCTGAGCATTGGTGCTGGCGCGGGCAATAGTGCCCTGGGGAATGTCAACATCCTCCGGTGCACAATCCAGCACAGAAGGGTCCCAGTCAGCCTCATCCGTCATGATGATGTGGGGTAGTGTGTCCCATTCATCATCTGTGTATGGCCGGATGGGAAGGCGTGCCAGCCCATTGTGGATAGCCAAGGGGATAATGTACTGCCCATCATGGGACATAATACACTGGGCACCACCAGCATGCCTGGATTTCTCATCCACTGTATTCTTGAAGTACTCAAGTTGTACAGGGGCATGGATGGAAGATCCTTTTCCATACAGTGCATACTGATGGAAGATGGCAATGACTGGGCCACAGTGGGTATGTACAACCCCACCCACAGAGCCAATGCTGACATCACGAAGCTGGTGATTGTCAATGCCCTGGATGTCAACAGACCGGAAAGAACGGTCAATGACCCGGACATCAGCGCCAGCGATCCCGCCATTGGCACCACGGTCAACAAGGGACTTGGGAATCTTGTGGTCACTCCTAGAAACAATGTACACAAAGCCATGTTCAAAAGCTAGTACTTTAGTAGGCGGGCTAGAACAGGACAAGTCATCAGAGTCGGATGACGTCAGATAGTGAACATTGGCAGACAGCTTGGAACGCTTGGAAGAAGAGGACAAGATGCGCCGGATGTCACTGGGCGCAAGGGGCTCGGAGGTCTTTGCGGCATTAATGAGGAGGGATGACTCAGCAGGAACTGGAGGGTCATCGGCGGGCTCCTCTTTAATGAGAGTTCCATCAAAGGCCTGGTCAAGCTCCTTAGGCTCTTCTTGTTCCTGTAGGTTAGTCTGTGCCGCAAACGCGTGCAAGAGATCATATGCCGACATGTCATGCAAGTTGGCAACATGTCGGGCTGGACCTTTATGCCCCCCAGGACGATGGGGCTGCTGGGGCTTAGAACTGGGTGATCCAAGGATAATAGCCTTAGCCTGGTCATCAAGTGTGTCCCAGACTTTCTTGGCATCATCACTGAGTCGGGCCCAGCGGTCAAAGGGTAGGCGCACGCGTTGGGGCATATGTGGGGTAGGGCTCCGACGGTGGACATTGACGTTGAGTTGTTCGACTGGGTAGTCAATGTCGAACACCTCGTCCACGTAGTCGGTGTATTGGGGCAGGTCAAAGTCGAGCTCATGCTCATAGACCACCTGCTTGACACGAGAACGGTTGCCTCCGGAGCGGTTGGTATCATACCCAACGGCAGTGGACAGAAGTAATGCTGCGTACTGGTCATACGTGAGAACCTTGCCAGTCATGGTACGTTCCAGGTCAGCATTGACCTTGACTTGGCGCAGTTCATCGACATCGCGTACAGCATTTTCCAGCATGGTACGCTTCTGTCCATCGGAGAAATGGTCAGACAAAGGAACCTGGCGTTCATACTGTCTGACCTGTTCCTGCCAATGGGTAATGAATCCTTCTGCAGTGCCCTTCCACTGACCAGTACCAAGCCTCTCTGAAGTAATGTAAGAGAGTAGGGCTGCAGCGCTCATAGCAGCCTTAGTCGACTTGGTGTGGTGCTCACTAAGTTCCAAGTAGACAGCCCTGGCATCAAAGGTCTGATCGTACTTACGTACAATCAACTTGCCACGGTCTGTCTTAACCTTGGTCTCCAGCACTGCATAGAGATATTTCTGCTTCTCCTGAAACAGATCCATCTCCTCAGCAGTGCTTGGCACATAAGCCCCATCCAGCGCATCATCAACGCCTTGCGCTCGGGCTTGGGTCATGAATGACCTGTGCCAGGCATCATTGTGACGCTCATCCTTCAACTCTGGGAAGAGTGAAGGGTCACGCTTGATGCCACGCCGGAAAAACTCGGCAGGAGAGTACTTAGGAGCACTTGATGTAGTGGTGGGAGGGACACTTAGGCCTTGTACAGTTCCAGGACCATTGGAGACAGGGATTCCTACCCTGCTGACATCAGGGTTGAGGCGGAATTCATTGAAGTCCTCCAATTCCACAGAAAGCCAGTCCTCAATGGGGTTATCACTGGATACCCGGTACCTGTAGTACCCCAGAAACACCCTGATAAGGTTCCTATCCCCGCGAGACAGTGGGACTGTAGTAGTCCCCTCTTCATCAGAGTGCGATAAGGCATCGATGGTCTCCTCATCAATGGTGAGAAGAGCACAGATGTCCTGTATGCCCTCTGACTCCAAAGCTGCCTTGAGGATAGGACGCCCTAGAACCTCATCCATGATATGGTCAAAGGCAGCTATGCCTTGTGACCTTGTGAGGCGCATCATGGTGTGGTTAGGTGTTGAGAGGGCACAGGTGACCAAGAGGGGCTTAAGAGCTTAGAAAAGAAGCTCAAAAGATGGCTTGGGAAGGAACTGATGGGGCCTAGGAAGGGGGTCCAGAGGCACAGAGAAGGGCTTAGGACGATAGTTTAAGGAAAGGTTCGGTGAAGGCGTAGATAATGCGTAGAAAACAGCTTGAACCGATCCTGAATCACGTAGGGTGGCGAGCCCTCGAACTGTCTGCGTAGCTGGGGACAGATACCCAGTGAGCGGTGTTTCCCAACACGTAATCCAGACAGTGGCCAACCGGGTACCCCGCGTGTCGCACCCAGACAAATGGACCACCACCCCCTTGAGGTTACTTACTGGTATTGGCGGATTTACCCCCCTAAAGACAACGGGCTTTGTAGTGATAACTCGTGAGAGTCTTAGCAAACACTACACCCTGCCAGACCGTCCTCAGCTGCTTAGGCTCTTTAACCCGCCAAGGCCTTTTCCCAGTGGTACTTCGTCTGCTTGGCGTTCGGGACCTTTGAAGAAAGGCGGCAAGTCGTGACTGAGGCAATAGGAAGACGCAAGCACAGCAATGCGAAGTCCTTCAAGTCCACTTGTCTCTAGGCAGATCTGCCTCTACCAGTGTTCACCTATCAGAACAAAGCAAATGCCGGACAACAAAACACAGTTGCTATAGAGCAAGCTGTGACTGTTAATCTGACAGAAAATGGCGGTTAGAAAACGTTAAACAGACGTTAACCAACGACCAAAACAACCAATCAAAACAATCCAGAGAAGAGAGCAGGTGTCTGCACAAGGAAGACACACACAAGAGAAGCAAACAGGTTAAACACAGTAGAGTCAGTACTTAACTTAGGGAAAAAGGAAAGTTATCTCAGAAGGAGGTCCCAGGGTCAGGGAACTACTTCTGCTGATCAAGTGAAGGCTTGATGAGTGAAGACAACTTTATTTTATGAGACTATTGAAATGGTCAAATCCTCATCAACTTTCTGAGGATCTGTTGCACTTTCCTGGATCTCTAGATTCCTATCTTGCTTCTCTCATTTT
>VFQM010002211.1_pt1 | contig 14950 bp, 11 predicted proteins | sample 3512391 | NCBI WGS metagenome assembly VFQM01 (sample SAMN10412369, study PRJNA504923) | tailings metagenome | isolation source: Replicate 1 from Balatoc abandoned mine | place: Philippines
CACCGGCCTTCTCGAGGAAATCGATCTCTTCCTCGGGGAAGTCCAGCGTCGCTTCCACCAGCATGCGCAGGCGCACCATGCGTTCGGCGATGGCATCGATCTGCGCCGAGAAGGCGCCGCCCAGCGACAGCGCGGCCGAGCGCGCCGCGGCTTCGGTGCCGGCGTCGATGAGGTCGGCCACGGCCTCGGCCTGGGCGAGATCGATCTTGTCGTTCAGAAACGCACGCTGCGTGAACTCCCCCGGCTCGGCCAGGCGCAGCCCGAGCCCGGCACCGGCTTCCAGGCAGCGCGCCAGCAACAACTGCAGCAGCACGGTGCCGCCGTGGGCCTGCAGCTCCAGCACGTCTTCGCCGGTGTACGAGTGCGGCGCCGGGAAGTGGATGGCCAGGCCGCGGTCGAGCAGGCGTCCGTCGGCATCGTGGAAGGGCAGCAGGGTGGCCACCCGCGGCAGCAGCGTGCGCCCGAAGAGCACTTGCACCAGCGGCGCCAGGTGGCGGCCCGACACACGCACGATGCCAACGGCCCCCCGGGCAGGCGCCGTGGCAATGGCGGCGATGGGATCGTGCAGCCGACCCAGCGAGCCGGCGGCCGCGGAAGGGGCGGCGCTCATGGTGTTGGCATTCTGGCGCGCCGCCCAAGTGGACTGCTGATTTGGCGCGGGTGGAGGCGCGGGTCAGCCCCTGACGGGGTCTTCTCGCGGCGCTCCCGAGCCGGCTGTCGCCGGGTCACCCGCATGGCTGCATCGTCGACACATTCCGCGCCGCGCTCAACCCCCCAACAGCGGGCCCGCCGCCCTGCTGTGTGCGGGATTCACGGCACTCAGGTGACCGGCACGCCCAGCTTCTTGTTGATGTACCACTGCTGCGCGATCGACAGCAGGTTGTTCGTCAGCCAGTACAGCACCAGACCGGCCGGGAAGAAGAAGAACATGACGCCGAAAGCCAGCGGCATGATCCACATCATCTTGGCCTGCAGCGGATCGGGCGGCTTCGCGCCCAGTGCCACCTGCGCCAGTGACGACAGCGTCATCAGCACCGGCAGGATGAACCAGGGGTCCTTCGCCGACAGGTCGGTGATCCAGCCGATCCACGGCGCGTTGCGCATCTCGACGCTGGACAGCAGCACCCAGTACAGCGCGATGAAGAACGGCATCTGCACCAGGATCGGCAGGCAGCCGCCCAGCGGGTTGACCTTCTCCTCGCGGTAGATGCGCATCATCTCCTGCTGCATCTGCTGCGGCTTGTCCTTCAGCCGCTCGCGCATCTCCATCACCTTCGGATTGACGGCCTTCATCTTGGCCATCGACTTGTAGGCACTGGCGTTGAGCCAGTAGAACGCGATCTTCAGCAGCACCACCAGCGCCACGATGGCCCAGCCCCAGTTGCCGATGATCTTGTAGAGCTCGTCGAGCAGCCAGAACAGCGGCTTGGACAGCGGCGTCAGGAAGCCGTAGTCCTTCACGTATTCCAGCCCGGTGGCGAGCTTGGCGATCTTCTTCTCTTCCTGCGGGCCGGCGAACAGCGTCGCCTCGTGCGCCCGGGTCGCGCCAGGCGCGATCTCGCCCAGCGGCAGCACCATCGCGATGGCGTAGAGGTTGTTCGCGCCCGGCACCTTGTTCGTGCGGAACTCGCGCGGGCCGGCGGCAGGCACCAGCCAGGCCGACGCGAAGTAATGCTGCACCATGCCGATCCAGCCGTCCTGCGCGCTGGTGTCGTGGCTGGTCTTGCCCTTCTCGATGTCGCTGAAGTCGACCTTCTGGTACTTGTTGGCGTCGGTGTACAGCGCCGGGCCGGTGAAGGTGGAATAGAAGGCCGACTCGCCTTCGGGCGCGTTGCCGTCGCGCACCAGCTGCAGATACAGCTGCGGCGAGAACGGCGTCCTGCCCTGGTTGACGACCTCGTGCTTCACGGCCACGGCGTAGTCGCCACGCTGGAAGGTGAAGGTCTTGACGAGCTGCCGGCCGTCAAGCACCGGCGACTCGAAGCGCACGCTCAGCTGTGCCGCGCCGGCGGCCAGCGTGCGCTCGCCCGGCACCACGGTCATCGGCGTCAGATGGTTCAGCGCCTGCGCGCCGGCCTGCAGCGTCAGGCCGGTCTGCGCCATGTACTGGCGCTTCGTGTCCTGCTCGAACAGCACGACCTTCTTCGTGGGGTCGTTGCTGTCCTGGTAGCCCAGCAGTTCCAGCCGCACCAGCGAGCCGCCGATGCTGTCGAACGTGGCCTGCACGACGTCGGTGGTGACGACCACCTTCTCGCCGGCCATGGCCACCGCGGCGGGGGCTGCCGCAGCGGGCACCGCACCGGCCACACCGGGCACGGTGCTGGCCTGCGGCACCCCACCCAGCGTCGCCGTGCCGCCCGGCGCGGACGCCGCCGCCACTGGGCGCGGTGCCGGGCTGAACAACGACGGCTGGCCGTTGTGCTTGTTCCAGGCGTCCCAGATCAGGAACAGCGAAGTGGCAAAGACCACCCACAACAGGGTACGGCGAAAGTCGGTCATGGGATCGGTCTTCTCAGGAAACGTCGTCGGTCGGTCGATGCAGCAGGCGTGTGAACAGACCACGCGCGGCCGTGGCCGGATTCGGGAACTGCGCAGGCACGGGGTCGCAGCCCCCCTGGCACCAGGGATGGCAGCGCAACAGCCGTGCGGTGGTCAGCAACGCACCCCCTGCGGCACCGTGGCGCTGCAGGGCGTCGAGCGCGTACTGCGAACAGGTGGGCTCGAAACGGCAGGCATTGCCCAGCCAGGGCTTGAGCAGCAGGCGGTACCCGCGCACCAGCAACAGCAGGCACTGCTGCGGCAGGTGGATCAGCGCCTGCAGCACGGTCAGCGCCCCGCCCGGGCCAACAGCCCGTCGAGTTCCAGCTGCGCCGCGGCACGCAAGGCGCCCGACGCAGCCGACGGGAACTGCTGCGTCGCAAACGACGTGCGCAGGCGCACCAGCCACAGGCCGGGCGGCAGCGTAGCGGCATGGCGGGTCAACGCCGCGCGGATCTGCCTCTTCAGCAACGAGCGCGTCACCGACCGGCGTGCGTGCCGCTTCGGCACCACGGCCCCGAACCAGTACCCCGGCGCAGAGTTTTCCACAGCGGTGTCTGCTTTCGGTGCATCGTCTGTGGACAACTTCGCGTCAGCCGCCGGTGCATGGCGCCAGACAGGCGCGGTGGGCCCACTGCCCACATGGTGGACAGCGAAGTGAGTGCTTCGCGAACGCGTCGGCGTGGCCAGCACGCGCTCGAAGTCGGCCGTGTGCACAAGCCGGCCGATGCTGGGCGCCACGACGGCCCCCACCACCGGTCGTCAGACGGCCAGGCGCTTGCGGCCCTTGGCGCGGCGTGCGTTGATCACGGCACGGCCGCCGCGGGTCTTCATGCGCACGAGGAAGCCGTGGGTACGCGCACGGCGGATCTTCGAAGGCTGGTAGGTGCGCTTCATGGTGGTCAGTCCTGGAAATTCGGGAAACCCACGATTACAGCAAAAAACACGTTCCCGGTCAAACACTTGCACCACAACATGCGGTGATGCACGGGGATTGACCCCGGCGCCGGATCTGTGGATAACCATGCTTCACCCGCCGCGGCCGACGTAGAATCCGCCCCCGCCGACAAGAAGATCTCCACAATGAGTCCCGACGTCACCGTCGACCTGTGGCAACGTGGTTGCGAGCGCCTCGCGACCGAGTTGCCCGAACACCAGTTCAACACCTGGATCCGCCCGTTGCCCCCTGCCCAGTGCAGCGACAATGGCGGTGACGAGGCCGTGGTGTCGGTGCGCGTGCCCAACCGCTTCAAGCTCGACTGGATCCGCGCGCAGTACGCCGGGCGCATCGAAAGCGTGCTCAGCGACATCGCCGGCAAGCCGGTGCGACTGGAACTCACGCTGGCACCGCGCGCCGCCGATCCGGCACCGGCTTCCACGGCCAACACCACCGGCGCGGCGCGCCACAACGGCACGCTGCACGCCGCCGCGGCACTTGGCCAGCTGCCCGCGGTACAGCCCGCCGCGGCCGCCCCGGCCATGCCGTCGGCGGCCCAGGCACCCGCTGCCAGCCGCAACAAGCTGAACCCGGCGCTGACCTTCGACACCCTGGTGCCCGGCCGCGCCAATCAGATGGCGCGCACCGCGGCGCTGCACGTGGCCGGCGCGCCGGGCCAGATGTACAACCCGCTGTTCATCTACGGCGGCGTCGGCCTGGGCAAGACGCACCTGGTGCACGCGGTGGGTAACGCCCTGCTGAAGGACAAACCCGACGCGCGCGTGCTGTACCTGCACGCCGAGCAGTTCATCAGCGACGTGGTGAAGAACTACCAGCGCAAGACCTTCGACGAGCTGAAGGCCAAGTACCACAGCCTGGACCTGCTGCTGATCGACGACGTGCAGTTCTTCGCCGGCAAGGACCGCACGCAGGAGGAGTTCTTCAACACCTTCGAAGCGCTGCTGGCCAAGCGCGCCCACATCATCATGACCAGCGACACCTACCCCAAGGGGCTGGTGGACATCGACGAACGGCTCACCAGCCGCTTCGACGCCGGCCTCACGGTGGCGATCGAGCCGCCCGAGCTGGAGATGCGCGTGGCCATCCTGATCAAGAAGGCGCTGGCCGAGGCCGCCGAGATGCCGGAGGACGTGGCCTTCTTCATCGCCAAGAACGTGCGCGCCAACGTGCGCGAGCTCGAAGGCGCGCTGCGCAAGGTGCTGGCCTACAGCCGCTTCAGCCAGAAGGACATCAACATCGTGCTCGCGCGCGAGGCGCTGCGCGACCTGCTGTCCATCCAGAACCGGCAGATCAGCGTGGAGAACATCCAGAAGACGGTGGCCGACTTCTACAAGATCAAGGTCGCCGACATGTACAGCAAGAAGCGCCCGGCCAGCATCGCGCGGCCGCGGCAGATCGCGATGTACCTGGCCAAGGACATGACCAAGAAGAGCCTGCCCGAGATCGGCGAGCTGTTCGGCGGTCGCGACCACACCACGGTGCTGCACGCGGTGCGCAAGATCGGCGAGGAACGCGGCCGCAACAGCGAACTGAACCAGCAGCTGCACGTGCTGGAGCAGACCCTGAAAGGCTGAAACACGCACGAAGCGCCCGCCGTGGCCAACCCTGGGGACAAGTTCCGAACAACTGCCCACTTGTCCACAGGCCCTGACCGCCGCCGCGAGTTGTCCAGAAAACGGGGTCACGCGCAGCAGCCCGCCACCCACAGGGTTCACGGCCTGCTAAACCGTTGATTAAAAGGGCGAAAATAGCGTTGTCCCCAGAAACCCCGGCCGTCTACTACGACTACCAGGTTAAAAAAGAGGAAAAGAGATGATCGTCCTGAAAGCGCCGCAGGCACAGTTGCTCGAGGCACTGCAATCGGTGGCCGGCATCGTGGAGCGCCGCCACACGCTGCCCATCCTGGCCAACGTGCTGCTGCGCAAGAACGGCCCCGCGGTGGAGTTCACCACCAGCGACCTCGAGATCCAGGTGCGCACCCAGGCCGAGCTCGGCGGCGACGCCGGCAGCTTCGCCACCACGGTGGGCGCACGCAAGCTGATCGACATCCTGCGCGCGCTGCCCTCCGACCAGGTTGTCTCCCTCAGCGCGGCGCAGAACAAGCTCACGCTGCAGGGCGGCAAGAGCCGCTTCACGCTGCAGACACTGCCGGCCGACGACTTCCCGCTCGTCAATGAGGCCGTGGACTTCGGCCCTGCCTTCAGCGTGCCGCAGAAGACGCTGCGCCACCTGATCAACCAGGTGCACTTCGCGATGGCGGTGCACGACATCCGCTACTACCTCAACGGCATCCTGTTCATCGCCGAAGGCAAGACGCTGACGCTCGTGGCCACCGATGGCCACCGGCTGGCAATGGCGCAGAGCACGCTGGAATCCGAGGTGCCGAACAAGCAGGAAGTCATCCTGCCGCGCAAGACGGTGCTGGAACTGCAGCGCCTGCTGAAGGACGAGGACACCGCCATCGAGATGCGCTTCGCCGGCAACCAGGCCAAGTTCGCCTTCAGCGGCATGGAGTTCGTGACCAAGCTGGTCGAGGGCAAGTTCCCCGACTACAACCGCGTGATCCCGAAGAACCACAAGAACGCGCTGGTGCTGGGCCGCGCGGCGCTGCTGGCCTGCCTGCAGCGCGCGGCCATCCTGACGAGCGAGAAGTTCAAGGGCGTGCGCATGAACATCGAGCCCGGTGTGTTGCGCATCGCGTCGAGCAACGCCGAGCAGGAAGAGGCCAAGGAAGAGCTGGAAGTCGACTACAACGGCGACAGCATCGAGATCGGCTTCAACGTCACGTACCTCATCGACGTGCTGGCCAACATGAGCCAGGAGATGGTGAAGCTCGAACTGCAGGACACCGCCGCCAGCGCGCTGTTCACGGTGCCCGACCAGGCCGGTTTCAAGTACGTGGTCATGCCGATGCGTATTTGACCCACCCCCGAAGCGGCTTCGCCGCTCCCCCTCCAGGGGGCAACGCCAGCGGCCGGGCGCAGCCCGATCCGCGGCGTTTGCTTGATGAGTTTCCAGGCCGCCCGTGCGGACTGAATCGAGAGAGATGATGAGCGAAGACAAGAAGCCCAAGGACGGTGTCACCCAGCGCGAGGTGCCGTCCGCCGAAGGGGCTGCGGCCTCCACCGGCAGCGAGGCGTCCGAGGCCTACGGCGAGGGCAGCATCCAGATCCTCGAAGGGCTGGAAGCCGTGCGCAAGCGCCCGGGCATGTACATCGGCGACACCTCCGACGGCACCGGCCTGCACCACCTGGTGTTCGAGGTGGTCGACAACTCGATCGACGAGGCGCTGGCCGGCCACTGCGACGACATCACGATCACGATCCACAGCGACAACAGCATCAGCGTCATCGACAACGGCCGCGGCATCCCCACCGGCGTGAAGATGGACGACAAGCACGAGCCCAAGCGCAGCGCGGCCGAGATCGCGCTGACCGAGCTGCACGCCGGCGGCAAGTTCAACCAGAACAGCTACAAGGTCTCGGGCGGCCTGCACGGCGTGGGCGTGAGCTGCGTCAACGCGTTGAGCAAGTGGCTGCGCCTGACCGTGCGCCGCGAAGGTAAGGTGCACCAGATCGAGTTCAAGCGCGGCTTCACGCAGGACCGCGTGATCGAGCTGCGCGACGGCGTCGAGACCAGCCCGATGCGCATCACCGGCGACACCGAGCTGCGCGGCACCGAGGTGCACTTCCTGCCCGACGAGACCATCTTCAGCCACGTCGACTTCCACTACGACGTGCTCGCCAAGCGCCTGCGCGAGCTGAGCTTCCTGAACAACGGCGTGAAGATCCGCCTCGTCGACGAACGCAACGGCAAGGAAGACAACTTCGCCTTCGCCGGTGGCGTGCGTGGCTTCGTGCAGTTCATCAACACCGGCAAGAAGGTGCTGCACCCGAACATCTTCCACGCCGCGGGCGACAAGCTCAGCGACAACGCCACCAACATCGGTGTCGAGGTGGCGATGCAGTGGAACGACGGCTACAGCGAGAGCGTGCTGTGCTTCACCAACAACATCCCGCAGCGCGACGGCGGCACCCACCTCACCGGCCTGCGCGCGGCGATGACGCGCGTCATCAACAAGTACATCGAAGAGAACGAGCTGGCCAAGAAAGCCAAGGTCGAGGTCACCGGTGACGACATGCGCGAAGGCCTGTGTTGCGTGCTGAGCGTGAAGGTGCCCGAGCCCAAATTCAGCAGCCAGACCAAGGACAAGCTCGTCTCCAGCGAGGTGCGCGGCCCGGTGGAAGACGTGGTGGCCCGCCTGCTCACCGACTACCTGCAGGAACGCCCGAACGACGCCAAGATCATCTGCGGCAAGATCGTCGAGGCCGCAAAGGCCCGCGAGGCCGCGCGCAAGGCGCGCGAGATGACGCGCCGCAAGGGCGTGCTCGACGGCATGGGCCTGCCCGGCAAGCTGGCCGACTGCCAGGAAAAAGACCCGGCGCTGTGCGAGATCTACATCGTGGAGGGCGACTCCGCCGGCGGCTCGGCCAAGCAGGGCCGCGACCGCAAGTTCCAGGCGATCCTGCCGCTGCGCGGCAAGATCCTGAACGTGGAGAAGGCGCGCTACGAGAAGCTGCTGTCGTCGGACAGCATCGTCACGCTGATCACGGCCCTGGGCACCGGCATCGGCGTCGACGACTTCAACATCGACAAGCTGCGCTACCACCGCATCATCATCATGACCGACGCCGATGTGGACGGCGCCCACATCCGCACGCTGCTGCTGACCTTCTTCTTCCGGCAGATGCACGAACTGGTGGAGCGCGGTCACATCTACATCGCGCAGCCGCCGCTGTACAAGGTCAAGCACGGCAAGCACGAGCAGTACCTGAAGGACGGCCACGAACTCGACGGCTTCCTGCTGAAGGTGGCGCTGGATGGCGCCGTGGTGCTGCCCGACGGCTCGGCTGAGGGTGGCCGGGCGCCCATCGACGGCACGGCCCTCGAAGGGCTGGCGCGCACCTACCTGCTGGCCAACAGCGTGATCGAGCGCCTGGGCAACTGGATGGACCTGGACGCGCTGCGTGCCATCGCCAACGGCCTGGCCATCGACCTCGACAGCGCTGCGGCTGCCGAAGCGAGTGCTGCTGCGCTGCAGGCGGCGCTGGTGGATGCCATCGTCGAAGCGCAGTTCGACGCGCGCACCGACAAGCACCTGCTGCGCATCGGCCGCCGCCACCACGGCAACATCAAGGCCAGCGTCATCACGCAGGACTTCGTGCACGGCGCCGACTACGCGGCGCTGAAGGAAGCCGGCCAGACCTTCAAGGACCTGCTGGGCGCCGACGCGCTGGTGCGCCGCGGCGAAGGCGAGAAGCAGAAGGAACAGCGCGTGGCCGACTTCCGCGCCGCGATGGGCTGGCTGATGGCGCAGGCTGAAAGCGCCGTGGGCCGCCAGCGCTACAAGGGCCTGGGCGAGATGAACCCCGAGCAGCTGTGGGAGACCACGATGGACCCCACCGTGCGCCGCCTGCTGAAGGTGCAGATCGAAGACGCGATCGAAGCCGACCGCGTGTTCACGATGTTGATGGGCGACGAGGTGGAGCCGCGGAGGGACTTCATCGAGGCGAATGCGTTGCGGGCGGCGAATATCGACGCTTGAGGGCAGGCGCTCGGGAAGCTTGATCCATTGCGTCAGGTCCCATGGCGACAGCGCCTCTTCGGCGGGCCTACTTCTCAGCGAGCATCGCCGAGTTTCTGATCCGCACTGACGATGCGGTGATGGGGGAACTGGCTACCGCGAGCGAGTTTGCGGTGGAGCTTCCGCAGCGGGACGCGTGGTTGCAACAACTGGTTGTCCTTCGCAGTGCGCTGGCCCCATTTGCCGGTCGTGGCCGCCTCTATCTCGAGTTTGTGGTGCCACGCTTGGGAAAGCGCATCGATGCGATTGCGTTGATCGACCAGACGATCTTCGTCATTGAATTCAAGGTCGGTGCGCGGGCGGTCCTTCGACAGGACCTGGACCAGGTCTGGGACTACGCGCTGGACCTGAAAAACTTCCACGAGTCCAGTCACTCTGCGAGGCTGCTGCCCGTTCTAGTGATCACGGGAGTTCGCGGTAGAAAGGATCGAACAAGCGATAGCGCGCACCGGGACGGTGTAGAGGCGCCAGTGGCTGCCAGCACGGACAAGCTCGCCGAGGTACTGTCTGACGCCTTGGGCACCGTGGCACGCGAGCGCATCGTGGAAGGCCACTGGGATCAAGGGCGCTACAAGCCCACACCCACCATCATCGAAGCTGCCGCTGCGCTGTACCGCGGGCACTCGGTATCGGAGATTGCCCGCAGCGACGCTGGTGCAGTGAACTTGGCGCGCACTGCAGAGGCCGTGGCGCAGGTGATCGAACGCTCGCGGCGCGAGGGTCTGAAGTCCATTTGCCTGGTGACTGGGGTACCCGGCGCGGGCAAGACATTGGTGGGTCTGGACATTGCCACGCGGTATCTGGATGCTGAGAAGGATCTGCACAGCGTCTATCTGTCTGGCAACGGACCACTTGTGTCCATCCTGCGCGAGGCGCTGGCACGCGATGACGTTGCCCGGTCCAAGGCGCAAGGCAAGGCCCGCACCAAGGGTGGCGCACGCCAGGCCGTCAAGGGTTTCATCCAGCCCATTCATCACTTCCGCGACGAGTGTTTGAACGACCCGCAGCCGCCGACCGAGCACGTGACGATCTTCGATGAGGCCCAGCGCGCTTGGACACGCGAGAAGACTGCCGATTTCATGCGGCGCAAGAAGGGGCGCCCCAATTTCGACGAGTCAGAACCGTCGTTCCTGATCTCCTGCCTGGACCGACACGAAGATTGGGCTGTCGTCGTCTGCCTGATTGGGGGTGGCCAGGAAATCAACACGGGTGAGGCCGGCATCTCGGAGTGGATCCACGCGCTGCAGTCCAGATTTCCAGCGTGGCATGTACATCTGTCGCCGCACTTGCAGGACAGCGAGTACGCCGCGGCAGCGTCGTTGCGTTCGCTCGGGCAACGAGCGCACGTGACGTTTGACCCGGACCTGCATCTGGCCACGTCCATGCGGTCGTTTCGTGCCGAGCATCTGTCGGGATTCGTGAAGTGCGTCCTCGATCTGGAAGTGGGCGCTGCGAAGGCGCTGTACGCGCAGATTGCTGATCGCTATCCGATGGTGTTGACACGCGACATCCACAAGGCGCGCCGCTGGCTGCGCCAGCAGGCGCGGGGGTCAGAACGCTACGGCATCGTTGTTTCGTCGCAAGCACAGCGCCTGAAGCCGCACGCTCTGGATGTGCGTTCTCCCGTCGACCCGGTGCACTGGTTCCTGAACGACCGCGACGATGTGCGTTCGTCGTACTACCTGGAGGACGTGGCTACCGAGTTTCATGTGCAGGGTCTGGAACTGGACTGGACCTGTGTGGTGTGGGACGCTGACTTGCGCCACGACCCGCAGGGCTGGCAGCACCACGAGTTCTTCGGCAGCCGCTGGCAACGCATCCACAAGCCCGATCGTCAGCGTTACTTGAAGAATGCCTACCGCGTGCTGTTGACGCGCGCCCGGCAGGGCATGGTGATCGTGGTCCCGCAAGGAGCCGAGGAAGACGGCACGCGGCGCGATGCGTATTACGACGGCACCTACGCCTACCTGCAGAGCCTGGGGCTGCCGGTCATCTGAGTTTCTAGCGGAGCCCAGCGGACCGCTCTGGTACCCCGACGCCGCGGGCGACACTTGCGCATGAAGAACATCGAGGCACTGATCGCGAGTGGCGGCGAGATCACCATCGGGACCATCGGCCCCGTCGAGTGCGCAGCCACCGCTGCCGACCAGCACAACGCCCTGGCCATGTTGGTCAGGCGCGACGGCGAGACTCTCAACGCCTTGCTGCGGCGGCTGGACCGCGCCATCGCCCGCTACAACGACACCGGCGAGAGCACCGACGAGATCAACCCGCCAAGCGACTGAGCCGCCTGTTGCCGACATCGGGCGGCTGGTGGTGCACGCCGAGCCGCCGGACGAGCGTCGTGGAACGAGGCGGCGTGTCGACAAGTCTTCTCAACATGTCGATTAAGGCCGTCCGAATCGACATGTTCTGGCATCATGTCGATCGGGCAAACACATCCTCCAGACAGATCGGTTTCCGACCCACTTGTCGACACATGGCCTTCGACCCCGCCAAGCCGTACAACGCGCTCCCGCCACTTCCGCCGGGCGTGGAGCTTGAATCGCGGGCCGTTCTGAAGGCCTGCATCGCCGCCCGCGCCGCCGTCGCGGAGCTGAAGGCCGTGGGCCAACTGATCCCCAACCAAGGGGTGCTGATCAACACCATCCCGCTGCTTGAAGCGCAGGCCAGCAGCGAGATCGAGAACATCGTGACCACCACGGATCAGATGTTCCTCTTCGACGGGGTCAGCGAGGGCGAGGCCGACCCAGCAACCAAGGAAGCGCTGCGGTATCGGACTGCGCTGTGGGAGGGATACCAGGCACTGAAGACGCGACCCCTGTCGACGAACACCGCGGTGCAGATCTGCCGCGCGATCAAGGGTGTCGACATGGACATCAGAAGGACGCCAGGCACCACGCTCAGCAACGACAGAACCCGGCAAGTCATCTACACCCCGCCGGAAGGTGAAAGTCTGCTGCGCGAGAAGCTGGCGAACTGGGAGCAGTGGATGCACGGGACCCTGCCGGGCACCGCAGAGGTTGATCCGCTGGTGCGCATGGCAGCCGGCCACTACCAGTTCGAGGCGATCCATCCGTTCACCGACGGTAATGGCCGGACGGGACGGGTCATCAATCTGCTTTACCTGGTCGAGCAGGGCTTGCTCGACATCCCCGTGCTCTACCTGAGTCGCCACATCCTCCGGAACAAGGCCGAGTACTACCGCGGGCTGCAGTGCATCACCGAGACCGGCGACTGGGAGCCGTGGCTGCTGTACATGTTGAGCGGCGTGGCGGAGACGGCACGCTGGACCATGCACAAGATCCTGGCCGTCCGTGGTCTGCTCGAGGAGACCACCGAACGGATGCGGCGCGACGCCAGCCAGATCTACTCGCGTGAACTGGCAGAACTGGTGTTCGTGCGGCCGTACTGCCGCATCACACATGTCGTGGAGGCGGGCTTGGCCAAGCGCCAGACCGCGAGTGTCTATCTCAAGCAGTTGGCGGCCATCGGCATCCTCCGCGAGCACAAGGTCGGACGCGAGAAGATCTTCCTCAACCCCGCGTTCATGGATCTCCTGAAGCGGGACTGATCCACGAAGCGCGTGGGCGTGCTCGGTCACGATGCCCTCGGCGCCTTGCTCGCATGGAGGCTGCGCGATGAGCGATAGTGGCTAGCAGCAACTCTTGCGCAACAACAGGCCAACCGCCATCACGCATGCTCACCTTCCACCAACCCAGTGGCGCGCGTCAAGTGCATGTCGGGCCTCGTGCACAAGACCGACCAACCCGGTGCCCCGTGGCGCCCTTCGGGCGTCAGCCTGGCAGCCACCGGGGTGACGCCACGACCCAGGCACCCTGCATACAACCATGGCTGTCTTCCCCCAAGGCCTGAGCAACATCGACGCCCGATGCAATGCGGGCGAGCGGCGGGTGCTGCACCAGCTCAAGCGCTGCCTGGAAGACGACTACATCGTCTGGCACGACGTGCCCATCGGCCCGCGTGCGCGGCAGCCCGACTTCGTGGTGTTGTCGCCGCGCTGGGGTGTGCTGCTGCTGGAGGTGAAGGACTGGAAGCGCAGCACGCTGGTCGGTGGCACGCGCGATGCGGTGGAGTTGGCCACGCCGCGAGGCCGCAGCACCGTGGCACACCCGCTGCGACAGGCCCGCGACGTGGTGCTCGAGCTCGTCGACCTCATGCAGGCCGACCCGCAGCTGGTGCACCCGCAAGGACCGTTTGCCGGGCGCCTGCTGTTCCCCTATGGCTGGGGGGTGGTGATGTCGGGCCTGCGCCAGGTCGACGTGGCGGACAGCGACTTCCGCGAGCTATTTCCGGACGCACGCACCCTGCTGCGCGACGACCTGGAAGCCGACGTGGACACGATGGCCTTCCAGCAGCGGCTGTGGGGCATGTTCACGGTGAGCTACCCGCACACGCTGACGCTGCCGCAGCGCGACCGCATCCGCTGGCACCTGTTTCCCGAGGTGCGGCTGTCGGCGCAGCGCAGCCTGGAGTTCGACGACGCGTCCGAGGCGGCTGCTGACGGTGCGGCACAGAGCGCCGGCGCACCGCCGCTGTTGCCGGACCTGCTGCAGGTGATGGACCTGCACCAGGAGCAGGTGGCGCGCTCGCTCGGCGAAGGCCACCGCGTGATCCATGGCGCTGCAGGATCGGGCAAGACGATGGTGCTGATCTTCCGCGCGCAGTTTCTTGCCGCCACGGCGACGGCATCGGCGCCCATCCTGGTGATGTGCTTCAACCGCGCGCTGGCGTCCCGCATCGACGGGTTGCTGCGCGCGCGCGGCATCGACGAACGCGTGCAGGTGCGCACCTTCCATGCCTGGTGCCAGGACATGGTGCGCAGCTACCAGCTGGCCGTGCCCGGTGGTCTGCGTGGTGACGCCTACTTCGCTGCCCTGGCGCAGGTGCTGGAGCGTGCAGTCGACAGTGGTCGCGTGCCGGTGGGCCAGTACACGGCCCTGCTGATCGACGAGGCGCACGACTTCGAGGAATCGTGGCTGCGCATGGCCACACGCATGGTGAGCCCCGCCACCAACAGCTTGCTGGTGTTGTACGACGATGCGCAATCGATCTACCAGAAACAGCGGCGCCGCTTCTCGCTGGCCAGCGTGGGCATCGAAGCCCGCGGCCGCACCAGCATCCTGCGCGTGAACTACCGGAACACGGCCGAGGTGCTGGCGCTGGCCATGCAGTGCGCCCACGACCTGATGGCTGGAGCTGACGCACCCAACGACGACGATGTGCCGCAGCTCGTGCTGCCCGCCACCGCCGGGCGGCGCGGCGCCCTGCCAGTGCTGTTGCAGGCACGCAGCGGCAACGAAGAAGCGGCATGGGTGGCCGATCGCATTGCGGCGTTGCTGGCAGGCGGTGCTGCCGCGGACGACATCGGCGTGTTGGCACGCACGCGCCATGGGCTGCGCAGCCTGGCGGCGGTGTTGGAGCAGCGCGGACTGCCGGTGCAGTCGATGCACCACGAAGCCTTCCGGCGCTTCGACTGGCAGCGCCCCAGCGTGAAGCTGTTGACGATGCACAGCGCCAAGGGCCTGGAGTTCCCGCACGTCTTCGTCATCGGCGTGGACACGATGCCGCTGCGCGACGAGTCGTTGGCGGAGGCCATCCGGCTGCTCTACGTGGCCATGACCCGCGCCACGCACACGCTGGTGCTGTCGGCATGTGGCAGCTCATCTGTGGTGGAGCGCCTGCATGCAGCCCTGGTGCAGGTGGCGCAGCGGTTCGCCGCGGGCTGAAGCCGCCCCCTCACCCCTGCCACACCCCATATCCCTCCTCCCGCAGCGCAATCGCCAGCT